>OLNN01000717.1_pt1 | contig 32910 bp, 21 predicted proteins | sample 1672141 | NCBI WGS metagenome assembly OLNN01 (sample SAMEA3136652, study PRJEB25190) | human gut metagenome | biome: human gut; feature: human-associated habitat; material: faeces | place: Austria | collected 2013
GCGCGATCGCAGCGCAGGCTCCGATCGAGGGCCATGAGCACCACCGGGTAGAACAGGAAGTACGACTGTATCTCCAGCGTGTGCACGTTGCCGTACGCTGCGATGTTTATGCAGCCGGCGCCCAAGGGCAGAAGCAGCACGATCAGAAGCGACAGCCCCACCGCCAGAGCGCTCACGCGACGCTTTCGCCACACGACCACCAGCGCAACGAAGAACAGGGCCATGAGCACCGCGTTGGCCGCGGCGCACAGCCAAATGGCGTGCGTCTCGGGGAACAGCAGGTAGGAGATCGGGTCGCTCCACGCATGGAGAACGGCCCCTAGAGGAGAAATGCCGTCGAAGGAGAACGCCGAGGAGGTGGCGTTGTAAGACGAGGCCGCGCCGACCCCGCTGATTGCCTGCACGCCACGCTGGACCAGATAATAGAGAACGAAACCCACGGCAGCCATTACGAATCCGCGCAGCCCCTGCCGAAGCGCCGCCAGAGGGCGATCGCGCAAAAGCGTGCCCAAGCACACAGCCATCACCAGCACAATGGCCACCTGCAAGTAGCTCTGGTAGAGGCCCATGGCAACGCACAGCAGCACCGCGCCCGCAGGAACGCCCCAGGCACGACCGTTATAGCACGCCGCCACCGCCAGGCACGCGCACAGCAACGAGCACATGAACAGGTCGAACCAGTCGAGGTAGGTGGCGTTGCACATGATGGTCATGGCGCATGTGGCAAGAATGCCGCTGGAAACGGCGACGAACGACCGCGTGCGGATATCGAGCAGCTTCACGATGACGACGTTGGACAAGGCGAGCCAGATAGTGCCCAGCGAACCGACGAGCCATGGCGCCACCACTTCGCCGCGCAGATGCGCGTACAGCGGCGCAAACGGCCGGCCAATGGAAATCTGGTGCCGCCAGTCTCGTTGCACGATCATGAGCGAATCGTGACCGTACATGGTGTTCGTCCAGCAGAAAAGATGCGCCAGAAGGGCGAACACCACCGTGGCCAAAACGGCAACCTTGACGCGATCCCACCCCGTGCACGGCCCCATGAGCCAGCCCGCAAGCGAGAAACGTGGATGCTCCAGCGTTTCAAGACTACGTGCATAACGATCATTCATAATGGCTCGCTCTCGCTGTCGCCGACGCCCCAATGCGAGCGCGGATGTTTATCATATTGCAAAGGATCGCGGGCTCAAATACCCAGCGACTCGAGTCATTCTATTTTAGGGCACGCCTCCGCAATTTTGCAGTCAATCTAGGGCGCTCCCGATAGGCGGAAGAAGAATGGAATACAATTGAGCGGCATCACCCAGTAGCAAAGCGAGGAAACATGCAGACTGCTGAAGCCGCAGCAACCACCGAACAGGCCCCTTCCACTGGCCCCGCTCCCTCCACAAACCCCGTCCCCTCCGCGGAGCAGGCTCCTTTCCTGAGCATCGTCATGCCGGCCTACAACGGAGAGAGCCTCATCCGCGACGCCATCACATGCGCGCTGAACCAGCCCTGCCGCGATTTGGAACTCATCATCGGCAACGACGGATCCACCGATTCAACGCTCGCCATCTGCGAGGAGTTCGCCGCCGCCGACCCCCGCGTGCGCATCGACGACCACGTGAACTACGGCCTGGGCAAGAACCTCAACGAGCTCGTGCGCAAGACGCGCGGGAAGTGGCTCATCATCCTAAGCCAGGACGACGCCATCGTGGATGACTTCTACACCGACGAGCTGAAGGCGTTCCTTGAAACGTGCGCGGCCAACGACATCGAAGTCATCGTGCCCGCGCGCCTGCATTCGAAGCTCGGCGAGAGCAAGACGCGCGTCGATTACGTCCCCGAGCACGGCCTGGTTGGGCAATACAGCCCCACGTCCTGGGATATCCAGCACGAGCTGTCGTCGCTGCTCTACTCCCTGGACAACATCCGCCGAAACGAGCTGTGGTTCTACGAGGGCTACGTGGAAATGGAGAGCATCTGGCGCCACAAAAACGTCTACACAGCACGCAAGGCCCTGTTCACCAACGACTTCTACTTCGCCATCCGGCACCGCCACGACGCGCAAATCACCTCGACATGGGACTTCTTCAAGATCTCGCCCGTGCGCATCGAAACCTACTGGGATTTGTGCCTGTGGCACGAGCAAGTGAACGGCTCCGATGCGGCGGCATGCCAGCGCAGTTGGGAAACCCTGTCCGACATCGTGGTCAACTACGTGCTGGACGCCTACAAGAAATACGGCATCGGGCCCAAAATGGACGAGGCGCTGCGCGTGGGCCGCGTGGGCGAGCTGCTTGACGCAATGCCCAAGCAGCTCGGCCGAACCCACCGTCGCATCCTCAAGGGGCGACGCTTCAAGTTCGTGCTGAACTGGGCTCGCGACAACAAAGACAAGTGGCAGCACCGCTGGCCGGTGAAAGTGAAGAAATCGACCACCTCGGACATCGCGGACCTGCAGGCCGCGGCGGCGGATTTTCCTGCGGCGTACGCGAAGAACGTCGAGCGCTGCAACTTGAAGCCGGAAAGCGATCCGGGAAGCGAGCCGGAAAACGAGCAACGGAGCGAATAATGGAGCTGAAGGGATTCGAAGCAAACGAGCACTACGGCGTGCTGCGCCCCTTGCGCCCCTCCGACGCCGACGGCATGCTGGAATGGATGCACGACCCGGCGGTGGCCTCGGCCTTCCAAGTGCCGTTCGAAACGTTCTCGCGCGAAGGCGCGCTACGGTTCATAGAGGAGGCCCAGAAGGGCGGGGCGTCCGTCCACCTCGCCATAACCGAACCGGCGACCGACGAGTACCTCGGCACCATCAGCCTCAAGAACATAGACGCGGACGCCGGAACGGCCGAATACGCCATCGCCACGCGGACGCGCGCCCACGGGAGCGGCGCAGCGCGGGCGGCAACCGAAGATGTGCTGCGCTACGCGTTCGACGTGCTGGGGCTCAATCGCGTGTACCTGAACGTCCTGGGGACGAACGGGCGTGCCATCCACTTTTACGAGAAGATCGGCTTCGCCCACGAGGGCACGTTCCGCAAGCACGTTCGGCACGAGGGGCAGCTGACCGATCTTGAGTGGTTCGCCATGCTGGCCGCCGACTTCCGCGCGAGGGCCTAAAGCGATGCGCAAGATCCAGTCGCTGCAAACGCTTCGATTCATCGCCATTTCATTGGTGTTCCTCAGCCACTGCACCTTCATTGCGCACCCACAGGGGGGCGCGCTGTTCAACATGGCCGGGGCCTTCGGCGTCTCGCTGTTCATCTGCCTTTCGGGATTCCTCACGTACTACGCCGCCTCAGCGCGCAAGCAGCCGACCATCGCCGAGCAGCGCGCGCCCCGCGGCGCGACGGCCGAGCATGCGCGCCCCGCGTGCCCCGCGCGCATGCCCCTCAAGGCGCATGCGGGGACGTTCTTCCGAAAAGTCGGGAAGTTCTACCCGCTGCACGTCATCACCTTCGTGGCGGCCATCCCGCTCGTTGTCGCGGCCGTGGCAGGCAGTGCCAATGCCCTGGACCAAGTTTGGATAGGCGCCCTGAACTTGGCGCTTCTGCAGAGCTGGGTGCCGAATTCCCAGGTGTTCTTCTCGTTCAACGCGGTGTCGTGGTACCTGTCGACGTTTCTTCTCATGATCGCGCTCTCCCCCGCTCTCGTCGGCCTCGCGAAACGCGTCGGCGCAACGGGGCGTTTCGGCTCCAGCATGCGGGGGCGCGCCGGCATGCTGGGCAGCGGCGCCGCCCCGGAGCCAAGGGGGCGCGGAATCGCTCTGGCCGCACTGCTCATTGCTGCCATCTTCGCCATCGAGCTGGCAGCTGCGCTGGTGCTGGCCGACTCCCCTGTCGGCCAATGGGTCCTGTACGTGTTTCCGCCGATGCGCCTTCTCGATTACTTCGCCGGCATGCTCTGCGGCGTGATGTTCGCAGAGCTCGCGCGCCGTCCGCGCCCGTCGTCCAGGGCGATGGTGCTCCTCGGGGGCGTTGCCGGCGCCGTCCTTGCCGCGGCCGGAATCGCCTACGCGGCCCGGCACGGGCTGCAGACGCCCATGCTGTTCTACTCGGCCGCCTGGGTCGTCCCCTCGAACCTGCTGATTCTGTCCTTCGCGACGTTCGACGAGGCAGCGCCCTTGCGCGCTCGCCTCCTGGTGTTCCTCGGCGGCATCAGCATGGAGTTCTTCCTCATCCATCAGCTTGTGCTGCGCTACGCGAAGCTCTGGTTCGACACCGCGGCCCAGCCGCTGCTGTTCGCCGCCGCATGCTACCTTATCGCCTGGCTTTTGGCCTATGCGGCCCATCGCGCGTTCGCGGGCGGCCGAAAGCGCTCGGAAGCAAAGAGCCTTCGCCAGCACGCCCCGCACGAGCGCGAGCGCTGAGCGCTAGAAACTGTTCACCGCTTCCACGACATAATCGACCTGCTCGTCGGTGAGGCCGTAGTACATCGGCAGGCTCAACTGCGTGCGGCTGATCTCCTCCGCTATGGGGAACGTCCCTTCCGCTAGCCCCAAGTCGGCATAGGCCTCCTGCAGGTGGATCGGCGTCGGATAATGCATCAACGTGCCGATCCCCCGCGCGGCCAACGCTTCCCGCAGGGCATCGCGCCGCTCGCAGCGAATGGCGAAGATATGCCACACGGGCACCGTGCCCTCCAGCACCTCCGGCAGCACCACCTTGGGGTTAGTGATTCCCGCGAGATAGCGCTCCGCCAGTCGCGCGCGCTCGGCGTTCATGCGATCGAGGTGCGGCAACTTCGCCAGGAGGAAAGCCGCCTGCAGTTCATCGAGGCGAGAGTTGTTGCCCTTGTAAATGTTGTGGTACTTGCGATCGGACCCGTAGTTGCCCAGGTACGCCACCCGCTCGGCGAGCGACGCCGACGAAGTGGTGACCGCCCCGCCATCGCCCAGAGCGCCGAGGTTCTTTCCCGGATAGAAGCTGAACGCGCCCGCGTTGCCGAAGCTGCCGACGCGCCGCCCCCCATACAGCGCCCCGTGAGCCTGGGCGGCGTCTTCCAACACGAGCAGATCGTGCTTTTGCGCGAGCGCCATAATGGGGCCCATATCGGCTGACTGGCCGTACAGATGAACGGGCAGGATGCACTTCGTCTTTTCGGTGATGGCCGCCTCGATGAGCGACGGGTCTATGTTGTACGTGCGAATATCGGGCTCCACGAACACCGGCGTGGCCCCCACATAGGAAACGGCGAGCGCCGTGGCGATGTAGGTGTTCGAGGGAACGATGACCTCGTCCCCCTCTCCTATGCCCAGTGCCTTAAGCGACAGGAACAGCGCATCGAGGCCATTGCCGCAGCCAACGCAGAAATCCGTTCCGCAGTACTCGGCGAAGGCGCGTTGGAACGCCTCGTCCTCGCTGCCTCGAATGTACCAGCTGCGTTCGTAAACGCGCTCGAAAGCGGCACGCAAGTCGGCGTCCAGCTCGGCCTCCAAGGGCTTGAAAGATACAAAGGGCACTTCCATCAGTCGATCTCCTCGCTGTTTCCGGTCTTCCGCAATTCAGCAGTATACGCCAAGAAATCTTCGTAGTTGCGGATGTAGTCGGACTCGGCATAAGGGCCCGATGCAAGGACGAGCAGCATCGCATCGGGAGAGAAATCGAACATCTCGCGCCACAAGTGCGCCGGCACCAGCAGCCCCTTTTGAGGATCATCGAGGGAGACGACAACTTTCCCGCCGTCAGCGCCCCCGCGCATGCCGTCCGCGGTGTCGTCCGCGGTGCCGTCGCCAGCCCCGTCGCCCGTGGTGTCGCCCGCGGTGCCGTCGCCCGTGGTGTCGCCCTCGGCGCCGCCCTCGGTGTCGCCCGCTGTGCCGTCGTCGAGAAGGATTTTGCAACGACCCCTCACGCAGACGAGCACCTGGTCAGTGTCGCGCAGCGCATGGAACCCGCGCCGCACGTCCCCTTCGACGCTATAGATATAAAAGACCCGCTCCACATCGAAGGGGATGTCTTTACCGCTCTCGATGACTGTCAGCTGACCCCGATCATCGCCATGAGGTTGGAAATCCAAAAGCGTGTAGTCCATAGTCGATTTCATGTAGTTGGCCTCCTTCGCATCTCAGCCGACGTATATCGTTTCCCGAAACGCTTTCGCTTTCCGCGCTTTCGCCTTGCGCCGCTCGCGCTTTCGCCTTTTGCCTTTCGTATCATACGACAACAACTCCGCAACCCTCGAAATGGCTGCAAAATTGCGGTTGTGTAACCGCGGAAGTCGATTTCGAAGGTTTTTTCGCGCGCAGCAAGGCTAAAATGGGGCATTCCGGCAGTTCTCTCGCGCAATATGCTCCCCGCTGGTTACGAAAACGCAATTTTGCAGCCATTTCAGACAAGTGCAAGGCATTTCGGGGGGTTTGCAGCCGCTTCGGGCAATCGGAAAGCGTTTCAGAAGTGTTTTTCGCAGCCGCTTCGGGCTATACTGGGCGCAATCCATCGACGTGGTGACACCCGCACCGCCGAAACAGCAGGAGGCCCCACCATGCGCACCGGAATCGCAAGCGCCATCCGCCTGTTCGCCCTCGCGGCGCTGATGCTCGCTCTTGCCGCCGGGCTGGCGACCCTCGCGCCGTCAGTGCCGACAGCCGGGCAGACCCCCCTGCAACAACGGGCGCCCCTGGCTCCCCAGCAAGCTTTCGCGGCGGAACCCGTCGCCGCGCAGGCCCTCTCGGATCTCTACGATACCGCCATCACCGATGCTAACTGCCACCAACTCGTGCTCGTAATCCGTTTCGCGGGCGACGCGACCGGCGACGCCGGCACGGGCCTCAACGAGGTTCCCGCGGGCAGCACGCTCACCCGCTGGCAGAGCGTCTACCATTCCCTGAACGGCAAACCGCTCACGAAATACGCCAGCCCGTCGCTGTACAGCTACCTGAAGGAAGTGTCCGCTGGCCAGTGCCGCATCCAAAGCGTCGTCCCGCAAATGAGCTCCGACGGCACAACGGTGACCTACCTCACCCTTCCCCGCTCTCGAAGCTCCTACGCCACCTCGAGCTCGCTCGTTGCCGCAGCAGTGGCCGCCTTCAATGCCGCCTACCCCCGCGCGGATCTCAGCGGTCTGGCCGACGGCACCGAAGGCTACATCAGCAACGTGCTCGTCATTCCCGAAACCGGCAACGACGCGCCCGCCGTCGGCTCGGCGCTCTGGCCGCACCAAAACGACTACCCCGGCGATCTGCGCGTCGGAGCGTCCGGTGCATCGGCACGCGTGGGCTCCTACACCATCATCGGCACCACGCACATCCAGTACACGGGAACCATTGTCCACGAGGCCCTTCACGCCTTCGGCGCCAGGGACCTCTACCGAACCACGAGCCTCCAGCTTTCGAACCACGCCGTGGGCATGTGGGACATCATGGCCATGAACGGGGCCTCGCGCCTGATGCGCCCGCTGTTCATCACGCTGCAGGATTGCGGATGGGCCGGCATCGATGAAGTGGGGGCCGGAACCTACACCCTTTGCGCGCCCAACGCCTCGGGCCGCTCGGCGGTGAAGTTCAAGTCGCCCTACTCGGATTCGGAGTACTTCGTTGCCGAGTTCCGCGTCGCGAACACCGACATCGGAAACTTATCTGCCCTCGACACCGCCTCGGACAGCTTCAGCTACACCATCGGGGGCACCGGGCTGGTCGTCTACCGCGTGAAACCCGCGGCCAAAACCGCCGGCAACAAGGGCGACAAGGACTACGTCTATCTTTTCCGGCAGGGCGAGACGACGGAAAGCGGCCCGCGCGGCGACGGCAACGGCGACTTGAAGCACGCCCAGCTTTCCGCAGCGGGTACGAGCACGCTCGGCTCGCTCGACCCCAAAGCCGGCCTCGGCGACGGCGCCATAACGCTTTCCGACGGCTCGAACGCGGGCCTCAAGGTGCAGGTGACCAGCAGCAGCGCCTCCTCGCTGACCTTCAGCTTGGCCGTCGCGGAACAGACCGGGGCATGGGAGAAGGCACCTGCCGCCGGAGCGGCGCTGCCCGCTTCGGGGTACTACGAAACGCGCCTTGCCGAGGGCGGCGGCGCGCTCTACCAGCTTTGCACCGCCCACCTCGGGGCGCCCCGCGTCTTCCGCCTGCAGGAAGCGAGCCGAACCGACCTTGGCGCGCCAAGCCAGAATTTCAGCAGCTTCTACACCTGCGACATGACGGTGAGCAACGGCGCGGTGTACCTGGCCGCCTCCGATGGGGCCCGCACCATCGTGTGGACGCGAAGCGCCTCGCCTCAGGCGGCATCGTCCTGGACGAACGTCGGCGAAGTGCCGCTGGGCGCCACGGAGCCCGCATTGGGCGCAACCGGCAGCGGCGTGTACCTTTTCGTCGACAACCTGGGAAGCGGCGGCAAGCTGTACCGCATTGGCGCCGGCGGCCTTGCCGTCGAGGGAGGCGCCCTGCCCTTCGGCAGCGTCTACCACCCCCGCATCATCGAGCGCAACGGCGCGCCCGCGATCGTTTTCAGCACCGATTCGGAAACGAGGATGGCCTGGCAAGAGGGCACCAGCTGGCGCTCGGTCGTTCTGCATGCGGGCGTGTCCTCCTCTATCGACACCGCCCTAAGCGGCGGCGTCACCTACGTTGCCAGCTCGAGCAACCAGAAGGTGCACCTTTCGGCAATCGCCGCGAACGGCTCCTTTGTCGCCACCGACATAACGAGCCACGTTCCCGCCCCCTTCGGCGTCGCGCTCGCCGCCAGGAACAGCACGCTGTACCTCGGCGTGATGGAGTCGGGAACGCAGGTCACGCGCGTCTACCAAGCCTCCGCCACGAACCTGGGGCGCTGGACGCCGCTCGGCGACGCCGTCGTCTCGTCGGCCACCTCCGCCAGCTTGGCCGTCGCCGGTTCGCGTCTTTTCTGCGCGACGATCGATTCAGTGGACGCCCCGGTGGGCCTGAGAAGCTTCGCCCTTTCCGCCGATGCCGGCAACGCGGGCAGCTCGGGCAACTCGGGCGACGGATCCTCGGCCGGCTCTTCGACCGGAGAGACGGCGGGCGCTTGGGCGAAATCGGGCGAGCGTTGGTGGTATCGCCACGCCGACGGCTCTTACACGCGCAGCGGATGGGAGCGCATAGGCGGCGCGTGGTACCACTTCGACAAAGCCGGCTGGATGCAGACCGGCTGGCTGAAAACTGGCGGCGCCTGGTACTACCTGGCCAAGTCCGGCGCCATGCAGACCGGTTGGCTGAAAGCCGGGCAAACATGGTACTACCTCAAAGGATCCGGCGTTATGGCGGTCGGCTGGCACAAGGTTGCGGGCAGCTGGTACTGGTTCGCCTCCTCGGGGGCTATGGGATCGAGCCGCTGGGTCGGCAATTACTACCTCAAGAGCTCCGGCGCCATGGCGACGAGCCAATGGATAGGCCGGTACCACGTGGGCGCCGACGGCCGATGGGATAAAACGCGCTAGACAAGGCAAAACGCGCCCGGCAAGGCGAAACGCGCTCATCGGAATGAAACTCGCTCGTTCAAAGCCGCGTGAAAGCGCTATACTGTATGAGTTTGACCCAACTCTCTAAAGGTCTGTCCCCGACCTGTTTGAAAGGAGCGCGGCGTGCAGTTTCTAGCGGACGCCTTCTCGCTTATCGTCGACCCGTGCTACGCACTCACCCACAACTGGTGGCTCGCCATCCTGTTGTTCACCGTCATCATCAAGATCATCCTCATGCCCATGGCGCTGTGGGTGCAGAAGAACTCCATCGTCATGGTGCAGCTGATGCCGGCGCTCAACCGCATCAAGATCCGCTACTTCGGCGATGCGGAGACCATCGGCGAGAAGCAGACGGCGCTCTACAAGGAGAAGCACTACCACCCGATGCTCAGCCTCATTCCGCTGGCCATTCAGATCCTTATCCTGTTCGGCCTGGTCGACGTCGTCCACGGCATCACGGACAGCGGCACCCCCGGCACCGAGTTTCTAGGGCTCATCCCTGTGGAGAACGGCGGCCTGTCCTGGATCATGCCCGTGCTGGCCGGCCTGTCCGCCGTGGCCATGGGCTGCACCCAGAACCTCATCAACCCCCTGCAGAAGGAGCAGACGCGCTTCGAGAAGAACACCACCAACGGGCTTTCCATCGCCCTCTCGTTCTTCTTGGGCATGTTCGTGGCGGCCGGCATGGCCTTCTACTGGATCTGCTCGAATCTGCTGTCCATCCTGGTGCAGATCGCCTGCAACATCATCATCAAGCCGGCGAAGTACATCGACTACGACGAACTGAACGCCAGCCGCGACGAGCTTGAGGGCCTGAACGCGCTGGGCAAGAAGCAGACGAAGTGGTACCAGCGCGACCCCCTCGCCAAGCGCGAGAAGGCGGACTTCAAGCGGTTCTTCTCCGTCTCCGGCAAGCACATCGCCTTCTACTCCGAGGGCAGCGGCTTCTACAAGTACTTCAAGGGCGCCATCGAGTGGCTGCTCGTCCATTCCGACATCTGCATCCACTACGTCACTAACGACCCCAGCGACCAGGTGTTCGCCCTGGCGGAGCACCAACCGCGCCTGTTCCCGTACTACATCGGCGAGAAGCGCGCCATCACCCTCATGATGAAGATGGACGCCGACGTGGTGGTGACCACGCTGGGCGATTTGGACAACTTCTACATCAAACGCTCCTATGTGCGCCACGACATCGAGTACGTGTACATGTTCCACCATATGACCTCGATGGACATGACCTCCACCGAGGGCGAATACGACAACTACGACACGCTTTTGTGCACCGGCCCGCACCAGATCACCGAGATGCGCCAGATCGAGAAGGTGAAGGGCGCCGCGCCGAAGAACCTCGTGGAATGCGGCTACAACCTGCTGGATGAGGAGATCGCCGACTACGAAGCGCGGCCCGAACTGCACGTCGCCAACGAGCGGCCGATCATCCTCATCGCCCCCAGCTGGCAAGAGGACAACATCATGGACAGCTGCATCGACCCCATGTTGGCCTCGGCCCTCGGGCGCGGCTATCAGATCATCGTGCGGCCGCACCCCGAGTACATCAAGCGCTACCGAGCCCGATGGGACGCGTTCAAGAGCCGCTACGCCGACGTGCCCCGCGAGGAGCTCGTCTTCGAGGGCGACTTCAGCGGCTTCGATTCCATCCTGCAGGCCGACATCATCGTGACCGACTGGTCGTCCATTTTCTGCGAGTTCTGCTTCACCACGTTCAAACCCGCCATCTTCATGGACACGCCCCCGAAGGTGCGCAATCCCAACTACAAGCGGTTCGGCATCGATTCCACCGACGTCTCACTGCGCAACCACCTGGGAAAGTCTATCGCGCTTGAGAATGCGGATACCTTCGGCGATGTGGCCGCCGAGCTTTTGCGCGACCGCGCGCTGTGGGAGGATCGCATCCGCGAGGTGCGCGACGGCTTCGTCTTCAACCTTGGCCACGGCGGCGAGGCGGCCGGGCGCTACCTGCTCGGTGCCGTGCTGAAGGCGCAGGGGACACGGAGCGGTGATGCTGCGGCTCAAGCGACGGATGCAGCGGCCGCCCCTGTTGCAACCCCCGCTATCGAGGACGGAAAGGAGGCCGGCAATGAGGTTCGCTAAACGTTGCGCGCTCTTCTTGCACAGTACGCTCTTCCTGGGGCTTTTAGCCCTCGTGGTCACGCTGGGACTGCCCGGGCGGGCTTACGCCTACGTCGACCCCTCGGTTATGACGTACGCCATCCAGGCCCTCGCCGGCGTAGCGGTAGCCTTAAGCGCCGTCATCGGCGTCGCCTTCCGCCGCAGCCGCCGCGCCCTTATGCGCCTTCTCGGCATCGACGAGGACGCCAAGAAGGAACACGACCCCGTCGTGCACGAGCTATCCCCCGACTCTCCCGACTACGCAAAGGCCATCGCCGAGGCGGACGTAAGCGCCCTCGAGCGCAAGGCCCGACTTTCAAAGTCACTCACGTCCGACCGTCCGCTCACCTGGCCGCTGCGCTTCGTGCGCGCGCTGCTCGCCTCGGTGTTCGCCATCGGCACCGTATTCGTGATGGCCCCCATCGAAATCGTAAGCGGCAGCGGCACGAGCCTCGTGTTCTCCACGTCCGACATTCTTGTGCCCGTACTGGTGGTCAGCGGAGTCGCGATGCTCGTTCTTGCGTTCGTCCTCTCCCTGCTGAGAGGACGAACCTTCACCATTGCCATCGGTATCGTTTGCGCCATTGGCCTGGGCTGCTATTTGCAGGCGTTGTTCTTAAACATTAGCCTGCCCATCGCCGACGGACAGGCCTTAAGCCTCTGGTCTCACAAGCGCATGACAGCCATAAGCGCCCTGGTGTGGATCGCCCTCGTTGGCGGCTTCGTCATGCTAGCCGTGAAGAAGCCGCGCGTCGAGCGCGCGAGCGTTATCGTCGTCAGCGCCTGCCTCATCATCGTGCAGGCCGCCGGCGCCATCGGTATCATGGCCGATCAGCAAAGCGATGCCAGCGCCGACAAACCCCGCACGGTCATCACCCGCGAGGGTCTGTTCGACCTGTCGGAAAATGGCAACGTCGTGGTGTTCGTCCTCGACATGTTCGATACCGCCACCATGGATCAGGTGCTCGAGGACGACCCGAGCGCCCTAGACGAGTTCACGGGCTTCACCTATTACCGCGACTCCGCCGGCTCCATGGTGCCCACCCGCTACGGCGTAAAGTACCTGCTCACCGGCCGCGTTCCCGAAGGCGACGAGGAATTCTACGACTTCTACGACAGCTGGCTCGCCGACTCCACCCTGCTGAGCGATATCTCGGACGCCGGCTACAACGTCGACATCTACACCGACACCCTGGGCGACCATACCGACGATGCGGCCAAGCTTGCCGACAACATCCACGAGGAAGGCGATTCCGCGCGTCCCGACATCCCCGGCACGCTCGTCACGCTTGCGAAGGTCTCGCTGTACCGCGATATGCCCTGGGCGCTCAAGCCCCTGTTCTGGTTCTCGACCGAAGACCTCAACAACGCCTACATAGGAAACGATCCCTCGCAGGGCGCCGAGTACCTCATCGACGACGCCTTCTACGGCGACATGCTGCGCAACGGGGGACTCACCTTGAATGGCGAGGACAATTCGTTCCGCTTCATTCATCTGATGGGCGCCCACTACCCCTACACCCTTGACGCGCAGGGAAAGCGCACTGGCGAAACTGATCTCGTCACCCAAAGCGAGGGCTCGCTCAGCATCGTCTCCGACTACCTGCGCGAAATGAAGCGCCTAGGAATTTATGACAACGCCACCATCGTTGTCACCGCCGACCACGGCATTTGGCGCTTGAGGGCCGACGAGCTCGATTACGCTTCGTCGCCCATCATGCTCGTGAAGCCCGCCGAGACCGCGGAGGAGGCGGCGAGCCCGCTGCAAGTTTCCGACGTGCCCACGGGGCATCTCGATTACCCGGCCACCATCATCGCCGCCGTCGGCGGTGACGCGTCGAAGTACGGCACGCCCGTGTGGGACGTCCCCGAAGGCGACCGGCCGCGCTACTACTGGACCACCTTCAGCGACGGCAAGCACGACACCGAGTGGCAGGAATACGAGATCGACGGCAACGCCCTCGATCTTGACAACTGGCACAAGACTGACAAGCGCATCGAGATCCCGATAGGAGAACGCCCGTCAGAAAGCACCGAGTCGGCGTCTTCGTCGCCTTCAGGTTCCGCTCCCGAATCCGGCGACTCGGCAAGCTAGTCTCCGCCTCGCCGCGCATAGTTGCAGCGCGTCCCATCGCCGCTATGCATAGCGAGCAGCTCGCGGGAACTGCGGTGCCGCTACGGTGCCCGCGAGCTGCTACAGCACCATAAGCCACAGCATTGCAGTAGCGAACCGCGAATCACCGGCAAAGCAAGCGGGGGAAGAGCAATCGGTTGCCCCCCCCCGCTTCTCTTCTATATGGGCTTAACGTGCTTTCATCACGCCAAAGCCTCGACTGCTCTAACTGCAATTCTTGCATGCACGCGACTTGCCGGACTGCGCCACCGTCCCCGAGTGGATGTTCTTCGATCGGCTTAAGGACGGACAATCCTTCGTGGTGTGGTAAACCTTACCGGAGTCGACCCAATAAACCGTCGAGCTGTTGGTCGTGCCCGATCCGGCGCTACGGTCCCACTTTCCGTCGGCGCCCACATAGTACTTGCCGATCCACTTGTTCTTGGCCATGATGCCCGAGCCGTCGACATAGTAGTCGCCGATCCATCTGCTCACGGCCATAACCCCCGAGCCGTTCAGGTAATACCACTTGCCCCCGACCTGCTGCCATCCCGTGGCCATCGCACCAGAGGACTTCAGGTAGTACCAAAACTTCCCAACCTTCTGCCAGCCCGTCTTCATCCAGCCGGCATTGTCGAAGAGGTACCATACGCCGTCAATCGAAACCCAGCCAGACTTGGCGCAACTACCATCTTCGTAGGCATACCACCATTTGCCCGAGGACGTCTTCCACACCCCCTTCTGCGCCGCAAAGGCCGGTTGTGTCTCAACCGTCGCCTGAGCAACGCACGCAAGCAGCCCTCCTCCAAGCACGAGCATAACTGCCAGCGCCACGGAAGCCGCTTTCTGGCGAATCGTCCGTTCCATAAAATTCCTTTCGCTAAAAGTAATATTACTAACACCATCATCTTATCACGTCGTACCGGCAATGACCCGCGAATTGACAGCAAAAACGAAGCTAGATGCGGCGCTTCGCTTTGCGCAAGGTGCGGCGTACGGCGGCACCGGCGCGGTAAATGCCCTCTACCTTCGAGAATTTGCGGGCCAGCTCCTTGTTCTCCTTGACCAGCTTGTCGAAGGCCTTCTTCTCGCCGGCAAGCTGCTTATCCAGATTGCCCAGTTTCTTATCTGCCGCCTTCAGCTTGACGGTCTCGGTGCGCAGCTTGCGGCGCTCGTCCAGCTTGCGCGCCTCCTCGGCCTCTAGCTCTCGCGAGGCCGTATACAGCATGAAGGTCGCAAAGTCCTGCAGCGAATCGTCCAGCAGGTGCGTGACGAACACGTTGTACCACGGCGTGTAGTAGTAGCCCTCCGCATGCGGGCGAAAGCCCACCTTGGGCAGCACGTCCGCTTGCACGTAGTCGTAGCAGGCGCTGAACGCCTCGGCGGTCGTAACGTTGCGGAAGCCGTGGCGGATGACGCCCAGAAACTTGCAGTCGAAGCTGCGCCGGGCCTCCCCCAACTCGCTACCGATAGCATCCCACACGCGCATCCAGGCGCGCAGCGGATCGGTGGCCGAGGCGGAAAGCGTGCCCACCAAGCTATCGGGGCGATCGATGCGGTAGGTCACGAGCGGCTTGCGCACCACGGTGATGCGCTCGGCATACCACAGCGCGAACGCGCAGATCTCGACGTCCTCGCCGTTGCGGGTGGTCCCGTAGCGCAAACCATGGTCGAGCAAGAACTGGCGACGGAACATCTTGTTGAACATCATGATGGTCGTAAAACTGAACAGGTGTTCGGCATTGCTATGACGGTTGAAAGGCATCTGCTCGGGCAGGCGCTTGACCTCCAAATAACCCGGCGAGGCCACAGTGAGCCCGAACGACTCGTAGAAGCGCTCGCCCGCACAAACGCACACATCGGCATCGTCTTGCTCGCACTGGATCCACAAAAGCTCCAGCGCTTCTGCGGCCATGAAGTCATCGGAATCGCAGAACATCACGTACGTGCCGCACGCGCGAGCAAGTCCGTTGTTGCGGGCCGCGCCGGCTCCCTGGTTCTCCTGGCGCAGCACGCGCACGCGGCCGTCGCGGGCGGCGTATTCCTCCAGAATGGCGGGCGATTCGTCGGTGGAGCCGTCGTCCACACAGACGATCTCGATATCGTAAAGCGTCTGCCCCACCAGGCTGTCGAGGCATTCCCGCAGGTAAGGTGCCGTGTTGTAAACGGGCACTACCACGCTGACCTTCGCAGAATCCGCCATGCTAGTCCTCCAGATAGGCCATGAGGTTGCGGTACATGCCCGGCAAATCGCACGTGGGCGCCCACCCCAAAGCGCGAAGCCGCGACACATCCAGGGGCAGATGGTGCTCCGGCGGGTACGGCGCATCCGGATCGATCTCGCACCGCACCTCCACCGAGCCGGTAGGGGCAAGCCCGGCCACCATCTCGGCCATCTCGCGCACCGACGAGTAGGTGTCCGGGTTCGCGGCATTGTAGGCGTGCCCCGGCTCGCCGGACAGCATCACCGTGAGCAGCGCCGCCACAGCATCGGCCGTGTACAGGTACATGCGGGTGCTCGCGCCCGTCGTCTTCAGCACGATGTCCTCCCCCGCCAAGGCGTTGCGCGCACACATCGCGAACAGGCGCGCGTCGGTCTTCGGAATACCCGGGCCAAACGTTTGGGCAAGGCGCACCACCATGGCCGGCACCCCGTATTCGGCGGCGTACGCGCAGCAGTACTGCTCGGCCATGCGCTTGCCCTCCGGGTAGCAGCTGCGCACGCGCATCGGATCCACATACCCCACGCGACTCTCGTCAAGCAGCGAATCCAGCCCCGGCCGCTCGTTGCCGTCGCCGTACGCCTCCATGCTCGAGGCGTACACGACACCAGATGAGCCCTTCGCGCGGGCAACCTCGAGTACCCGCCGCGTGCCCAGCACAATGGCATCTGCCGTCTCGACCGGATGCTCAGCGAAAAACCGCGACGCCGTCGGGCAAGCCGCGTGGATGATGTAGTCGACCGCACCTTCCGGCCAGGGGAAGTCCTCCACAGAGCCCACGATGAACGCAAGTCCATCATCCTCGCCGTACTCGGCAAAGACCCCTCGTGCCCGCTCCTCGTCGCGCACCAGGCACGCCACCGAAATCGGCGCGCCCGCCCCCAGGCGATTGCGCTCGAGCAAAAGCCGCGCGCAAGCGAAGCCGATAAGCCCCGTAGCGCCCGTGATGAGCACGCGGCGCCCCTCCAGTTTTTCCCACGGAAGCGCAAGCGTACGCGCCTGCTCGCGCGATTCGGCAGTCAGATCGAACATGGAAGCCTCCTGCAATCCGCCAAGCGTGCCCGCGGCGCGCCCGGCACCTAAAATCCGAAAATCTCCGAGCTCTCTCGCGCGTCCACGAAAGCGCGGAAGATGTAGAAATCAGACGGCGTGGTGATCTTGATGTTCTCGGGCCCCGTTTCTACGGTATGCAGCGTGTGCCCGTAATGGCGCATGAGGCTCGCCGAGTCGATGAATCCCTCCTCGCCTTCGACCCGCGCACGATCATGGGCGTCGATAAGCTCGCCGATGTTGAAGCACTGGGGGGCCTTCGCCAGGCGGCAGGCGCTGCGATCGATGATGTTGGTTACTGTGCCATCCTCTTCCTGCACGATGGTCTCGATGGCGGGCGTCACCGACACCGCATTGCCATGAGCCGCCACCGATGCCAGGCACGCGGAAATCGTCTCGTCGCTCACTAGCGGACGTACTCCGTCGTGCACGAGCACCGTATTGTCGCGCCCGACCATCGACTCCAAAGCGTCCAGCCCACGGCGGATAGACTCCTGCCCCGTCACGCCGCCCGGCACCACATCGATCACCTTGGTGATGTCGTAGTGCGCGAGCTTCTTCTTCAGGAAGGGGATCCAGTCCTCCAGACACACCACCGCGATGCCGTCGATCCCCGGATGGTTCTCGAACACCTCGATGGTGTACAAGATGATGGGCTTGCCGTACAGCTCCAAAAACTGCTTGGGGCGCGTCTTGGTGTTCATGCGCTGGCCGGTGCCTCCGGCGAAAATGAGTGCGTAGTTCACGTGTCTGCTTCTTTCCCGATAGGTCTCGTCGTCTTCCTGATACGTCTTGCCGTCTTCCCGATGCGTTCCCGCTCTCGCCGCGGCGGTTTCTGGCCGACGGGCCGTGGCCGCTTTCGCCCCGGCCGCTAGCGCTCCGGCCTCCATCGCACGCCGGGCACGTCCTCGCCCAGAAGCACCGTGTCAATCACCCGGTCGGCGGCATACCCCGTCCCCTCCAGGCAACGGTCGATCATAGAGGGATCGGGGGGCACGGCCGCATAGCTCGCCGTCTCCAGCACTTCCACGAACTCGGGAAACGAGTCGCACACGATGCCCGGCGCCAGCTCGTCCACCGAGCGCTGCACGCCTCGCGTTGCGGAGTACTCTATTTTGTCGGGCACGTAGAAAACTACCGGCTTTTGAAGGAGCAGGCAGTCGTAGAAGCACGACGAGTAATCGGTGACCAGCACGTCGGCCACATAAAGCAGCTCGCTTAGGTGCTCGTCGGACAGATCGAAGAGCCTGTCGGCGTACTCGGGCGGAATCTCCGGACGCACGTCGATGAAATGATGCATCTCGAACACGAAGTAGGCGTTCGTGCGCTCGCACATATCCCGAAGCGCCTGGTAGTCGATGAACGTGTCGTAAGGGTAGTGGGCTGTTTTCTGCCCGGCACCGCGGAAGGTGGGCGCGAACACGATGACGCGCCCCTCGCGCATCCAGGGGTAGCGCTCGTACAAATCCTCCTCCGCGGCCCGCTGACGCTCTTCATCGAGGAAATGATCGAGCCGCGGCATGCCCGTGGCCAGAAGCGCCTCGCGCTCGATGCCGAACACCTCGGCGTAAATATCGCGCAGCTGCGCATTTCCCACCAAAGCGTAATCGTAGCGGCGATGGGCTGACTGGTAGGGGTCCGGCGAGCCTTTGATGCCGAACCGCGCGTAGCCGACCGACTTGAAACCTACGCCCGCATGCCACACCTGCGTGAGAATCGTGTCCTCGTCCGGCTCGATGAAATTGAACACGGGGCAATAGTCGTCAATGAAGATATAGCGGCTGCGCGCAATGGCGTTGATGTCCTTAATCCAGGAAAAGACATTCTGGTGCTTCATGAACGTGTTGCGGTAGCGCTCCCTGATGGGGAACTGCTCTTCAAGCCCGCGCTCGATCATCCGATCGCGGACGGCCGCCATGTTCTCCGTCGGCTCCTCGCCGTTCTCCTTCAAAAACAGCACCGTATTCTTTTTCGGCCGCAGAAAAGCCCGCACCAGGCGATAGTACCGCTTGAAAAGACCCTTCTGCGCCTGACGCTTGCTGAAGCGGCGCGTTTCGGGATGCTTGTTCTTGACGAAGTAGTCGATGGCCATTTTGAGGACGAAGTAGCTCGTCGCGTCTGTCGTCGGAAGCAGAGTCGCCGTCATAGCGTACTTCCCCTTAACATAGCGAAACACCCGCGAGAAATCACGAAGGCACTCGATGACTTCGGGGGTGTAGACGATGTCGTGGGTTGCGAAAGGATTCTCACAGAGGTTCTCCCCTATCTCTTCGTCGGTGAAGGGATAGGTGGTGTAATCGACCTCGAGGAGCCTCTGGCGCTTCTTCACTGAACGGGGGAGCTTCTTCCAGAGCCTTTTTTTTGCCAGCTCGATAAGATAAGGCGCATGTGCCTCGGCCCAGGCAACCGTCGCCTCGTCATCGGAAAGCCGGCGGCAGAAGGTCCACTCGCCATCGCTCAGCGGCGTGCGCCCCTCGCCTTGGGTGATGTTGAGCACCGCATGAACCACCTCGCCGTCCCGCTGCTCGTAAAACGGCGAGAACACCTTGGTGCGGGCACGGAACAGCTGCAGACCGTCCAAGCCGTCCGTGCGGTAGGTCACGCGCAGAAACACGCGCTCCCAGGAAATGTCTTCAATTACGATGGCCACGACATCCTCCGTATCTTTTCTGCATTCGCCCATCATACCACGGTGCCCCCGAGGCTTGGCCCGAACGGCGGCCGATGCTGAAGAACCTATGAACGAATTGCATTGACACCGTCACATCCCGCCATCTGCGGGAGTTCATGCTATTATGGGGAATTTGAAACCGCCATTTACACCCGAATCACGCTCCGGTCGATTTCGCCGAAATACCCAGTATACCAGCCAAATGAGGTACGTAAGATACTTATGTGGAGTTCTTTTCTTCTCAGTGCCGCCGTCATCCTTCTCGCGCTCTACGTGCCCGGATACCTGTTCTTCAGGGCGCTTCGCGTCTCGCGCGTTTTCTCCGTCGGCTGCGCTCCCCTCTATTCGCTCGCTCTGTACGCCGCACTTCCCATCATCTATCAGAAGGCGGGGGTTTTCTGCAACGGGGCGATGCTCGTTGCTCCCACGCTCGTCTTAGCGATCGCTCTTCTGCTCATCTTCAATCGCCGCGGCGAGCAGACCTACGGCAATCCGAGCATAAGGCACCCGTGGCTCATCCTCGCCCTCTACCTCGCGATGGGTCTTCTCGCTTGCTGGTTTATCTTCGTGTCGGGGCTGGGCGATTTCGATACCTTCTATAACCGCCACGACAACTCGACGCACCTCAACGCCATTCGGGCCTTCATTGATTCGGGCAACTGGTCGTCTCTGGGCATGAACGTCTATCTCACGGCGCCAGACAACGCCCAGCCGTTCGACTCGAGCGCCGTCTTCTACCCGAGCGCCTGGCACGATGTGGTCGCCCTGGCCGCATCGGCGACCGGCGCACCCGTGGCGGTGGGAACGAATGCCTTCAACGCCGTCATCACGGGCGTCATCTACCCCCTCAGCATGTGCCTGCTCATGCTTTACCTTAACCGAGGCGATCGCCTCGCCATCATCGCCGGCGCCTTTGTGACCCCCGCAATCAACGCCTTCCCCTGGTACTTCTTCCTCAAAGGGCCGCTGGTGGGAAATATGCTCTCGTACGCTGTCGTGCCGGCCGTATGCGCCATCTTCATCGCACTTTGCAAGGCGGCACGGCGAAACGCTCCCTTCGTTCTCACGTTCTGCGCCATCGGCCTGATCGCCTGCGTGGCCCTCGGACTGTCACAGCCCAACGGCCTGTTCACGTTCTACGTGTTCGCCGTCGCTTTCCTCGGCCACCAGCTGTACCGACGCCTCAGAGCGCAGCACGATGGGGGTCGTCTGTCGCGCGGGCGCATGGTGCTCGTGCTCGCGGGCTTCGCCTTCGTCGTTGTTCTCCTGTGGTTTATCGCCTACAAGATTCCGACGTTCCAAAGCGTCGTGAACTTCAGCTACGAGAGGGACAACGGCCTGGGCCTGGCCAACACGCTTTACAACATCCTCTCGCTGGGACTGGTCCCCTCGCTTCCCCAATGGCTGCTCACCGGTCTGGCCTTTGTCGGCGCGCTCGCGCTTCTGGCCAAGAAAAAGCCCTGGCTCATCGTCCCTCCCGCCTTCTTCGCCGTCGCCTATTTCTTCGCGCGCGGCTTCTACGAGAGGATTCCGCGCCAGTACATCGCAGGCTTTTGGTACAGCGACCCCGCGCGCCTCGCGGCGGCCCTGGTTATTTTCCTCGCGCCCCTCATCAGTCTCGGCCTCGCGCTGGTCATCAGACTCGCGCTTCGCCTCATCAAAGGTCTTACCGACGCGAGCGGCTCCGTTGAGCTTGCGTCGAAGGCGCGCGCGGGCATCACCGCCGCAATCCTCGCCGCCTTTTGCTGCTACGCTTTCTTCCCGAACTTCACCCCCAATATCTGGAAAGAGGACAAGACGACCACCACGCCTATCGGCAATGTCAGAGAGCGCATCGCCGATGAGTACAGCTCCCCACGCGAGCACGTTTACAGTACTGAGGAGCGCGCGTTCGTTCAGAAGGTCAAGGGAACGATCCCCGAGGGGGCCCTCGTCATCAACCAACCCCAGGACGGCAGCGTGTTCGCCTACGGCCTCGACGGCCTCAACACCTATTTCAGGAGCGCAGGATCGCAAGACTACGCCACTACCGCCGACACCATTCGCCAGGGTATCGACAAAATCGCGACCGACGAAGACGTGCAAAACGCCGTAGCCAGCACCGGGGCCGAATATCTGATGCTGCTCGACCAGGGAGTCCCCTACGACGAGGGAACATGGCTCACAACCTATCACGAGCGCTATCTGCCCCTTTGGGCCGGCCTCAACAACGTGACCGACGAAACACCGGGGCTCGAACTCGTCCTCTCCGAAGGCGACGATATGCGCCTGTACAAGATCACCGCCACCGACGACCATCAGTAGGACCGCGAGGCCACAACGGGCGTCGACGAGCCGCGCAGCCCTCGGGCCGCCACCGCCACTCAAGCGGTCATCAGCCCGACCGTTTCCCGCTTAGTAATTATTCTCGTAGAAACTGATGGCCTCTTGGATGGGGCCGTCGAACTTCTTCGTGCCGTGATCAAGCACGATGCCGCGCGTGCAGAACTCTTCGGCGGCCGATGAGGAGTGCGTGACGAACAGCACCGTCACATTCTCATCCTCCATGATTTCGCGCACGCGCGCGAAGCACTTCTCCTGGAACTTCTTGTCACCCACCGAAAGTGCCTCGTCCACCACAAGCACTTCCGGATCCGACGACACGGCGAAGGCGAAGCCGAGGCGCGCCTTCATGCCCGAGGAATAGGTGCGCACCGGCTGGTCGATGTACACGCCCAGATCGGCGAAATCAACCACCTTGGGCTCCAGCTGGGCGATCTCGTCGCGGGTAAGGCCAAGGGCATGCCCACGAAGGTAAATGTTCTCGCGGCCCGTGAGTTTCGAATCAAAGCCAGCCGTCAGTTCCAGAAGGGCGCTCACCGTGCCGTTGACCGTCACCGTGCCCGTGGTGGGAAACGTCACGCCCGTGATCATCTTCAGCGCCGTCGATTTACCAGCACCGTTGCATCCGAGAAATGCCACCGCCTCGCCCTTGCGAATCTCGAAGGACAAATCGTTGCTGGCATCGACGCGCGTGATCTGCTTGCGCTTGTCCGACGACCAGAACACGCTCAAAAAACGCTGACGGTCGTTCTCGAAGAGCTTGTAGGTCTTCGTCACGTGATCGAACTTGATGGCCAAAGGCGCATCGGCGGGGGTGCTGCTAGAGGACATCGGCCACCTCCTCGCGCGTTCTCCGGTAAATGACGCACATCGCAACCAGCGTGATAAGGAACACAGCGACAAACCCCGGCACCGCGCCGGGCACGTCCCAGATCCATATCTTGTCGTACACCGCACAGCGGTACATGGTCACGATGAAGGTGATGGGGTTGAACATGAGAATCGTCTCGATAGCGGGCAAGTTCATGTTGTACACATTGAAGATGATGCCCGACAACCAGAACAGCGGCGTGGAAAGTGTCTTGACGAGGTTCATGAAGTCCTTGCTGATGGCCGAAAGCAGGCTCGTCATAAGCGAGAACATGTCGAAGAACACGAACATGAGCACCATAGCCACGGGAATTTGCAGCAAGTACCAATCGAGCCCCTGGCCGCATATGAAGTATACCGCGAGCAGGGCGATGACAAGACCAATCTGAATAATAAACGTGGAGATGCCGTAAATGGTGGGGATGCCCGAAAGCGGGAACTTGATCTTAGTGACCAGATACGAGTAGCGCTTGAACACATCGACGCCCGTGCCGAGCATTTCCTGCATATAAAACCACGGGATGAGGCCGCCCATGAGCCAGAGGATATAGGGCAGATCGGACCCGGTCTGGTCGGCGCTGCGCAAACCGACTTCCAACGCAAACCAGAACACGAAAATATACACCGCAGGCTTGGCGAAAAACCACAGCGGACCTAGCACCGCGCCGGCAGACACCTTGCGCAAATCGAACAGCCCGAGGCTCAGAATCTGCTTGCGCCAGCCCCACTGCTCTTTCAGTATCTCAGAAAGCGTGCTCACAATCCCCTTTTCTCGCGGTGGCAAAGGCGAGTCATTATTCTACCATTGACTCGCCCTCGCCGCCCCTCCTTCACAGCATTCTCCCGCGAGCGCTCCTCATTCCCCTGAAACTGCAAGGGGAAGCCTTCTCCGGCGACCCGCTTCCCTGTTTCCTCTATAATGGGTGCCATCGAACTCGCTCACCTGTGCGCGCACCCCTCCCCGGCGCAGCGCGCCGGTTCAGTAAACGTTGAAGAAAGGCCGCCGTGAAGTCTGCCGCCGTGCGCATAGCCACCGCCCTGCTCGTCGTCTGGTACGCGATCTGCCGTCTTTTCCCCACGCGCGACCAGATCGTCTGCATCAGCCGCCAGAGCGACCAGGAGTCGGTCGACTTCCGCATGATCCGCGCGTATTTCCGACAAGAATGGCCCCAATGGCGCATCATCGTCATGGCGAACACCCTGAAAAGCCCTCTGGCCTACGTGCCTGTGATGCTCCGTCAGGTGTTCTTCATCGCCACGAGCCGAGCCGTGGTGCTTGATTCCTACTGCATCGTCATCAGCCTGCTGGGCAGCCGCATCAAGGCGCCTGTAATACAGATATGGCATGCCCTGGGTAATATGAAGAAGTTCGGCTATACGGCGCTCGATTCCGACGAGGGACACAGCTCGCAGACGGCGGCCCTTATGCACATGCACGAGGGCTACGATGCCGTCGCCGTGTCGTCCCTCTCCTTCGCCGAAGATCTCGCCGCCGGATTCAACGTCGACCCCGACATCCTGTTCGAAGCGCCCCTTCCCCGCGTCGATCTGCTGCTCGACGAGGAGAACCGCGCTGCCCAACGCTCGGTCATCAACCGCACCTATCCGCTCCTCGAGGACAAACGCGTCATCGTCTACTGCCCGACCTTTCGCAAGAAGCAGCCAGCCAACGAGAAGACGGCCATGGAGGCGCTGTTAAATGCCATCGATTTTAACCGCTACGCCCTCGTCTTCAAGCCTCACCCCGTCAGCACCCAGGTGATCGACGATGCGCGCGTCATCCGCTTCGACGATGCCTCCCTCGACCCTCTCTACCGCGCCGATTACGTCATCAGCGATTACTCGACCGTCATGTACGAGGCCGGACTTTTGGGCGTCCCCGTCTTCCTCTACGCCTACGACTGGAACGACTACCACGAAAAGCGCGCGTTCAACATCGATCTCGAGCGCGAGGTTCCTGCGCTTTTCACTGCCGACGCGCGCGAGATAGCGGCCGCCATCGAAAGGGATGATTTCGATCACAGCGCCTTCGACGCCTTCGTTGCGCGCAACATCGCCGTGCCGACAGACGGCACCTGTACGGCGCATCTATGCCGCCGTATCATGGATTTAGCGAGCCGGTAGAAACGACAGGCAGGAGCGGCATAAGGCCATGTGGACGAGTTTCTTTCTTTGCGCGTTGCTCCTCATAGCAGTGCTCTACGGCCCGGGATATGCGCTGCTGCGGGGCCTGGGACTGCGGCGCGTCCTCTGCTTGGGCTGCGCCCCTATCGCCAGTTGCATCGGTTACGGCCTCGTCGCCATTGCCTGGGAGAAGCTGGGGGTGTCCTGCTCCTGGGGAACCGTGCTCGGACCGATCGTCCTCGTTGTCGCCGCCATCACTGTGACAGGACGCCTGCGGCGCGCCGCCCAACGCAGCACCCGCACGTGGCGTCCGCGAACGCGCGATCTTCTGGCCCTGGGCGCCTACCTCACCGTCGGTCTGGCCGTGTGCGGCTACGTTTTCGTGAAATCCCTCGACACCCCCGCGTCATTCTACTGCCGATTCGACAACCAGGTCCACGACACCTTCCCCCGCGTCTTCGCGGATACCAGCATTTGGTCGCCGCTCGCCACCACCTTTGGCGCCGCCTCGCTCAACTCGCCGGCAAGCTATTACCCGGCAACATGGCACCTCCTTGCAGCACTCGCCTCGTCGATCACGGGGTTCGACTTCCCCCTCATCTTCAATGCCCTGAATGCTGTGCTCTCCGGCGTGGTGTACCCGATAAGTTCCTTCGCTCTCATGACCATCTTGTTCCCTCGGCGCCACGCCGTCGTCCTGGCAGGGTCTCTTACCACTATGGCCTTTGCCTGTTTCCCCTGGGTGCTTTTGCTGAAGGGCCAGCTGCTCGCGAACCTCATAAGCTTCTCGCTCGTGCCCGCCGCTTTGGCCCTTATCTCCTCGTGCCTGGTCAGCGCAACGCCCCTTCGCTGGAGAGGGCTCTTGCTTTCGGCGGCGGCACTCGTCTTTTTCTTCGGCATTGCCCACCCCAACGGGCTGTTCACTGCCTTGATATTCGTCGCTCCTCTTGCCATCCGAAGGTGCGCCGACGCCCTCCGCGGCTGCCGATGCCTTTCCCCTGCCAACCCGCTGCGGCGGCCCTGGGTTGTTTGGGGCGTGGGATGTGTCCTCTGCTTCGTGCTTTGGCAAGTGATGCTGTGTGCGCCTCCGCTACAGCAGGTCGTGCTCTACAACAACATCGGGAACCTGAACCTTACCTGGCCCGAAAGTTTCTACGCGACGGCCGCCTTGTCCCTCTACCCCGATCAGCCGCCCCAATGGCTTCTTGCCGTCGTGTGCCTCGTGGGAATTGCGGCACTTATCTGGCAGAAGCGCGGCTGGCTCGTTCTCCCCGGAGCATACATGCTGCTCGTCTACGCAGCGTGCCGATGCACCGAGGCCAGCTACACGCTGCGCACTTTCCTCGCCGGATTCTGGTACAGCGACCCCTACCGTGTTCTCTGCTGCGCCGAACTATTCCTCGTCCCCGTAGCCGCAGTGGGACTTGTCGCCATAGCCGAAGGCGGCGCACAACTCACAGGCGCCTTGAAGGCCGCAGGCAACCAGCAGTTGGCAAAGCATCGCCGCAGCCGGAACGCTCAAGCGTCCCGTCAGCTCGCCTGCGTCCTTGCCGCAGCCGTCTTCTCCCTCGTCAATTTTTTCCCCTTCTACGTCCCGCCCGAGAAGATCGAACTTCCCGAAGGCGTCGAGGAACCGCATTTCGTCTCTACCGAGGGCACCGCCATCGGCTTTATGCACTATCTGGTGACCGAGGGTTACGACTTGGGTCGAGAGCAAGTCTACAGCGCCGAGGAAGAGGGGTTCGTTCGCCGCGTAATGGATATCGTGCCCGCCGGCGCGCTTGTCATCAATCAGCCTCACGACGGCAGCGTCTTCGCCTATGGCCTTAACGGGCTGAACACCTACTACCGCCACATCGATATCGGCGAGGAAACCGAGCAGAGCCCCATCATTCGCGAGCACCTGTCCGAGCTTGCGACCAACGAGGAAGTGGCCGACGCCGTGGCCGCAACCGGCGCGCGCTATGTGCTCCAGCTCGATCACGACGTGCCGCTCGATAAGGGCACATGGCTGATACAAACCAACGAGGACAACATGAAGAACTACGCCGGTATCGATGCTATAGGCGAAACGACGCCCGGGTTCGAGCTCGTTTTCTCAGACGGCGACATGAAGCTGTACCGCATCGTCTAGTGCACCTTGCGCGCGAACCTAAGAAAATGGTACGCTTCACCCACCGAAGCACTTCATGCACTGAGCAGTTGAGGCTACCGATTGAAGGGGTGTGGTTTCATGATCTCTGTCCTCCAAGCGCCGAAACGCAGAACGACCGTCGCGCTCGCGGCGGCTCTCGGCACGCTTACCTTAGCGCTGTACCTTGCCGCCGCAACGCCCGCGAGCGCCTGGGCCGGCGAGTCTCTCGATGCTGGCACGCCCGCCGCATCGAGCATCGTTTCAACCGACGACGACAGCCTCAGTCCGCAGGCCAGCGTCACGATGGTACCCGCCCTCAACGTCGACATCTCCTACCGATACGACTACGCATTCGAAGTGCTGAGGCTGGTCAACCAGCAGCGAGCCGCCGCGGGGGCAGACCCCCTCGTCATGGATCAGCGGCTTTTGGACGCGGCCATGAAGGTACGCGCACCGGAAGTCGGTTTGCTGTTTAGCCATACCAGACCCGATGGATCCTCGTGCTTCACCGCCGCGCCCGCTTCTGCGTTTGGCAGCTACGGCGGTGAAAACATCGCCTTCGCCCAAAACAATCCCGCTGCCGTCGTTGAAAGCTGGATGAACTCTGAGGGCCATAGGAGAAACATCCTCAACCCCAGTTTCACTACTATTGGCATCGGTTGCGTCACGATGGGATCGTATCCTTGTTGGGTGCAGCTTTTCGGCAACAACACCAGCGTTGCATCCGCCAGCAACCCCGGCAACTCCACCGTCTCCTCGCGCCTTTCCGTGCCCAGCAGCTGGCTTGTGCCCAGCAGCTTCGCCTTCGAATACTCGGGGTACTCGGTAAAACAGGGTGGAACCCGTCAGGCGCGCATCGGCTTTTGGAACCAGATGGGCCACGAGGCCGGTTACGTCCTGCTCAAGCCAAACACGTTCTCCTGGTCCAGCGCGAAAACGTCCATCGCCACTGTGAACGCAAGCGGCCTCATCACCGGCAAGGCGCCGGGCGTCACCACCATCTCCGCCAAACTCGGCAATTACCTGACCATCTCGACCGCTGTCGAAACTCAAGGGAAAACCGGCACATGGAAAAAGACGGGTGGAAAATGGTGGTTCCAACTCAGCGATGGGAGCTACCCGTATAACGCATGGTGTCAAATCGACGGCGACTGGTACCATTTCGATCGATACGGATACATGCAAACCAGCTGGTTCAAAGAAGGCAGGAATTGGTACTACCTGAAGGGATCGGGCGTCATGGCTATCGGCTGGCAGAAGGTCGGCGGCACGTGGTACTACTTCAAAAACTCGGGAATCATGCTCACGGGATGGCAGAAGATTAGCGATACGTGGTACTACTTCAACAGCTCGGGAGCCATGCTGAGCGGACAATGGGTCGGCAACTCCTACCTTTACACCTCAGGTGCCATGGCGACTGACGCTTGGATCGGCCGCTACTACGTGAACGCCAACGGCATCTGGGATAAAACGCGCTAGCTGCGGACCTATCCCCGACGAAGCGGAAGGCCAAGTGCGCGCTTACCGTCCGTGGCGGCCGTACCAGCGGGGTTTGTCTTCCTGCCTTATATGTCGACCGTGGTAATGATGGCGCAGCACCTGATCGAATATTCCCAATTTCCATAGGATAAGAAACGAGCCGATGAGCAGCACGAGGATCGCGATCCAGACCACAACGCCGTGGGAGCTGCTCATGACCCAGGCCCCCAAACCCAGCAAGGCCGTCCAAGCGTACACGATAAGCACGCTTTTGCGCACTCCCAGACCCCGGCTGAGCAACAGATGGTGTAGATGCTTGCGATCGGCCTGCTGGATGGGGCGGTGGTGATAGAGGCGGCGCACGATGGCCGCCGCCGTATCCGCGATGGGGATGGCGGAGATGACGAGCGGCACAGCAAGCACGATAACCGTCGGCGAGCGCATGACGCCCATGAGCGAGATGACGCCAATCATGGCACCTAGGAGCAACGAGCCAGAGTCGCCCATGAAGATGCTCGCCGGCGTGAAATTGTAGCGCAGAAACGCCAGCGTGGCACCGAGCAGGATGATGGAGAGCATCGCCGTTTCCTCCATAGCGCGTCCGAAAGCGATGATGAAGAGGAAGAGCGACGCAATGGCCGAAATTCCCGCAGCCAAACCATCGAGGCCGTCGATGAGGTTTATGACGTTCATGAAGCACACGAGGTAGAGCACAGTAAGCGGATACGCAAGCCATCCGAATTCGATGTAGCCAGACCCCAAAGGGTTAGCGATGTTCGACAGAAGAAGACCCGACCCCGCGATGATTATCGCGCCTAAGATCTGCCCGGCAAGTTTGACGCTCGGTTTAAGCGAATAGATGTCGTCGAGCGCGCCAACAAGCACGATGACCAGCAAGCCCACCATTACTCCCGCGTGATTCACGGCGTTGTCACCGTGCACGTAGAAGCCGGCCCAACCGAGAAAGTACTCACCGGCCACTTCTACCAGCAAAGCGAACGCAATGCCCGCTGCCATAGCGACACCGCCCATGCGCGGCACAGGACGCTTGTTAACCCGACGGGCACTCGGGTAGTCGACCGCATCCAAACGTAGTGCGAGCCTTCGCGCCCACGGAACGCATACATACGTTACCGCAAAGGCGAGAAGGCCCAGCACCACGAAATGTCGCAGAGTTACTCCCACGTGGCGAAAAGCAGCCTAGAACCGAAGGCCGCGAAGCCACTCGGTAAGCTCGGCCAACGTCTCGTCGGTCACGCCCAGACGCTGCTCGCGCTCCTGCAAGTACTTCTCTCGCTCGACGAACTGCGCTAGCTGCTCGTCGGAAAACTCGGCCATATCGATATCGCGCACGCTCACGACGCGCTTGGCGAAATCGGGCAGCTTGTCGTTCATGGAGGTAATCTTCACGACATCACCCGTGTGCGGCGCCTCGATGTAGTACCCGTCCTCCAGATACATGGCCACATGATGTACGTCGCCGCCATCGGCAAAGAACAGCAAATCGCCTGGCATCAGCTCTTCGAAGGGCACTTCCTCGCCCACTTCACACTGATAGTACGTCGTGCGCGGCAGCTCGATGTTGAAGATCTCGCGATAGCAGTACTGCACCAAGCCAGAGCAGTCGAATCCGGAAGGCGTCGTGCCACCCCACAGATAGGGCACGCCGAGGAACGAATTCGCGAATGCGGTCAAGTCGTTCAGTGTGCGCGCCTCGCGCACCGGCAGGGGCTGACGCTTCGCAATGAGCTCCTCGAAGCCCTCGAAGCGCTCGGCGTCGATGGCGTCCTGATGATGCTGCATCGGGGTATCGGTAGCCGGCACGGCAGGCTTCTCCAAGTAGACCGGTACGTGGTAGAGCCTCTCAGCCGCAGCCATCTGCTCTTCCCATTCGGCCAAAGCCTGCTGGTAGTCCTCGGTGCGGGCGATATAATCCTCGTATTCCCCCACCAGTGCCTCGTATTCCACCTTGTCGGTCACCGGATCGAGGTACTTGTCCAGTCCCGTGACCTCGTCCTTCACCGGCAGCACGAAGGTGTCGGCCAGCTCGTAGGTCAGCGGCACGTCGAAGCGGGTGAGGTCGTAGGTCTCGATGAGGTCCTGCAGCTTCTCGGAGTAGAAGATGTCCGTGGCGTAGCGGCCCACGAGGAAGTCGCAGGCGTCCACGAAGCTGTCGGAGTTCGACTTGCGCGCGCCCGCATAGAAATCGCCCATGGAATGGCTGAGCAGGTCGGCGTAGTCGGAAAGCGACTCGTCCACGGTCTCGTACTGGCGGAAATCGCTCATGATGGTGTAGGTGGCGCCGGTGCCGTCGTCCTCGCGGGTGGGCAGCTGCACCGAGTTGCCGTGGTAGGTGCCCTTGATGCCGAACAGGTTGTTGTTCGGCGCCTGGGCCAGCGTGGAATTGCCGGAGGCGGATTCCAGAATGGCCTGGGCGATCATGACCGACGCGTACAGGTCGTTCTTGGCGGCGATGGTGCGGGCCGACTCGCCCACCAGCGAGATGAACTTCTCGGTGGTGAGGTCCTCGCTGTAATGGCGCGCCACGTAGGCCGAGTTGTCGATGTGCGTGAAGGAGATGGAAGGCACCGTGACGGCCACCTGCTTGAGCGGCGTCTGAGTCTGCCCCTTGATGACGGCGGCCGTGTGCGACTCGTCCGTGACGCCGCCGGCGTTGCCGGGCCTCTGCTGGCCGGAATCGACCGGGTTATCCGTATCGATGATCGGCTCGTCCGGTTCCGCAGGCTGCTCGGGATCGGTAGGATCGGTAGGATCGACGGGATCCACTGGCTCGGCAGGATCGACAGGATCGGTCGGCTCCGTTGGGTCGGTAGGCTCGGCCGGATCAGTGGGCTCGACAGGATCAACCGGATCAACAGGTTCGGTCGGCTCTACGGGCTCAACAGGATCGGTAGGCTCCGCAGGATCAACGGGATCGGCCGGGTCGACAGGAGCAGTCGGATTCTCTGGATTGTCCGGATCAGCCGGCACCTCGGGAACGACCGGCTCCTCCACATCCGGCGTTTCAGGCTGCGCAGGCGTCTTTGCAGGCTCCTCAGATTCCGGCGTGGTCTCCACAGGAGCGGGAACAGGCTCGGGCTCCGGCTCAGAAACCGCCGTCATCTCGGACTCCGGCACCGTCGGCTCATCATCGACCGCAAGGCTCCACAACTCGGCGCGCTGCGCCTCGGTCAGGCCGCCGAACTTGTCGGCATGACCCGCCATATAGTCAACGCAAGACTTATAGAGGGTCTTGCCTTCTTTGATCCAGACAAGCGCTTCCTCGTAATTGGCCGGAATGTCATGATCCCGGTCGTCCTTAACCGTGTGCCCGTCGCCGTTGTCGGCATAACCGGTGGTGTACGTTGCGGCCACGCCGCCCACAGGGGCAACGACTAGAGCCGCAGCAGTAAGAATAGATACTGCCTCCCTCGGTGAAGTCATCGTGCCTCCTCAGTAGTTGTCGTTTCGCGTTTGCGCATTTGAGTGCGCAAAACCAGGGCAAATTTTTTGCCTTGAAGCCCGCATTATAGCGCGAAGGGAAGACCTGTCCAACCGATAAAATCGATGCATTTGGCAAACGTTGAGCGACCGTCTCGGCGAATTACCTGGTCATACACTCCTATTTGCATCTCTGATCTGGCACTTTGTCACATAACCCGCAAAATGGCGTCTCAAAGACCTCATATTCAACTTCCCGGCGCCGCGGGACGAAGGGCCTTATTCGCTTATGAGCGGGGTCATCAATCATGTTAGCAAAAGGCGCGCCTACTCGATGATGCGCTTGGCGAAATCGGGGGCGAAGTAGTCGAAGGTGGCGCGCATGACGCGGCCGCCGCCCGTGGAGGCGTGGATGTACTCGCCGTCGCCGGCGTAGATGCCCACGTGGTAGACGCCCGAGCCCGACCCCCAGAACAGAAGGTCGCCGGGCACCAGCTCATCCAGCGAGACCCCGACGCCCAGCGCACTCTGCTCGGCAGCCGTGCGCGGCAGCTCGCGACCGAGAGCGTGGGAGAACACCCAGCGGGTGAACCCGGAGCAATCGAAGCCCGAAGGGGTCGTGCCGCCGTAGGAGTACGGCACCCCGAGCTGCGCATCAGCCTCGGCGACGACCGACTGCCGCCGGCCCTCGAGCGCCTCAGCCTCAGCTTGGGCGGCCGCCTCGTCGGCCACATCGCCCACGTACTCTTTTATCTCGCGGGCGAAGTCCTGAGTCTTCGTGAAGGGGCTTTCCACCTCGGACGCATAGGCCGCAGGATGGGAGAAGGCGGTGCACAACGCCGCCAGAAGAGCAGCCGCGACAATCATCCCCGCGGCCTTGGTGTGCACTTTGAACATAACCATGGGGCCGAAGCCTAAAGGAGGAAAGCGCGCCCGCCAACCCCCT
>OLNN01000718.1_pt1 | contig 32904 bp, 28 predicted proteins | sample 1672141 | NCBI WGS metagenome assembly OLNN01 (sample SAMEA3136652, study PRJEB25190) | human gut metagenome | biome: human gut; feature: human-associated habitat; material: faeces | place: Austria | collected 2013
AAATGCCCCGCCAAACCGGACGGCTGCAACCACCCGGGCGTTCGTAGGGCGGGATGCCCTCATCCCGCCGCACCCCCGCGGCGGGGCAAACGCCCGCGGGCGGATATGGAATCCGCCCCTACGGACGACGGCGAATACCGCGGCCAACCGGGAAACCGCGGCCCCCCGTTACAACAAACCTCTGTAGGGGACGATGCTTGCATCGTCCCGGGAACCCTGCGGCGGCGTAAGGTTCCCCGGGCGGGATAAATCCCGCCCCTACGATCAACGGAAGGCCCGTACCTACCGGGGAACCACACCTTCTGCAACCAATGGGCGCTTCCGCCTTCATGGCTTTTCGTTTTCCTCCCGGTAGGACGCCAACACGCGGCCGGAGACATCCACCACGCAGCGGCGCAGCAGCGCGCAGAACTCGGCGGGCGGCTGCGGCTGGCGGCTCTGCAGCCAGTTGAGGATCGCGCAGGTCAGCGCGTCGAGGTAAAAGACGGTATAAAAGGCGATGTTCTCCTCCTGGCCGAAGATGCGCTCCATCTCGCTTTGCAGCATCAGGCCGATGACCTCGCGGAAATAATCGCGGAAGGAGTTCTGCCCCTGCACCGCAAAGGCGCGGCGGTAAAAATCCCGGTTGTCATAAAAATAGCAGCACAGGTCGTTGAGCAGCTCCCAGGCGTTGCGCTCCCCCTGGGTCTGCTGCACGCGGGCCACAAACTCGGTCTCAAAGATCCAGTTCAGCAGCTCGTATTTGTCTTTAAAGTGGTAGTAGAAGCTCTTGCGGCTCATGCCGCAGGCTTCGCAGATCTCGCGCACGCTGACCTTGGCGAACGGGCGTTCGGCCAGCAGCGATTTGAGCGCCGCAGCCAGCGCGCGCTTGGTGATGTTGGAATCCGCCATCGGCGGCACCTCCCCGCTTTTGTTTTTTCCCGCTCCTGCGGTAAAACCAATCATACCATAAAGCGGCGCGGCTGCTCAAGTGCACAGCCGCGCCGCCTTCTGTGTTTCATGGGACAATTTGCCGCTTTTGTCCAAATTTGGGACATTGCCGCCGCAGCGTCCCGCCTGCGGTCACACCATGCCGATCCACTCGGCGTGGCGGCCGTCGCGCAGGAAAGCCGGGACCTGCGCCAGCGGGGCGGGCACGTCGTACCAGGCGCCGCCCGCGTACACCGTGCCGTCGTGCAGCAGCGTCCAGGCCGCGCCCGCGGGCAGGTAAACGCGCCGCACATCGGCGCCCGGCTCCATCACCGGGGCCACCAGCACGTCGGGGCCGAACATGTACTCGTCCCGGATGTCCCACCCCTCGGCGTCGGCCGGGAAGTCGTAGAACAGCGGGCGCATGATCGGGTCGCCGTCGGTGTGGGCGGCGTCGGTCACGGCGCGCAGATAACCGCGCATCGCCTCGCGCAGGCGGATGTAGCCGACCAGCACCGGCGTGTTTTCCTCGCCGAAGCTCCACACCTCGTTGTCCGCGCCGCACCACTCGCGCACTTCGCCCGCTTTGTTGATGACGTCGTGCTGCGGGGCGCGGCAGCCATGGATGCGCATGACCGGGCTGAACGTGCCGAACTGGAACCAGCGCACGAGCAGCTCCCGGAAAGCCGGGTCGGCCGTGACGCCGCCGTGGAAGCCGCCGATGTCGGTGGCCCACCACGGGATGCCCGCGAGCCCGATGCTGAGCCCCGCGCAGACCTGCTTGCGCAGATCCTCCCAGGTGGAGAAGATATCGCCGCTCCACACGAGCGCCCCGTAGCGCTGGCTGCCCACCCAGGCGCAGCGGATCAGGCTGACGACATCCTCCTGTCCGCGCGCGTGCTGGCCTTCATAGACCATGCGCGCGTACTCGCGCGGGTAGAGGTTGCCGACCTCGAGCACCGGCCCGGCCATGTAGCGGTACTGGTCATAGTCATAGCCGGTAAATTCCGGCTCGGCTTCGTCCAGCCAGAACAGCCGCACGCCGAGCTCGGCGTAGTTCTTTTTCAGCTTTTCCCAGACATACCGGCGCGCGCGCGGGTTGGTGGCGTCCATAAAGACGTTGTCACCGTGGAAGACCATCTGCACGTCGACGCCGCCGTTCGATTTGACCAGCAGGCCCTGCTGGCGCATCTCCTCATAGTTTTCGCCGCGCTTGTCGATCTGCGGCCAGACCGAGACCATCGTCTCGACGCCCATCTCCTTGAGCTCGCGGATCATCGCGGCCGGGTCGGGGAAATATTCTGGGTCAAAGCGGTAGTCGCCGCAGCGCGGCCAGTGGTAGTAGTCGATGACGATCACATCGAGCGGGATGCCGCGGCGCTTGTATTCGCGTGCGACGTCCAGCACCTGCTGCTGGTTGTAGTAGCGCAGCTTGCACTGCCAGAAACCGAGGCCGTATTCCGGCATCTGCGGCGCGCGGCCGGTGACGGCCGTGTAGTTGTGCTCGATGGCGGCGGGGGTGTCGCCCGCGGTGATCCAGTAGTCCAGCTGGCGGGTGTTCTCGGCCGTCCACTCGGTCGTGTTATAGCCGAAGTGCGCCTCGCCGATCGAAGCGTTGTGCCACAAAAAGCCGTAGCCGCGGCTGGAGATGTAGAACGGCACGCTGGCCTGGGAGTTGCGGTGCGCCAGCTCCAGGTTGCAGCCCTTCCAGTTCATCGTCTCCTGCTGGTACTGGCCCATGCCGTAGATCTTCTCGCCGTCGTTTGCCAGGAACGACGCTTTCAGGCGGTAGTTGCCGCCCGGCAGCGCGCGGTAATGCCGCGCGCGCAGCGAGAGCGCGTTGCCCTTGGGGAGCTCCTGCAGCAGCACCTCGCCGCGGGCGTTGCGGAAGGTCATTTCCAGCGTATCGCCCCAGGGGTGCAGCGCCATCTCGACCGCGATGCCGCCGTACTGCAGCCGGGCCTGGCGCTCGCCCAGCGTGATCTCCACCGGCGCGGCGGGGTCCCCCGGCGGCAGCAGCGCCACGCTGCCCTGCTCCAGGTCCTCCATGAGCCCCGCGCGCACGCGCAGGCTGTCCTTGCCCCACGGCTCGACCCGCACGGTCTCGCCGTCCATGCGGTAGAGCAGCGCGTTGCCGTCCCGTTCAAAAAATTGCATATCATCGCCTCCTGTTTGGTTTTAAGCGCTGCGGACGCCCCGCGCCCGCAGCCGCCGCTGTTTCTGCCTTTGTTCTATCATTTCCGCCCGCCGGTTGTCAACCGGGGGAATTATATAATCTTTGCCGGTTTCCTTCCGTGGAACTTTGGCCCCCCTGGCGGCTTTTCTGCGCCGCCTTTCCAGCAGGTCGCTGCCGGGCCGTCTTCATACCGCTGTCCCTCTACGCCCCTTCCCTGCCTCCGACATCTTTTCTATGGCCGGCAGCCGGGTTTGTATATTGGCATTTAGACATAACAAATCCCCCTGATGTATTTTTTTCCTGCATCAGGGGGAATTTTGTCTATTGCCCAGTTTTTCTGGCTCGGTTCAAGCTGTGCGGCCGGGGGATTTTATCTGTTCGGGTTGTTTTATGCCAGACGGTGCTGCACCACGTCGAGGCGGACCGGGCCGCCTTCGGCGGTGAAGGTGAGGGCCTCGGCTTCGGGCGGGGTGTCCAGCACGGCGGAGAGCGCGCGCTCGCCGTCGTTGACGAACAGCTCGGCGCAGTCTTTGTCCAGGATCAGGCGCAGCGTCAGCACGCCGTCTTTGGGCGCGGCCTTGATGTGCCGGGTGTGGGCCGCGTCGCGGCGGCTGCCGCCGTGGCTGCGGTCGAAGGCCAGCTCGCCGCGGTCGAGGTCGCAGCGGATCTCGTTGTACAGGGCTTCGTCTTCGGCAAAGCGCAGCGTGAAACGGCGGCAGGCCGGGCTGGCGGCGGCGTCCACCCGCACGGTCAGGTCCAGGCTGCGGCCGTGGATGCCCGGCAGCGCGGCGCGCCCCTCCACCGTCACGCCGGTCAGCGCGGTCTTTTCGCGCCACAGCGTTTCGATCTCCCGCACGGGGTTCTGGTACAGGCGGCCATCCTTCACATGCAGCTCGCGCGGCAGCGTCATGCGGCCGAACCACGGTTTTTCGCACGCGGCCGGGTTGACCGGCGCGGTGGCCCAGCTCTGCATCCAGGCCACCAGGATGCGGCGGCCGTCGGGGGAAAGCGTTGTCTGCGGGGCGTAAAAGTCGAGCCCGTAGTCGACCGCCTGCACGCTCTGGCGGGCAAAGGCGTGGGTGGCGGGGTCGTAGCGGCCCAGCACGGCCATCGTGTTGTCCCCGGCGTGGAACTCGCCGTCGGCGGTGGCGCGCATCTCCTGCGGGCTGACGAGCAGCACCTGCGCGCCGTCCAGCGCGAAGAAGTCCGGGCATTCCCACATTTTGCCCAGCGCGCCGCGGCTGGCGTCCAGCACGGTCACATATTGCCAGTTGTGGCCGTCGGGGCTTTCAAACAGCAGGATGCTGCCCTGCTCGGTTTTGTGGCGGGACGCCGCCACGCAGTAGTAGGTTCCGTTTTCGGCCCAGATCTTCGGGTCGCGGAAATCGGCGGCGCAGAAGCCCTCCGGCAGCATGCCGGCGGGGATGACCGGGTTGGCGGCGTCCTTGGCGAAATCGCGGCCGTCGCCCACGGCCACGCACTGGGCCTGCAGCTCCTTGTGGCCGGTGGCGGCGGGCTGCACACCGGTGTACAGCAGCAGCAGCTCGCCGTCCGGCAGCGGGATGGCGCTGCCGGAAAAGCACCCGGCCGCGTCGGCGGCGGTGTCCGGCGCGAGGGCGCAGGGCAGATAGTCCCAGTGCAGCAGGTCGGCGCTGGCGGCGTGGCCCCAGTGCATGGGGCCCCAGACCGTGTTGTAGGGGTGGTACTGGTAAAACAGGTGGTAGCGGCCGCCGTAATAGCTAAAGCCGTTGGGGTCGTTCATCCAGCCGACAACGGGCGACAGGTGAAAGGCCGGGCGGCTGGCCGCCGGGATGCGGGCGGCCTCCTTGCGCTCAAATTCGCGGGCGGTCTCCAGTTTGGAAAGATAGCACGGCATAAGGGATTCCTCGCTTTTTTGGTTTTTTCTTTTGTTGGTTAACCCCCCCAAAGGCCAGCGCCCCGCAGGGCGCCGGCCGTGGCTGCAAAGGGGGTTATTCGGCGGTTTCGGCCGTGGCAGGGGCGGCGGCGCTTTCCTGCGCGCCCGCGGTCTCGGCATAGCGGTCATAGGCGCTCTGGTAGGCTTCCAGCAGCTTGTCCATGCCGTAGCTGTTGAGGTTTTCCTTATAGGCGGCCCAGGTCTCGTCGGTGATGCCGCCGTCGCGCAGCCAGGCGGCCTCCTGCTCGGCCACAAAGCCCTCAAAGTCGACACGGTAGCGGTCGATGGCGTCCAGTTCCTCGGCGGTACTATGACCTTAAATTCAAAGAGGTCAACAAGTACCAGCACAAACGAGCACTCGCTTTAACTGCCAGAAAACTGGTCCGGTTGGTCTTTCGACTGCTGAAGGACAACCGCCTGTATATCCCGCCAGAGGGCTGAGCACACCGCTTGCCGCTTTGGTGTCCAAGCCCTGTTTCAAAAATTGCAGAGGCAGGGCTTAGTTTGGTGTTGCATTTTTGCTGTCTACACAGTGCTTCTTATTCTGTTTCGCCTAATTTTTTTCTTCATCACTACTTGACTTCATACCATTGGACTTTATAAAGCAGTGCGGGGTCAGGGTGTATCCGATCCATCAAAAGCGCCGGGAATTTTCGGGAAGCACCCCAGGGACGGACAAGCGCGCAAGCGGTTCGTTGCGTTCGTGAATCGTTTCACGTTTTCTGTGAAATCAAAATACCACGTCTCGCCCCGTTCGTCAATAGAAAAACTTCAAAAATTTGCGTTTGCGCCGCGGTTTTGTCGGGTTGCACAAAGTGGCCCCGCCCGATTCAGCAATTTCAACAAGGGCGCGGCGGAGGTTCCGGCGCGAAAATGCGCGGTAGCATTTCATGAAGAAAGAAAATATTTTCATGAATTCTATTTACATTTCACGAGGAACGTGCTACAATAACAGCAAACCCGGCCAGGCGCGCCGCCGCCCGTTATCCCGCGCCCCGTATAAGGGCGCGGCGGCCGCGCCGCACGTTTTCCAAAGGAGGTCCCCCATGCGCAGCAAACAGGCCGCCACCATGAGCGACGTCGCCCGCGAGGCCGGGGTGGCCCTGGGCACCGTGTCCAAGGTCATCAACGGCCAGCCGGTGGGCGAACAGTACCGCTTAAAGGTGGAAGCCGCCGTCAAAAAGCTGGATTACCAGGTCAACCCCAGCGCCAAGGCGCTCAAAAGCAGCCGCAGCGGTTTTATCGCGCTCATCATCCCCGACACCACCACCCCGTTTTTCGCGCTGCTGACCCAGTACATCAACCTGGCGCTGGAAAAGCGCGGCTATAAAATGATGCTCTGCTTCACCGGGCGCGACAGCGACCGCGAGCAGGAGTTTATCCGCATGGTGCGCCGCAACCAGGCCGACGGCATCATCGCCCTGACCTACACGCCCGATCTTCAGATCCCGGCCGGTATCCCGTTTGTCACGATCGACCGCTTTTTCAGCGTCGACGTGCCCTGCATCGCGTCGGACAACTTCGGCGGCGGCCGCCTGGCCGCGCAGAAGCTGGCCGAACTGGGCTGCAAGCGGCTGGCCTGCCTGCGCATCGGCTCCTCGCTGATCAACGAACCGAGCAAGCGCAAGGACGGCTTTGTCAGCGGCTGCATGGAGCTGGGCCTGCCGTTCGAGGTCTGCAACCTGCCGGACGGTTCGCCGTTGTCGGCGTTTGAGGTGTTCTTAAAAAAGAACATCCTGTACGCCGGCCAGCCGCTGGACGGGCTGTTCTGCGGCAACGACCTGCTGGCCTGGCAGGTCGTCGGGCTGCTGCGGCGGCTCGGCCTGCGCGTGCCGGAGGATATACAGGTCATCGGCTTTGACGGCATCCGCATGTTTGGCGACCAGGACTTTATCTGTTCCACCATCGTGCAGCCGACCGCCGACATTGCCGAGACCGCCGTCAGCATGGTGCTCTCGAACGATTTCACCGGCCTGCCGCCGCTCATCTGCCTGCCGGTGCGCTACCAGCCCGGCGGCACCACGCGGGACAGCGCCCCGCAGCCGCAGGCCTGATTGCCGCCCACACCCCACCAAACCACAGGAGGGACCCGTTTATGTTGGATGTTGTCGCTTTAGGCGAACTGCTCATCGACTTTGCCCCCATCTCCACCGACGCCGCAGGCTACCCCGCGCTGCAGGCCCAGCCGGGCGGCGCGCCAGGCAACTTTTTGGCCGCGCTGCAGAAATACGGCTGCCGGACCGCGCTGCTCGGCAAAGTGGGGGCGGACAGTTTCGGCCGGCTGCTGGTGCGCACGGCGGCCGAAAAAGGCATCGAGACGCGCGGCGTCGTGGCCGACCCGGCCGTGTTCACAACGCTGGCCTTTGTGACGCTGGACGCCACCGGCAACCGGGAGTTCAGCTTTGCGCGCAAGCCCGGCGCCGATACCTGCCTGACGCCGGAGGAGGTGGACAAAGCCCTCATCGACGAAGCGCGGGTGTTCCATTTCGGAACTTTGAGCCTGACCGGCGAGCCCGCCCGCACGGCCACGCAGCAGGCTGTGGCCTACACGAAGGAAAAAGGCAAGCTCATCAGCTTTGACCCCAACCTGCGCAAACCGCTGTGGGAAAGCGAGGCCGACGCCAAAGAGCAGATCGAATGGGGGCTGCGCCAGGCCGACGTCGTCAAGATCAGCGACGAGGAGATCGACTTTTTGTGGGGCCTTGCGCCCGAAGCGGGCGCGCAGAAGCTGCTGGCCGAATACGGCGTGCAGCTGGTCTATGCGACGCTGGGCCCCAAAGGCTGCTTTACCGCCAACGCCGGGGCCAGCGCCGCGGTGGAAAGCCCGGCGGGCATCCGCGTCGTCGACACGACCGGCGCGGGCGATATCTTTGGCGGCAGCGCAATGAGCCAGCTGCTGCCCTGCCTGAAAGCCGGGCGCAGCCCGGCGGAGCTGACCGCCGGGGAACTGCGCGCCATCACCCGCTTTGCGTGCTGCGCCGCCAGCCTTTCCACCCAGACCCACGGCGGCATCAACAGCGTGCCCGACGAAGCCGCCGTGCGGGGCATTCTGTAACGCAGGATTTTTTGTGCGTATATTCCGGCGCAGCGCCGCTCAACGTCCGTTGCATGTGCTTTGGTGTTAATACGGAATTCTGTGTGATTGCAATATTGAACAATTTAAAGCCCAGCTGTAAAGCCGGGCTTTATTGGGTGATTCCAGCACCTTGCCCGCGCGCTGAAGCAGAGCGCCTGCGCGAACGCTGAAGCCGCCCCGAAGGGGATGGTGCAGCAAAAGTCCCCAGCCATTCGGCTGAGGACTTTTGCTGCACCATCGGGGACTCTCCCGCGCTCTAAAAACGCCCCGCAGGGGCGTTTTTGCCAGCCGGGACGTGGGACGGCCGGCACGAGCTGTTCTCGTCCCCGATGGTGCACGAACGCCTGCTTTCCCGGGGCGTGATGCAAAAAAATAAGCCCCACGCTTCCGTAGGGCTTATCTTGGTGCACCATCGGGGACTCGAACCCAGGACCCACTGATTAAGAGTCAGTTGCTCTCCCAAACGACTCGTACTAAGACTGTAGTCTGCAGAGCATGGCGCACAAAAAAGGCCAACGGCGTAGCCCTGCGCAAGTTACTATCGTGCAAATATAATGTCAACGGTTTCTTTACGATTTTACAATGTAAAAGCAGGAGCGATATAATAAACAACGCAGGTTTCAAATACAAAGTAGGTAAATATCGCACACCATCGCATCAAGGTTCCTGCGTGATACGCAAGAACTGCTGATAATCCATTCGCAGATGGATTGTCACCTTGTACCCTTTTCCCACCTCCACCTTTTCCAGCAGCTGTGCCAGAATCGTTCGCTTCCGCGGGATGGATGCCAAGTCAAACTCATTGGCCCAGCCAAGGAACTCATTATAATAATTGCGGATTTTCTGGACTGTTGTTTTGTCCGTGTTGTCACGCAGCAACGCTGCATACTCGTCCTTGGCCTGCTGTACTTCCGTTTCTGCTTGGCGAACCAATCGCGCCAGTGTTTGCTCTGTAAATGCGCTGTTGCCATCCAAGCAGCGGATGATCTCTTCCTCATACCGCTGTTGTTTGTGCTGGGCAGCCTGTATCTTCTTTTCGGCCGCCTGGCGCTTTCGACTGGATGCCGCTTCTTCCTGGCGAATACGTTGCTCAATTCCCTTGTCATAAGGTTCTTCCTTGATTTTCTGGAAAATTTGATTCACCGCATTCAGCACGATTTCATCCACCCGTTCCGCCAGATACAGCGCCTGTCCGTCACATTCACGCAGGTGTTGACCTCGCTGGTAACAGTTATACTTGGGCTGCACCCGTTCCCGAATGGTTCCATCCGCCAGCTTATAGCGGTCCTTATGCAAGAAAGCCGACATCTTCGCCCCACAATGCGCACAGACGACAATGCCTGCCAGCAGGGTCGGGTTATCGCTTTTCCTGGCGACGTTTTTATCCTCAGCAGCACTTTTGCAGCGAGCGTTCATTCTCTCGTTGGCCCTTGCAAACAGTTCCTCGTCAATAATCTGCAATTCGGGCAAATGCTCGGATCTTGCTGACCTAGTGACCAAATACCCGGTGTATCCCTCGTGTTGGATCATCCGTTTGATATTGACCGATTGAAACCGGGCTCCCTGGCGGGTACGCAAGCCCCGTTCGTTTAGCATTCTTGCAACCGCATACCCGCTGGCCCCGTCAAGTGCGATCTTCTCAAAGACTTCCCGCACCCAGGCAGCTTCCTCCGGGTTGATTTCCAGGTCCTTGACCGGCTGATCCCGTTTGTTGACCCGGCCTTTGTTAACCGCACGGTATCCATACGGAATAAAGCCTCCGGCGTAATGCCCGCTGGATACAATCTGGCGGATGCGGTCTCGGGTTCGCATCGAGGTTTTCTCGCTTTCCCCTGCCGCTTGCCAGAAACGGATGTAGTTCATCAGTTTGTCGCCGTGACTCTCGATCCGCTGTTGCCCTTCGTGGGTACTCCACATCTGGATACCGTGCTGGACAAACCATTCCAGCACAAAGGGCGTCTCGCTTTCGATTCGGCCCAGCCGATCAAACATATAAACCAGGATGATGTCAAACTCATGATTCAAGGCCGCGTTCCGCAGTTCTTGAATCACGTCCCGTTTGCTGGCAGACACTTTGGAGCCGGACACCCCCTTTTCCGCTTTTTCCGTCACGATGCGCCAGCCATGTTCCTGCGCAAACTTGCGGCAAGCAATCTTCTGCATGGGGATGTCATCATGGTCCACCTGGTTTTTGGTTGAGACGCGGTAGGCCAGTGCGGCGCGTGGCGCATCCGATGGTAAGGGCAGCTGCTGCGCCTGGAGGAAGGTATCATCCAGCCATCGCTGGTCAGCCTGCGAAATTTCCACAGCCTGCCCCATCTGATTCACATAGACCATGGTTGCCCTCCTTATTATTTGTTCTGTTCACACCACAACCATACCCCATCACAGGGGCCAAATGCTATCACCAATACGGAGAAAACCCGCCCGCAAAACGGCGGTATTTCTACCTATTATCCATGGCTGATTTCCGCTCGGCATAGGCTGCCATGATCAATTCGGTCACATGGGGCAGCACATCTGCCTGCTGCTCGACTGCAAAGATGAGGGTGACATCCTTGCCACAGATTTCCTGACGGATGAGGGTGCGCCCGTCCGGGAGTTTCTCACACGTTTTCACTTTTTCTCCTTTGCCTGTATCAAAGCAGGTCATCCAGGCCATGGCGATACAAATCATAGCCCAGTTGGCATTCCGTTGTATGTACCGTCACATCGTGCCGCCGCAGAAAACGAAGCAGTTTTTCCAGTTTGTGCTTGCGGCCGGAAAGCTGCGACAAGCGGGTGACGATTACAACATCCACCTGACCTTTGCGAACAGCCCGCCGCATGGCGGACAGCCCTGGTTTGCTCAGTCGGTGATACCAAACTCCCTGTTTGGGTTTTACATCTCCCGTGCAGCCCACAACCTCATAACCCGCATCGCGGGCCTGTGCCATGAGTTCACACTGCTGCCGGTGCCAGACGCCGGGATTGGTGCCGTGTGTATAGTAGAGCCAGGCGCGTGGATGGAACAGCGGATCGTTGCAGCCGCCATCACTCCGGATACACGCTGGCAGATTCTTACTTTTCATTGTCATGCCTCCTCATCGTAGCCGGGAAGGGCCATCCAGCGGCGTCCGCCGGGTTCGATCCAGTGGCCGTTGTTCGCGTCGAATGTGTGGACACCGTACTGGAGCAGCGTCGTGAGCAACCCGTCCAGTTCCGCCTGCCCGCAATGCAGATGTGCCACATCCACGACCAGAAGGACGTCCGCTTCACCACTGGATACTGCGTTCAGCAGTTCTACCATGCCGGGGCGCAGCATCAGCGGCTGCGTCTCGGTGCCCGCCTGGGCAAACAGTTCCAGACTGCAATCCCACTGCAGCTTGCGCAGGGCGCGATGGCAGACCAATTGTTGCTGGCGCATCGTCAAATCGGCGTCTTTGGATTCTTGAATAAAGCAAATAGTGCGCATGGTTGTCTCCTTTTCTTCACTGCCAAATAGGCAAAAAAATACAGGGGCCAGGTGAACGCTTCCGTTCATCCGGCCCCTGTTCGGGTCGATTTATTCGGGAATCATGAGTTTGTTTTGCTGCCGCTGGGCCTCGGCTGCCACGGCGAGGCGATCATATTCCGCCAGCACGGCCCCGTACAGACACTCACGGGCCGCCTTGTTGAGCGGGTAAGCGATGTCGCTGTGCCGGGCACGGGCGCCTTTGGGGGCGCGGGGCATCCTCACAAAGCGACGCTTGTCCTTCTCCGCCACCGCAATGCCGTGGATGGCAAAGGCGTGGTAGACGGTCACATGACCAATGGCCTTTTTGCTTCCGCTGCCTGCCAGCAGTTCCAGCGTGACCTGCGGGTCCATGCCGGGGGTCGGGGCCTGGCGGCGGTTGGGGATGACCAACACCTCACGGGTTTCGGGTGTCGGTGTTTGCTGCGCTGCAGCGGGTTCTAATGTATTGGTTGTGCTTATATCCATATTGCATATCCTCCCTCTCAAGTGCAGATATGTATACGCAGGACGGTGGTCTGCGCTGTCCTGCGCATGGTATCTGCATTTGCAGTCAAACTTTCAGTCACTGGCGGTGGCATCCACCGCTCTCGCCCACCAGCCCATGGCTGCGCAAGGTCTCTGTCTCCCTCCCGGCCCAGGTTCGATTCCTCTGGACCCCCGTCTGCTTTGCCTGCAGACGTGCGTTCGTGGCGGCATAGCCGCCCCGCGGCCAGTCACCCTGGCCGTAGTGTGGGCATCCTACCCGCCGGGCGCATAGCCGGGCGGGCAGCTACCAATCTGTGGTTGTCAAGGTGCGATGTATCCGAATGGTGCGAGGTGCCGCTGTAAGCAGGTATCCCTGTAGGCAGGCATTGCTCCTTTTCGGATTGTCTACAGTATACCTCACAGAGCAAAGGAGCAACAGACCAGATTTGAGCGATTTTAGATTATTATCCGCCCAAATTTGAGTGATTTAGGAACCCATTCTAAATAAGCCATACTATACCAGATGTCATAGTTTCTTGTCTTGTATGTCCTCTATCGCACTGATCATAGCCATAAATGTAACGTAGATGACATGGCGGTCGTGCTCATGAAGGATGCTATGCCAAGCAGCATTCATTTCTTCCAGCCGGTGGTCTCCGCTTTCTCCTTCCGCCAGCAAATCTGACATTGGGATTCGCAGGGCATGGGCAACAAAGTAATACGCCAACAAGCCAACGGACATGTGTTTGGTTTCGATCCGGCGAATGGTGTTGAGCGAGACTTCCGAAAGCTCTTCCAGTCTTTCTTGACTGTAACCAAGAGCTTTTCGCCTATTGCGAACCCTCTCCCCCACACGGAGCAGAAAATCTGCTTCTTTGTCTTGTCCGGCTGGCACCCCATTCACCTCCCCCTTCGATATGTCCTTTAAGGAGATTATACAGCTTTTTGCGCATGCTGTCCCCTCAAATCCCCACGACTTTCTCTCAACGTATAAAGAAGTTTTTTTCAAGATAGTTTGTGATTTTTGAAAATGTATGACGGGAATTTGAGAATATGTTTTCAACATTTATGTCTTCTGCTATAATAATTAGCAGGAGGAGGTGTACGCCCCGTGGAGGAAATAAAGAGTCAACAAATCCATGCCATAAAGAAGCGACTCAATGATGCACGCAATGGGAAATCCATTTACGAAATATATGAAGGGATAAAAAAAGGCCCTGACTTTTTTGAATTTAGTTATAATACACTGTCAGATACGCTTTGCGGAACAAAGAATTCCCTTAATCTGTGTGTAGCCTTGGCAACATGTCGCTATCTCAATTTGGACATATCCAAGGTATTTGCGCGGCCTACGGAAGAATTCAAGGATTTGGTGAATGATTCCTCCAGCAGGGGCCCCTTCCAGGTCTTGGATGATCCGCATTACTTAGGGAAATTTTATGGCTTTTATTATACTCCGCATCCCAACCGCACCGAATTGATTCGCTTTGATTTGGAACTTCAGCGCGATGGCGATTCCACTACTGCCACTATGACATACTATGGACAACCCGTGGATGTACACCAACATACCAATTTGGACGTACGTGTTTTGCACGGTATTCCTTACGTGGACACCCTGCATTCAAATATACATATTGAATTAACCAACGAACAAGGCGATTATTACTTTATATACTATAACGCTCAACATCTACGCTCTCATGACTTGTATTTTCGCCGGGGGATTGTTGTGACACCTTCTTCGGTCACTTCCAATCTGCCCATCTCGCAAAGCTTTGTGATGTTCGCCCTGAAGGTTGAAGATTCAAAATTGCCCATTGTACGCGGGCTGCTCGCAGATGTTTCGCCAAATTTCCAGATTCCAAAATCGCGGTTCCTACAGTTGTGCAAAGACAATCCCGCTATTGATAAGTTTTATACGACTTTCCAGTATTTGTTAGAGCATGACTCACCCCTAACATACTCCATCAACGAATCTGTCATCCTATCGATTCCTCAGCAAGAGATGAACCGATTAGAAGTTGCTGAAGCTCTCCTACTGTTGAAAGGCGCATCCTCTGCTTCAATCCGGCAGGTCTACGATGACCCCGACTCCTATGCTCTATTGAGCCGGGATGTGATTCAACAATCCGACAAAAATGACAGGTAAAATGCATTTGCAATATGCAAGGCTTTGTCCAACCTCGTATACACATCAAGACCGTTTGAACACAACAAAATTTTACAAATTCAACTTGGCTCCGCTGACCGTTTTGGTCACTGGGCCTTTGTATGAGAGGAGTGAAGTGCCACCGATTTTCTGCCTTAACAACCGTTACAACTTCCCTGCGGTTGTGCCGCAGCCTGTCCAGATTTTCTTCGTCAATGACAGCCACCGGTGCACCGTCCTCCGCTCCACTGGTGCGGGCAGCAAAAACCGCCAGGACATCCTGCCACGCGATGGCGTAGCTGCCATCGTTGGACACGATCTCCTGGCGGTCGTGCGTTATGTTGTTTTCGATCTCTTCCAGCCGGTCCTGGTATTCACCGTTCAGCTGTATGATGACCTCCTGAATTGTGATCACGGTGCCGGTAGATTCCCCTGCGAAAAAGATTCCGAACGCTGAGCCCAGCACCAGCGCGATCATGCAGATGATCACGATGATGATAACTGCGGCCGTACCGCCAGCCGCAATCGCCGCAACCAATGTCTGCGTACTCGCCCACAGGGCTTTGAGCCCGGCCATGACGGCATCCGCCAACTTTTGTGTTGCCTCCCTGGCTGCCTCCTCGGCCTGTTTTGCCCGCCGGGCCGCATTGGCGGCGGTCTTGCGGGCCTTGTTGGTGTCGGCAATTTTGCCGACTGCGGTCGTGGCTGTTTTCGGGGCGGATGCCTGGCGCGGCTGTGGTTTCCTGTGCGTGGTAACCTTAAAACGATAGAGGGAGTCATGCCGCAGTCGGCTCTGGTGGACGTCGGGTAGATTGGGCCGGATGGGTTCGGCACGCTGCGCGGCAGCCGTTTTCGTGCGCTGGCCGGGGGTTGGAGTTTGGTTTTTATACGGTGGTGTTTGATCAAAAGGCGGATCGTTTGCTCCTGCCGCTGCTGTACCTCTCCCGGATGCAACATCTTCAGCCTGCTCGGCTGCACGGTTCGCCTCATGCTTTTGGGCGACCTGCTGCGCCAGCTTTTTCCCGCCACGCAGCGCGGTACCGACAGCCGATTCCGTCAAAGAGGAAACCACATCCACGGCACGTTTCTCCCGGTCCGCGGTATCCTCCTGGTACTGGCCATCACGGCGATCCTCGGTCAGAAGCTGCCGTGTACCCTCGCGGGTGCGCAGCCTATTCATTCCCACAAGTCTCAAGTGCAAGGTCTTTGCCCGATTTCTTTTATTTTTCTTGCACTTAATTATACCGAAAGCTGTCAACTTTATCTCGATTTGGCGAGTTTTTTCGATTGTTCAGGAGGCATAATCATGATTGACACTTTTATTTTTTCCTACCAACACTGGGCATATAGACTCTATGATCTTTCCCGCAATAAGGCACAAAATGATTACGAGCACAGCTAAAACAACCGCACAGCAGATCCCTGCAAAGCTGTTTGGATCTGCCAAGAGTTCCTTTGTGCCAGGGCATAGCTCCTGAAAAAAGACAATAGGGAATTTATGAATCAACATAATAACCAAACTACCTTGACCGGCTTTCTTTAAAAGCGACATCTCTTCACAAACGAAGGAGAGTGACACAAACGCCAATCCCAACAGTACGGAGGAAAGAATAAACAGCAGGCCATTTCCACCATAGTGCAAAATCCGAACTTCTGCGAATCCATTTACCGTACTAACGCCGATACCAACCAAAAGCAGAACAAATGCACACAATATTATCCTCGTTTTGTCCTGCCGATGCCATCTTTCCTTCATTTGCAAATGGGAGAATAAAATTCCCAGCATTACAAAGCCAATCATAAAAACACCAGATTCAAATTGCATTGGTAAACGGATATTTGTACCCCGACTTTCAAACAGTATGCCGACTCCCCAAGACAATACCACAACGCCCAAACACATAAATAGTTGCAACAGTTGGTTTTCTCCGGCAATCTTTGCAATCCCATTTTCAAAGCCATAAACACAGATCAGAACCAGAAATAAGGCGGGTAAAAACCACAGTGGTGTATTCCAGATCATCGTATGTGGCCTGGAATTTCCATAAAGCATGATCAACATCTGTTTCCCCACCGGTTCTGCCCCCCCAAAGGATGGCACAGCTTTGACCATGACATCATAAATGCCGATGCTGAGTATACTAAAGAAATAGTAAGGAAGCATAATGTTAAGAAACTTCTTTTTCAAAAAAGTAAAGAATGGTTGGGATACGTTAAATGTAAGACCTGACAAAAAGAAAAAGAAAGGAACGTGGAAAGCGAATATCCATTTACGAAGTGTACCGCTTATCAAAAGATGACCCAGCACAATAAAATAAATTCCGAACCCTTTTGAAACATCAATCCAAGCAATTCTTTTATGTGAGCCCGCACAGTTTGATATAGTTGATATGGTATTCATTATGTTCCCTCTACTTTTAATCATTTCGTATAGTTTTGAGCTTTTTCAACAATTGAATGATAATCGACATAATCATATGATAATTGATTATGCAAAACGCTACTGCTCCCACAGCGAAAAGAAGTAAATCCACAAATGGATTGGTAACGCAAGCAATCGTACTCAGAATCACCGTAATACAAAAGTAGGTTAAAAAACGTTTGATCTCAATAATAATTCCTAGTTCCTCGTGGTTCTGATGTTCCCTGATTAGCCACATCGCACCGAATCCCAAAAAGGTTGAAACAGAGGCTGCATACAGACCAATAAACCGGATAAGCAAAATATTGATTGCCGCATTGGTGATGGCGCCATAGATACTGGTAAGAGATGCCTGCTTTGTATTTTTGTCTCTCAAATATCCGACCCCATAAAAAGATGAAAAGCTTTGGAACACAGTTCCAAGGTACAAAAACGAAATATACTTGGCTGCGTCATGATAGGCACTGCTCATTATAAATATAATAAAAAGCTTTGTCGCGGGGATCAAAGGCCACAGCAGGGTAAAGGAAAACTGATACAGCTTTTGAAACACTTTGCTGTAATAGGCGCCGGCATTTCCATCTGTATCTCCCACCGAAACATCCTGCCAAGAACTGTTGAAAAGGTTCAGAATAATCTGCAGCATGGTCGGGAACTTATAGGAAATGGCGTAAATACCATTTGCCACCGTTCCCAAAAAAAATCGAATGATATACCGATCCGATGAGCTGATAACCCACCAGTTGAGCTGATTGGGGACCAAGGGTGCGGAAAAGCGCATCATATCCTGGATCAAAGGGATTTCCGGAACACGGAACAAATTGACCCGAAGGCGTTTTTCGCACATAAAAACCACGCACAGAGAAACCACATCTGCCACAATCGTGCTAACAAAAAGGCTTTCCACCCCTTTGTGTAGCACACAAATCAACAGAATGTTGGATAACAAGTACACCAGCGTATAGAGCACGCCGGAAAAGGCAAACAGATGCTGATTTCTCAACCCGCGCAGCAGTTTTTGCACCGTGGCCAGGAACCGTGCGGTAATCAGCGAAAAGATAAAATAGGTTTGGTACGGAATGGTAAAGAAATGACCAATTCCCCAGATCAAAATACCCGCAATGCAGCAGTTGATACATAGAACCTGAAGCGTAGCCCTTACATAACACTCTTTATCTTTTGGTTCACGAATCATCCACCGAAAGGCCGCGTCGGATATCTGCATGGTAATCACTGGTGTCAGCAAACCAATGGTTGTATTCAGAAGATCGTAGACACCCATATCTTCTGTCGCAATATAGTAGGTATAAAGCGGCACCAGCAAAAAAGACAAGATTTTACTCCCCATGCTCCCAATCCCATAGATCGCAACCCCTTTGATCAGGGCCTTGCTTTTTTGCTTGTCATTTCGATTGCTCATATTCAAAGTCTCCTCATTCGGCCCTTGTGTCACCATGGTGTCACAGAACTTTTTTCAATCGCTGGGAGGAAAATTCCAATCCACACTCCGGGCGCACGGCAACATCCTGCAACAGCTGGCAAAATACTTGCTCCATCTCTTCCCTGTCCGGCATTTTCATTAAAGAAATGCAGCGTTGTTTTCTGCCGATTGCCTGCATAAATTCCCGCACTTTTTCATCCCAAACAAACGCCGCCGTCGGGATCCCATACGATGTAGCGATGATATGGGAGTGCAGTCGAAATGAGAAGATTTTTTCATATCGAGTCACAGTCTCAATCAGCTGTTCCGGCGTTTGCGGAAATTCCGCCACTTTGTCCTGGCATCCTAATTTTGCTGCAACCTCACGACAGAACGCAGCATCCAGGGGATCCCCGTTGATGAAAAATTCAAAATTCACACCATGCTCGCCACACAGCGCAACCATGGTGCGGAGGATGTCCAGATACTGTTCCGTGTCGATCCGGACACAGTTTGCCCGGAAATTAACCGGATGGATCACGCCAATCCCCATCTTCACACAGCCCTTGCCGGATGGACGGTAATACTTGGCAACCTCCATGGCCGGATCCCAGATCTGTTCCACCGGAATCCGGCGAGGCATTTGCTGATAAAACAAGTCCGGGCTCTCCCGAACTGTCACATCTTTCACACAGGGGGCGGACAGAGCACGGGTCAGAATCATCTGATTTTTTTCAGACAATTTCCCAACACCACAGCAGTTAAACACCACCGGTATTTTATGGTGTTGCGCCCACATCACAATCCAGCTGATGTAGTTTATAAAACAATCCATAAAAAGCTGTCCACCAGCAAACACGATGGCCGTACAGTCTAACGCTTTCTGGTCCAGCCTATGCCAAATCCGGATCTTGTGACGTTGTAACCATAAATGTTTCACCACACCGAACTCCAGAACAGCGCTTTTCAGTCTTTTGACGCTCTGTTGACCTTTTGCTGTTCTCTTTTGAGGAAAAGCAACAGAACCCGAGATTCCGCAAATCTCGGGTTTTACCTGCAATTCATTTTGGATGATCTGGCTCACCGTCCGGCAGATGACCCCGTCCCCAAAATTGAGGGAATACATCGCACCAACAACCAATATTTTCTTTTCCATTCTTCTGTCCCTTTTCTCGATCAATCTTGACAAACTTTTTACAACGTGTCCTGGATTCAGAGTTTCATCCGTTCAGCCTGTGATCCATCATTGATTATCCGCCCGGAATGCCCCAGTTGTTCCAGGTAAGTTTGTGTCGCATACGTCTGAAAGACAAAGCCATAGTTTTTCACATTATGGCAGGTGATTGCTGCAATTTTCATATCTGATTTCCCATCATGCTTTCCATATCATATCTTTTTGTACAAAGCTCTTTCCGGATAACATACCAGCACCCCATCTCCTGCTTCAGGCCGCCAGTGATTTCACTGCCGGTCCAGGCAATGTCGATAGATCTTTGCCAAATCGCTGCAAGCAGTTTTTAAATCATAACCGGCCTCCAGAAACTGTTGGCTATAGTCCCGTCCCGATACCTCTGTGCGCACATCATATTTCAGAATTGCGTCTGCCCAAACCGCAGGAGATGCCGACAGGGAGTGGTAACTGATCAACGGTGTGATTTGGGTATCACGGGGAACGACATCCGAAGCAAGGGTCGGCAAGGAATTGGCCTGGGCCTCAACAAAGGTGATTCCCAGCCCCTCCCACAGCGAAGGCATCATAAAGACATCCATCGCGGAATACCAGTGATGAACATCCGTTTTGCTGCCAACCCAGCACATGGCATTTTCCAGATGAAGTTCCTTCACCCGTTGTTTCATCTGCAGGTAAATCGGATCATCGTCTCTAGGCGCAGAGCCAACCCACAAAAACAAGCTGCCCGGCCTTTTTTTGATCACTTCATTCATAATATCGATCATAAAAATCGGGCTTTTTTGCCGTGCATAGCGGCACACTGTACCGACCACAAAAGTATCCGACGAGATCCCAAGCTCTCCACGGATGCGATTCCGTTGGTCTGCGTTAAAACGAAATTTAGATACGTCAATGGCATTCTTCAGCACAAGAAATGGTTGCTTTCCAAAAGCATCCCTTCCGGCGCTTTCAGAACAGGCCAAGCGTTGGTCTGCAAACAAACGGTAAGACAAATTGCACATAGCCTCCAAAACAGTCCGTTTCCAATTTGCCGGGATTTTTGTATTGTGACTATGCACAATAACACACCGAACACCAAAAAAATGAGCAATCGCTGCAAGCTTCACCGTCTGGGCATTCATCTGGTTAATATGAACAATGTCGTAGCGAGTATTTTTCAACACCTGGATCATCTGATGCAGATCCCGGTGGTCCTTCTGAACCAGGATAATCTTTCCGCCGTTCTTTTCAATGCGCTCCACATAGGGGGATTCAAACCTTAAAAACTGCATGAAATCCACCTTGTAACCCTGCTCCACCAGCGCATCATATTGATTCATGATCGTTGTTGCAACACCGTTGGCCACACGCAGGTTATTGAGCACAATCAGTACATTCATATTCCAAATCTCCTACCCTGTTCCATGAAATCATTGCCAAAAGAATGCATATGGCAATACACCATAGGAAGTTTGCAAACTATTTACCAAAATCACAAAAAACAGCACCATGCCACCGCATATAACACATTTCAGCTGTGTTGTCAGCCGCACAGAGCGCACACCATACACAGCTTGTACCAAAAACGAGCAGGCAAACGGATAAAAATAATACCCCATTCTGGAAAAGATATAAAGTTTATACACCAAAAGGCGCATCATCACCGACAAGATTGTGATATAAAACAGAAAGTTGAAGGGCAAAGACCTTCTGACCCTGGGCTGTTTCAAGGCAATGTTCTTGTTTCTGGGGTCATCAACATATCTGGATTTGAACTTCCACCTGGCCAATGCCCCCATCGCGAGGCATACCACATAGAACATCAGGTGCATCAATCGCACAGCATCAATGCCCCCGTATTCCGATTGCAGATAATAGGAAAACTGCGAGAAGAAATACTGGACCACAATCGGCAAGATTCGGTCGAAACCGAGAAACACCACCGCGGCCAGCAAAACAAATCTTTTCACATTTTTCCGTGTGCGCTTGAGCAAATACAGCGGAACAAAGGCAAAACACACGATCGCCGAGCTGTGAAGCGCGCAGGCCAGTGCAACAAAAAGAGCAAACATCAGATATTTTTTCTGTTCCAAGTAATCCATGGAAAACAAGACCACTGCAATGGCCACCGATTGTGCGATGATGTTCATATACATAAAGTAAGTGAATGTCATCAGGTACAAAAAGGTTTCCAGGTACACATTTTCAGAGTGATGGAGCAGGTACCTGCCCATCGAATAGCAGACAATCGCCGACGTTGCTATAATAAACCACTGGGCATCCTGGGAGACAATCCCAAGCGCTCTCATAAAAACGATCCAGCCCGGATCATAGTAGACAAACTGTTTGCCAATAATATGAGGAAGCTGCTGCCAAGGGATCACACTGATCAGCTCATAGTTGCTGGCATAATGCCCTGCCAAATCAATCCCGACGGTATACTTTCGAAGTGCCGAAACCAGAAACAAAAGAAAAAAAGACGTTTGAACAAACAATTTCGGCTTTTTGCGCAAAATCACCGCATCGCATCCAACAAGTGCAAATAGAGTTAGATAAATCAACATAATTTCATTCTTCACCCATATTAATGCAGTCGCTTCAGATAATATTTTAGCCAACCGGGCATAAATTGCTTGACGATTATTTTGAGTTGCCGTTTAGGGCTCTGATTTTTGGAAAGCTCCGCCTGCAAGATTTCCATTTCTTCTGGCTTGATCATTTTCATTCGATTTTCTTCCCTGCACACTGCACTTTCGGTCAAGCTGTGGTTATGACGCATCACCGCCTGCACAGCGCATTGTTCTGTCACGACCTCCTCTTTTACCATCGAAAACAGAGTTTTGCCTTTTTCCGTATTGACCAGAACGGCTGATGCGCCATACTGCGCCGGGAAATGCTTCAGCTCTTTTTCAATCCCCCAAAAATCGCACAGGGTCAGGTCAGAAATTCGTTCTGTTCCTTTGTAACGACAATGATAACAAGTGCCGCGTAAGGTTTTTCCTGCCATGAATGATCCATAGTATGGGTCATTCTCGACAAGGTAATACTCTTTTTTGCCATTCTCATATTCTGCACACGCTTTAAAATGCTCCCCTGTACGATGGAGATCTCTGTGCCGGAAACGAAACCGGACCATTTTCGCACCCACTTGCTTTTCTCTCCAGCGGACATAGGCACGGAGCAGCCCCGGAGAAGGCACCCCATGGCAGGCCACCTCCACCGTATACAAATGGGGATCATCCTTTCCCAAAAAAGTATACAAGCCTGCAATTTGGCATGCCGTTCCGCTAAACAAAACCATTCGACCGTTGGTCAGTGCCTGTTTTGCCTGCCAATAGCTTCGCCCAATGCGGGATTGTACATATTTGGACTGACGGATTTGATCGAGATCCTCTGACTTATCCACTGCTATGTGTCTTATCTCGGTCACATTTTCCTGTGCGCAGCCAAATACAATTCCATGTTGTTTTAGCACCCGTTCTGCCAAAACGCCAAAAATACCGCCCGATGTGCTTTTTTTCTGTTCCTGTCTATCCTTTGTAATGGCGGCATACGCTTGCTGCGTTTGTTTCATCCGGCCTTTTTTCTGTTCCGGGCAATGGGCCAAGCACAGACCGCACATAACACATTTGTCTTGATCTACCACCGGCAAAAGAAACCCACGCGCATCTTCCTGCATTGTGATGCACCTCTGTGGGCATATCTGTACACAGGCTTCACATCCACAGCAGTTGTCCTCCGTCCGGTTTGATATGTTATTGCTCATTCTTTTTTCCTACACTCCGTTTCCAAGATTTTCAAAAGCCACTCAGCCGAAGACTTCGCTTTGTGTTCTATAACAGAACGGATTCGTTCAAAATCCAAGGGCGGGAGTTGATCAAAATCTTTCAGCTGGTCTTGCCCTAGAAGGCGTCCTTCGATCCCCAACAGTTGTGATAACGTATAAACTCTGGAATTTTCAGAAGTTTTACTCTTATCTGAAAATCGTTTGAACAGAACGAAATCTTTTTCAAAAATAGCGGAAAAGATGCAACCATGAAAAGAATCTGTGCAAACATATGAAGCATTCTCAATGTAATTAAGCCATTCTGTGGGTCCCGCGGCCACACGCTCCTCAAAGCCTGTGTCAAAAGGGCCTTTGGCGGTGGGAATAAGAATCACCGGAAGTCTTTTCTTCCTTGCAAACCGCTGAACGGCTTGAATATAATGGGAATTGGGGGTGAGCAAATAGCAAAAAATATAGGGCTTCGTCTCCAGCGGCGTTCCCGCCAAAGCCTCCCACTGCTCTTTAGTGATCAGCATTGTCGGATCCACTTGGATTGGGACCTCTTGGCCAATCAGGGTATGGATCAATTTTTGTCCTTCCAGTTCTCGAACCGAAAGATAGTCAAACGCTTTCAAATATTTTGAAATCTGCTTTTTTTTTCGTTCCGTTGTTTCAGTCACCCCAAAACTTGGCGCATACGCAATTTTGACCTTATTGTTCGGCACCGAATCGAGAAAATAAACCGGGTTCATAAGTGCGGGTGACCAGATCTGATCGCTTCCACAAATAAAAATATCAAAATTTGTCGCTGCCTCTTTCACTTCCTTAGGGGTTTGGCACAGTGGGGTTAGTTTGAGATGCTTGCGTCGAAACTCGTCCATCTTTTTTTCCCGTTGGGAAAAAAGCTCGAGATGAGGGCATCTTCTTTTTCTTGTTGCCTCGTTGAATTTTTGCACAAACAGCATCGGAGAATTTTTATTTTTCCACCAATTCAGTAATTTTGTCATCAGTGAAGCCGCATAATCCACATCTGTTACATCGTATCCGTGCGCTGTAAGAAATTTCTGCAGCGCCACAGCCTGAAGCAAGCTGCCGTAATTTCCGTTATGCAGCCAGGTAAATTTGGCGATTTTCTTTTTCATATCTATTATTGCACCCTCAGAGACTTGAACAATCTTTCATGCTCTCGCGCCACACGCCGTGCATCGAATTTTTCATAAACATCCCGAAGGGCGTTTTGAACCAGCTGACTTTGAAGTGCATTGTCGTTATAAAGTTCGAGAACTGCCTTCGACGCTGCATCCACGTCATCCATCGGAACCAAAAGCCCATTTTTGTGATCTTGGATTAAGTTCGGGATTGCATCCACAGCTGTAGCAATTACCGGCTTTTTGCAAATCATATATTCTGGAATTACGAGACCGAATCCTTCCCATCGACTTAAAAGTACAGCAACATCAAAAAGTTCTATATAGACCAATGGGTTAGTAACCCATCCCGTAATACGTAATCTATCCATTAGATTGTTGCTTTCTGCATATTTCAAAATTTGCTCTTGCATCACACCGGTACCTACCATAATAAAATAGGCGTTTGGAATGTTTTTGCACACAAGATCAGCCATTTGAATGAAAATGTCTGGAGCTTTTTGTTTGGATAGCCGCCCTACCATACCGATAACAAAGGCATCTCTTGGAATGTGGAGTTGTTCCCTCGAAACGCGTTCCTTTTCTATCATCTGATATTCTTCAATATCAATTCCATTATAGATGACTTTCAATTTTTGGTCAGGACATATACGATTTTGAAGAGCAGATTGCCTCTCTGCTTCTGAAATACAAACAATTTTATCACAAAAAAACGCCATTACTTTTTCCAGATATCGGTAGACAATTCGACTTATGTGCCCCTCCTGCATGTTGAATGCCCAACCGTGCGGATTGTAAATACATGTCACTTTGGTGGCAACATTTGCCAAACGAACCAATGCGCCTGCTTTACTGGAATGGGCATAGACAATATCTGGACGATACTGTTTAATCAATTTTCGTATTTGAATTACCGTTGTCAAGTCGCCTTTCTTGATAGCATGTTCCATTGGAATTTGTGCCACTACATCAACAATATCGACAAACTCATCCGGCTTATAGTTTTGCGAACAAACAAAAATTATTTCAAATTCCTTATGATCCAAATATTTGAATAAGCTATGAAGATATCTATTCACACCACCAGAACACTCGGCGACACACATTAGACGAATTTTCTTTTGCATTGAACTCACTCTCAATACGCTTTTCCTATCGGCTGTTATGTACACTGCAAATCTTTCAAACACTCAACAGAAATACCTTCTCATAAAGCTCTCCCTTCTCTTTGTCACAGCTCATTTACCGTTCACCACAAGCCTATATGTGACACAATCGTGCCGAATAAAGTCTTATTCCGCAGTTTTCCTTGCTGATGGTATGCTTCCAAGTGGAACAATCGGAATTTGCGCAACATCCCTTCGCATTGCGTCTTGTTTTCTGATTTTTACTTACCTGCATGTATCAAAATTAAGTGATAGATTTGAAACAAACCTCTATAGACTATGAACTATGAAACTTTAGGCATTATCTCAAAGCTCCGATCATTTGGGGTCGCCATCTTCCATTCATGTGCTGCGATTTTTAACCTTTTTTCTCCAAACATGTCAATTCAATTTTTTCTTATTTCAAACCACCTTTACCTTCTCCACGTCCACCACAAATACCGCAAATTGGTATCGAAGTATCGCTTGAACAGCCGCTTCGGGTCCTGCAGCAGGCGGTAGAGCCACTCGAGGTTATGCTTCTGCATCCACTGCGGGGCGCGCTGGATGTTGTCGGCTTCGTAGTCGAAGGCGGCGCCAACGCCGATCATCAGGGCTTTGACGCGGTCCTCGTGGGCGGCCATCCAGCGTTCCTGCTTGGGGGCGCCGAGGCCCACCCAGACGAAATCCGGCTTTGCTTCGTTGATCTGCTCGACGATCTCCACATCCTCCTGGGGCGTCAGCTCCCGGAAGGGCGGCGAGTACATCCCCGCGATGATCGCGCCAGGGTAGCGCTCCTCGATCTTCTTTCGCAGCAGGTCCAGCGTCTCCTGGGTAGAGCCGTAGAAATAGTGCCGCCAGCCCTTCCCGGCGCTGATCGCCAGAATCTCCTTCATCAGGTCGGGGCCGGTCACCCGGCGGGCTTCCGAGAAGCCCTGCTTACGGCTGTACTGGGACAGCGGTCCGCCGTCCGGCAGGGCCATGACCGCGTTGTTCTGGATCTGCTGGTAGCTGGCGTCCTCGTGGGCCGTGACCGTTGTGTGGACGTTGGCCACGCAGATGTACTTGCCGCGCCAGCTTTCCAGCTGGCTCTCGATCAGCGCGAGGGTCTTGCTCATACTCGTGACCACGATGTTGACCCCCATCACCTCACAGGTCTGGCTCAGGTGCAGGTCCACCGTGTACAGGCCGGAATCCGACGCTTCCTCAGCGTGGGAATAGAGAAAATCGCTGTAGATCGGCACCACGCTCAACCGGATGTGGTAACTTTCGGCCAGGGCCACCAGATGCCGCATCTGGTCGGTGTTCTGCACATCCTGGGCTGCCACGATCCGGTCCACCTTGTGCTGGGCCAGCACTTTGGCCACGCTGCGCTCCGGCCCCAGATAGTCAGGCAGGCCCGGCGTTTCACACCAAGCCAGATACCCCACATATTTCACACCTTTCTGTTTGGCGATCACGTCCTGATAATAGCGGCGGGCCAATGCGCCCCCGCCGACCAGCAGAATGCGGGGCGCTACATCATGGCGGCGGGTGTAGGCCGAGCCGATCTTTTGGAAGATCCACCGCTTTATGACGATCGCCACCACCGACAGCACATAGAAATAGGCCAGCAACAGGCGGGAAAACTGCGACAGGCTGAACACATACAGCACGGTGGCCGCCAGCGCGAAGCCGATCAGGCTGGAGACCCCGACCCGCATGCCTTCCCGGATGAGCCCCCGGATGCGGATGGTCTCGTAGCTGCCCTGGAAGGCGTAAACCGCCACCATAACGCCCGCATAGAGCAGTGCCAGCGGGAAATACCGCTTGACATCGAAGAAGAAAAACAGTGCGCCCCAGGGGGTGACGACCCGCAGGCAGCCGGCCAGTACGAAGGCCAGCAGCAAGACCACGAACTCGGTGACGGCATTGAGGATGTGCAGAGGTTTGGAAGTTTTGTAGTGCATAACGGATATTTTCCTAACTTAATTGGGTGGATGTATGGGGTTACGTTTTCCGGAAGAGACCTTATTCTTTTAAAATCTCACTCGCCCAGCAGCGAGGGCGGCAGGATGCCGCAGATCAAAGCGTCGGCATCATACAGCTGCCGGAGAAGTTTTTCGGTCTGGCGGCCGGTCAGGTGGGCGGGATACAGAAGGGTCTCCCGTGGGGCTTCCAGCGACGGGCTGGCCACAAAGACCAGGCGGCAGCCGGTCCCCTCCCCTGCCGCTCGGACCAGCGCCTGCAGGCGGGTCTGCTCCTCCCGGGTAAAGGCGCCGCAGACGGACACTGCGGTCAGCCCGGCCAGGGTCCCGGCCAGGGCATCCCGGTCAGATATTTTGGGGTATGCCCCCAGCTGGGCGGGCATTTTTTGTTGGGTCGATGTTGTCATCGCTTTCTCCTCTTCCCGGTTCGGACGGCGTGTTGCCGTTCTCATTCGGCCCCGCGGCCGGTGAAGACCACCGCCACCGTCTTGAACAGCAGCTTGATGTCCCCCCACAGGGACCAGTTGTCGATGTATTTCACGTCCAGCGCCACCACATCCTCAAAATTCTGGATGCTGCTGCGGCCGCTGACCTGCCACAGCCCCGTGATGCCTGGCTTCATGGACAGGCGGCGCTTATGGTGGCTGTCATACTGGCTGTACTCGTCCACTGTCGGCGGGCGGGTGCCGACCAGGCTCATATTTCCACAGAGCACATCAAAAAACTGGGGTAATTCGTCTATCGAGGTCTTGCGGATGAACTTGCCCACCTTGGTGATGCGGGGGTCATCCTGCATTTTGAACATCAGGCCATTCATCTCGTTTTTGGCCATCAGCTCCTTCTTGCGTTCCTCGGCGTCCATGTACATGCTGCGCAGCTTATGGATGTAGAAGATGCGTCCGTTGAGCCCCACCCGCTTCTGCTTGAAGATCAGCGGGCCGGGGCTTTCCAGCTTGAGAGGGATCGCCGTGATGGCAATGATCGGCAGGCTGATGAGGCAGCCCACCAGGCCGCCCAGGATGTCCATGCACCGTTTGAGCAGCTGGTCCCGCAGCTTCAGCGTGACCGTTCCGATGGTCACCACATTTCCGCCGGCGCACCGGGCGATGCTGCGGCTCAGCCGGGCCGCGCTGGTGGCGCCGCAGCAGACCTGCTCGATCCGGTCCAGCATCGGAAGCCGGAAATGAACGGTCAGGCCCATGCTCTCCATTTCCTCCAGGTAAGGCAGAAAGCTCTCGCCGCTGTCCATCGGGATGTCCACGAACACCTCATCCAGCGCACTGCGGCGCAGCCAGTCCATAAAGTTGTCATAGTTGGCTGCCAGCGGAACGCCGGCCACCTGACCGCCCAGTTCCTCCCGGCTTGCTTCCAGCAGTGCCACCCCCATGACGCGCCGGGACCAGTCCTTGCGCAGGTCTTCAATCAGGGCTTCGGCGTGGGGCGCGGTGGTGATGACCCCCACATAGGTTTCCAGGCCCAAGCGGTGTTCGGCGCCGGTGAGCAGTTTTTTGAGGGCCGTGTGGAACAGCGGCATCACAAACAGGTTGACCAGCGGCACCCCCACCGCAAAATAGCGGGAATCCAGCATCTGCGCCTTGGTCACCATCATCAGGGCGGCGTACAAGGCACCCATCAGGATGTTGAATCTGAGGGACAGCTTGATCTCCGCGCCCAGGCGCCGGCCCACGATGTTCTCATCTTGATTGAAGTTGAGAAAGGTGACCGTAAAGGCGATGGCCAGCAGCGTGAGGGTCTGTACCCAGTCGGTCCAGTCATAGGGCAGGATGCGGGACCAGATCCGCCCCGCCACCAGATGCACCAGCGCCACGCTGACAAACAGCGCCAGCACATCGGTCAAAAAGACATAGGCATACTGCAGTTTTTCGCGTTTCGTTACCATGCGGACTTCTCTTTCCTTTCCTTTCCTTTTCTTCTCCTTCTATGGGGCCCGGGGCTCAGGCTCCCGGTTCCCGATTCTGCGCAAACAGGGTGCGCAGTTTTTCGCGCTGCGCCTGGTTGAGCTTGCCAGGCGCTTTTCCCTCATAAATTCGCCGCTGGCGGTAGAGCCAGTTGCCCAGCAGGATGCCGTTCCCGGCCTTGTACCTGGCGGGGATTTGCAGGTTGCCGTGGTCGCGCAGATAGCCTTGCGCCAAGGCGTACCGTTGATCCCAGGCACCTGGCCGCTGCCACTGCATGCCGATCTGGTTCAGCAACTGGATGCGTTCGGGGGTCAAGCGGCTGTGTTCGCTTTCGGGGTGCTGGTAGGCGGCGCGCTGGCGGGCCACCCATTTGCCTAAGGCGGTGCCGTCCGGGGCGACGTAGTTGACCGGCACGTTCAGGTGCCCCTGGTGCAGGAAGTAGGTTTTGGCGGCTGCGTAGGCGGCCATCCAGCGGGCATCATTGCTGCTGTCCCAAACCATGCCGATGGCTTCCAGCCGGGCGGCCTGGCTGCTGGTCAGGGATTCAGGCTTGTCCCTTCGCATCCGCCGCAGGTTGCGCACCCAGGCTCCCAGGGCGAAGCCGGATGCCGTTTTGTACGAAGCGGGCACATCCAGGTTGCCGTGTTCGTTGAAGTAATGCAGGGCTTCGGCGTAATTCTTCTCCCACCGCTCACTGACAGCATCCCAGGCCATGCCCAGGGCGTCCAGGCGGGCGATGCGGTCATCGGTCAGCAGGCCCTGGCGTTCGCCGTTGGCCCGCTGCTGGCGCAGGTTGGAGATCCACCGGCCCAGCCGGAAGCCGTCCGGGCTGCGGTACTGGGCCGGGACCAGCAGGTTGCCGAACTCATTCTTGTACGCCGCGGCGTGGGCGAAGGCGTCCTCCCAGGCAGATTCCAGGCGGTTTTCCCACACCATGCCCAGGGCGTCCAGGCGGGTGATCTGGCTTTCGGTCAGCTTGCCCGGCACCCGGCCGCTGCGCACGCTCCGCTGGGTAATGATCCAGCTGCCCAGGCTCAGGCCCTCGTCGGTCACATACCGCTTGGGCACCAGCAAATCGCCGTGTTCGGCTTTGTACAGCGCCGCGGCCTGGTAGTACTGCTCCCAGCCGCTGGAAAGGCTCGCTTCCAGCTGGGCGAACAGGCGGCGGCAGTCCTGTGCCTGCTCCACCACCTCGAACCGGTCGGTGACGATGGCGTCGCCCGCCCCGGCGTCGTACAGCCGCTGAATGGCCGTCTGCATCTCGTCCTGCAGAAAGCCGATGCTGCACAGTCCCTCGATGTTGTTCACCACGTCGATAACCACCGGCGTGGCCTTGTCCCCGGCCGTCAGGGCGCGGCCAATCTGCTGCTTGTAGATGATTGGCGAGATGGTCGGCCGGAACAAAATCACGCCAGCAATGCCCGGCACGTGAACACCCTCGTTGAGCATGTCGATGCAGAACAGCAGCCGCAGGTGGTCGGAATCATCCGCCTTGAAGCTGGCAAAGGCCGCGCTGGTGGCGGGGTCGTCGGAATAGGCTTTATACAGGTGGGGCTGCGGGTCCACACCCGCGAACCAGGCGGGGGCCTGGGCCATCATCTCGTTCATGTGCTCGAGGTTGGCGCAGAAGACCAGGTATTTGCCGTGGGTCAGGTGGCGGGCAAACACCTTGTCCAGGCCGTCGGCCTTTTCCAGGGCACGGCGCAGGGCTTCTAGGTATTTGTCGTTGGCTGCCTGCAGGCCGGGCGAGCGCAGATTGGCCACCCGCTGCTCGTACCGGGCCAGATCCTTGTCGTAGCGGAAGACGGCGGTCACATACTTCGGGGCAGGCAAAATGCCCCGGACGATGGCTTCGCCCAGGGTCATTTCGGAGGCGACATGGCCGTCAAACAATTCATCGGCCATGTTGCGCTGGTTATCGAGATAGCGGATGTTGGTGGCCGACAGCCCCAGCAGTTTGGCGCCCGGGCAGACGGCCAGCAGTTTTTGCAGCGCCGCGGACCACTCCTGCGCCCCGGCGCGGTGGTATTCGTCCAGGATGATGTAGGCCGGCTGCTGCGCGGCGATGGCGGCGCGGTCGGCGTCGGTCAGGCGCAGCAGCTTGGCGTAGGTGTAGAAGTGGACGTTGGCAAGCGAAACTTCGGGAGCCTGGCGGTGCAGACTCTCGCACTGGGTCTTGAAGATATAGTCGCTGGGGGACAGCCAGAGGATGGTGGCCTCGGGGTGGTCGGCCACAAGCTGGAAGGCGATGTAGCTTTTGCCGGTGCCGGTTGGGTGGATGATCGTGGCCTTGCCGACGGACGCCAGCAGTTTGACTGCGGCGTCATAGGCTGTACGATTATGCGCAAACAGGTCCAGCACAGGCGTTCTCCCCCCTTGTTGCAACAAAATCAGCGTTTTGTTGTAGCGGGCACTGCACACAATGCAAACGCCCCCGCACCGGTCCGGTACAGAGGCGCCTTTTGCGTAGACCTGATTTTAATGAAGATACGACAAACAGACCAGCAAGAGGCTGTTGCTCTGCCGGTTTTGTTCAAGTTGCCAATTTACCGCGGTTTTACCCTAATCGGGTTGAATTCTCATTTTTATTGCGCTATAATAGGGATATATTTGAGTTCCTGTGCGAATCCTTATCGGATGACCTGTTGAATCGCCAGCGGCGCTACAACAAAACGCTGATTTTGTTGTAGCGTCCTTTTTTATAACAGTAGGTGCATCCGCTCGAGCAGCCGGGCGTGGGCCGCGCCGGTTTCCATGATGTAGATGCGGGTGGTCTCGATGCTGGCGTGACCCAGCAGGTCGGCCAGCTTGGCGATGTCCTTATTTAAGGTATAGAAGGTCTTGGCGAACAAGTGCCGCAGGTTGTGCGGGAACACCTTGTGCGGGTCCACCCCGGCCGCCTTGCACAGGGTGCGCATCTCCCGCCAGAGGTTGGAGCGGTCCAGCGGTTGCCCGCCCGCCGTGAGAAATACCGGCTGGGCCTCCCTGTTGGCGTTGGCCCCGGCGTCCCCACCCCGGGGCCAGCGCCTCAACCCCTTTAAGTACCGCTTGAGCTTTTGGCGCAGGGCACCGGGCAGCAGAATTTCCCGGCACTTACCCTTGCCGGTGACGGTGGCGCGGCCAGTGCGCACCGCCTCCACCGTGATGAACCGCAGCTCCGACACTCGGATGCCGGTGGCGCAGATGGTCTGCATAGCCAGGCACAGCCGTTCGAGCCCCTGGGCTTTCGCCGTCTGCACAAGGCGCAGGTACTCCCCGCGGGAAAGGTCCCGGTCCTTGTCCCGGAACACCCGACGCTGCCGCCGCACCTGCCGCACACAGAGTTCCGGGCGGCCCAAAAACCGCACAAACCCGTTCACCGCCGCCAGCTTGGCGTTGATGGTGGCCGGGCACAGTCCCGCGGTGAGCAGGGCGCGCTTCCAGCTCAGCAGCATTTCCTGATTCAGCGCCGCCTCGAGATCGTCTTGGCTGTCTTGGCAAAACTGCAAAAACTCCCCGCAATGGCGGATATAATTGGCGATGGTCGCCTGGCTGCGCTCCCGCCGGACCAGTTCCTGCCGGTACCGCTCGACCTGTTGGGGCGTGATTTCGCATGGCTGCATTTTCCTATCCTCCCATTTGTTGGTACTCGTATAGAGAATCCCATTTTTCGGCAGGATATGGCAAGGGTTAAAATTTGCTCTATCCCGTGTGAACCTCAATATGCAGATGCGGTCCCGTAGCGCGGCCGGTCTGGCCGACGTAGGCAATGACCTCG
>OLNN01000721.1_pt1 | contig 32787 bp, 19 predicted proteins | sample 1672141 | NCBI WGS metagenome assembly OLNN01 (sample SAMEA3136652, study PRJEB25190) | human gut metagenome | biome: human gut; feature: human-associated habitat; material: faeces | place: Austria | collected 2013
ATTTTCCTGCCGATACCGACTTTACCAAGAAGCAGGTAGAAAACTATGAAGTGACTTTTGAACCGACTGAAGCCCGCTACGTAAAAGTGGTTATCAAACGTACACCCGCTCTGCCCAAGGGACATGCAGGTGAAGGCAAGACCCCCTATCTGTTCATTGACGAAATAGAAGTGGAATAATACCAGAAATAGAAATAACCACACACATACAACGCAGGCTACGCAGCTTTCAAAGCCCATCCATCGGCTTAGAGATAGTTGGTAGCCTGCGTTTCTTTTATCCTATCAGACGACAATCAAGCACAAACGAAGACACTTCACCAAACGTCCTGTACCCACACTAAAACTCCACAAGAACAAGAATTAACCGCCAACACAGAAAGAGTACACTGCCAGCACGACAGAAGTTGACCATTAACAACCAGAGAACAGACTTCTAACATGAAGGATACGTACTACCAACTTCTGCAAAATTGGTAGTCACAACCTCTGACTATACCCAACAACAAGTTCTAGTTGACATCCAACAGGAGCCTACAAAAAGTGAAAAGCCAAGAAAATGCAGCAACTTCCTACTTTTTAATGCAAAAAAGTGGGAAAAAGTGATACTTTGTATCTTTTTATTGTTACTTTTGCAACACTTATCAGAAATCAATAGAAACAAGCACTATGAAGAAGTACTATCAACATACAGTCACATCCATGTGCACCATGACCCTTAGGGGTTAGGGATAGTATTTTGTGTTTCTACGTGATACACTTTTTTCAGCAGATTCTTTTTTATTTTTCCAACGGAACAGGAAGCAGACGCCAACGGATGCCCAACCTACCAGAAGCAAATCAGCCAGCCAACATAGACAGCAAGGCGTAGGCAGGATGCTTTGATACTCGGGATAAGGCACAAAAACAGACTCGTATTTTCCTTTCCGTTATTCAGTCTTACAAAAACAAAAAACAAATATATCATGAAAGTTATGAAATTCGGTGGTTCATCGGTAGGAACCGCCAGCAGCATTTTAAGCGTCAAACGCATAGTAGAAACCGCTGAAGAGCCGGTCATTGTTGTTGTTTCGGCTTTGGGAGGCATCACAGACCAACTGATAAAGACATCGAAGACGGCAGCAGCGGGCAATGTATCTTACGAAGACGACTTCCGCGAAATTGTCTTGAGACATGTGGAAATGGTAAAAGAAGTAATCCCTGCAGGCGAACAGCAGGCTGATGTGCAACGCAGAGTGGGTGAACTACTCAATGAGCTGAAAGACATCTTTCAAGGTATATACCTCATCAAAGACCTGTCGCAAAAGACATCGGACACCATCGTCAGCTATGGTGAACGCCTCTCATCGCTCATTGCGGCAGAACTGACCGGAGCCAAATGGTTTGACTCCCGACAATTCATCAAGACTGAAAAGAAGCACTCCAAACATGTACTTGACACGGAACTGACCAACATACTGGTGCGCAAAACCTTTGCCGACCTGCCACGTCTTTCACTGGTACCGGGCTTCATTTCTACCGACAAGGACACGGGCGAAGTGACCAATCTGGGTCGCGGTGGTTCGGACTACACGGCTGCCATTATTGCCGCCGCACTGGATGCCAGCCAACTGGAAATATGGACGGACGTGGATGGATTCATGACAGCCGACCCACGTGTCATCTCTACCGCCTATACCATCAACGAATTGAGCTACGTGGAAGCCACGGAACTTTGCAACTTCGGTGCCAAGGTGGTTTATCCGCCTACCATCTACCCTGTATGCCATAAGAACATCCCCATCCTGATAAAGAATACGTTCAACCCTTCGGGCGCAGGTACCATCATCAAACAGGAAGTATCTGACCCCGAAAGCAAGGCCATTAAAGGAATTTCGTCCATCAACGACACGAGCCTGATAACGGTACAGGGTCTGGGTATGGTTGGTGTCATCGGTGTGAACTACCGCATATTCAAGGCTTTGGCAAAGAACGGTATCAGTGTGTTCTTGGTTTCGCAAGCATCGTCAGAAAACTCTACCTCCATCGGCGTGCGCAATGCTGATGCTGACCTGGCCTGCAAGGTACTGACCGAAGAGTTTACCAAAGAAATAGAAATGGGTGAGATTTCGCCTATCCTGGCAGAGAAGAACCTGGCTACGGTGGCCATCGTTGGTGAGAATATGAAACATACACCGGGTATTGCCGGAAAGCTGTTCGGTACGCTGGGACGCAACGGTATCAACGTGATAGCCTGCGCTCAGGGAGCGTCTGAGACTAACATTTCGTTCGTTGTAGACAGCAAGTCGCTGCGTAAGTCACTGAACGTTATTCACGACTCATTCTTCCTGTCCGAATATCAAGTACTGAACCTCTTCATCTGCGGTATCGGCACGGTGGGTGGCAGCCTCATCCAGCAGATTCATAGCCAGCGGCAGAAGCTGATGCAGGAAAACGGACTACAGCTCAACGTGGTAGGTATAGCCGATGCTTCGCACGCCATGTTCTGCCGTAGCGGTCTGGACTTGGGCAACTATCGCCAGGAACTGGCCGAGAAAGGAGAAAAGAGTTCGGTAGAAACACTGCGCAACGAAATCATAGGCATGAACATCTTCAACTCGGTATTTGTCGACTGTACGGCCAGTGCAGCTGTGGCATCGCTCTACAAAGACTTGCTGAAGCATAACGTATCGGTAGTGGCAGCCAACAAGATAGCGGCATCGTCGGAGTATGAGAACTACCGCGAGCTGAAGCAGATTGCCCGCCAGCGCGGTGTGAAGTACCTGTTCGAGACGAACGTAGGAGCCGGACTTCCCATCATTAACACCATCAACGACCTTATCCACAGTGGCGACAAGATACTGAAGATTGAAGCCGTGTTGAGCGGCACGCTGAACTACATATTCAATAAAATCAGTGCCGATACGCCTTTCAGCAAGACCATCAAGATGGCACAGGAAGAGCACTACTCCGAACCCGACCCACGTATTGACCTCAGCGGCAAGGACGTTATCCGCAAGTTGGTGATTCTGGCCCGCGAAGCCGGTTACCGTCTGGAGCAGAGCGACGTGGAAAAGCACCTCTTTGTGCCCGATGACTTCTTCGAAGGCTCGCTGGATGACTTCTGGAAGAAGGTGCCCAGCCTGGATGCTGACTTTGAAGCCCGCCGCCAGGTGCTCGAAGCCGAAGGCAAGCACTGGCGCTTCGTGGCCCGACTGGAAGACGGCAAGGCATCTGTCGGCTTGCAGGAAGTAGGTATCGGCCATCCGTTCTACGGACTGGAAGGCAGCAACAACATCATATTGCTGACCACCGAACGCTACCGCGAATACCCCATGATGATTCAAGGTTACGGTGCCGGAGCCAGCGTGACGGCTGCGGGCGTATTTGCCGACATCATGAGCATTGCCAACGTGTAAATCCATTCTCTATTATTAATCTGTATTTTCCAAGATGAAACACATTATTATATTAGGCGACGGAATGGCCGACTGGGCCGTGGACGAGCTGGGCGGAAAGACGTTGCTGCAAGCAGCCCACACGCCCAACATGGACCTGCTGGCTCGCATGGGGCGCACGGGGCGTCTCATCACCGTAGCAGAGGGCTTCCATCCCGGCAGCGAGGTGGCCAACATGTCGGTGCTGGGCTACAACCTGCCCAAGGTGTACGAAGGACGCGGACCGCTGGAAGCCGCCAGCATAGGCGTAGACCTGAAACCGGGAGAAATGGCCATGCGCTGCAACATCATCTGCATCGAAGGCGACAAGATAAAGAATCATTCGGCCGGACACATCACGACCGAAGAAGCTGATGTGCTGGTGAAGTATCTGGAAGAAAAGCTGGGCGACGACCGGGTTAAGTTCTACACCGGCGTGCAATATCGCCACCTGCTGGTCATCAAAGGCGGCGACAAGCGCATTGAATGCACACCGCCTCACGACGTGCCGCTGCAACCCTTCCGCCCACTGATGGTAAAACCCATGCCGGGCACAGAAGACATAGACAAACCCGAAGGCGAAGCTACCCTGACGCCCAGCCAGACGGCAAACTTGATAAACGACCTGATAATGCGCTCGCAGGAACTGCTGAAAGACCATCCGGTCAACCTGAAGCGCATGGCCGAAGGCAAAGACCCTGCCAACAGCATCTGGCCCTGGAGCCCCGGCTACCGCCCACGCATGGAGCGGCTGGCCGACAAATTCCCGCAGGTGAGGCGGGGAGCCGTCATCTCGGCCGTAGACCTGATAAACGGCATCGGCTACTACGCCGGACTGCGCCGCCTGAACGTGGAAGGCGCCACCGGACTGTATGACACCAACTATGAGAACAAGGTGGCCGCCGCACTGGAAGCGCTGGAGACCGACGACTTCGTCTACCTGCACGTGGAAGCCAGCGACGAGGCCGGACACGAGGGCAACGTGGCACTGAAGATAAAGACCATAGAGAACCTGGACAGCCGCGCCGTGGGTCCCATTTACGAAGCGGTGAAAGACTGGGACGAGCCCGTGGCCATTGCTGTCCTGCCCGACCACCCCACCCCGTGCAAGCTGCGCACGCACACGGCCGAACCGGTGCCCTTCCTGATGTGGCATCCGGGCATTGAGCCCGACGAAGTACAGACCTTCGACGAAGTGGCAGCCTGCAACGGTGTCTACGGACTGATGAAGGAAGACGAGTTTATCAATGAATTTATGAAGGAGTAGTCAACTGCTCCCCCTAATCAAAAAAACAAGCAAAATATGAAATACTACAGCACCAACCTAAAGGCCGCCGACGCCACTCTGGAAGAGGCGGTTGTAAAAGGACTGGCCTCAGACCGGGGCCTGTTCATGCCACGTGAAATAAAGCCCCTGCCTCAGGAATTCTACGACCACATCGAAGAGCTCAGCTTTCAGGAGATAGCCTACCGCGTGGCCGACGCCTTCTTTGGCGAAGACATCCCCGCCGACACGCTGAAGCAGATAGTCTACGACACGCTGAGTTTCGACGTGCCGCTAGTCAAAGTGACGGACAACATCTACTCCCTGGAACTCTTCCACGGCCCCACGCTGGCCTTCAAGGACGTGGGCGCACGCTTCATGGCGCGCCTGCTGGGCTACTTCATCCGCAAGGAAGGCAAGAAGGAGGTCAACGTACTGGTAGCCACCTCGGGCGACACGGGCAGCGCCGTGGCCAACGGCTTCTTAGGCGTGGAAGGTATACACGTCTACGTGCTCTACCCCAAAGGCAAGGTCAGCGAAATACAGGAGAAGCAATTCACCACGCTGGGCCGCAACATCACCGCGCTGGAGGTGGACGGCACCTTCGACGACTGCCAGGCACTGGTGAAAGCCGCCTTCATGGACCGCGAACTGAACGAACGCCTGCAACTGACAAGCGCCAACTCTATCAACGTGGCCCGATTCCTGCCGCAGGCCTTCTACTACTTCTACGCCTACGCCCAACTGAAGAAAGCTGGCCAGGCTGCGAACGCCGTGGTCTGCGTGCCCAGCGGCAACTTCGGCAACATCACCGCCGGCCTCTTCGGCAAGCGCATGGGACTGCCCGTGAGCCGCTTCATTGCCGCCAACAACCGTAACGACATCTTCTACCAATACCTGCAAACCGGCGTCTACTCGCCCCGCCCCAGCATAGCCACCATAGCCAACGCCATGGACGTGGGCGACCCCAGCAACTTTGCCCGCGTGCTCGACCTCTACCAGAGCAGCCACGAGGCCATCTGTGCCGACATCAGCGGCGCCACCTACACCGACGGACAGATAGCCGACACCATGCGCCAGGTATGGCAGGAGCATCGCTACCTGCTCGACCCCCACGGTGCCTGCGGATACCGGGCGCTTGCCGAAGGATTGCAACCGGGCGAGACCGGCATCTTCCTGGAGACGGCCCATCCGGCCAAGTTCAAGGACACGGTGGAAAAGATTATCGGTGAAAGCATCAGCATACCCGCCAAGCTTCAAGCCTTCATGAGCGGCGAAAAGCAAAGCCAGCCCATGAGCCGCGAGTTTGCCGACTTCAAGAAGTACCTGCTGGGATAAGCTGTACTATCCGTGATGACGGGATAACCTATCCCCAATGCGGGATAGCTCCATCCCCGATGACGGGATAGCTCTGTCCCCGATGCCGGGACAACTCTATACAAGATGCTTGTATAACCTATACAAGATGCCGGTATAGCCTATACAAGATGCCGGGAGAACCGTAAAACGAAAAATGACCACAACGGGCGGCAGGCTCGTGTGGTCATTTTCTTTTTCAGAGTGAGCTGACGATTACTTGCAGCAGCGGGGCTTCAGTTGCTTGAAGAAGTCGTTGCCCTTGTCATCGACGAGGATGAATGCCGGGAAGTCTTCCACTTCAATCTTCCAGATGGCCTCCATGCCCAGTTCGGGATATTCCACGCACTCGATGCTCTTGATGTTGTTCTGTGCCAAGATAGCGGCAGGGCCACCGATAGAGCCGAGGTAGAAACCGCCATGCTTCTTGCAGGCGTCGGTCACAGCCTGGCTGCGATTACCCTTGGCCAGCATAATCATGCTGCCGCCGTGGCTTTGGAACAGGTCGACGTAGGGATCCATACGTCCGGCAGTAGTCGGGCCCATGGAACCGCAAGCCATGCCCTTCGGAGTCTTGGCAGGTCCGGCGTAGTAGATGGGATGGTCCTTGATATACTGAGGCAGGTCTTCGCCACGGTCGAGGCGTTCTTTCAGCTTGGCGTGGGCAATGTCACGACCTACAATGATGGTACCGTTCAGGCTCAGGCGGGTAGCAACCGGATACTTGGTCAGCTCCTTCAGGATGTCGGCCATGGGCTGGTTCAGGTCAATCTTCACGGCATTGCCTTCGCCTGCCTGACGCAGTTCTTCAGGAATCAGTTCGCCCGGATGGCTGTCCAGCTTCTCAATCCAGATGCCGTCCTTGTTGATTTTGCAACGGATGTTGCGGTCGGCCGAGCAAGATACACCCAGACCCACGGGGCAAGAAGCACCGTGACGGGGCAGACGGATGATGCGCACGTCGTGAGCGTAGTACTTGCCGCCAAACTGTGCACCCAGACCGATGTTGTGAGCCTCTTCCAGCACCTTCTTCTCCAGCTCGATGTCGCGGAAAGCACGGCCATATTCATTACCCGTAGTCGGCAGGTTGTCGTAGAAACGGGTAGAAGCCAGCTTCACGGTCAGCAGGTTCTTCTCAGCCGAAGTACCGCCAATGACGAAGGCAATGTGGTAAGGAGGACAAGCAGCCGTGCCCAGCGTCTTCATCTTCTCAACCAGGAACGGAACCAGCGTCTCAGGATTCAGGATGGCCTTGGTCTCCTGATACAGATATGTCTTGTTGGCAGAGCCACCACCCTTGGTCACGCAAAGGAACTCATACTCCATGCCTTCGGTAGCCTCGATGTCAATCTGCGCGGGCAGGTTGCACTTGGTGTTCACTTCCTCGTACATGGTGAGCGGAGCGTTCTGCGAGTAGCGCAGGTTCTCCTCGGTATAGGTCTTATATACACCCAGCGACAGGGCCTCTTCGTCGCAATAGCCGGTCCATACCTGCTGGCCCTTTTCGCCGTGGATAATGGCCGTACCGGTATCCTGGCAGAAAGGAAGCAAGCCTTTGGCTGCCACCTCGGCATTGCGCAGGAAGGTCAGAGCCACGTACTTGTCGTTGTCGCTGGCTTCGGGGTCGCTCAGAATCTTGGCTACCTGTTCGTTGTGACTGCGGCGCAGCATGAACGAAACGTCGCGGAAGGCAGCATTGGCCATGGCGGTCAGTCCTTCCTTTTCAATCTTCAGGATAGGTTTTCCTTCAAACTCGCTTACAGACACGTAGTCCTTGGTAAGCAGATAATACTCAGTCGTATCCTTGCCCTTCTCGAACATGGGCTGATACTTGAACGGAGGTGTTGTTGCCATAATTACATTTGTTTAAAAGGTTGTTCAATCTTGATTGCCACAAAGGTAAGAAGTATTATCGAAATATTTCTTTAATCAAAAGCCTTTTCTTCCGGCACATGGGAAGATTTTAGGATTAATTTATCAGCCATAAAGCAGCGGAATGAGCGGTCCGAACGAAACAAGCCGAAAGTGCAAACTGTCTTTTTGACACTTCGCATTTCCTATCGCCTGAGAATCGCTTATTTCGGAGCACAGACAACAATGAACGAAAAAAACGGCTCGAATTTTCTCAACCAGCTATCGGACAGAGCGATAGCGAAATATTAACATTTAAACCAGCAAGAAAAGACTCGAAACAACAGGGAAAAGGAGCCGAAAAAGAGGTCCAACGGACCATCAACAAGCCAGCAGTTAACTGCTAACGACCAAGCAGTACACTGCTAGCAGGCAAGGAGTACACTGCCAGCAGGAGAAATGCCAGTTTTTGTGCGAAAGATTGCCGCTTACAAACCGGAAGAAGCATCGTTTTACGGTGAAAAATCGTATGATTTTGGAGAGAATCACCGATATTCGGCGGGTAAGAAACGCTATTTTGCTCATTCTGATTTAATGACAAGTTAGCGAATCCGATATAAAACGAGCAAAAAGAGAAGGGAACGGACGCAATAAGCGTCATTTTGATTTCCCTATTAATTTGCGTACCCAGCAATCAGCCTTACACCACAATGAAGGCTTACCCAACGTAAGAAAAGTGCAAAGGTGTATGAAGGTCGTAACAACCAGTTTCAGAAAGGCTGGAGCAATATCATCGTATTCCGTTCTTCAGCACCTTTTCTGCCTGCAAAGTACTGTTTTTTAGGATTAATTTATTAGCTTTGTGTCGGATAAAGGGGACGGAAATATGAAATCGACCGAAGAAATCATCGAAATCTTACGCGAATTCAAGCGTACCTCGGCCGAGAAATACGGCATCGAGGAACTGGCTCTGTTTGGCTCCGCTGCACGGGGAGAGCAAACAGAGGATAGTGACATTGATGTGTGTGTAAAGCTGAAAAAGACTTCATTTCGCATCTATATGAGTATCAAGGAGGAACTGGAAAAGCTGTTCCACCTAAAAGTCGATTTACTAACCTTGCACGAGAACATGCGCCGCCTGTTCCGTCAAAACATTGAACATGATGCAATCTACGTCTAAAGAACAACTGACCGACATGCTCCGATTTGTAGAAAGACAAATCGTGTTTACCATTGAAACTACTGCACAAGTAAAGACTTATCACGATTTTCTTAAGTCACAGAATGCAATGGTATTATTCAACTCTACTTGCATGTGTATCCAAACCATTGGTGAAACAATAAAACAGGTCGATGACCGAACAGGTGGAAAACTCTTTGCACTTTATCCACATACACCTTGGAAACAGATAGTAGGTATGCGAAATATCATCTCGCACGAATACCTTGCTGTTGACCCTGAACTGGTATTTGATATTGTGAAAACAGAACTCCACCCACTCCTCACCGACCTTCGTCATGTATTGGCCGACATTGAAAGTGGCCTAAGGAATAGTGAACTTCAAGCAGCAAACAATAAATAAAAGTGTGTGCATCAGCCGCACACCTTCTTCATCCGCCCTATCAGCTCATCGCCCAACGCACTCTTCACCTCAATGTGCTTCAGCACAGCCGTAACGAACGGATTGCTCTCGAAGTCTCCACGCACCTGTTCAAAGTCCATTTCCTTCTCCAGCCGCGAGCCGTCGGCACCGAAGCCGGTCATGGAGGCCATGGAGAATTCTTTCTTTGCGTCCTCGTAGACCATGCGGTCGAGACCGATAACTGCCTCTTTCCACTTCTCGACAATCCGGATGATGTCGGTCGCAGTCATTTCGTCGGGCTTCACGCCGTAGAACTCTTCCAACTTCTCGTAAGCCCACGTCCACTCGTAGGTATAGTAGTTGAGGTGCATGCGCTCAAACTCGGCATTGATTTCCTTCAGCTTGTTGATATCGCCGGTCTCGATGCCGTCCATCAAGGCATCAATCTCGCTCTTAGGAGCTATCAGGCCGGAAATGTCCACCCACTCACCGGTACCAATGGCTGTGTCGGGCTTGAGGCGCGCACGGATTTCGGCATCACTTTGGAAGTCGATGCCTTCCAGCCGCTTGATGACCGAGTTGCCTAAGAACTTATGAATGGCTATTTCGTAGAACTTGATACCTTTGGCCAAGGCCGAGTTGCGTATTTTGGCACTGTGGAAGGAGTAAATATCAGACAGTTCGCCACTGGCATGGCGCAGATTGAGCAGCGTCTCGCGCCCTTTGAACATCTTCTGCACGGTGTAGGGACTAAGTAGATTGTAGTTGATGAAGTCCAACTTGTTAGGGTCTTTGCGTCCGTCGCGCTTTGGCCACTTCTGCGCATCACGGATGGTGCCCACACTGCGCAGGTTGACGCCCGGCACCAGGTAGGTGGTGTTGTTCTGCTCTATCAGGTAAGAGAAAGGCAGATTGGAGGTGTCCGAATGGTTGACATGACGTCCCATAACCAGCGAGAAGGCGCCTACACGAGCGGGCCAAAGGATGTAGGAGTCGGACGTGGTCTTGGCACCGCGCTCCAGCGTACCCTGATGAATAGGACCCAGCTTGTACATGTGGTTGCTCTGGTTGGAGCCCGAACCGGCGTTCATGAACGAGAACATACCGGCAATGAGGAGCGTGGACTTATGGTGCGTCACGGTGAAGGGGCCGGCAAAGATGGCGCAAGCCTCGCCGTTCTCGCCTTGGCAGTTGCTGAAGAACAGCGAATCGCTGGCCGAGTAGTTATGTCCCAGCTTACAGGCCTGTCCTATGAAACAGCGGGTCAGCATGGCTCCGTCGTCCACGTGCGAGCCGCTGGAGATGATGAAGTCGTCGCAGATAACCCCGTCACCAATATGTACCGGAGCCTCGGCATTGCTGTTGATGGTACCGTTGGTCAGCCGGCACGTGCCGCTGATGTGGCAATAGTCGCCGATGCGGACGTTGCGGATAGAGCCGGTGTTCAGAATCATCACATGACTGCCGATGCTGCCCACCTCCGAAGCGTGCTTGTTGGCATAGTAGTCGGTGATGGCCTTCATGCGGGCAATGAGTTGCGGGCGATGGCGATAAAGGGCCATGATGTAGGCTTGGTGGGCAGAGAGTTTGTTGCTGATGGGCACTTCGCGACCGCCGGTTTCGTTCAGTACGGAGACTTCCACGCCATTGCCAAACTTGGACAAGCCGTCCACCAGGATAATATCCACGTTCTCGATAAAGGTATCGCTGCCAATCTCATAGTTGGCAATGTAGTTTTGGATGTTCTCGATGCAGCAATTGTCTCCCACGATCACGTTGTGAAGTGTCACATGGCGCAGTCCTGCATGCTTCTTGATGCCACCGGGCAAGGTGAACTCTTTCTGGAACACGCCCAGACGGACTTGCCCCGAAAAGCGGGTGTGATGCACATACTCGGTCGAAAAATCTTCGGACACGGTAATTTTTTCCCAATCGTCGGCCAGACACGACTGACTTTTCAGCCGCGCCACCTCTTCTGTGGTCAAATTTCTGTAATTCATAACTTTACACTTTATACTTTATTTAGTTGGCGCATAGATGCCCCGTCCGCAGGTCAATGTACCACCTGTCTGGGAAATGATTTTCCCAAACTGTAAGAAATGGTTTTACCTGACCAAGTGAGACGGCTTTTTCCACCACAATATTCTCACTGGTCACAGATGAGAGCTATTCTCATCAATGGCAGGGCATGGCCTCATTCGTAGGTGTCGTAGAGGAAGTCGTTGTAGGGGTACTTCTGCACGTGCAACTGCTTGACGCGCTGATAAACTACCGTCTTCATTTCCTCCAGATTGATGCGCTCACGGGCGGAAATGAAGAGACAGTTGTCCTCCAGTTTGGCCATCCAGGTGCGCATCAGTTCTTCAAGTGTCAAGTTTTCTTTTGTTCGGGGGGTAAGGTCGTCAGCCGCCTTCTCGATATACGAGTAAGCGTCTATCTTGTTAAATATGAGTATCATTGGCTTTCCGGCAGCGCCGATGTCGGCCAATGTTTTGTTTACTACGTCTATTTGCTCCTCAAAGTCAGGATGCGAGATGTCTACTACGTGAAGCAACAGATCGGCTTCACGAACTTCGTCAAGGGTAGACTTAAAGGAGTCAACGAGGTCGGTAGGCAGCTTGCGGATGAATCCTACTGTATCAGAAAGCAGGAAGGGAAGGTTCTCGATAATTACCTTGCGCACGGTGGTATCGAGGGTAGCAAAGAGCTTGTTCTCGGCAAAAACCTCGCTCTTGGCCAACAGGTTCATCAAAGTAGACTTACCCACGTTGGTATAGCCCACCAATGCCACACGGATTAACCGGCCACGGTTCTTTCGCTGTGTGGCTTTCTGTTTGTCAATCTCTGCCAGACGTTCTTTCAGCAACGACATGCGGTTCAGGATAATACGGCGGTCCATTTCGAGCTGGGTTTCACCCGGACCGCGAAGTCCCACCGAACCTTTTCCACCACCGGCTCCTGAACCACCTCCCTGGCGTTCGAGGTGTGTCCACAGTCGTTGCAGGCGGGGCAACATATACTTGTACTGTGCCAGTTCGACCTGCGTCTTTGCATTAGCCGTCTGGGCACGCATGGCAAAAATATCAAGGATTAACGAAGTACGGTCCAATATCTTCACCTTCAGCTCAGCCTCTATGTTCCTTATCTGCTTGGCCGAGAGTTCGTCATCGAAGATAACCATACCAATTTCGCGCTCTTCTTCCTCCTCACGGCGGATGTATTCTTTTATCTCGTCCAACTTTCCTTTTCCTACATAAGTGACCGAATTTGCTTGGTCCAATTTCTGGGTGAATCGCTTCACCACCTCAGCACCAGCCGTCTCGGCCAGGAAAGCCAGTTCATCCAAATATTCATTTGTCTTGCGCTCATCTTGTGTTTTAGTGATGAGACCTACCAAAATCGCAGTTTCTACCTGCGCCTCAGATATTACAAATTCTTTCATTCTTTCAATTTATAGTTTGTATCCATCGTTCCGTCAAGCTTTCAACAGGCCTGGCTTTTAACCAGTCATGCATCCTCTCTCTCTGCCAACACTCAGTCTCTTGACAAAAAGAAGCCGCCTACCGCAGGCAATTCACCTGCAGTAATCTTTTCATTCAGCTCCGTCACGATATCCTTATAATCTGCACGTCGTCCACAAGCCCATATTCCGGTCAGTGGATACTTATCAACAATATGCGCCAGCAAATCCTCTATGGAAGGCGCAGCAGGCAAAGCAGCATATTCAGCATAAGTATACGAAAGGAAAGCCACATTGCCGTTAATGCCCCGGTTGTCGAGCCAATACCCCTGCACCAGCTCTGTAGGAAGACACAACTGTCCCCCCCGTTTCAAATCGGCCGGATGCGGATAAGACACAATCCGACTACGCGAATCATCCATCAGCACCGGAACCAGCTGCGAATAATCCTTCTTCATCTTATATATATATACTACTGGCGAAGAAACGGTAGCATTACTTCCCAGCTTCACACCCGAGACGCCACTCTGAACAGGTTGCAACTTCACCGGCTGCCCTTCATTCATCTCCATGCTGTTAGTTTTCTCCACCCTTTTAAACGAATGGCAGGCGGTCAGCATTCCTGCTGCCGCCAGTACCATTACATATTTCATTATTGTAAGTTTGCTCATAGATTACCGTTTAATGAAGCGTCCGCGCAACATCGTGCCATCCGACAATTTCACAGTAAGGATATAATAGCCGGACGACAACTTATCTGTCGGTACAGTGTAAGTTCCACCACCTTGGCCGGATAATTCACCTTGATAGAGCAACATACCAGAAGAAGCATATATACTCACCTGCTCAGCATTGGCAGGGGCTGCAAAATGAAGTTCGCTGTCAACGGGCTGACCGTAGATGACAAGTTTTGTCTTGTCGGCTTGCTGGTCTTCGATAGCAGATGGTTTAGTAACAGTAAAATAAAGATTCTTTTCAACAACTTGCGCATACTGCCCAGTCTTCATGTTATAGACAAGAAATGCCAGCATATATTCACCCGCTCCAACTTGTGGTACAAACTGCTTTGTAATAACAGATTCTACACCTGCCTCAAGAAAAACATCCACCTGCATTTGTTGCAAAATAGTACCTCCTGCTTTGGAAGCTATAGCCAATATTACAGGAGCACTATATACATTTCCATAACCCGTAATAGACAAATTCATTGTCACTTCTAATTCTCCGCCTTCTTCTATTTGCTCAGGACTCAGAGAATTATTCTTTATTTCCAATGTAGGAGTACCAACACCCGTCTTTATCGTGACTTCTTTATAATCAGAAAAAGCATAATAATAACCACCCCATGTAAAGGCTGGAGCCACATAATAATCACCTGCCTTCAAAGGCACTTGCTGATTATTCTGCACCATGTACAAGTCTACGTTAGCTTCATAAGTTTCAGTTTCTCCTGCCTTAAGCAAAGCTTGGGTCATATCTGAAACAGATAAAAACTCGGGGTCTGCATCACGGGTCAAAAAGGCGACACCTACCGTACCATAATATTCCGCATCAGTAGAACTATTAGCAAAAGTCAAACGGAAAGCTCCTTTATGATTGGTATACAAGTTATGAAGCACTTCTATGGAAGCTTGAAGATTTGCATCGACATTGAACGCTGAAAATTCTTTCAAAGAACATTCATTTCCCTTCACCTCCAAAATAAACATTGTTTTAGAACCCTGACTGCCACGTGCACGCTGCCAAGTATTATCACGTGCTTCACGAGAAGCAGGATAAACCATATATGTTCCATCAGGTAAATCGGTCGGAATAATACAATCACTTACAGAAACGGGTCTATAACCTGATAATGTTGGTATATCCGAAGGAAGCTTCACACCACCAAGTACAATCTGTTCACCATCCTTTTCAGCCACCAGCCCTAACAAACCATCTTTATGAAACAGGGTTCCCATATTATAAATCTCACTAATTGTAACTTTAAATGAAGTTCCCTTAGTCACAGTTTCAGGAATTTCTACATCACCCGACATCCAGTTAGAAACATAAGTTCCTTCTGTCGTAGGTTGGAAGCCAACAATCATACCTTGAGAAAAGACAAAGCCGCCTCCCAAGTTACTTCCACCACCAGTGCCCGGATTCTCTGGGTCAAGAGAAGTTATTTCATAATATCCATTATTCATACCACTCCACCCCCAGTTAACATGGTACAAGTTTTGCTTGTCATAACCGTCAAGAACAAAAGCATGTCCAACTTCCAAAGATGCACCACTATAATATACTGGACGTCCAGAAGTCAATTCCTTCTTTAGTAAATCTTCCCATTCTTCTGAAGTGTACAAATCACGCCCCAGATATGTCACATTTTCATTATACCCAAAATAATCAACCAAAGCTTGAGGTACAATCTGTGAGATTGCCCCCGAACCGTTCGGATCATATGACATCTCAACAGCCACACCACATGCCAACATTAACTCTGCTACCGCATCAGCCTCTTCTTTCGAATACTCTCCTGAATAATTGACAAGCATTTTATCCCACTTAAAAGTAGTAGCACCAAAGTCAAATGAAATAGTTTGTCCATTCAATTTATAGCTGTGTGTTTTAATACCTTTTGCAGGTGCACCCCAATATCTCATAATCTGTGCCATAGCTGTAGCCACACAACCTGTCACAGCACGGTACCCTTTTACATAAGGACACATATTATTATACGGTTCACTTTGATCCCACATGATTTCTCCTTGGTCTGTTATCAACAAAGGTTTCACTTCCTCCGCATAGGTAGCGCGTGTCATTAACTTAGGTTCCACCTTTGGTTCAACACCCATCTGTGCTTCCTGATACACCGCATTACACAGTTCCATCCACATCAACAGGTTGTCGGGAAGATGAGTTGTGTTGAAAGCTCCTTTATCGGAATAAGCCAATACAGACTTCATACGGTCATCACCAGACACGATGACATAAGCATCCGTTCCGCGATTGAATACATAAAAGGCATTTCCCTCCGAAGTGCCACGTGTTGTGGCCGACTGCAAGAAATCGTTCGCAACAGCAACCAACTCAACTTCTGAAGTTGAACGGGTCTGTACTTGTTGAGTGAAGAAGGCACGAGCAATCTCCAATGCCTCTTCTGAAGTTCGCTGAACCGCCCACAACGGGAACGAAACCAAGAATGAAATCAAAAAGAGTAATGTTTTTCTCATAAGCAAGTCTTTTTTAGTTTTTAATCCATTAATTCCAACCGGTTCAGCAATGCCCAAACATTCACAAAACCTGATTTGCCATTTTCCAACAGCAGATTAGCAAAAGTACGAAAATATCCTATTACACAAACAATTCGAAGTATTTTTTTATCCGATTGATGCCCATAACTTATAGTTTCTTATCCTCAAATTACAGAAACCCATCCATAGGCATACTTTCTGATTATAACAAAAGCGGAAAGAAGAGTTTATTTACGATTCAATACTTTCTCTCTGTATTCGGTCGGCGTCATTCCAAACTTATGCTTAAAACACTTGCTGAAATATCGCGGGTCATTGATTCCCACCATATAAGATATCTGTGTCATGGAATATTCTCCCTCGGCAATCAGCTGTGCCGCCCGATTGATACGCATTTCTTTTATAAACTCCACAGGGGCCAATCCGGTCAAGGTTTTCAACTTCTTGAAGAATACCGAACGGCTGACCGCCAGTTCCTGCACCAGGTCATCCACCAGCAATTCACCATTATCCATATTCTTCTCCATCAATGCCACCAACTTGTCCATAAACTTTTTATCGACAGGTGACATTTCGTTCTCTTTCTTCTCTTCCTCTTTCTTTTCGCCCTCAACCACCTCAACGGTATTGGTCAACCGCTGCCTATAGAGTTCCTGCAATTTCAGACGCAATGAGAGCAGGTTCTTGACACGCGCCTTCAGATATGTCGCACTAAACGGCTTCGTAATATAATCATCCGCTCCATAATCCAGTCCGGCCAACTTGCTCTCAATAGCCGTTTTAGCCGTCAGCAATACAATAGGAATATGACTCGTAGTCATGTCGTCCCGCAGATTTTTAGTCATCTCTATTCCGTCTTTACGCGGCATCATGACGTCACTGATGATAATATCAGGCAAGTACTTCAGCGCCTTTTCATAACCTTCCACGCCATCGGCAGCATCCACCACCTTAAAGTCGTCGGCAAATATACTGCGCAAGAACAACCTCAACTCCGAATTGTCTTCCACCACCAACATCACGTTCTTCGCTCCGTTGCCATCCGCTTCCTCCGGTAAAGCCGCATCGTCGGTCTGCACAGACTGTTCATCCACCGCTCCAGCCGTCACCATACCCACCGAAGAATCGTCCTGCAAGAACTCGGCGGCAGCATCATAGTGTTCCTTGCCTTTCAGGAAACTTACTGTGAAGCAGCTTCCTTCGCCCAACTTACTGTCCACCGTAATGACAGCCTTGTGCATATCCACCAGTTCTTTTACCAAAGACAAGCCTATGCCTGTAGACGGATTGAAGAAGTTACGGTCGGCCATATTCTCAAACCGCAAGAAGATAGACTTCCTCCGATTCTCGGCTATGCCAATACCCTGGTCTGACACCGATACATCCACCGTTTTCTCCGTATCGTGCACTGATACGGTTATCTGTTTGCCGTTTGGCGTGTATTTAAAGGCATTCGAAATCAGGTTATAGACTATCTTTTCGTATTTATCGGCATCCACCCAAAGCTCATACTTCTCCTTGTCCGACTTGAACGTATATTCTATCTGATGCTCATCAGCCAGCGCTTCAAAGTTTTCCATAATCCGGCGCGTAAACTCCACTACCTCTATACGCTGCACCTGCATCTTCATTTTCTTGTTCTGTATCTTGCGGAAGTCCAGTATCTGGTTGATGAGCCTCAACATACGTTTGGTATTCCGTTCCACCACTTTCAGCTGTTCGCGGGTATCGGCCGGCAAATCCGTATGCTCCATGATATACTCCACCGGACCTGTAATAAGCGTAAGCGGAGTGCGCAACTCATGTGAGATGTCAGTGAAGAAACGCAGCTTCATATCCGTCATCTGATGCTCCATATACACCCGATGCTTCAACCGATAGATGGTGAAAAGGATATAAACCGCCGTAACAATGACCAGCAACACCAAAAGCACATACAGAAAATAAGCCAGCGGCGTTTCCCAGAAAGAAGGAAGCACTTCAATATTGAGCGTCCGCGTGTTGTCGCTCCATATGCCATCGGCATTTGTCGAGCGGACCTTAAACACATAATGCCCTTTCGGCAAATTGGTATAAGTGGCCGACCGCTGCTTGCCCACATAGTTCCACGACTCTTCAAAGCCTTCCAGCATATAAGCATACTGGATTCCGAACGGTTCGGCATAATCGAGCGCCGCGAACTGAATAGTGACAATATTCTTTTCCTTATGAGAAAGAGTCAGCTGCTCCGTACAATCCAATGCTTCCTTCAACACCGAGCTGTCGGCCGGAAGCACTTCCTTATTAGCCACCAACAACTTGGACAATACAATAGGAGGCGTGTACGAACTCTTTTTGATGGAATCGGGATTCAAGATAAAGATACCGTTGCTGGAGCCGAACAATACATTTCCCATAGATGTACAAAGTGAAGCCGCCTCGCTGAAGCGCACGGCAAACGGCAGACTCCGGTCCGTATAGTTTTCAAATGTCTCCGAAGAAGGTACAAACTTGCTGACACCATTCTCCGTACTCATCCACAGATTGCCATGACTGTCTTCACGAATGGAAAGCAATACATCTGAAGGCAAGCCATCCTCCACATTATAAGCTTTAAACACCGCGTTGTCGGCCTTATCCCATGACACCAGCTTGTTTAATCCGCCACCAAAAGTAGCCAGATATAATTCGCCGCTACCAGTTGAGATAATCCAATGCACGTCATTATTGCTCAACCCACTGCTTTCGTCTCCACCCCTGCGCATAAAATGATGGAATACGGCCTCTTCAGGGCGTTTGAAACTGCTATCCACTGCCAAAGCCCCCATTGTGGCGCCAATCCAGATGTATCCACGACTGTCGCCCGCGATATAACGCACCTTGCTGCACAGTGCTATGGGATACTGGCTAAGCCGGTTCCTATGATTGATAAATACTTCCTTGCCATCCTTGTCAACTGTCAGATAGTTCAAGCCACCCGCAAACGTAGCCACCCAGATGCGTCCCTGCGCATCCTCGTAGACACAGTACACATCGTCATCGCTCAGGCTGTACACATCGCTGCTCCGATGCTGGTAGCGGGTCAGTTTGTAGCGTGAGCCCTGCGGCTCGGCCTTCACCAGCCCGTCGCCCTTGGTAGCTATCCAGAGGTTATATTTGCTGTCTTCCAATATGAAATATACATTGCCACGCAACGGTGTGCCCGAAGTAGAGATGGTGCCCCCTTCCGTCAAATATCCACGCTCACGACGGGCATTGTCGTACACACGCAGCTTACCGTCTTTCAATCCCACCCAAAGGTTGTGATAGCGGTCCTCGCACAAGGCACGCACCTCGTTGCTCAACGACTCGTAGCGATGGGGCACAGGAGTCACCATCTTGAACTGCGAGCTGCGGAAAGTAGCTTTCTCCAGTCCCTTAGAGTGTGTACACAGCCACAAGTTGCCCTGACGGTCGGAGAAAGCCGCATGAATTTTATTGGAGAAGCGCCAGTCGTCGGACATCAGCTTATTATGGAAAGGCTTCAAACTGTTGCTTTCGCGGTCGAAGTAGGAGAAGCCGCCACCGTAGGGATGTACCCAGGTGCGTCCCTGACAGTCTTCATGCACGTGGAAGGCTGGCCGCGACCGGTCGGTGCTGGTAGGTTCTACAGCCACCACTTCCTTCTTCAGCACTTGCGTATGGGCATTGAAATGCACCACCGTACCCTCTACCTCCTGCTCAAACCAGACTTCCAGACTGCTGTCAACGTAGGCCGACCTAAGCGGTGCCGAGGGGAAACGTTCAGCGCCGTAGTGCGTACTTGTGCCATCGGGCAAGTTATAGACAAAGAAGCCATTGGTATCGGTGACAATCAGCACCTGCCCCTCATCCAGCCCCTGCACCGAAACGATGCGCGCACCTGCCGTGAAGGTCAGTTTCCTGAACTGTCCGCCCGACTTGCGATAACTCCACACGCTACCGTCGCCAGCTCCGAAAAGGACTTCAGCCCCGCAGTCGTAACCTGCCCTGAAAGAAACCTGCCGACTGGTCAATCCCCCGTCATCGGCCAGGTAGCTCACCGGTTCGCCTCCACCCGCCGGAATCATGCACAATCCCCGGCTTGTCAAGAGCCACTCACGTCCGTTGGCATCCTCCAGCACATCGAAGACACGGGCTTCAGTCTGTTCACCTGAGCCGTCGCAATACCACTTGGAAGTCAGGCTGAAATTATCGGGAGAGGTACATACCCTGATAGCTCCCGACGTACGGGTGAGCAGCCACGTAGAGCCGCCCGGCAATACCTTGATAGCCTCAACAGCCGCCCGGTGTCCGTCCTTATCCTGCGCAGGCACCAATTCAAAATCTTCCGTACGCGGATTGAACCGGTAGACCTGCTCCGCATAGGTCTGAAGCCACAGGAAGCCATAGCCATCCTCAACCATCTCGTCCACACGGTTGTTTATCAGCGGCAACTGATTCTTCTTGCTAGCCTTGTATGATTTGAACGTATATCCATCAAAGCGGTTAATTCCATCCCAGGTAGAGAACCACATCATTCCTTTCTTGTCCTGCAAGATACTCATGACCGTGTTCTGGGACAGCCCATCTTCCGAAGAATAATGAGAAAACCGGCAATCGGGCTGAGCCATGCCGCCGATTGCCTGCAAAAGTACAGTTATTAGAAATAAGATCTTCTTCATTGTGTCCATCATTCGGTCGGTAAAGATACGTATTTCGGTGAAAAATCTTAATATCTTTGCCACAAATTCATACCTTTGACAGAAAAAGATTCAATATGACACCTACATTTTACGCTTTTCTGCTTGCATTTTGCACCGTGGCAAGCACGGGCACCGGCACCCCCGACGGACAAAGAAAAAACAAGAAAGACGAGACGGCACAGGCCGGCATATCGCGACAGGCCGACAGCTTGAACTACGGATTGGTAAAGAACATGCCGCTCTTCTACCAACAGCTGAAGCAACAGCTCACCTACCCCATGGCCTGGGGAAACACAACTGACACTGACTTCGGCGACTGGAAGCTGCGTGCCCGCCAAGTACTGATCGACTGCATGCTGAACCAACCGCCGGCACCAGCCAGCTACGACATGACCATCACCGACCGAGAAGAGCGCGACGGATATACGGCCCTGAAGATAACCTTCAACGTCTCCGGCTGGTACCGCATCCCCGCCCTGCTGCTGGTGCCCCGGGGCGACGGGCCTTTCCCGGCTGTGGTCATGCTCCACGACCACGGCGCCCACTTCAGCATCGGCAAGGAAAAGATGATACGCCCCTTCCATGCAGACGGGGAAACGTTGCAGGACGCCGAACAGTGGGCACGTCAGTGCTACGACGGGCAGTTCACCGGTGACTACTTTGCCGCCCACGGCTATGTGGTGCTGGCCATCGATGCCCTGTTCTGGGGCGAGCGCGGATGCAAGGAAGGCATCGACTATGACGGCCAGCAAGCTCTGGCCTCCAACTTCCTGCAAATGGGAGCTTCGTGGGGGGCGTTCATCAACTGGGACGACGTGCGCAGTGCCGAGTTCCTGGCCTCGCTGCCCTTTGTCGACAAAGAGCGCGTGGGCTGCCTTGGTTTCTCGATGGGTGCCTACCGCTCGTGGATGCTCGCCGCGCTGACCAACTGCATCAAAGCCTCAGCCTCGGTGTGCTGGATGAACACCACCGAATACCTCATGACGCTGACCAACAACCAAAACAAGGGAGGCTCGGCCTACTCCATGCTCATCCCCAACCTCAGACGCTACCTGGACTATCCGCACGTAGCCTGCATGGCTTGCCCCAAGCCGACTCTATTCTTCAACGGCACGCGCGACAAGCTCTTCCCGGTGGAGGGTGTGAAGGACGCCTACGACATCATGCGGCAGACATGGGACAGCCAGCAGGCTGGCGACCGGCTGGTGACGCGCCTTTGGGACGAGAAGCATTTCTTCAGCCAAGCCATGCAGGAAGAAACGCTGAAGTTCTTCGACCAATGGCTGAAGCAGGCCGACCGAAAAGCAGAATAAGCCCTCAAACGCGGTTTTGACATTCTGACACTTTGATTTCCTAATGCCCCGAGAATGCCGTATTTCGGACCGAGGGAGGCGTCGGCCGTTTTTTTTGCGACGAAATTCCGTAATCTGCTAACAGAAAGCGAGATAGCGAAATATTGACAGTTGAAATAGAAAAAACGGACTCGCCGGAAGCAGCCTCCGCACCCTTGAAAAGCCAGCAGTGGACTCGCCGGAAGCAGGCAGTTAAGACTTTCCGTGGTAGCAGTTAAGACTTTGCCCGGTAAGTGTCTACTCCCAGCACGCCGGATTCGGACTTCCAACCGAAAAGAAAGCATGTTTTGAAGCATGAAAAGCAATGTTTTTCTCCAAAAGTGGCATAGTTTTGGAGCAAAAGAAGGTATGTTTTGCGTCCCGAAAGCCCGGATTTGCCCCCAAAGATTCCCTATTTTAGCATTTCCGAAATACGGACGTGTCAGCAGAAATGCCGCATTCCGTTCATAAAGACAGAAAAAGAAGCCCTTCCCTGTCATTATGGTCAGACAAGAACGGGCCTCTCAAGCTATGAATTTACCCTATCTCAGATGTTTCTTTATCCACTCCAGGTGTCCGCGCTCGGTGTCTTCCGACGTCCAATGCTCGTTGATGGGCGTCAGCAAGGCTTCCTTCGGGCAGGAGAGCAGGTTGTAGACAATGTAGCTCGTGGTGGGCGGGCAGACGTCGTCGTTGTATCCCCAGGTCATGTAGACCGGAGCCGTAATCAGGCGAGCAAAATTCACCACGTCGTAATAGGCCATTGTCTCCAGCTTGGCAGGTGTATCCATGCCCGCCTTGCGGAAGAAGTGCGGATAGCCCCCGGCGCGTCCGGCCTTATATCCGGCCATGTCGCTCAGCGCGGGGTGATTGGCCACGCAGGCGGTGACCCGCTTGTCCAGTCCGGCCGTCACCAGTGCCAGGGCACCTCCCTGGCTGCCGCCCTGCACCACCATGTTCTTGCCGTCCCACTCGGGCAACGAGGCCAGCAGGTCGATGGCCCGCACGCAGGCCAGGTAGACGCGCTTCATGTAGTAGTTGCCGCGGTTGTCCAGTCCGTTGGTCAGGTAGCCGTTCTCCTTGCCGTTGAAGGCGGCGCTCACCTCGGCAAATTCCTCGGCCGTCATGGTCGGATTCAGGCCGTGTATCTCTATCTCGAAACGTATGAAGCCGCTTTCGGCGTAATACCTGTGACGCATGGGGTCTTTGATGGTCTTGATGCCCGCGCCCGGCGGACAGAGTACGGCAGGACAGCTGCCCGGCTTTGCATCCTTGGGATAGAACAGGTAGCCGTAGATGGACTGTCTGCGATTGTTGAGTTGCAACTTCACGAGGTAGCAGTCCATGCGGTCGGTGCAATATTCCTCTGCCCTCTCCTTGGTATATTTCAGCGGAGTCTTGGCCTGTTCGGCCAAGTTCTTCTCCCAAAAGCCGGCGAAATCAGCAGGCATTTGGGTATAAGGACGAAGTTTTTCGGGCGAGAAACCCACTTTCACGTGGTGGCGATAGGTCTTGTCGCCTATGCGGGCCGTCAGGCGGCAGTCGCGGAAGCCGGGTTCTTTCATGGTCCCCAAGCCGATAACGGCCTTTCCGTTCTTCAGCTTCACGCTGCCGCGGGTGTCGGCAGGCATCATGTCGCCGCCTATCTCATAGTCTACCTGCACGCCGTCTTGCGGAATGCCGTATTTGTAAAACTGCACTTCCACACTGGCCTGCTCGCCAGTCTTGTAGAGCCAGTCGGCATGGCTGGGCACCGTCACCCACAACACGTCACTGCGGTAAGGATAGTTCTCAGCCTGCGCGGCCAATATCAGGAAGAACAAAAACAGGAAAGAACTTACAATCTTTTTCATGGCGCGCCTCATCGTTTAATGTTCAACAAAGCATTGCCGTTTGCCATCGGGTTCCAGCCGTCGCGGCCTGCCAGCACTTCCTGCATGGAGTATCCCTTCAGGTCCTTCAGTTGGCGCGAGAAGGCAGCCCGCTTCTGCGGTGCGGCTCCGGCGCCCGTGCTCTGGTATTCGGCATAGTTCACGGTCGTCTCGGCTTCCTTCTTGCCCCAGTTGTGCCATCCGGCGGGCACGATGTGGCCTCCGAGGTCGCAGCGCACAAACACGGCCTGTGCATAGGGACGCCACGGGCGCGACAGGTAGACGCCTTCCACACCTTCGTCGGCCGTAAGGCGGCAGTCGTAGAAGACGTAACCGTAGGCCTGGCCTTCGTCGGTCGAGGGGGCGGTCACGTAGCCCTTGCTCTTGCTGTGTATGTGGCAGCGGTCGAACACGGCAGTCGACCAGCCGAAGATGAAGTCCACCGTGCCCTCAATGTAGCAGTCTTCGTAGTATTGGCGACAGCCCTTGCCGTAGGTGTAGAGCGTGTCTTGGAAGCCCAGGAAGCGGCAGTGCTTGAAGTAGGCGCGGTCGGCGCTGACAAAGCAGGCCACGGCCTGACCCACCGGACCGGCGGTATTCTCGAAGGTGATGTTCTCGGCATAGAAGTCGGGGGCGTAGATGTAGCAGGTCGACGAGCCCGATGTACCCATCTCTTCGCCAAAGCGGTTGGGCTTGCGGGCGTAGTCGTTGCCGCTGATGACGGCTCCGTCCTGGCCTATGAGCGAAACGTTTATTTTGCAGGCAGGTACCACGAGCTTTTCATGGTAGATGCCCGGACGCACGAGGATGGTGGTGCGGTGGTTCTTCCGATGGTCGGGCACGGCATTGATGGCCTCTTGCACGCTGAAGAAATCGCCGCTGCCGTCTTGTGCCACCACCAGGTCGTAGTGGCGGACGTAGGGAGCCAGGGCGGGCACGGCTTCGGCAATGGCGTCTACGGCCAGCCCGGCCACGGTGCGTGCGCCCTGTACATTGAGATGGGTGTTGTCTTCACGTCCCTTGACCATGGCGGGTACGGTGTTGGCAGGTACCCACATAAACAGCTTCTTCGACTCTACTGGTCCCAAGCCTTCCACCAGTTCGTGGGTTATGCGGTTCATGTCTACAAAAGGAACGTTCAGTTCGCGGGCCACGTTGCGGGGCGAATCCAGATAGGCTCCGTGGGTGTCTATCAGGCGGTCGCCTTCCTGCGGGTGCTCGGCGCGTGCCTCATGCTTGGCGTCGGGGTTCACGCCCTTGCGTATGTCATCCTGACTGATGGCGTCGGCAATGGCATTACCATCGGCAGTTCCGAAGTTGCGGCGCACAATGGAGTTGAACAGCACGGGTATGCCGCCCTTAGCACGTGTTTCGTTGACAAAGCGGCGCAGATTGTCGTCGAAGGTGGAGCCGGCGTCGGTATGTCGTTTGGGGTCGGTCTTCTCGTCGTTGTGTCCGAACTGGATGAAGACATAGTCGCCCTTCCTGATGAGCGAAAGTACCTTGTCCCAGCGGCCTTCGTCTATGAAGCTCTTGGAGCTGCGGCCGTTTACGGCATGATTGTCAACACGTACTTCCTCCGAAAAGAATCCCGGCAACATCTGCCCCCAGCCTCGCTCGGGGTTGCCGCCCTCCAGATTCTTGTCAGCCATGGTGGAGTCGCCAATCATAAATACGGTTATCACGGGTTTATCGGTCTTGAAGGCCGAAAGGACCAGAAACAGGCCCAAAAACAGAATCAATTGTCGTTTCATGCTTTTCATATAATATGCCCGCCCACCATCTGGGCAGGCCCGGTAAAACGTTGTCGGTATATATATAATAAGGTGTAAAAACAGACTACAAGGGATTCCACTGTTTGCAAAGACCAAACAGATACTCGGTGTCGTCATAGCGGGCGGCCTCTTCGTCGGTCAGCTGTCTGGCCCACTTTACCCGTCCGTCCGTAGCGGCACCCTCGCCTGTACATTTATACTCGGCATAGCGGGCTGTACGCTCGTTGGCTTCATTGCGCCAGTTGTCCCAGCCTACCGGACAGATGTGTTTACCCAGCTGACAGCGGATAAACACTGTTGCCGCATACGGGCGCCACGGCCGGCCCAGATACACCTTGTCCACTCCCGGCGCTGCTGTCAGCCGGCAGTTGCAGAAGACATAGCCCACGGCTACATCTTGCGGAGTGGATGCGGCAGTGATATAAGAGTTTCGTTTGCTGTGGATGGTGCAATCCTGAAATAAGGCGGTAGAAGGGCCGAAGATAAAGTCTGTCGTTCCTTCAATGTAGCAGTTCAGAAAGCACAGGCGGGTACCAGCCACACCGGTGTAGACGGTATCCTGGTTGCCCAGCAGCCGACAGTTTACAAACAAGAGGCGGTCGCCCTCGGTATGCAGGGCTACGGCCTGCCCCAGCTGGGCGGCATTGTTCTCAATAGTAAGGTTACGGAAAGTCAGGTTATTGCCTTCCACCTTCAAGGTATAGGTGCGGAAAGTACCCATTTTGTTGATGTTGGCATGGTCGTCGTAAGTGATAATCGTCTTTTCGGCGTCTTCACCCACGAAGTCCACGTTCTGCAACCAGGAGGGTACAACCACCTTCTCCTTATACAGTCCGTTCTTTATCAGGACTGTCACCTTATAGTCCATGAAGGCGCGGATGCCTTCCATGGCTTCGGTCAAAGTGCGGTAATCGCCTGTTCCGTCACGCGCCACAACGAGTGTATCCTTCCACTGCGTGGCAGAATGCAAGGCGGCAGCACTGCACATCAGCAGAACCGCCGCCATGACAAACAATCTTTTTCCCATTGTTCAAGCCTATTTCTGACAGACAATATCCTTCACTTCCTGAAGACGCTCATATTCCAGACTGGCCATGATGAAAGGACCTACGGCCTTGGCGTCATTCGCACGGATAGTTTCATTAATATAATAGGTATAGTCACCCATCCGATAGTTCTTGCCGCCCAAACCGGCCACGGCACAGGCCTGAGTAATGGATACCAAACCGTTCTCATCCACTTCGATGAAGTGCTTCAGTATGCCCTCATATCCCTTGATGGCCACCTGCAGGTAGGACTTGTCTATATATCCCTTACGCACTCCCTTGAACAAAGAATAGACAAACATGGCCGAGCAGGAAGACTCCAGGTAGTTGCCCGGTTCACCGCTCTTGTCCAGAACCTGATACCACAGGCCTGTCTTGGCGTCTTGCAGACGCTTTATCTGTGTAACCACGTTGTTCAGGATAACCAGCATGGAGTCGCGGCCGGCCTCATGTTCGGGAATAAACTCAAGTGCATCGACAAACGCCATGGCATACCAGCCCAGTGCTCGTCCCCAGCAGTGTTGCGACTGTCCGGTTACAGGATCGGCCCAACGTTCCTTGCGGCTGACATCGCAAGCATGACGATATAAACCATTCTTGGGGTCGTATGTATGGCGGGCTGCCATGAGGAACTGATTGACAACATCAGGGTAAACTTCTACCTGGTTGTTACGGAAAGCATATTCGGCATAGAAAGGTGCGCCCATATATATTCCGTCCAGCCAAACCTGATTGGGATATACCTTCTTGTGCCAGAAGCCACCGTCGGCATTACGAGGATGGCCGTCAAACTGGCTACGCATCAGGTCAAGAGCCTTCTTGTATTTGACATCCTTTGTCTGTTCATAGATGCGGAATATGAACTTTCCCGAATTGACCCGGTCCAAGCTGTACTCTTCAAGCTTGTACTTCTTGATGGAGCCGTCAGCGTTCACCATTGTATCCGCATAAGCCAAGGCATATTTATAGAATTTCTCATCCCCATACCGGTCGTACACGTCGAGCATGGCTTGCAACTCAAGACCATGACAATAATCCCATTTCAGCTTAGGCTGGAAGTCCAGCTGCCATGACTCCGGGCAACGAATCATTTCAGATTCAGACATACGTACAGACCACGGTTGGTCGGCACTGACACGTTGTGCTTTCATTGCACACGGCAACAACATCAATACTCCAGCCACAAAAAGTTTACAAACGAAGTTCTTTCTCATGAATTTGTTTTTTTAGGTATTAGACCTTAATCTTTTTAGCGAAACAAAGATATGGTATTCTCCAGAATACGGTGTGCATTTTTCAACGCAGTAGGTGTATTTTTTGTTTTTCGTGTGCGCAAACAGCAAAAATGTGCACGCCAACGGTCAAAATCGTCCATTTTTACTTTTTTCACCAAAGATTATCCCCCTCTTGATTTGATTAATTAAGAAAAGGTCTTAATTTTGACCCCGAATTCAATTATACCATAGCAAAAACATAATCTATTATCAATTTAAATCTCAAAAGAATGGAGCAAGTTTTCAGTTATATCATTGCCCTTGGAGCGTCGGTAATGATGCCTATTATTTTTACAATTATCGGTTTGTGCATCGGAATGAAATTTGGCAAGGCTCTGAAATCAGGTCTTTGCGTAGGAGTAGGTTTCGTTGGATTAGGTGTAGTCACAGCCCTGCTTACAAATAATTTCGATAGCCCTCTGAAGGCAATCTCTGACCTCTATCACTTACAACTGAATGTATTCGACAGGGGATGGCCCGCTGCCGCTGCCGTTGCCTATAACACAGCTGTAGGCGCATTAATCATACCAATCTGTTTAGGCGTAAACTTATTAATGCTCATCACCAAGACTACCAGAACAGTAAATATTGACTTGTGGAACTATTGGCATTTCGCCTTCATCGGTGCTGTTGCCTATTTCGTTATGGGCGAAAGTTTGGCATGGGGCTATTTCGCAGCCATCATTTGCTACATCATCACATTGGTATGTGCCGACCTTACTGCCGAAAAGTTCCAGAAATACTACGATATGAACGGTATTTCCATACCACAACCTTTCTGCCAAAGCTTCACTCCGTTCGCTATTCTCATCAACAAAGCATTAGATAAAATACCCGGATTCTCTAAGTTGGATATTGATGCCGACGGAATGAAGAAGAAATTCGGTGTAATAGGCGAGCCGCTTGTACTTGGAGTTATTGTAGGTATGCTTATCGGATGGGCTGCACAGCTGGATATAAAGAAAATCCTGTTCTTAGGCATTACCATGGGAGCTGTTATGGAACTGATTCCCCGTATCACTTCACTCTTCATTGAAGGTTTGAAACCTATCTCTGAAAAAACTTCAGAACTGGTAAAGAACAAATTCAACGGCAAGAAAGTGCATATCGGTATGAGCCCCGCTTTGGTCATCGGCCATCCCACTACACTGGTAGCATCAGTCATCTTGATTCCGGTCATCTTGGCATTAGCCGTTTTCCTGCCGGGCAACCAGTTCCTGCCACTGGCATCATTAGCCGGTATGTTCTACCTGTTCCCAATGATACTTCCTTATACCAAAGGAAACGTATTAAAGACTTTAATTATTGGTTTGATAATGCTGATCCTCGGATTATATTTTGTAACCGACATGGCTCCTGACTTTACAATGGCTGCCAACTACGTTTATGCAGAAACACAAGATCCTGCAGCACATATACCCGAAGGTTTTTCAGCTGGAGCCATTGACTTTGCCTCTTCTTTCTTCGGATGGACTATCTACAGAGGCGTGAAGCTGTCCTATGTTGGTGGTGCAGTACTGACACTGATTGCCATCGCCTTGATGCTCATCAACCGTCGCATCATCGTACGTAGCGAAAGAGCTGCTAAAGAAGCTGCTAAATAAACAAATGAAATAATACTTATTTAATTTATATCGAATATGAAAAGATTAGCAATCGCATTTATGCTGGGATTCGCTGCCATGACAGCCAATGCCCAAATGAACTACAAAGTGCAGACAGCTTGTCATCCTGACGACGTGAAGCACTACGATACAGAACGTCTGCGTAACTCTTTCATGATGGAAAAAGTAATGGCACCCGACGAAATCAACCTTACTTATACACTTTACGACCGCCTTATCTACGGTGGTGTAATGCCTGTCAACAAAGTGCTGAAGTTGGAGACCTTCCGTGAATTGGGGCCTGAAATCACATATTTCCTGGAGCGTCGCGAACTGGGTGTCATCAACATCGGCGGTGACGGTGTAGTAACCGTAGACGGTAAAGAGTACCCGATGAAATACAAAGAAGCCCTTTATGTAGGCTGTGGCAACAAGGAAGTTACCTTCAAGAGCAACGACGCTACCAAACCGGCTAAATTCTACATCAACTCAGCACCTGCTTACAAGCAATATGTAACCCAGCTGATTACTACAGACGTGAAGGCTCAGAAGGCAGAACCCAAGAAATATGCACTTGCCATTTCTGACCATTACGGAAAGATGGAAGACAGCAACGACCGTGTCGTTAACCAGCTCATTGTAAAAGATGTATTGGAAAGAGTAAAGAACGGTGGTACCAACCAGCTGCAAATGGGTCTGACTGAATTGGCTCCGGGTTCTGTATGGAACACAATGCCTGCTCACACGCATACCCGCCGTATGGAAGCTTACTTCTATTTCAATGTAGCCGAAGGCAACGCTATCTGCCACCTGATGGGTCAGCCTCAAGAAGAACGCCTCGTTTGGTTGCACAACGAGCAAGCTATTACTTCACCCGAGTGGAGCATCCACGCTGCTGCCGGAACCCGCAACTACTCATTCATCTGGGGTATGGCTGGTGAAAACCTGAAATATAGCGACAAGGACGAAATCAAGTATACTGATATGAAGTAATCTGAGTGTATATTGCCACACTGTCTGAACCGGTGTAGCTGGACACTTTGAGGCCACGTCCTCCATGCTTGAGGAAGCAAACTGGGTATCTCTGACACCCGATTTGCTTTCCCAAGCATGTTTGCATGTTAAAATGGAGTTATTTCCCATAATGCTAACCTTGGCATTATAATACAGAAGACACTAACCAAACACAACAAACACCGTCATCAAAAAGAAAACACATTCCATCAACTACATGTTTCGAACAAGGCCTTTTACACAAACATTTATACCACTTTCTACACGCATTCTACCAAATATTCCACGCTGAAGAAATGTTTAAATCCTATATTTGCAAACCCAAAAGAATATAAATCTACTATCATGACAACAAATCAAGACAAGAACAAACAAATGACCAACTACAGATGGATCATTTGTGCTATGCTATTTTTTGCGACGACAGTAAACTACATGGACCGACAAGTTCTTTCACTGACCTGGAAAGACTTCATCGCCCCCGAATTCCACTGGAACGACGCACATTACGGTAACATTACCGCCATTTTTTCTATTGTTTATGCCATTGCCAACCTGTTTGCCGGACGCTTCATTGACTGGATGGGAACCAAGAAAGGCTACCTTTGGTCTATTGGAATCTGGTCGGCAGGCGCATGTATCCATGCTCTCTGCGGATGGGCAACAGAACACACACTGGGCATCCACAACGCACAGGAGATGATTGGTGCCACCGGCGCACTGGCATCTACCATTGCCATTACCAGCGTCTACTACTTCATAGCAGCCCGCATTGTACTGGGAGTAGGCGAAGCCGGTAACTTCCCTGCTGCCATTAAAGTAACAGCCGAATACTTCCCCAAGAAAGACCGCGCCTTCTCAACTTCAATCTTCAATGCCGGTTCCACCATCGGAGCTTTGGCCGCACCGGTCAGCATCCCGCCTTTGGCACGTTATTTCCAAGACTTGGGTATAGGTAACGGCTGGGAAATGGCTTTCGTTGTTATTGGCGGTCTGGGCTTCATCTGGATGGGTATCTGGATGTTCCTCTACAAAAAGCCACAAGAGAACCCGCACGTCAATGCAGCCGAACTGGCCTACATACAACAAGACAAGGAAGAAGAAGACAAGCAAAAACAAGAAGCCAGCAAGAAAGAAGAAAAGAAACTCTCCTTCCTGCAATGCCTCCAGTATCGCCAAGCCTGGGCATTTGCCATTGGTAAGTTTATGACCGACGGCGTTTGGTGGTTCTTCCTCTTCTGGACGCCCGCTTACATCAGTGACGTGTATGGTTTCTCTTCCGACAGCGGAACAGCACAGTTGCTGATATTCGTACTCTACGCCATCACCATGCTATCCATCTACGGAGGCAAGCTGCCCACCATCATCATCAACCGCACAGGAATGAATCCCTACGCAGCCCGCATGCGTGCCATGCTCATATTTGCCGTTTTCCCCTTGCTCGCCCTCTTTGCGCAACCACTGGGTGAATATTCTTATTGGTATCCCATCATTATCATCGGTATAGCCGGAGCTGCCCACCAATCTTGGTCAGCTAACATCTATTCAGTGGTAGGTGACATGTTCCCCAACAACGCAGTTGCCACCATCATTGGTCTGGGCGGTATGGCAGGCGGTATCGGTTCATTTCTTATCAACAAAGGTTCAGGTATGCTGTTCACCTACGCAGCCGGAACTACCATGATTGACGGCAAAGAAGTAGAAATGACCGCCAAACTACTGGAAAACGGTGCCCAATACGTACAACCCGCCATGCACTTCATGGGCTTTGAAGGAAAACCCGCCGGCTACTTCATCATCTTCTGCATCTGTGCCGTAGCCTACCTGCTGGGATGGTGCATTATGAAAGCGCTGGTTCCGAAGTACAAACCTATCGTGGTTGACTAATTAGGAACGCTCCCAACATAAAAGAGCCCCAAAGTGGATGCATCAGACAAATTCCACTTTAGGGCTCTTCTTTTATTCTCAGCCACTACTGTCCAATAAAAGTTGGCTAATCGGTCTTTGAAATTATTGAAATACAGT
>OLNN01000725.1_pt1 | contig 32674 bp, 27 predicted proteins | sample 1672141 | NCBI WGS metagenome assembly OLNN01 (sample SAMEA3136652, study PRJEB25190) | human gut metagenome | biome: human gut; feature: human-associated habitat; material: faeces | place: Austria | collected 2013
ATAAAAACAAAAGTATGTGAAAAATAAGATCAAATTACTTTCTTCCCACCCTCAAACAAAAATAAAAAATTAGATTGCAGTTTGAAAATTTTTACTTTAGATTTGCTTCATTTGAAATAAGCAGATGTTGCTTATCTAAAGTATATAATTTAACTAGTATATATATTTTTCTGTTTTTTCGTGCTAATTTAGAAATAAGCAAATATTTTTTGTGAAATTTATTGATTAAAATTAGTTTTACAAAAAAATAAGTATATAAAGAAAAAAAAATAAACCATTTATTTGCCTAACAACCGATTTATTCCCAATGTATCATAACGTAGCAGATGAAATAGAAGTAAAACATCAATTGTGCATATTTCATTTGTTCCAAACAATAAAACATAAATTAAAAGTATATTACAGAAGAAACAAGATTAATGGAAAAACAAAGAGACCATATTTACGAAAATGCACAATAATTAAAAAACTGTTCAGACAAAACTCAAAAAAAGAAGCAATAGAACAATTTAAACAATATTTTACAAAAATATACATAAAAATTTCCTCAAATATATGAGTTTTATGTATATTATGTATCTTTTAACTCTTTTATTCCAATACTTTTTAAATATTCATATGTTCCATCATAGTATTCACTTAGTCGAGTTGCATCTTCATCATCCCCTTCAGGTACAAATATTACCATTCCTTGACGTGCACGAGTTAATAAAACCCTATACGAATTTATTAGATAATTTTTTTCTATTTCATTTGAATCTCTAATCGTGTTCCATTTTGTTCCTTTAAATTTATAATGTTCAAATTTTCCATTTATATATCTAAGATTTGCATCCCATGCCACAATTGCATAATCGATTTCTAATCCTTGAATATCAAATTCTGTAGCAGGTATTTCTAAATGATTGGAACTTCTTACATCTTTAGTTTCATTTAAAAACCATGCCTTTTGATTTATATTATTTTTTACAAATATTCCTTCTGGAATTAATCGCAATCCATTTGATTGAGCTAATAATCCATATCTTATAGATTCCGATTCATTAGCAGTTTTTTGTTTAATCCACTTTTTAGCATTATTTAAATCTCTTGTAATATATAATGGATATTCATCATTAAATTCTTTAAGCATGTCAATAGATTTATCTTTTTCATTATTTAATAAATATTCTATGAAATTAGGAATATTTGGAGCATCAAGAGACCGTATAGTACTATATAAAAATAGTTTTTCATTATCATTTATCTTTAAATTGTCAAATTGATTATTAATGTCTAAACTATCTTTGGAAGCATATACATTCCAATTTTGAAACTTGTTGTTCAATGCTTTAAACCATTCGTTTATTCCTGCTTCACCTTTATTTATTTCTTGACCTTGACCCACTAAACAGATTATCACTGCCCAATCTTTTTGACGGTCCATTATACTTATTAAAAATTCTGGTTCAGACATTCCAAAGTTTTCAATTTGCTTTTTGTTTTTCATAAATGTTTCAGTTTGATCTTGTGTCCATGCTCTTTGAGCTTCATCAAAAATTACAATTTTTTCATGTTGCACATCATCATTATCTATTGCATCATCTCTAAATTGGTGAATTGGTTGTATAAATGAAATTACTTTTAGTTTAGCAGCCTCTTTGGTAATATCATTTCTTTTATGACTATCTCTTGCTAAAGCTTCTTGTAAAACTTCCACTAAAGGACCATTTCCTGATAAAAATACAGCAGGTTCATCATCAGTTACACTTCTTTTTGTTGCAGTATTAAGACCTATTAATGTTTTTCCAGCTCCTGGAACCCCAGTTAAAAAAATTATTGATTTTTCATTGTTATTTTTTGAATTAGCAATTATTTCATCAATACTATGTTCAGTTTCGGCTAAAAATAAATCATCAGAATTATATGTTTTTATATCTTTGACTTCATGAGTTTCATATAATTTTATTGCAGCTTCTAAAATACTAGGTGTAGGAGCATATTTTGATTTGAACCAATTACTCAAATCAGTATCTGTTTTGTATTCATCACAAATTTTTGAAATGAATTGGTGTAAATTTTTTTTATTAGATTTAATGGGATTAAATATGTTATTTTCAAGAAGTTCAATTGGGTTATTAATTGTTTCAGCTTCAGTTGCTACAATAATAGGTACAATAACACTAGCCCTACTTTCATAGTGGTAATTTTTCAATATTTTTATATATTTTTCTAATTGATCCATATCTGCTTTTTTGTATTCAGTTTCACCAACTTTAAATTCAATTATAAATACTAAGCCATCAATCAAAAGAACATTATCTATTATTGAACCCATCCTAGGAATAGCATATTCAAATATAATCTCCCCATTATCTATTTGTGAAAGTTGTTCTTTTAAAATGTCTATTTGTGATATCCATGCATTTTTCTGTAGATCACCTAACTCAAAGTTATAATTTCGAGTCAATTCACCTAGAATATAATTATTGTCATTATTTTTAAATTCATTTATTGAACTTTTATAACCTAATTTAACCATATTTACACTATTCCCCTTCTAAATTTTAATTAGTTTTATATTTTAATTCATTTAAAGTTATATATTTCAATTTTATACTATATTACTCTCAAAAACTTGTTTGATTTGAACTTTTCATAATTTTTGAGTTTTATTTCTTTTTTATTCGTTTCAGAAAATTTTTCAAATTTAAATTTCCCTTTTAAATTTTACCAAATATTTACAATTATTTTAACAGTTATAATCGTCTATATCTTGTAATAATATTTATAAATTCCTATTTTTTCACAACCAGAACAATTTTCCACAAACACATAAATATTCAATAAACACAACATTACTTATGGACGAATTAAAAGAAACAATAATTAAATTTCAAAAGGACAGAAACTGGAAACAATTTCATACACCTGAAAATCTTGCCAAATCCATTTCCGTTGAAGCGGGAGAGCTACTGGAACATTTCCAGTGGGATGACAATTATGATTTGGAAGAGGTAGCTGATGAACTTGCGGATGTTTTTAATTATTGCATTTTAATGGCCGACAGTCTGAATCTGGATATTAAAGAAATAACATTAAATAAAATCAGAAAAAATGAATTGAAATATCCCATATCCAAATCAAAAAACAATTCAACAAAATACACTAAATTATAGAGGTTATGGCTTTGATTATTTATGAATCAACCAAGGAAAGTTTTCTGAACTCCGTTACAAATGACAGCATTACAGATGACATATACCAAATTTATCAAAAAAAGCTTGGAAAATCACCGAAAGCTCAAATCAGATCATGGACCAATTCTATGGAATATATGTATAAAGTTTTAAATGACTCTGAAATTCCGGACAATGCAGGAGTAGCTATTGAATTTACCATTCCTACCACTTCAAAAAGAATTGACTTTATAATTTCAGGTTTTGATGAAAAAGATTCAGACAGCGTCATAATCATTGAACTGAAACAGTGGGAAAGTGCCAAAAAAGCAGATAAAGATGGTATTGTCCAGACTTTTGTTGGAAAAAGACAAAGGGAAGTTGCTCATCCTTCCTATCAGGCCTGGTCTTATGCTTCACTGATTGAAGACTTCAATGAATCTGTTCAGGAAGATAAAATTAGCCTATATCCATGTGCCTATCTCCATAACTATAAAATATCTGAAGATGACCCTATATCCGATGATTTCTATAAAGAGTATATTGACAAAGCTCCATTATATGGAAACGGAGATGTTATTAAACTTAGGAATTTCATTAAAAAATACATTAAAAAAGGTGACAATAAGAGAATTCTATACAAAATAGAGCATGGAAAAATAAGGCCTTCAAAAAGACTTCAGGATGTTTTAAACGGAATGCTTGAAAACAGTGAACATTTCATAATGGTCGATGAACAGAAAGTAACCTATGAACTGGCAAAAGAGATGGCAAGAGATTCATATATTGATGATAAAAAAAGAGTGCTGATTGTCCAAGGAGGACCCGGAACCGGCAAATCAGTTGTAGCTATTAATCTGCTTGTAAACCTAACCGCTGATGATCTGGTGTCACTGTATGTTACTAAAAACAGTGCTCCCCGCAATGTCTACTTCAAGCAGCTGAAAGGCAGTTACACTCAGAAATATATCAGTAACCTCTTTAAAAGTTCAGGATCATTCATCAATGCCGAAAGCAATGAAATTGATGCTGTAATTGTAGATGAAGCTCACAGATTAAATAAAAAATCAGGATTATATGGAAATCAGGGCGAAAACCAGATAAAAGAACTGATTAATGCGGGAAAATTCTCAATATTTTTCATAGATCCTCATCAGAAAGTCCATATAAAAGATTACGGCAGCATTGAAGAAATTGAAAAGTGTGCAGAAGAGTTAAATGCAGAAGTCAGAAAAATCAGACTGCATTCACAATTCAGATGCAACGGGTCTGACGGATACCTGTCCTGGCTTGATGATGTTTTGGAAATTGAAGATACTGCCAATTATGACGGATTTGACTATGATTATGATTTTGAAGTTATTGACAGCCCAAATGAATTAAGAGATTTGATTTTTGAAAAAAATAAAATCAACAACAAATCCCGACTGCTTGCAGGATACTGCTGGAAATGGGAAAAGGAAGGCCGGGAAAATACTGATATCCATGATATAAAAATTGACGGATTGTCCATGAGCTGGAATCTTGGAAATACTGATACCTGGGCTGTTGATGAAGATTCCGTAAATGAAATAGGCTGCATACACACATCACAGGGTCTGGAATTTGATTATGTCGGAGTTATCATCGGAGAGGACATCCGTTTTGAAAACGGTAAAATCATAACTGATTTCAACAAAAGAGCATCAACAGACCAGTCTTTAAGAGGAATCAAGAAAATGTATAAAGAAAATCCTAATAAGGCTCAAAAAACAGCTGATGAAATTATTAAAAATACATATAAAACTCTGATGACCCGCGGAATGAAAGGCTGCTACATTTATTGTGCTGATAATAATTTGCAAAATTACTTTAAAAGTAGATTAAAATCAATGAAAAAGTCTTAGTAAGTATTTAATTACTTACTAAGAAAACATTGGAAATTTAGTTTCTTCAATAAACCTTTCCATATTTTTATTTAATAAATCGGCCGCTTTTAAAACAATTTCTTTAAACTCTTCAAAATCCTCTTTGGAACAGAATTCAAATCCATGAGCTAAAATGGAATTATTTCTAAATTTAATAATATTCCTAATTTTATTTTCATTTTCCAAATAAAATTTACCTAAATCATCATTTAACTGTTCAAGCAGGATATAATCCTTAATTAAACCTAATTTAATATCATTATATTTTTTATCTCTTGAATTTTCTAATTCAGCCAAATAATCATCAGCCAGCCCATATTCTTTTAAAATATCAATATCCACATTAGAACTATCAATATTATACTTTTCTAAAAGTCTAATTTGGGCAATCAACTCAAATGAACGATATAATCTAGCTACTGCATCATCAAACTTATTTTCTTTTCCTCTACGTTTAGAATTATTAATTATTGAAGCCAGCATATAATATTTCTTTTGTTTATGATCAACAAATCTTGTTTTATCATTTGAATCCTGATTCTGCTTATTTAAGATATTTAAAGCAATGATATTTTTTTGAAAATCAATAGCTAACTCTGGCCAGGTCTCTTTAAATATTTTTAAATCAAAATTTTCTAATGCTTTTTTGTAATTTACATTGTCAAAATAATAATATGTGTTGAATAATTTAGAATAAATCACTTTATTTTCATTTGTACTAATCATATCATCAATAAGTAACTTTCCAGCTTCAAAACGATTACTATTAAATAAATCTTTAAGTTTATCCATTATTAATTCATCATAAATCGGATAAAGATTTTGGGAAATACATTTTTCAGTTCCTTTAACAACAACTCCATCTTTCCTATCACCGGCAACTAAAAATAATTCTTTTCCAAATATCATTGAAGCAAAAGCAGCAGACATAGTCATTGTTTTAGTACCTGATGTATAATCAATTATTATTTTATAATCATTTTCCAGTTCAAGAATTTTAGATTTAAATTCAAAAAAATAATCTTTAAACTCATCAATATTATCATTTTCTATAAATTTAGTTTCAAAATAATCATCAAAATCCTCATCATTAGATTCGTTAAAAATTTGTTTAAGAGTGTCTATTGTTGATTTTGATTTCTTTGAACCGAAAAAACAAATTAAATCCGGATCTTTTGAAACAATAGAACACATCAAACCATGTGCCAAACTCTTTTGATTATCTTTAAATCCAGTCCCCACAGTCATGAATAATGCTCGTTTTTTCCTTGCCATAAAATCACTTCTTAAAATTTATAATCATCAAAACTAATTTGTTAATAATAAAATATACAACTTATGGTTAAAATAAATTTTAAAAATTCACTTTAATTAACCTAAAATAACTTTTAATTAAGAGAATAGTTTTAATATATAGTTTTCTACAATTTAGAGAAGAGCTAAAGAATCAATATCCAGAATATTGTCACAATCCTTATTTTAATAAATGGTTTTCTGCAATGTGTAAAAAATGGAGTTGAAAGAAGCAAGAAAAAAGTCATAATCCTTATTTTAATAGATGGTTTTCTGCAATAATTAACTGCAGGATACAAAGTAACTGGTATTTACACGTCACAATCCTTATTTTAATAGATGGTTTTCTGCAATGATATCATACTCAGAGCTCAAAGAGATGGAGGTTAATGTCACAATCCTTATTTTAATAGATGGTTTTCTGCAATATAGAATTAATTTGCAAATTTCTTAAAAAAGGTAGTCACAATCCTTATTTTAATAGATGGTTTTCTGCAATTTTACGGATTGTGACCTGAGTTAAAGTCGTTAAACTGTCACAATCCTTATTTTAATAGATGGTTTTCTGCAATAACAGAGTTTTTACTTGATTTTAAATTGTCAGAAACGTCACAATCCTTATTTTAATAGATGGTTTTCTGCAATTTTCGTCAATGGGATTAATACTGTTGAAGTGAAAAAGTCACAATCCTTATTTTAATAGATGGTTTTCTGCAATGTCTTAAAAGGCTTTTAACTGTTGATATCGATATATGTCACAATCCTTATTTTAATAGATGGTTTTCTGCAATAGGAATTTTTGGTTTCGAAAAACAATTAAAAGAAATGTCACAATCCTTATTTTAATAGATGGTTTTCTGCAATATAACGAAGAAATGGATGAATTAGAAATAAACAAGTCACAATCCTTATTTTAATAGATGGTTTTCTGCAATAAAAGGAAAATTTGAGGACCTTGCATGGGCAGACCTAGTCACAATCCTTATTTTAATAGATGGTTTTCTGCAATAAATGGGGATTGTTAAGCATATTCAGTTATGCGAAAAAGTCACAATCCTTATTTTAATAGATGGTTTTCTGCAATACAGATACAAAGACAAAGCACTCCCATCATGCAAAAGTCACAATCCTTATTTTAATAGATGGTTTTCTGCAATATATACAGTATGCATTTATGTATGTAGAAACTAATAGTCACAATCCTTATTTTAATAGATGGTTTTCTGCAATAGCAAATGAAGAATATGTATGGAAGTCTGAATATGAGTCACAATCCTTATTTTAATAGATGGTTTTCTGCAATTTATGTTTATTGCATTTGTCCCAAAATTATTAAACAGTCACAATCCTTATTTTAATAGATGGTTTTCTGCAATTAAATCAAGGTATGCTTAAAGGAGCTTATAAAGTGTCACAATCCTTATTTTAATAGATGGTTTTCTGCAATGAAGAATATGAAATTTCATACTCAACCATCCAAAACGTCACAATCCTTATTTTAATAGATGGTTTTCTGCAATAAATCTCTGACCTAGATATGACTTTAAACTGTCTACGTCACAATCCTTATTTTAATAGATGGTTTTCTGCAATAATAATAAGGAATTAATGCTAAATGAATTTAAAAAAGTCACAATCCTTATTTTAATAGATGGTTTTCTGCAATACCAATTAACGAATTGTATAAAGCATACTATATGCTGTCACAATCCTTATTTTAATAGATGGTTTTCTGCAATAAGATAAACAAAGACATAGTATGTTTAAGAATATGGTCACAATCCTTATTTTAATAGATGGTTTTCTGCAATCAAACATATGAAAAACTACAGTCAACAATACAACAGTCACAATCCTTATTTTAATAGATGGTTTTCTGCAATACAAGTCCAAGAATGGTATCAAGAACTGTTGGAGAAGTCACAATCCTTATTTTAATAGATGGTTTTCTGCAATAGTAACCACTAAAAATGTTAATACTTTCTTGAAAACGTCACAATCCTTATTTTAATAGATGGTTTTCTGCAATAAGATTAGAAGAATACATTAAAATAATCGAGGCAAAGTCACAATCCTTATTTTAATAGATGGTTTTCTGCAATCTTAAACTGCTTCTCTGACAAGATGGGCTATTGTGAGTCACAATCCTTATTTTAATAGATGGTTTTCTGCAATGGATATAAATGACGATAAAATAGTTTATATAGGTCAAGTCACAATCCTTATTTTAATAGATGGTTTTCTGCAATATGTTAATGGTATATTTGAGTTATTAACTTGTTGTAGTCACAATCCTTATTTTAATAGATGGTTTTCTGCAATAGTAAAAAATATTTGGATGAAAAAATCCCTGACTCTGGTCACAATCCTTATTTTAATAGATGGTTTTCTGCAATTAAAGTCCAGCCACAAATAGTAACACCATTATAAAAGGTCACAATCCTTATTTTAATAGATGGTTTTCTGCAATACAATCATAGCATTATTAAATTTTTAAAAAAATACAGTCACAATCCTTATTTTAATAGATGGTTTTCTGCAATCGGAATATTTGAGTTACTAATTATTTGTGTCACTGAGTCACAATCCTTATTTTAATAGATGGTTTTCTGCAATGGAGGATTATAAATGAGAGTAGACATTTTAGTTTAGTCACAATCCTTATTTTAATAGATGGTTTTCTGCAATATATTTCCAAGTTTATGAACTTACCAACGAGCAAATGTCACAATCCTTATTTTAATAGATGGTTTTCTGCAATAAAATTCCTAAGTGATAAAAATGGATAAGATTGAAGTGTCACAATCCTTATTTTAATAGATGGTTTTCTGCAATGCAGTAGTATTAGGCTTTAAAATAGCTAAAAAGTGTCACAATCCTTATTTTAATAGATGGTTTTCTGCAATAAAAAGGAGAGATTATATGAACACAAGGGATATAGGTCACAATCCTTATTTTAATAGATGGTTTTCTGCAATTTGAATTAGGCTTTAAAATAGCCAAAAAATGGTTAAGTCACAATCCTTATTTTAATAGATGGTTTTCTGCAATTTAGGTGATATAATGGTATATATGGAAAAAGAATTTGTCACAATCCTTATTTTAATAGATGGTTTTCTGCAATATGAGTCAATTAAGGATTCAGCGACGCTTTGCACGTCACAATCCTTATTTTAATAGATGGTTTTCTGCAATTTATTAAGCTTAAAGATGCTTTTAACTGTTGATATCGTCACAATCCTTATTTTAATAGATGGTTTTCTGCAATTGTTTATGTTTAGATGATTTTAATGCATCCGATAATAGTCACAATCCTTATTTTAATAGATGGTTTTCTGCAATAAAAGTAACTGCTTAATTACAAAAAAAGGTGTTTTAGTCACAATCCTTATTTTAATAGATGGTTTTCTGCAATAGATTTATGAGTTTAACAACAGAAGATTGGTTTGGCGTCACAATCCTTATTTTAATAGATGGTTTTCTGCAATTTACCCTTATATGTGTTAAAATAAGCAGTGTTTCGTGGTCACAATCCTTATTTTAATAGATGGTTTTCTGCAATAACATTAGAGAGAGCAACCAAGACTTTAACAGATGTCACAATCCTTATTTTAATAGATGGTTTTCTGCAATATCCTAAATCAAATTCATTAAGAGTAGGATTACCTAGTCACAATCCTTATTTTAATAGATGGTTTTCTGCAATCAAGGATTACTGTGAAATAGATGAACTCTTTGTATTCGTCACAATCCTTATTTTAATAGATGGTTTTCTGCAATACAAGATGGAATAGTAATCCATGGATGGAGGAAGAGTCACAATCCTTATTTTAATAGATGGTTTTCTGCAATGATTTTCCAGAAGAAGAAATAAATATTATAATTAAGGGTCACAATCCTTATTTTAATAGATGGTTTTCTGCAATAGCCGCAAAAATTTCTCAAAATTTCACTTTTTTATGCAAAAAACTTGTATTTAGTGACAGTTTCTGTGAACTTTACTTTACCCAACCTCTGTATATAAATTATTGCACAAATTATTTAAATACTTTTCTATTAAAACTAGCTAAAATTAAAGCAATAATTAATATAATATAAGAACATACTCATCAAAACCACATAATAAAAGTAATCTAACGAAAACTAGCTAAAATACTGATTTATTTAAAAAATAAAAAGTATTAATTAGTTATAAAAAAATATTATTTTAAGAAAAATTAGGCAATCTTCACCACCTTCTTGAAAATCCAACATAATTTTTCTTTTCTCCTGTCAAATATTTTCCAAGTAATCTGCCCTGATAAAGAATTATATCCTCATAACTCATTTTTTTATCATTAAAGTTAATTTTAGAATTTAGTTTATCCATTATTTTAGCTATTAATAGTTTACGAGCTTTATCCTGAATCCTGATTTGACCTTCATCAAATTCAAAATCATCAACATCAACCTGATTTTTATTTACAATAGCTAAAACTGTTTTATCAACTATCTGCTGTCTGAATTCTTCAATTAAATCAAATACCAAACTTGCTCTTCCATATCTGTCAGAGTGTAAAAAACCGCAGTACGGGTCAAGACCTGCCAAATATATGGATTTCCACATTTCACTTTGAAGAACAGCATATCCGTAATTAAGAAGGGAATTAACAGGATCTGTTGCACCACGACCACTTCTTAGGTTAAATCCCCATTTTTCATCTAAAACATGCTGAAATCCAATCCAGTATTCAACTGATGCTTGTCCTTCAAAACCTAATATTTTACTTCTTAAATTATCACTTGTATCTTTTTTTAATCCATCTAATTTATCTAAATAATAATTCAGTTTATCCCTTTGTGCAGTTAAAAATTTATCATTTGACCTTGATTTTGCAAGTGTTCCTAAAACTGCTTTTTGGTTTTCAATTTTAGCATTGATAAAAGCTTTTGCTATTTGGCCGCTTCTTTTATCAGCCAATGCAAAAAATTGTTCTTTTTTAACTATCACATTTTTCTTTTCTGGAGGAGTTAATCTGTAATCGACATATCCTTTCCAATTTATTGATACACAGTCTATATCATGATTAGCCAGTAATGTTAATGCATCAAAAGTTATTGAACCTTTTCCAGTTAATAATATTTGAGATACATCTTCTGCTCTGAAATAGTCAACTTCCTTACCATTTTCTTTTATAACAATTTGATTGTCTCTTTTTGCAACAGATTTCCCAAAACCGTCTACAACTAATTTCATTAAAAATCACCTCAAACAAATACATATTCTTCTTTTTGCGGCAGTGACAGAGCCCCTTCAATTAATATAGATTCAACACATGATTCACAAATTGGAAAAAGGACTATACTGTCCTTATCTGAAGATAGGTAAAAATCAAACTCACTAGCAAGTTCAAATCGCTCTTCAATTTCCAGCAGTCCGCAAAATACTGATTTTTGAATTCTTCTAAGTCCATAGTACCTTAATCTTTTTATAAGATTATTTCTTGGAGCATCTTCTGAAATATCATACATTACAATAACCATCATTTTTATAGAAACCTACTCTTCGTCAATAATTTGTTTAACAGATCCAAAACCCTGTGAAACTCCTTTACCAAATCCAAAGTAGTCAGGGATTTTAAATCTTACTTTAAACTCTCCTGTGAAACCAAGCATTTTAACTGATTTATAATTAACACTAACTGGTTCTAAGTGAGTTTTAACATAAATTCTACGGTTTACAATAATTCCTAAACCTTTTGCCATAGATAATATATTGCCTATAAGAATTTTGTTTAAGAATAGTTTCTTTTCCTTCCAGTCATCCATTTTTTTATATTTTTTAAAATTTTGTGTGTTAAGTGCTAACCAAGGAGTTATAAATTTGTAATGAAACTCTTCATTAGATGTATTGATATCAAATTCTTTTTCATGCATAATTTTTTCCTCAATTAAATAATTTTTATCTAATTTAAACTCATATAAATCAGAAGAAATATCTTTTAATACTTTAGCACCTTCACCAACACCTAAAATTAAAGGTTGACCATTGATAATTTTATATTGAACCAATGGATAAGAATATAAAAATCTTTCATTACCATAATGATTATGTAATATAGATTTATCTTTAAACTGATTTCCAATATACCCTCTAATTTTACTAGCAGGAACTTTTATCTCTTTATCTGTTTTAATCATAAGACTGCAAATATCAACTTTCATATTATTCTCCCATCACCTAAATTTTGGAAACTCTGCAAGTTTCATATATTTTTCTATATCTGGATAAAATAATTTGGAATTATTTAAAACTTTTTTATATAAATCAACTGCATCATCTTTATTCATAGGATTTAAACCATGAGCCAATATAGAATTATTTCTTTTATTTACTGCAATATTCAGCTGCCTATCTTTTATTGATTGATTGGATAAATTATCATCTAATTTTTCCAATATATTATATGCTTGAGATTTATGAACTTTAAAAGAATCCTTATTGTTTTTATAATCATTAATTCCAAAAGATTCAACCAAATATTTAACATCATCTCCTGTTTTTTTATTGAAATTATTTCTATTAATATGGAATATTTTACTTGTTTGAAATCTATTTAAATCTATTAAACCAAAATCATTTAACCTAATTTGAGCTATTAATTCAATAACACGATATAATCTTGCTACAGCATCATCATAAAAACCTTCTTCAATTTTTCTATAAGCATTATTCAATAAATCCGGAAGATAATAAAACATGGAATCTTTAGCATCTGTTAAAATTTTCAATTTTAAAAACTTTAAATTATTTTCTAATTGATTAATAAATCCATTTACATCCTCAAAGTCATGTTTTAAAAGATTTATAGGGCAATTATTAATAATTTCATTTTCTAAATAAACTGGAAGTTTAGATTTTTCATATCTTTTTGTAGTTTTATTATAATATTTAATTTTATTATTGAATATATCCCAACACTGATAAAATTTAACTAAATTAATATAATACTCTGCTTGTTTTTTTAAATTTGAATCAGATAATTTTAATTTAGCATTTTCAAAATTTTTTAAAGCTGCTTCAAACTGATAATGATTAAAAAAGTTTTTACCTCTTTTAAATTCTAAAAGAGCATAAGTTTTATAAGGATCATATTGGATTTTTATAGATTCAAAACCATTTTTAACAGTTCCAACACCACCTTTATTTCTAGATTTCAAATCAGATTCATCTTTAGAACCTACATAAATATATTCAAAAGAGTTGGTATATTTATCACCAGTTGAAGCTAAAATTAAACCAGTTACCATAGGTTTAGTTCCACCCGTAAAATCAATAGTTATATTATCAAAACCCCTATCGTGCAAATTCCTAAGAACCTCTTTAGATACTTTGTAAGCCTCATCCAAACTTTCATGAAATTTTAATTCTTTTCTTACATATCTATAACCTTTCGTTTCATGAATTATTAAATCAATACTTTTGAAAGATTCTTTTGTATGGATAAAATAAACTAAATCTGGTTTTATTTCATTAATAGAATAAATAAGAGGTTTAGGAGAACCTCCTACAGTCATAACAAGAACTTTTTTATTTGACATTGAACCATATTTCCCCCTTAATTATCTTTAGATAATTGAACCCATCCTAAAGGCATGTCTGAATTGACAATTAATTTTTTAGTTTTGGGAAAATCATAATTATAAAATTTACCTATTCCATTATCATTCCTAAATTTAGTGAAATCATTTAAAGATTTTCTTGAATTTTTAATATTTAACATTTGACTAACTGCTAAAACACCAGACCCCTGTCCTAATCTAATAAACGGTCTTTCAATACTATTTAACTTATAAATGTCATTATAAAAATCTTCAAGATCATATAATCCATTTTTTTCTGCAAAATTAATTTCTTCATCAAATAAATCCATTGAAAAATCATAGACACATTTAAAAATATCATCAATATCATAATTAGATGTTTTTCTATCTAAATTAGGATTTGCTGAATTATAATATTTAAATTTTAAAATTGAACCTCTATCAATTGTTTCTAAAAAAGTAAAAGTATTTCTTTTAGTTCCAAATGATTCAACACCATAAATAGCAGGTTCTTTAATTCCATTAAATGTATCTGTAAAATTTAAATTTCGCATAAAACTATCCAACTTTTTATTTTGAGTCTTAATTAGTTTTTCAACATCAAAATTCCTTTTATCAATCAAATTTAATTTAGAATATAAAATGGAATTCCTAATAGCTCCCTTAATTGAAGACCCCGGAATATAAGATTCATTTTTTGTTTTAATATTTTCTTTAATACAACCAATATTATACTTATCTTCAATATCATTACCATAACATAAATTACATTCATATAATGAATTTTTTAAAAAATTAAAATACAAATTTTTATTAGCTGTTTTAACAGAATTTAAAAGAAATTTATGCAATCCTCTTGGTTTTTCATTATTTCGTTGATTTTTAAAATTATCACCATTTTTTAAAACATCCAAAAAATCCATAAATAACTCAAAATCAAGATTATAAAGTTTTCGAGCAATAAAATCCAAATTTGATCTTGATAATTTAGTTATGCCTTTTCTTTTAATGAAATAAAATTCAGAACAGTAATATTCATTTCCAGTTCCTATAAAAACAGGTGAAAAAACTTCTAATTTAATGTTTTCAGAATTATCATTAAACATGTTAATCCTCCAAATTATATGGAATGTTAAATGCATAGCCAATTTCTACAGATTTTGAACTAGTATCCACTACTGAACCATAAATATTAGCAAAATTAGGGAAAACAGATCCTTCTTTAAAAAATCTAGTTTGTTTCCTTAAGCCATAAGTATCCCTTGATCTTTTCAAACCTAAATCATAATAAGAATTACCAAATTTAGAAATATTTTCTAAATCTAATTTATTTGGAATAAATCTGGATAATGTTACAAAATAGGAATAACTTTTATTAAACTTATTAAACATATCATAATCTTCAATTATAAACTCAAAATGACCATTTCCTGTTGAAATATCTTTTCCAAAACCTCTATCTCTTAAAAAATTTAAAGCAGCAATAAATAAGTTTTCTGAAGATGAATCATTAAAATCTACTAAAAAGAATAAACCTTTATTGTCATTGAATCTATAATTCTCTGAATAAAATATATTTACAGATTCATTAGTAATTCTATTTATAACATTATGGTTGTTAATTTCTTTAGAAAAAAACCCATCGTTTAACAATTCATTTGAATCATAAGTCAATAAAAATTTCTCATTATATTCATTTATAATAAACTCATTACCGATATTATCTAAAACATGACCATAATCATAATTACCATTTAATAAATTTAAAAATATATTTTCTTCGATAAACTCAATTTTTTTAAATTTTTTTAATAAACTAATATCCTTACAAATAGGATCATTAATAATTATTTTAGGATAAAATCTAATGTACTTATTATCATCAATTTTTAAAAATGGGAAAGTCGAAGATACTTTAAATGGAATTTCATCTTTATTTTTAAACATTTGCAAAATATCATTTAACTTATCTGGAAATAATTCTGAAAGTGCATAAATTATTGCACCATACAAACTATCTGATGATAAAAATGGGAATCTAGATTTAGGTTCTAAATAAACAATTTTCATTTTTATCCCAACTATATTTATAAATTAAACTCTTGTATATCAAATTCAGAAAGTAAACCTATGTCATAATGACTAATTTCTGCGTTATTTGAGATATAACACTCTCGAGATTTAAAACAACATGTTAAATTATCAAAATGAACCTGACCATATCCTCTAGAGCCACTACCTCCCAAATAATTTTCTTCAAGTAGCTTCATTGCTGTGAATATTTCTTTAAAGTTTTCTTTATCTTCATCACAATAAATGCCAAATACTATTTCAAAATCAAATTTCGAAGATTTTGGAATTCTTTCTGAAGGTCTTGGATTAAAAGCTGATCCTTTAACTCTATTAATCGTATTTTCAACTTTTAATTCTGTACCTCTATTAATATCGTTATTGACATTCCAAAATTCTTCTTTAGTTTCATTATCTGGAAATGCATCTCTAACTATAATTCTTGTGGGACCTTCATAAATACCATTATCATTTGAGAATCCAAAAATTTTACATGGTAAGCATTTACCACAATTACATGGACCAACATCTTTACTATCAATCATTTCACTTCTTATATTATTTAAAGAATCTTTATTAAATAATTCAAATAATGATCGTAATTTTCCTTTTAATGAAGAACCTGGAATATATGGCAAATCTGTCTTTTTATCACGCATAACCATTCTATCAATCCCACCAATTTCCAATGAATCATTAGATTCTCCGATATATAATCCAGTATCACAAACAATTTTTCCTTTTAATATAATATTTCCTTTAAATTCAATTTCCATATTTATTCCCCCACTATAAAGAACGTGGTTTATTTGCTTTATAAAATGCAACAATAGCTTCTAAAAATTCTACAAATCTATTAAAATCCTCTTTAGATTGTACTTTATTCATTGCTGATTCTAATAACTTATAAAAATCTTCACTGATTAATTTTCTACCTTTAGCATATGCCAATTTAGGCATTAATAAAAAAAATTTAACTTTTAATTCATTCCAATTTTTAGTTTTAGTCTCTAAATTTATTTCTTTAACTGCTGCGAAGAATTTTCTTAATTGTGTTGTTTTTATGTCATCATTTTTTAACTGCCTAGTTAAAATATCAACATCACCATCAAATCTAACAAAATCATCAACATTATACTCTTTTAAACTATTTAACTTATTAATTTTTTTTGTAACTTCAACTATCTTATTAGTCATTTAATCACCTTAATCTTAAGCTAACCCATGAAACAGGAATTTTAATCCATGGCATAAAACATTTACACTTTTTCATGAACCGATCCCTTAAATTATCATCTTTTATTAATCTTAATTTATACACAAATTTTGGAATAAAACCATTGAACTCTTTTTTATGGCAGTTTTCATCAACCCATTTATCTTCATCATTGATAACCTTTGAATTATATTGAAATGAATTTTGCCATGCAAATAACAATGAATAAACAAATCCTTTTGATACTTTTTCATCAATAACAAGTTTCTCTAAATATGAACTAAATTTCCTAATTTCATCAAAACTTTTAAATTGATTATTATCCCATGGTAAAACTTCATTGAATAAAGTAATTTTACTTTTTCCACAAGATTTTGATCTTTCTAAATAACTTTCAGAAAAATTAACAGCTTTACCAATAGGGAATTTAGGAGCTACAATACTTATCCCTGCAGATAAATCAATTGAAGGATTATATGCAGTCCATTGCTTAAATTCCTTTCTCAATTTACTTGCAAAATCAATGATATCATCATAAGGGCCTAAAACTAATAAATCATCCCCTCCAGAATAAGTTATATGAATTGTTGGAATTGCATATTCTCCCAATTTCTTTTTTTCATTATCATTTAATTCTTCTTTTGGCTTAAAAACATGAATTACATCTTCTGATTTATTATCATTTTGAATATTTAATTTGATTTCATCAAACTTTTCATTATCAAAAACCTTTGAATAAACTTTAAAATCAGATGCAATGTTATTTACAAATCCTGAAAAAAACATATCCAATTGAGAACTTAATGAAGAAATTCTTGAAATTGAACAATTATTTCCATAAACCTCTCTTAAACCTTCAGATAATATCAAACCTAAATTATCCACATCCATTTTCAAAACACCTAATTTATTAGACCCTTTACTAATTTCTGCTAAATGTTCAAAATATAATGGCATATGATAATATTTTTTAAAATTAGGAACTGTATTGCCCATAAAACTAAAACTAAATGAAACATTATCATTAAATTCATAATTGGCTAAATTTAAAAAGTTTGTATCATTTAACTTTATAACTTCCACTTGTTTACACTTTTTGGATAATCCATTAACTGTATCAACTAATTTAGAATCATTTTTTATAAAATAATAACCTATTTTAATAGGGCGTATAATATAAATCCCTTTATAATTATCATTATTAATAACATCTTCAGAAATATCAATACATTTAATCATATACTTTGCATTAACTGAATTTTGACCTAATTTTTCATGAGATTCACACATATCACAAGTTTTTTCATCAAAGTTACGATTATAAGGCATTCCACAAACTGAACATAAATCATCATATTTAATTTCCTCATCGAAATTAAAGACCTCATCAAGATTATCTGAAAATTTATGTTTTTTATCTTCATTTAATTTATTGGATAATTTTCTAGTTATCTGACCAAATTTATCTAAATCATTACCGCAACACTCTATTGAAACTAAAGCTAAGTATAATTCAGCATTAAACTCATCAATAAAGAATTTATTAAGTTTTGATTTAATTTCAGCTAATTTTTCTTTTGCAGTTTTCGTATTTGGTCCAATTATTGTAAATCTTCCACCACCACAGAATAAAATGTTAGCTTCGCATAATTCAAGTTCTTCTGCAATATGTGTAGCTATTGCATCACAAAGCAGTGTCAGATAAAGAGATCTTCCTCTTAAACGTTTACTCATTCCACTTTGTGCTTCCTGAGGTGAAGAGATTTTAAAAATAAATTTTTGAATTCCTGAAATATCTCCTTCAATAGCTAAATAACAGTTTAAATCATCCTTTTGAGTTAATTTAACATCACCATCACGATTAAATAAATATCTGGAAACTGCTAATGCAGCAGTTGTTTTTGAGTGGTCATATAATGAAATATCACTTTTAGATTTATATGCTGCTGAAGGCATAGTTGAAGCATATTTTTTTAATAAAGCAAGTAATGTATTAAAATCAGTTTTATTTTGAATTAATTCAAATTCAAAGTTAAATTCATCCCATAAACGATTATATTCAGGTACTAAATTCCACCCTCCCATAGTGTCCTTTTTAGCTGCAGGTTTTAAATTATTAAAACTTCCATCATCTAAAGACAATTTATTTAATGGGATATACTGTTCGTCAACTTTGTCATTACCTTCCAAAACAATTTTAGAAAATAATGAAATTAAAGGAGTTTTATTAACTTCTTGCGTATCATCAATATCTTCCCTTTCAGAAGCGGAATGATGGTCTGCTTTTTTTAAAATACTGCACAAATCAGGATAATTAGATTTTGTATGGTTATGATGATATAAAACCAAATCCACAATATCATCATTGTAGTATTTATCTAAAAAGTCACATGACCATTTGGCATGTGCTCCATTTTTACCATAATCATCCTGAGAATATTTTTTATATTCTTCAGAATGGCTCTTGTCTGTTCTTTGATAGAACTTTCCAATATCATGGAGTAATGCAGCAATTTTTAAATTTTCTACATCTGTAATTTTAGATTCCTCCTATCTTATTTAATATAATTCTAGTTTAAATTAATAAACATATAAATTTTTTTAATTGATTTTAAGGACAGATAATAAATTTTCAGCAATTTTACAATTAATTAAAACATTATATAATCCATTAATTCTAACACGTTAATAACAATTATGTACCTTTATTGTATATAAATATTACTAAAATTATTTAAAAAAAGTTATATCCTAAAAATTGAATAACTATCATTAAGGAGTTAAAGCATATGTTTTGTGACAATTGCGGATGTAAACTTGCAGACAATGCAACTTTCTGCCCCAAATGTGGAAAGAAAATAAAAAATAAAAACATATACATTGCACTGGTACTGACATTTATACTGACAGGACTTGGTTCAATCTATGCAGGAAATACAAAAAAAGGATTAGCCTTACTGATATTCAGAGTACTTTTTTCTGCTTTGGCATTTTTTTCAAATATATTCGGCATTTTATCCGTTTTGGTTTGGGTTTACGGATTTTATGAAGTATATAACGATGTTCAAATTGCCAACAGAAATTCCGGTCCGAATCTGATTAATGATTTTAAAAACTGGAATCAGCAAAATAAGATAATAGCTATTTTAATAATATGTGCAATTTTAATCCTAACCCTCAACAGTCTCATCAGCTTTTCATCAACAGACAGCTATTCTCCAGGTGATTCAGCCACTTCTAATCATGTAAGCTACAGCTATGATAGCTATCCGTCACATTACGGGGGAGTAGATACATCACCGGATACAATTGCCAAAAATGATCCTGACTCCTATTATGACTATTATGAATACGGAGACAATCCTGATGTTGATGATTATCTGGAATCAGAAGGTTATGAGTGAATAATAAAAGTTAAAAAACACATTTTATTGGTGTTTAAACATATTATTTTTTTCCATTTATTTCCTTAATTTTGAGCATAGAAGGAACTGATTTATTGATAAATCCGTATTTATATCATTTTGCCATGCAATCCTTTTAAATCTTTTAAATACATCATTAAAAAGAATGTTCGGCAATATTTTCCAGGACTCATTCTCACTAAAGAATGCATAATATCCTTTTGACTTGTAGTATTTTCTGATGCTGACATTTATAAAACTCAGATTCCCAGAAGCATGATTTTTAAACCGCATTTTTCTAAAATAATGTTTGCTGACCTGATTTGGTGCTTTTTTTAATTTTTAAAGTTTCCAGGTCTTCTAAAAATTCTTCAATGTTTTCAACTTTCAAAGCATCTTCGTTATTTTGCAGTATAAATTCATTTCCGTCATAAGATCCTTCAGGTCTTTCATCAGGAAGGTAGGAATAAATCTGTCTTTTATATTCTTTTGCAAAATTTACAGTATGCATTGTTCCGCTTTCAACTCCGCACTCAACAACAAAAACTGCATCTGAAAATGCCGCTACAATTCTGTCCCGTTCAACATAATTTCCTCTCCGAACTTTTGTTTCAGGTTCATATTCAGAAATCAGACATCCTCCAGTTTCAATAATTTTTTCTGCCAGATTTTTGTTTGAAGCAGGATTCACATTATCAACACCACTTGGAAGAACTGCAACGGTAATTTTATTTTCATCAACAGTTGTTTGATGTGCAATTTTATCACATCCAAAAGCCAATCCGCTTACAACAACCTTATCTGAGGTGCTGACAATATTTTTTACCAATTCCTGTTCAAATTTCTGACTTGATTTTGATGGCTTTCTTGTTCCTATAATTCCAATGTTTGCTTTTGTCAATGCATCTGTATTTCCCCTAACATATAAAATAACCGGCCTTTTATTTCCCATTACATTTAACTTTTCAGGATACTTTTCATCAAAAACAGTTATAACTTCCATTTCTGAATTTAAAAAATCATCATATAACCTTTCAGCATTATCCATAGCTTTTTTAATCTCTTCAGTTGAGAATTTAGAATTCATTTCTACTTCAGAAACCAAATCATAAAAATCATCACAATCTTTAAGCAGATTCCAGTATTTTTTATAGATTGTAGCTTTTCCAACTCTTTTAAGATTCTTTAAAAATAATATTTCTTTAAGTTTAATCATTATTACACCATTTTGTTTTAAATAATGCAAATTTGTAAATATTTTCCTTATTTGCACCATTGTCAATTAAAATATCTTCACAGGCATCCATTATTGTTCCTCTAGTTGAAATATCATCCAGTATAATAAATGCAACATCATCCCTTTCTAAAATTTCACTTTTTAAGCATTCAATGGATTCTTTGTGTTCAATGTAGCTTGGCCTTGGTTCAGAATCATCTACGAGATGTGATGTAATTACATCAGAAATTCTGGTCAGAAGGTTTCCGCAGTTTATAATTTCTTTTTTACAGCCGAAATCAGTTTCTGTTTTGCCTTCATCATACCAATTTTCAATACATTTTATACTTTTTCTCATTGTAGCCCCTGCATCTCTTTCAACAGTAGATGACGGCACACTAACCAAAGCTAATTTGCTAATGTTATTGGGAATAACCTGATTGGATAACACAGATATGGCTTTCATCAGTTCATTATTGAAATAATCAAAGTCATCTTTATAATCTACTGAATCATCACTATAATTTTTATAATTCAATAATTTCTTAGATAATGAACCTGGGCGGTATTTCGTATTTTTATCATAGACAAATAAATAATAAACACCAAATTGTTTTCTGATATTATCTGAAATTAACTCACGACCTTCAATATCCATATCTGCAATTGAATCAAGAATATAATCTGGAATAAAGTTATAATACATAATGTCTTTTCTAATAGTCTTTGAAATGCGTTCATCAAGAATATAGGTTATACAGCCGTCATCTTCTGATCTGGCAGCTCTCTGTAACAATTGTACAAGATATATCGCTTTTTTATATGAATACCAGTTGGATTCATTATCTTTATATTTTGCTATTTCATCATTTGGAATTAAATGTTGTCTTAATATAATCTGAAATCTGCAACTATCCTTTGGAAATGCCATACCTTCAACTCTAGAGTCTGAAACCAGAACAGAATTTGAACTATTTTTAAACTTCTTTAGTTTATTACCATAATTATAATCCCCATGAAACATCAAACGAGGATTATCAATTTGATTTTTTATATAATTAGTATATCTTGGTTTATCAGTATGAATTATTCCCTTTTCGCTTTTATGCTTTTCCAATATATCTTCAATAAATGGAATTACTAACTTAACCTTTTTAAAATTCTTCATATCTGCACAGTTTCTTAAATAAATCTGATTTGTATCTGAACTGAAAGGGAAATCTTTATGAATAAATTTTACTTCAGAAATGTCCAGGCCCAGTTCATCAGCAAATATTTCCTTATTTAATATTGTTGAACTCATAAAAATACATATTTCAGCCTTGTTCAGCAAATATTTCTTTAAAATATTTCCCAGGTTTAATGGTTTAAATATTATCTTCTCATAACCCATGTACTCATTATGAAAACAAAACCAATCATCCGGATTTTCTTCAATATTATATTTAATCCTATTAACTTTTTCACCGGCCAGTGACAAATGATTAATAAAATCTAACCCGACATCAACCTCTTTGTTTTCTATGTCTCTAACATCACAATAAAAACTATCAATTAATTCATCATCAAAAGCAGATAAGTGTATTTTGTATGAAAAGAAATCAGCAATGTTTTCATCAAATTTATGAGCATCATCAACAATTAACAATTTTCTTTTATCTAATTTTTCAAATTCATTAAATGCATCACTATGATTTGAAACATAAAATTTATCATTATTTATTAAAACATACTCTTCATGATATTTTTCTTGAAGTTTTTTATTGTCAGATAAAATAAAGGAACTTTCATAAATATTAGCTAGTGTTGCGGCAATGGCTGATTTTCCAACACCGGATTCCAAAATAATATACTTATATCCATCTTCAATAGCCTCAACAATTTCTGTTAATATTTCCAGTTGATCTTTTAAAAATGTAGAAAATGGAAAATTTTCTTTTATTGTTTTTTGAATTTTACCCTGCCTGGAATTAACTTGAGATTCCTTTTCAGTATCATCTGGTGATTTTTCAGTTTTAATTATTTGAATATCTGAAGAAAAATCAGTTTTTGCTTCTTCATTTAATTCATGATTTTCATTTCCATTCATATCCGATTCATTATATTTTTTACAAATACAATTAATTTTAAGCATACCACAATTCTGACAAAACATAATTACCTCCCAATATTATAAAATCGCTATAATATCATATTCTAAAACAAGAAGAATAGCTGAAACTTAAGCAAATAAAAATTCTCCTTTAATTAATTATTCATATTTTTATAACAATCTTTAAATATATTTTGTTGTTTTATAAAACCGTAAATGTTCAATATCCCATCTACAGGACAATAAACATTTTCAGGCAGAAATATTAAATCAGGTCTATGTTACAATATTGTGTTTAATTAGTATTTAAATATTGTTATTAACAAGCACATAAATAACAGACATGAATGAAAAAAATCTGATAAAAATATTGGCAGCTGCTGCAGTCATTTTAATGATTGTATTTATATCTCTTTTTTGTATAGATACTCATGAAAGCACCAGCTTAAGTGTAAAATCACAGGACACTCTTAAAGACGGTGATGCATACAGTGTAGAGTTATGTGACTCCAAAGGAAATCCCATAGCTAATCAGGACATTTCCATTTCATTTGGATCAAATTCATTTAACCTGACAACTGATGAAAACGGAATAGCTGTTCTGAAAATCAATAATGTTCCTGCCGGAGAGTATGACGTTGAAATTCAGTATATGGGAAACAGTCACTATAAAAATACTTCAGCTGTTCACCATGCTGTCATCTCAGAAATCGAAAAAACCCGCAGCTTAGATGAAATTCTTCAAAGCGGAGAATACAAAAAAAAGATTGGTGATTACAGGATTGTTGAATACGGTTATATGGGAGATATGGAGCTTGCACTGGTTGAAGATTCAAATGGGAAAAAATGGATTATGGGTGGAGACGGGTTTACATCTGTTTAAAAAAACTGGATTCTACCAGTCCATTTTTCCAATCATATCAACAACATTTTTGCCTTCTTCAGTTAATCTGTACAGTCTGCCTTTGTGGGCATCTTCATTAATGCAGACTATTAGGTTGTGTTCTTTTAAATCGGTTAAGACATTGCTGACATGTTTTATTCCTACTCCTGATTCTTCACTGATTTTTGTTGGTATTTTGACATCGTTTTTTAGGGTTTCAAGTACTTTTCGTCTGTAGCTAGAAATTACAACATAACTACATTTCTTTAATATTTCATCCTCTTTATTCACAGTTACCACATTTTCTCTAAAGTTGCTTTTTAAAAATAAAACCTAATTTTTAATAATCTGCACCTTGTTTTATATTTTATATTAACATGTAATATATACTTTGTGGTAATATTGTCTTATAAGATATGATAAATTGTCCATGTTTTAAATAGTATTTATATAAAAGCAACTAAAAATTCATTTGAAAATTGCTGATATGATAAACAAAATTAACCTTTATCTAAAAAATGTAAAATTAAACAAACAGATACTAATTTTGCAGACAACTATATAATAATTAGAATATTACAATAATATCGCTATATTAACACAATATATTCCATTAATTTTAACACATATCAACAATCCCCTCAACCCTTTTAAAAAAAATAATCAGAAAGAAAATTTAAAAAATGAATATAAATGCAAAAAATAGATTACAGCTTGAATATACTGCCTAAAAAAACTGAAATAAACTGAACTTAAATATAAAAACTTATAAAGCATTATCTAAAAATTATATAATATGTCTAAGTTAGATGCTTTTTTTAAATTTAAAGAAAATAATACAGACGTGAAAACTGAAATCATTGCAGGTATTACAATCTTTCTGGCTATGGCTTACATATTAATTGTAAACCCTGCAATGTTAAGTGAAACTGGAATGGACATACAAGGAGTATTTATTGCAACTGCACTTTCAGCTGCAATAGCTACAATATTAATGGGATACATAGCAAACTACCCATATGCACTGGCTGCAGGAATGGGTCTTAACGCATTTTTCACATATACCGTAGTACTGACTATGGGATACAGCTGGGAATATGCACTTTTAGCTATTTTTGTCTCAGGTATAATCTTTCTGGTTATCTCACTTACTTCCCTGCGTGAAAAACTATTTTACTCAATTCCTGACTCTTTAAGATTCGGTATATCAATAGGTATCGGTTTATTTATCCTTGCATTAGGTTTAAGCAACCTCGGAATCCTGTCATACTCTTCACAGATAATAAATATCGGAGATGCAAACTGGGCCACACAGCTAATCGGACTTGGAAGCGCTTCTACTATTTTTACTCTCGGAAACCTTTTGGCATTAATCTGTTTTGTCATCATAATGGTACTGATGAAGAAAAATGTAAAAGGAAATATTTTAATCGGTATTATTGTAACATACATTATCGGAGTTGTTTTAGAACTGGCAGGATGTCCTGTTTTACCTGACCAGTCATTAATACCAACAGCTATAATCAACAGCAATCTGGGCGGATCACTTGGTAATGTTGCATTTAAATTCGGAGAAGCTACCGGAGTATTTACCGGAGTAAGGGCATTTATTGACTTTATAATTATTGCTGTCACATTTCTGGTAATTTCCCTATTTGATACAATGGGAACCCTGACTGCACTTACTACAAAAGTTGACGGATATGATGAAAACGGAAAACTGCCAAGACTTAAAAAAGTTTTAAGTGTAGATGCACTCGGACCAATGATCGGATCCCTTTTAGGTACTTCACCTGTAGTTACATACATTGAAAGTTCCACAGGTATTATGGAAGGAGGAAGAACCGGTTTAACAGCTATTGTAGTCGGTATTTTATTCCTGCTTGCAATTCCGTTTGCACCAGTATTTACAATCATTCCAACCTTTGCAGTAGCTCCTGCACTTATTGTTGTAGGTATTTTAATGTGCGGACTGTACAAAAACCTTGATACCAGCAATCTTTCTGATCTGATTCCTGCACTGGCTGCCATTATTGTAACTCCACTTACACAAAGTATTACAACAGGTATTATTGCCGGTGTATTTGCATTTGTTATTGTCAAAGTTCTATTTGGTAAAGCAAAAGAAATATCCAAAGCAATGTGGATTTTATTTGCATTATTATTCATTTATATGGTTTTAGAGTTCATAATGTAGGAACTCTAACTTTTTTTATTTTTTTATTAATTAAATTGGAAAATCAGTTAATTAAATTGAGTGTTATTAAAAAATTAGCTTGTTTAATTAAAGAAAGTTTAAATATTTTAAAGCAGCTAATTGAAAATAAGATATTTTATATTATATTATGTATGAGTGTAAATAAAAATTTTTAAAAGAAATGATATAACAAAAAAGAAAAAAAAGGTTTATTTAAAAAACCTTATTGAATTTTAATTGTATTTCCAGTTTCAAATCCATTATACATTGAAGTAATAATGTATTCCCCTTTCATTAACTTAATGTTTAAGGATGCGATACCCTCATCATTAGTAACTTTATTATAGAATACACCATTTACATTAAATGTAACATTTTGGTTAGCTAATGGATTACCCTGACCATCTACAACTTTTGCTCTAAATGCAGAACCATCATTATACTTCATGTTTAAATCACTAGTTTCTAAAGTTGGTAAAACTGTAACAGTGTTTCCTACTTCATACTGACCGTACATAGTAGTGATTACATATTTGCCAGGCCTTAAATTAATACCTAAACTAGCTATACCTTTTGAATCAGTTTCTTTGTAGTAGAATACACCGTTGATGTTAAATGTTACAATAGTTCCTTCAACAGGATATCCCTGATTATCTAAGATTTTAACTGAGAATCTTGAAGCATTTTGATAGTATTTAACCAGGTCATAATTTTCAACAATTTTAGACAATACAGTAACATTATTACCTGTCTGTTCACCAGTAACTAAATTAAATACAGTGATAATATAGTTTCCAGGTCTTAACTGGATGTTTAACTTAGCAGTACCATTTTCATCAGTAGTTTTGTTGTAGAATACACCGTGAATATTGAATCTGACAGTTGTATTAGTTAATGGGTTTCCATTAAAGTCTAAGACAGTTACATAGAATTGTGTACCGTTTCTGTAGTATTTAACTATGTTTTTACTGATGATTGTTGGTAAAATAGATACTGTGTTATTTGCACTGGTTCCAAAGTATTTGGAAGTTCCATTAAATGTAGTAACAACAGTGTAATTTTTACTGTCTAAATTAAGGCTCATAAAAGCAGTACCGTTTTCATCAGTCTGTTTGATATAGTCTCTGCCGTTTATTGAAATAGTTACATTCATATTAGCTAATGGATTGCCGTCAATATCTTTTAGGACAACTACAAATCTTGTACCGTTTTTATAGTACATTACAACATTTTCTGTTTCTAAAACTGTTTTAATAGAGTTTATTTCAACATTTTCAGATACATTAATGCTTTGGTAATTGTCTTTTGTGAAAGTTACATTAATTGTGTAATTTCCATAAGTTAGGTTTTTGAAGATTAATGAACCGGTTCCATTAATGTAAGTTAATGTGTAAGATGTATTATTTACAAGAACTGTTAAATTTCCATCAAGTTTTTCGGATAAGTTAACGTTTACTGTTATGTCTCTGTAATCTTTATCAATAGTTACATTCATGTTGATTTCTTTTTTAGCTACTGTGAAATTAACGCTATTATTAGCTAAATTATATTTTTCACTGCCTAAATAGGATACAATAGCCTGATATTCTCCGGCAGTTAAAATTTCAGGAACACTGAAAACAGCTGAACCATTGATAACTTTAACAGAATATTTTTTATTGTTAACTGTTAAAACAACATCATCAGTTATGTTGATGCCAGCTATTGAAGTTAAATTAATATTAGCTACCGGATTTTCACCATAAATAATGTCATCAATATCAACAGTTAAATTAACATCGGTTTTAGTAACACTGACAGTTTTCTGAACAGAAGATCCATTATATAATCCGTTATCCTGATAGTTAGCTGAAATTATATAATCTCCAACTTCATCAAAGTATACACTGATTTTTGCACTGCCATTAACTACACTGGCTGTATAATTAGTTCCGTTAATGTTGAAAATAACACTGCCTATTTTAGCTAATTTACCATTAGCATCAATTACAGTAGCTATAATTTCACTAAATTCCTGAACTTTAGGAGTAAGGTTATTTAAAGTAACTGTTGTATTCTGTTTATCGGCAACAGTAAATGCTTTAAGGCAGGCTACCTGTGAACTGTATGAATGATCATATCCTGAAAAAGTAAAATCATATAAATCTGTCCATTTTTCACCGTCATGACTGAAGTATGATACTCCAGGAGCATAATAACATCTGGTTGTTGAAACCTGTTCTGAAACAGGAACAACTGCATATCCTTTTTGAGGATTTGTAAGTTTTACAACAATTTTAAAGATATCTCCAACAGCTACAGGAACATATTCTTTTAATGGAATGGTGTAATATCCGCTGCCTTCATGTTTACCGTTTTGGGTAAGCTGCAATACATTATTTACATAAACAGAGATTTCATAGTCAACAGTTGTATTGAAGAATGTTGATACAGCAGCAATTGCTTCATTACCGGTTGCATTGTAAATATTCTGATACCAGATGGTTTTTTTACCGGTTACCAGGTAATCAGTCATTCCTGCAACATCATACTGGTAGTTTTTAGTATATCTTACAGTATCATTTAAAATATAGGTAAATGCCTGATTATCTTTATTTACAGCAAATAAAACTCTATCATAGTAAGAGATGTAGAAGTAACCCTTATCTCCCCATGAAGGTCCCCAGCTGTTTTTAACTATAAATGCACCGTTTCCTGCAGGGCTATTGTAGAAATTACTTCTTGAATAATTGTCATCCCATCCAACTACAGTAATTGCATGGTTTCCGCCGCCGGTATATGGATCATAATAAGCATTAGTTCTGGAGTTAAGATAATTTGCTGAATGATAATATGAAGCATATAATCCGCCATATTTTAAAATAGCTTCTTTTATAGCATCATTATCAGTATAGCTGGTACGTGCAGGTAAAACATAAATGTTTTGAACATGTATTTCACTATCTAAAAGTGGAGATAAAGTTCCCATATCATCAAACGGATCTAAAGTAGCATTAACAGGACCTAACCAGCTAGCCAAATAACCCATCGGCATTCCATTGTATCCTCCATTGTTAGTTTCCATTTGCCATCCATAAGCAGAATACATTTCAATTAAATTTTTCATATTTTCTACAGAGAAATTGAATGTTTTATTACTTGCTTTTAAAACACAGGTTTCAAGAGAAGCAAGTGCTGCAAATGCCCAGCAGTTACCTGAAGCTTGCTGATCTTTAACTTCAGTTACAAAGCCGTGTTCAGCTAAATTATATCTTGCTGGTAATGTACCATTGAATAATGATTTGTAAACAAATAATGAATAATTGTTACTGCTTGATACAATAGGGCTGAAATTAGATTGATTTAAGATATTAGCATTGTAACTGGCTTTATTATCACTAAATATAACTCCATCAACAGTCAATTTAGGATTTGCATTGGAAAATATTGCTCCTCCAAATCCGGTTGCTGCATTTGATACAAATTCAGAGTTTCTAATTTCAAAAGAAGTACAGTTATCACTAAATAATGCACCACCATTTAAAGCTGCATTTTTAGTAAAATTGGATTTAATAACAGTTCCAGAACCATACATCTTATATATAGCTCCACCTTCATATCTGGCAAGGTTATTTGTAAAATTAGAATAAGAAATTAACATTTCAGAATTTAAACTACAGATAGCTCCTGCAAAGTTTGCAGAACAGTTATTGAAAATACTGTCCTTAACTTCCAAATCAGTAGAAAATGCATAAATAGCTCCACCAGCATCATCTACAGATCTGCAGTTTTCAAAAGTTGTGCCGGTAATAGAAATTCCACATTCATTTTCAGAAGCTATAGCTCCACCAAACCAATGCGCAGAGTTATTAATAAACTTACAGTTTGAAATAGACAATTCTCCATATGGCAGGTAAATAGCTCCACCATACATTGCACTGTTATTTAAAAATGTACAGTTATATAATGTATTTTTAGGTGTATTAGTTACATAACCTGAATAATCAGTGTTAACATAATTGTAGATAGCTCCACCATATGCATTGTTATATCCGTAACCTGTATCATCAACAGCTACACCATTTTTAAATATCACATTAGTTGCACTGACAGTACCAAAATTCTTAACAGTAGCATGATTTAAAGTCAAATCTTTTAAAGTTAAAGTATAACCAGTTCCAACATTAAATGCAATACCGTTAAACTTAATTATAGTATTTTGAGCACTTTGACCAATGAGTGTCATAGATGAATATATTCCTTTTTTAGCATCTAAATTATAAGTACCATCTGCAAAATGAGCAGTACATCCTGAAGTTAATCTGTTATACTGCAAGTACTTATATGGACTAGACTGTGTTCCTTTTCCATCACTGTCTGCAGATGCATTGAAATAGATGTCATTAGAACCAGTAAGAACATCAGAAGTATCCCCACTATGACTATAAATAACTCCGCCATCATTAACAGCAGATATTTCAATTTGTTCATCACTGCTAACGACTGTCTGGTTATCAACAGCATCACTAGCAAAAGTAGATGGAACAATTATTAATAATAACAAAAATACTAAAAAAAGTACAATTGACTTATTAACATATTTAACCAATTTTTGTTCCTCCAAAATTTAATTTTATAATATCGTATAAACATATATGAAATATAATTTTATACATTAATACATTAGATTTACTAATATAAAAATACATACAACATTCATTTTAAAAAATAATAACAATGTATGCAAATTAGTATTACAACTAAATAAATAAGTTATTAAGAAAAATATCGATGAACACCATATTTCACTTTACGGTTTAATAAAAATAAATATATTATAAAAGAAACTAAAATTAAAATAACTGATTTAAGGAATTATTTTATTATGCTATCTATTAATCAATGCTATTTAGATTTTGTTAAAAAAATCTTAAAGGAAGGAAAAGAAACTTATAAAGACAGCAATCATCATTTAAAAGAAAGTTTAGGTAATTTTTACATAATTGACGACCCGTTAAACTTAAAATTTGCTGCTAAATACCAGCATATGACTACTGATATGATGCTAAATGAAATCAAATCCGGAAAATATGATATTGAAGGATGTCCTATTAAAAGTGATGCATTATATGAATATGTCAGGTCATTTGAAAACAGTGATGATCAGGGATTCGTATACACTTACCCAAACCGTATATTGGCCCATTTTGACACAGACCAATTTGAAGTAATGAAAAAAAGAATGCTTCATGCAATTGGAAGTAACCGTGCAGTAGCTATTACCTATGATCCGAAATTAGACCAGAACCGTGAAGATATTCCATGTTTACAGTTCCTGCAATGTATTGTTCGTAACAATGAATTGACAATCCACTGTTTATTCAGATCCAATGACATTTTCGGTGCTTTTTATTCAAATATGTTTTTTATAGCTTATATTGGAATCAAAATGAAAGAGGAACTTAATAAAGAATTATTAGGTGAAAAAGTAAACTTCGGAGGCATCCATTACCACTCCACCAGCGGCCATATCTACAGCAATGATATGAAAGCTGCTAAAAAATTAATAGCTATTAACAAATAGCTGATTTTTAACTTTTTTTAAATTGAAATTCTTTTTGAGGATGTGACACAAATTTTTTTTTAAATTTTCTCATTCTTGATTTTTTTCTGAT
>OLNN01000739.1_pt1 | contig 32289 bp, 27 predicted proteins | sample 1672141 | NCBI WGS metagenome assembly OLNN01 (sample SAMEA3136652, study PRJEB25190) | human gut metagenome | biome: human gut; feature: human-associated habitat; material: faeces | place: Austria | collected 2013
AAAACTTTTATTGCGCTGTGCGCCTATGGCCTGTAAGGCGTATAAAAGCCGGCACTTGCCGGCTAAGGGATTAAATATTTGAATAGAGCAAAAAGGGAACCTTTCTCTATGGAAGGTTCCCTTTTATTAGATTTTATTGCCTTACGCCGATGTTAATCGGCGTTTTTCTGCGCTGCATGGAGAAAGAGCGTGCAACGCAAGAAAAGTTTTTTGTCCCATTTTTTTCAAAAAAGGGGCGGGGTCTGGGGCAGAGCCCCAGAAAAAGCCTAAAGGGCAGCGCCCCCTGCAAAGACGTTCTCAAAGGCCTCGGCGGACATGGTCTCATGCTCCAGAAGGTACTGGGCAGTGACTTCCAGCTGAGGCATGTAGGTGTTGAGCAGCTCCCGGCACTTGTCGTAGGCCCGGTCGATGAGCGCCTTCACCTCCGCGTCAATGGAAGCAGCCACCGACTCGGAATAGGGCTTGGACTGGGCCATGGAACGGCCAATAAATATCTCGCCCTTCTGATCGTCGTAGACCACAGCGCCCAGCTGTTCGCTCATGCCGTACTTGGCCACCATGGCGTGGGCAATGGCAGTAGCCCGCTCCAGATCGTTGGAGGCGCCGGTGGAGATGTCACCCAGCACCAGATCCTCCGCCACACGTCCGCCCAGCAGGGCCACGATGTCCTCAAACAGCTCGTTGCGGGAACGGAAGGACTTATCCTCCTGGGGCAGGGAGATGGTCATACCGCCGGCCTGTCCCCGAGGTACGATGGAGATCTGATGGACCGGATCGTGGGTGGGCAGGGCGTGCATGGCGATGGCGTGACCGGCCTCGTGATAGGCGGTGAGCTTCCGGGCGTGGGGAGTCACCACCTGGCTCTTCTTCTCCGGGCCGGCGATGACCTTGATGATGGCCTGCTGGAGGTCCTCCATGGTGATGCAGGGCTGATTCTTCCGGGCAGCCAGCAGGGCGCCCTCGTTCATCAGATTCTCCAGGTCTGCGCCGGTGAAGCCGCCGGTGGCCTTGGCCAGAGTGGACAGATCCACGTCCTCGGCCAGCGGTTTCCGTCTGGAGTGGACCTTCAGCACCTCAGTGCGGCCCTTGATGTCGGGCAGGCCCACGTAAATCTGCCGGTCAAACCGGCCGGGACGCAGCAGCGCCGGGTCCAGAATATCCACCCGGTTGGTGGCCGCCAGGACGATCACGCCCGAGTTGCCCTCAAAGCCGTCCATCTCCACCAGTAGCTGGTTCAGTGTCTGTTCCCGTTCGTCGTGACCGCCGCCCAGACCTGCGCCGCGCTGACGGCCCACCGCGTCGATCTCGTCGATAAAGACGATGGAGGGCGCGGTCTTTTTGGCCTCCTCAAAGAGGTCCCGGACACGGCTGGCGCCCACGCCCACGTACAGCTCCACAAAGTCGGAGCCGGAGATGGACAGGAAGGGCACGCCGGCCTCACCGGCCACCGCTTTGGCCAGCAGGGTCTTACCGGTGCCAGGAGGGCCCACCAGAAGGATTCCCTTGGGGATGCGGGCGCCCAGCATGGTGTACTTGGCCGGGTCCTTGAGGAAGTCCACGACCTCTTCCAGCTCGGCCTTCTCCTCCTCGGCACCGGCCACATCCTGGAAGGTGACCTTTTTCTTCATCTGGTCGGCGGAGGTGAACTTGGCCTTGCCGAACTGGGACAGACCGCCGTTGTTTCCGGCGCTGTTCTGCCGCACCAGCATCATCAGCACCAGGAACACCATGACCACTGACAGGATAGAGGGCAGCAGCGAGAGCCAGTTGATGGGCTGGGTGTCCTTCTTGTAGTCGTAGTCCTTGAGGACACCGTCCGCCTTCTGCTTCTGGATCAGGTCGTTGAGATCGCCGTAAAAGGCGTCAAAGCTGGAGATGGAGCAGGAGGCCTCTGACTTGCCGTCCACAGGCTCCTTCAGCTGCATATCCACCACATTGTTCTGGACCGTAAAGGAATCCACCTGCTCGGCCTGGAACATCTGCACCATTTCGCTGTAGGTGACGGTGGAGGTGCTGCGGCTTCCGGTCAGGTACCAGAACAGGGCGATCATGGCCAGAAAGACGATCAGGTAGAGGACATAGTCCCTATGTGTGCTTCTTCTCAATGGGAAATCACTTCCTTTGCTCTATGGGATAGGAGAGGATCACTTGCTGTAGACCTCCTCCTTCAAAATGCCGATGTAGGGCAGGTTGCGGTACTGCTGGTTGTAGTCCAGCCCGTAGCCCACCACGAAGGCGTCAGGCACCACAAAGCCGTAGTAATCCGCTTTGATGGGCTTCTGACGGCGCTCCGGCTTGTCCAGCAGGGTACAGATGCGGATGGAGGCGGCCTTCCGGGCCTTGAGCACGTCCATCAGATAGTACAGGGTGTTGCCGGAGTCCAGAATATCCTCCACGATGATCACGTGGTACCCCTCGATGGAGGAGGAGATGTCCTTCTTGATCTCCACCTGACCGCTGCTGATGGTGCCCGCGCCGTAGGAGGAGACGGACATAAAGTCGATGAGACAGGGCAGGTTGATGGCCCGGCTCAGGTCCGCCATAAAAATATAGGAGCCCCGAAGGACGCTGATGAGCAGAATATTTTCCTTGTCGGCGTAGTCCGCAGTGATCTGGGCGCCCAGCTCCCTGACCCGGGCCTGGAGTTCCTCTTCGGTGTACAGGACCCGTTCGATGTTTTGAGACATATCCATAGCATTGTAACCTTCTTTTTCTCGTTCTAAATATCAAATGCGGCGACCGGATGGGAAACCGGCTCCGCCGTCACCAGCCAGGCCCGCTGTCCCGGCCGGGGCAGAAACGCCTGATCCGCGCCAAACTCGGTCAGGGCGCACACCGTACCTTCCAGGTCGAACACCGGGAGCAGATCCCGGTTACGGCGGGGAATTTTGGCGTCGATCAGCAGTTTCTTGATGGTTTTCCGGTCCCGTCCCGGCAGGGCGATGGTGTCGCCGGTCCGGCGGGGCCGCAGTACAATCGCCGGCTGCTCCGGAAGTGCCAGATAAAAGGCCCGGGGCCGGTTGTATTTGCCCTCCGGGCAGATGGTCTCCCGGCAGGTAAAGCGCCACCCGGCGATTTCGGTGACGCCAGGCAGGGCCAGCGGTACCGGCGAAAAGGTGAGCGGTTCCACTTTGGCCCGCACCAGCTCCAGCCGGTCATAATTGCGCCGGGCCAGCAGTCCGCCGGGCAGGTGTACCTCTCCCGACGGGGTGGCGGACCGGCACAGGTCCAGCACTGCCTGCCGGTGGGCGGCGGAGAGCACGATTTCCGGATCCAGTTCCCGGGCCAGCAGCTGGATACCCCGGAGGGATAAGGGCTCCGGCAGCGCGGACACTCTGTCGCAGGGCAGAGCAACCCCTTCCGGCAGCCGGGTCATCTGATCCAGCACTGTCTGAGCCTGTCCGTCCAGATAGGCGTCCTCCCGGCGGAACTGACAGGCGCTCTCCCACAGCCGTTCCTTCAGCCGGGGGTTCAATGTCTCCAGTCGGGGCAGAATCTCCCGGCGCAGATAGTTGCGGCGATAGGTGGTATCTTCGTTGCTGGCGTCCTCCACATGGGGAATGTTGTGCCGGGCCAGATAGGCCTCGATCTCCCGGCGCTCCACCGTCAGCAGCGGCCGGATAATGGGGCCGCGCACCGGCGGAATACCGCCCAGTCCCCGGAGACCACTGCCCCGAATCAGGTGGAGCAGGATGGTCTCGGCGTTGTCACCGGCCTGATGGGCGGTGGCGATCCGATCCGCGCCGATCTCCACGGCTGTCCGCTCCAGAAAGGCGTAGCGCAGGGTGCGTGCGGTCTCCTCAATACCGGCGCCCGCCTGAGCGGCCTGCTTCGCCACGTCCGCCCGTCCCACGTAAAAGGGCACGCCCTGTTGGGCGCACCAGTCCCGGACAAAGCGTTCCTCGCCATCTGCCTCCGGGCGCAGCTGGTGGTTGAAGTGGGCGGCGGCCACGGTGATGGAGTCCCGTTCCCGCAGGGTCAGCAGGGCGTGGAGCAGGCACATGGAGTCTGCGCCGCCGGAGACCGCCACTAAAGTCAGGCTCCCCGGCGGCAGCATGTGATATTCCTCCGCCAGTTGGCGGAGCTTTCGCAGTACAATATCCTCCACGGCGGTCACTCCTGATGCTGCCAGTCCAGGCCGGAGAAGGTGGTGAACTCGGGCAGCCACTGGAGCATGACCTTGCCGGTCTCGCCGTGGCGGTTTTTGGCGATGATGCACTCGGCCTGATTGCGCACCTCGCTGTCCGGGTTGTAGTAGTCGTCCCGGTAGAGGAAGAGGACGATGTCCGCGTCCTGCTCGATGGCGCCGGATTCCCGCAGGTCGGAGAGCATAGGGCGCTTGTCCGCCCGGGACTCGTTGGCGCGGGAGAGCTGGCTCAGGCAGAGCACGGGGACGTTCAGTTCCTTGGCCATGATCTTCAGAGACCGGGAGATGTCGCTGACCGCCTGCTGGCGGTTTTCACCGGCGTAGCTCTTGCCGCCGGAGGACTGCATCAGCTGAAGGTAGTCGATGCAGATCAGGCCCAGATCCTCCACCCGGCGGCACTTGGCCAGCATGTCCGCCACGGTGAGCATGGGGTTGTCGTCGATGAGAATTTTGGTCTGATTCAGGGCAGCGCAGGCCAGAGCGATTTTGCTCCAGTCCTCATCGTCCAGATTGCCGGTGGTGAGCTTTTTATTGTCGATAAAGGCCTCGTTGGACAGCAGGCGCATGGCCAGCTGTTCCCGGCTCATCTCCAGAGAGAAGAACACCACGCTCTTGCCGGAGCTCTTGCCCGTGTTCAGCAGCAGGTTCAGGGCCATGGAGGTCTTGCCCATGCCGGGCCGGGCGGCCAGCAGAATCAGATCCGAGTTGTTCAGGCCGGAGATGGCCCGGTCCAGATCGGACAGACCGGTGGACAGGCCGGGCAGGTGGTCCTCATTGGAGGCCAGCTCTTCCAGCCGGACGTACACGTCCTGAATGACCTGGGAGATGGGGATCAGGCCCCGGGCAGCCCGGCCCTGGCGGATGGCGTAGATCCGCTGTTCCGCCGCCTCCAGAATGTCCTGACCACTGCCCTCATTCCGCTCCACCATGCCGCGGATGTCGTCCACTGTCTGGGCGATCCGCCGCAGCAGGGACTTGTCCTGGACGATTTTGACGTACTCCAGGACGTTGGCGGAGGTGGGGGTGATGTCGATGAGCTGAGCCACGTAGTTCCGGGTGGTTTTCTCATCGTAGGTGCCGTTCTGACGCATCTGCTCCAGCACCGTCACCGGGTCGATGACCTGGGAGTGGCTGAACATGGCGTACATGGTGTCATACAGGACCCGATTGTGCTCCAGGTAGAAGTCGTCGGACTTGAGCACCTCCACCACCCGGGGGATGCAGGCGCTGTCGATGAGCATACTGCCCAGCACCGCCTGCTCTGCCTCCACGCTGTGGGGGGGCTGCCGGTAGAGAAGCGCTTCGTCCAAGGTGAGACACCTGCCTTTCGGGAAGAGCGGCAGTCAGAGCTGCCGCGGGATGGTTTTTTCTGCGCTTATTCCTCGGGCTTTACGGTGACCTTCACCACGCCGGTGATCTCATAGCCCAGCTTGCACTTGACGTCATAGGTACCAAAGGCCTTGATGGGCTCGCTGACCAGCTTGGTCTTGGCGATGTCGAAGCCGTACTGGTCCCGGATGGCGTTGGAGATCTCCTGGGTGGTGACGCTGCCGAAGAGCTTTTCGCCGGCGCCGGCCTTGGCGGTGACCACCACGGGGCACTCCTTCAGCTTGGCGGCCAGCTCCAGAGCGGCCTCCTTCTCAGCGGCCTCCCGTTCCCGGCGGGCCTTGTCCAGCAGCTTCTGGGTGTTGATGTTGTCTGCGGTGGCGGCGACTGCCAGCTTCCGGGGCAGCAGGAAATTGCGGGCGTAGCCGTCGGATACGTCGATCATCTGGCCCTTCTTGCCCTTGCCCTTTACGTCTTCCTGTAGAATAACCTTCATAACGATTGACCTCCTTTGTGATATAGAGAACCTCTGCGGCGTCCCGAAGGAGGGCGCCTGGGGTGAGTGGAAATAGTTATCCCTGTGCGTCCGCGGCGGAGCGGGATTCCTCCAGGTCGCGGAAATAGTTGTCGATGGCCCGCATCAGCTGGGCGTAGACCATCTCAGTGGTGGCGTCAGGCACCTGGGCGCCGGCGGACGCACCGTTGCCGCCACCGCCCAGCACCTCCAGAATGGCCTGGACGTTTACGTTGCCCACGCTGCGGCCGGAGAGGGTCACGCCGCCCTTGTCCGGGAACAGGACGAAGGAGGCCTGTACGCCCTCCACGTTGAGCAGATCGTCGGCGGCCTGAGCGGCCACGATTCGGCCCACAGGCCGGTTGATAGAGGCGACTGCCACGCCGTCGTGATAGAGCTTGGCGTTTTTGATGATCTCAAACTTGGTGATGGTGTCGGTGAGGTTGTTCTGGAACATCTTCTTCACCTCACTGGTGTCACCGCCGCAGCGGCGCAGGAAGGCGGCGGCCTCAAAGGTACGTCCGCCGGTGCGCAGGGTGAAGTTCTTGGTGTCCAGGACGATGCCCGCCAGCAGGGCCTCGGCCTCATCCCGGAGCAGGTCCGAGGGCTCGATGATGTACTGGAGCAGCTCGGTGGTCAGCTCGGCGGCGGAGGAGGCGTAGGGCTCGTGGTAGTTCAGCGTGGCGTTGGAGATATAGTCCACCGCCCGGCGGTGGTGGTCGATGACTGCCAGCTTGCGGCAGGCGTTCAGCAGGTCGGTGGAGAGCACCTGATCCGGCCGGTTGGTGTCCACCACCACCAGCAACGTCCGGTTGTCGATTCTCAGCAGGGCTTCGGACACCGAGAGGAATACGCCGGCGTACTCCGGCAGAGCGGACAGGCGCTCGGTGAGAGGAGTGGCGGGGACGGGGACGCCCTCCCGGACCACGTGGATCGGAACGCCCTTGGTCCGTGCGATGGCGCAGATGCCCGCGGCGGAGCCCACCGTGTCCAGATCGGCGTACCGGTGTCCCATGACGATGACCTGGGAGGAGGTGGAGATCAGCTTGTCCAGGGCGTTGGCCATGACCCGGCTCTTGACCTTGGTCCGGCGCTCGGTCTCCTTGGTGCGGCCGCCGTAGAACTCGAAATCGTCCGGGGTCTTGATCACCGCCTGATCGCCGCCACGGCTCAGGGCCATCTCCAGGGCCAGCGTGGCGAACTGGAACATCTCCAGATAGGAGGAGCCGACGCCGATGCCGATGGAGAGGGTGGCGCTGATGCCGTAGGCGCCGGTGATCTTCTGCACCGACTCCAGCAGGGCGAACTTGTTCTGGCGGTAGGCATTGAGGTACTGTTCCTCGAAGATGAACAGATAGCGGTCCCGGTCATACCGGCACAGCAGGCCGTTGGTGGGGGCGATCCACTGGCTGATCTCCCGCTCAATCCCCGAGCGGACCTTGGTGCGCTTGTTGTCGGTGACGTTGCGGATCAGCTCATCGTAGTTGTCGATGGTGATGATGGACACCACCGGGCGGGTGGCGTAAAATTCGTCCCGGATCTGGGTCAGCTCGGTCACGTCCAGCCAGTAGGTGGTGGCGATGAACTGCTCCTTGCCCTCCTTGCCCACGTTCATCACGTGGCCAAAGACCCGGTAGCGCCGGCCCAGAATGGTGTACTCTATCGGGCACTCGGTCTTGCCCTCGATGAGCCACTGGGCGGAGAAATCGGGGACAGCGGAGGTGATGTGGGTGTCAAACAGATGCTCCCGCTCTCCGGAGATGGAGAGGAATCGATCGTTGCTCCAGATAACCTCGCCGGACTCGGGCCGGAAGATCACCATGGGGAAGGGGGAGTTCATCATGGTGTCCTTGCCGGCGCTGTTGATGTTGTGGTTCAGCGCGGCGATGAAGCGGGTGACCTTTTGCTGACGGCGCCGCTTGGTGATCAGGTAGTAGACCAGCAGCAGGAGAATCACTACGCCCTCTGCGACGGAGAGGAGTGGGGAAAAATAAAAGGTGGCCACGGCAAAGACCATGTAGATGAGGAAAAATACCTTCATCTGGGTCTCCGGCACCCGTTTTAACGTCTGATTCATATCGACAATCCCTCCTTGAGAGATTTTTTACACTATTCCGCCATTGTGATGTTTCATTATATCAAACCGGAGGAGGTAATTCAAGGAAAACCGAGCCGAAACAGGTGGATGAGGGTGGTTTTGGGCACTCTTGACAGGAGAATGATAAAAGATGTAATATATAATGGAACGCAATATAATGGTTCATGCGAAGGAAAGGAGACTGTCCTGCATTATGAGAAAAGACTGGAAAAGCCCCTGGTATTGGCTGTGTCTCGCGGTGATGGTTGTCTGGGCGTTCTTTCTGGTAGAGGGAACGGGGATGGCGGTGATGCCGCACACCACTCATATTTGGTGTATCTTCCTGGCGATACTCAGTCTCGTTGCAATTCATTTTATCAGCAAAAAGAAGCTTGATCCGCCGATTCTGGTCCGCTATCAGATGATTCTCACAGTGGGACTGTACCTGTTTTATCGATTTTTTGTGCCGAGCTGAGAGGAAGTGATTGCGCAGATGCGGGAGAGACTGAAAAACATTTGGTTTTGGGTGGACATTGTCCTGTTTTTACTATGTGTTTGGTTCTATCTGATGGCAAATCCGGTGCTGTGGCTGTCGAGAGAAATGCGTACACCCAACATCTGGTACACGCTGCTGGCGTTGCTCTGTCTGGCAGGCAAAACCGTCATTGACAAAAAGAAACTGAAGGAACCGGCCTGGAGCTGGAGTTGGGGCTGGGCGATTATCATCATTGGAACCTACCTGTTCTTTACCTTTTACCGCAGCTGAATTGAATGCCGTCCAAATCTGCTGGATCCGGCAGGTCTGGGCGGCATTTTTCAGATGTAGACTGGATTCCTTGACAATGCGCCGCTCTATGCCGTAAAATGTACCATAAGACTATCCTCATCCCGGTGCGGATGAAGCCAACATAGATTCAGAAGGAAAGAGTTGATTGCGCGCTATGGCAAAGAATAAAAAACAGGTCAAGGAAATCACCTCCATGGAGGAGAACTTTACCCAGTGGTATACGGACATCTGCCTGAAGGCGGAGCTGGTGGACTACGCCAGCGTCAAGGGCTTTATGATTATGCGGCCCTACGGCTACGCCATCTGGGAGAACATGGTGGACATCATGGACGGCATGTTCAAAAAGACCGGCCATGAAAACGTGGCCATGCCCCTGCTGATTCCGGAGAGCCTGCTGAAGAAGGAGGGCGAGCTGGTCAACGGCTTCGCGCCCGAGGTGGCCTGGGTCACTGCCGGCGGCTCCGACCCGCTGGAGGAACGTCTGGCGGTCCGTCCCACCTCCGAGACCATGTTCTGCGACCACTGGGCCCACGTGCTCCACTCCTGGCGCCAGCTGCCTATGCTGTACAACCAGTGGTGCTCGGTGGTCCGGTGGGAAAAGACCACCCGTCCCTTCCTGCGCAGCAGAGAGTTCTGGTGGCAGGAGGGCCACACCATCCATGAGACCGCCCAGGAGGCCATCGCCGAGACCGAGCAGCAGCTGTACTGCTACGTGGACTTCTGCCGGGACGCCCTGGCTATTCCGGTGCTCACCGGCCGCAAGACCGAGAAGGAGAAGTTCGCCGGCGCAGAGGCCACCTACACCATCGAGGCCATGATGAAGGACGGCAAGGCCCTTCAGTCCGGCACCAGCCACTACTTCGGGGACAAGTTCTCCCGGGCCTACGACGTGACCTTCACCGGCCGGGACAACAAGCTGGAGTACCCCTTCCAGACCTCCTGGGGCTCCACCACCCGGCTCATCGGCGCTGTGATTATGACCCACGGCGACGACAACGGCCTGATTCTGCCGCCGCCCATCGCTCCCATCCAGGTGGTGGTGATCCCGGTGGCCCAGCACAAGGAGGGTGTTCTGGACGCCGCCTACGCGCTGGAAGCCCGCCTGAAAGACGCCGGCCTGCGGGTCAAGTGCGACGACTCCGACCAGTCCAACGGCTGGAAGTACGCTGAGTACGAGATGAAGGGCGTTCCGCTGCGGGTGGAGATCGGCCCCAAGGACATGGAGAAGGACCAGTGCGTCATCGTCCGCCGGGACAACGGTGAAAAGACCTTCGTGCCGCTGGCAGAGCTGGAGAGCAAGGTCCAGGAGCTGCTCAAGGCGGTCCACACCAACCTGTACGAGAGCGCAAAGAAGCGCCTGGAGGAGAATACCTACGCCTGCACCACCGTGGAGGAAGTCAAGGCCAACATGGAAAAGCGGAAGGGCTTTGCCAAGACCATGTGGTGCGGCGACGAGGCCTGCGAGATCGCCATGAAGGAGCTGGCCGGAGTCAGCAGCCGCTGCATCCCCTTCGAGCAGGAGAAGATCGGCGACGTGTGTCCGGTGTGCGGCAAGCCCGCTAAGACCATGGTGGTCTGGGGCGTGGCCTACTAAGTCGAGAAAACGTGTGAAAAGGACAACCGTTATGGGGCGGCCTGTGGGCCGCCCTGTTGATTGTCTGGAAAGGGGAACTGCACCATGGAGCTTGTGGAATGCGTCCGGCGCAGCGAGTTGATTTTGATGGAGGGCGCTCTGGGCCAGCGTCTGAAAGAGGAATATGATCTGGAGCCCCATGAATGGGTGATGCTGGCCGATATGATCTATCGCCCGGCCGGGCGCGCGGCCCTGGAGCAGATCTGGGGCGAGTACCGGGACATCGCGGCCAGATATGAGCTGCCTCTGCTGGTCACCACCCCCACCCGCCGGGCCAATCAGGCGAGGGTCCGGAAGGCCGGATGTCCGGATACCATTGTGCGGGATAACGCGGCCTTTCTGTGCGGACTTCGGGAGCAGTGGGGCGGTCCGGTGTACGTGGGCGGCCTGATGGGCTGCCGGGGAGACGCCTATACCGGCATGGGTGCCCTGTCCGAGTCCGAAGCCCTGGCCTTCCACCGGTGGCAGGCGGAGGAGTTCCGCCAGACAGAGGTGGATTTCCTGCTGGCGGGGATTATGCCCACCGTGCCCGAGGCGGCAGGTATGGCCCGGGCCATGGCGGAGACCGGCCTGCCCTACCTGATCAGCTTCACCATCCAGGAGGACGGCCGGCTCATCGACGGCGCGGCCATCTCGGAGGCCATCGAGCACATTGACCGGGTGGCGGAGACGCCGCCGCTGGGCTACATGACCAACTGCGTCCACCCCAGCATCCTGCGCCGGGCCCTGGCCCAGCCCTGCAACCAGACAGAGCAGGTGCGTCAGCGCTTCCTGGGGATCCAGGCCAATGCCGCCGAAAATACCTACGCCGAGCTGGAGCGTGGCGTGGGATTGCGGCCCTCCAAACCCAGGGCGCTGGCGGCGGAGATGGCGGCCCTGCGGGAGAAATACGGGTTAAAACTGTTCGGCGGGTGCTGCGGCACCGACAGCGACTATCTGGAGGCCATTGCCCGCAGACTGACCCTAAAATAGCGCGCAAAAAGCGGCTGCTCTTTTCCAGAGCAACCGCTTTGCATTTTATCGAAACAATTTCAGATCAGGTTCAGCACCAGAACCGCCGCCATAAAGACGAAGGAGACCCACTTGGTGATCCGGGCCAGCTTGGCGTCCCAGGTGTTTTTCTTGTGGTTGGACAGGAACGTGTCGGAGCCACCGCTGAGGGCGCCGGCCACGCCAGAGCTCTTGCCGGACTGGAGCAGGACGACACAGATGAGGAAAATGCTTGTGATCAGGATGATGATGGTGAGAACCAGCTGGGCGATACTCATAAGATGAAACTTCCTTTCCCAAAACGTCTCGACCGGGGGACCGGTCAAAAAACGACAGTATTTCAGATGTACTGGCCATTTTAGCACAGCTTACGGGAAAAAGCAAGCGCTTTCTGACCGCATTCCTTGTAATTTGGCTACGAAACCGGTACAATAGACGGCAGAACGGACTGAAAAAGGAGGACAGAGCGATGCTCTACACGGAACTGACCAAGAAGGCGATGAAGATTGCCTACGACGCCCACCAGGGCCAGCTGGACAAGGGCGGGATTCCCTACGTATTCCACCCCTGGCACCTGGCCGAGCAGATGGATGACGAGATCAGCACCATCGCGGCCCTGCTCCACGACGTGGTGGAGGACACCGACTGGACCCTGGAACAGCTGGCGGCGGAGGGCTTTCCGGAGGAGGCCATGGAGGTGCTGGCGCTGCTGACCCACCCGGAGGGCCAGCCCTACATGGAATACATCGCCGGACTCCAGCACAATCCCATCGCGGTGAAGATCAAGCTGGCGGACCTGCGCCACAACAGCGACTTCACCCGGCTCAGCGCCGTCACCGCCGACCAGCGGGAGCGGCTGGAGCGGAAATACGCACCGGCCTTCGCCCTGCTGGAGGGCAAGGATCGGTAACCGGAGAAAACGCAGCAAAAAGCGCCCTCGGAGATGATATTCCGGGGGCGCATCTTGTTTGTGGTGGTGAAAGCCTCGCAGAGTTCGCCGGTGAACGGCGCATCTGAGATCGTGCTTGCGTTTTCTCGAAATCTTTTATAGCTCCACCCAGTACCAGCACTTACCGTCCGGCGTGGGATCGGCGGGCTGGAAGGCGGCGGCAGGGAACAGGCTTTTCAGTTCCTCCACCTCCTGGGGGGACAGACGGAGCTCATGGCGGCCACGGACCGGCATGCCGTCAAAGGCGGCGGTGAGCAGAGCCAGGGCGGACAGGCGGGAATTCTCTCTCTTCATGGCAACGGAAGCTCCTCACTGGTAGATTCGGGGAATACCCCGGGCGAACACGGGGTCCATCTGGAAGTAGGCCACATCTCCCTCGGCGCAGGGCAGGTCGGTGATGTCCACAGCGGTCTCCAGGGCGCCGATCCGGCCCAGTACCCGGGCCTTTTTCCCATTGATGGTGACAAACCGGCGGCGCTTGGCCCGCCAGGCCCGCGCAAAAGCCAGCAGACCGCTCTTGCGGGAGCGCTGGATGCCGAAGCCGTGCTGATAGCCCACCGGGAGGATGCCCACCCGGGTGGGATGGTGGAGGGTGATGAGCACCTCATTGCCGATGGTGTGGCCCTTGGGGAGCCAGCGGACGGTGTCCAGAGTGGCCTCACCGTGGCAGACCTGCCGCAGACCGCTGCCGCGCTTCTGGCGTCGGCAGGAGCCCAGAAAAGCGGAGCCCACCCGCACTGCGTCCAGACAGACGCCTGCGGCGGACATGAGGGCGGAGGAGCCGGCGGCGTGAACCAGGCCGGGGTCCAGATGGGCGGCGTGGAGGGCGTCCAGCACGGTCTGGAACACCTCCATCTGACGGGTGGTGTCATCTGTGGCGGAGCACAGATGGGTGTAAGTACCGGAAATGATCACGTTCGACAGGTATTGATAGATGGACATCAGCTTCTGGCGCTCGCCGGGCAGGAAGCCGCCAAAGCCCATGCCGGTGTCGATCAGGACGTGGGCCTCAGCCTGGACGCCCAGGGACTCGGCCACACCGTTGAGGGCGGTGCCGGTCTCGTAGGAGCCGATGGTGCAGATGGCCCGCTGCTTCAGCAGGGTCTCCAGCTCGTCCCGGTCGGTGGTGGAGCGGAGCATCAGGATGGGTTCCTCCTGGAACCCGGCCTCCCGGAGCCGGCGAACGTCCTCAGGCTCGTCCACGGCGAACCGGGAGATGCCCTCCTCCCGGAGGATCTGGGCCATCTCAATGAGGCCGGCTCCATAGCCATCCCCGGCCAGTACGGCGAAGATGGCCGCGTCTCCGGCCCGTTCCTGGATGATAGCGATATTGTGTTTCAGCGCTGCCCGCTCAAAGACCAACTGTTTCACGTTAAAACCACAACTTTCTGTGCAGAAATGAATCAGCACCATTATATACGCTTTTGGCACTTTTGACAAGTCAAAGCCGGCGGGCGAAGGGGAGCTTTTTCTTGTATTTGCCGGTGGGGGATGGTATACTGGTAGACAATAAAAATGGCGCCCTGTAACCCAAAATGCTGAAACAGCCCGGCGCCGGCGGAGGAACCCTATGAGAAAGCGTCAGGAAGTGTTGATTCCAGAGGAAGAAATCGCGCGGCAAATGGAGATCTGCCGCCAGGTGGCCCAGCGGCATCGGGACCAGTCGGTCCACCCGCTGGCCCTGGTGGACACCTACGGCTGCCAGCAGAACGAGGCGGACAGTGAACAGATTCGGGGAATGCTCCGGGAGATGGGCTACGGCTTCACCGAGGACACGAAAGAGGCGGATGTGATCGTCATCAACACCTGCGCCATCCGGGAGCACGCCGAGCTACGGGTGCTGGGCAACGTGGGCGCCCTGACCCACACCAAGCGGAAGAAGCCGGAGCAGGTGATCTGTCTCTGCGGCTGCTCCATGCAGGAGCCCCACATGGCGGACAAGATCCGCCGGTCCTTCCGCCACGTGGACCTGGTATTCGGACCCCACGCCCTGTGGAAGTTCCCGGAGCTGCTGGACCAGGTGCTGCGGGACCGGGAGCGGGTCTTTGCCACCGAGAACTCGGACGGCTGCATCGCCGAGGGCCTGCCGGTGGTCCGCAAAGGGAAGATCAAGGCCTGGGTGTCCATCATGTACGGCTGCAACAACTTCTGTACCTACTGCATCGTACCCTACGTCCGGGGCCGGGAGCGCTCCCGGGATCCGGAGCGGATTGTAGCAGAGGTGGAGCAGCTGGTGGCCGAGGGCTACAAAGATATTACACTTCTGGGCCAGAACGTGAACAGCTACGGCAAGGATCTGGGCATTGAGATGGACTTTGCGGACCTGCTGGCCCGGATCGACGCCATTCCCGGGGACTTTTTCGTACGCTTCATGACCAGCCATCCCAGAGACGCCTCTCAGAAGCTCTTTGAGACCATGGCACGCTGTCCCAAGGTGGCGCCTCAGCTCCACCTGCCCTTCCAGTCCGGCTCCAGCCGGGTGCTCAAGGCCATGAACCGCCACTACGACCGGGAGACCTACTTGGATGAGGTGCGCCGGCTCCGGGAGCTGATTCCCGACATCGTGCTCACCAGCGATGTGATTGTGGGATTCCCCGGCGAGACCGAGGAAGAGTTTGAGGAGACCCTGTCCCTGCTGGAAGAGGTGCGCTTCGACTCCCTGTTCACCTTTATCTTCTCACCGCGGGTGGGCACGCCGGCCGCAGAGATGGAGGACCCCACACCCATGGCCGAGAAAAAGGCCCGGTTCCAGCGTCTGCTGGATTTGCAGAACCGGATTTCGCTGGAAAAGCATCAGTCCTATATCGGCAAAGTCCTGCCGGTGCTGGTGGAGGAGGAGAACGACGCCGACCCGGTTAACAACCTGAACTGCCGTACCGACGGCTGGAGACTGGTCCACGTTCCCGGCGACCCGAAGCTGGTGGGCCAGCGCAAACGCGTCAAAATCACAGATTGCTCCACGTGGTCCCTGTTTGGTACATTTGTGGAGGAGTAGCATTTATTTAGATAGAGAGGTAGTACGCACATGGCCGCAAAAATCACCCCCATGCGGAAGCAATATCTGGAGCTGAAGGAAAAGTACCCGGACTGTCTGCTGTTTTTCCGGCTGGGGGACTTCTACGAGATGTTCGACGAGGACGCCCGGGTCGCGTCCAAAGAGCTGGACCTGACTTTGACCACCCGGGACCGGAACAAGGACATCCCCAAAGAGGACCGGGTGCCCATGTGCGGCGTACCCTACCACTCCTACCAGTCCTATCTGGCCCGGCTCATCGCCCGGGGTTACAAGGTGGCCATCTGCGAGCAGATGGAGGACCCGTCGTCGGCCCAGGGCCTGGTGGAGCGGGAGATCGTCCGTATCGTCACTCCGGGCACTGCGCTGGACGCCTCCATGCTGGAGGAGAGCCGGAACAACTACATCGCCTCGGTATTTCTGGACCGGGGACGCTGCGGCCTGTGCTTCTGCGACCTGTCCACCGGCGAGGTCTGTGCTACCGCCTTCGGCGGGGAGGATTGCCTGCCCCATCTGATCAACGAGCTGGGGCGGTTCAGCCCCCGGGAGGCGGTGCTCTCCCCTCAGGCGTGGAAAAGTGAAGAGCTGACCCAGGTGCTGGAGGAAAAGCTGGACTGCCGCCGGGAACAGGGCAGTCCCAAGCGGTTTGACTACGTGGTGGCGGGGACCACCGTGAGCCGCCAGTTTGAAAATTACACCGTCATTCCCAGCGACCGCCCTGAGGCCCTGCAGGCGGTGGGCGGGATGCTGTCCTACTTATACGAGACCCAAAAGACCCAGCTGAACCACCTGCGGGTGCTGCAATACTACACCAGCGGCCGGTTTATGGAGCTGGACCTGACGGCCCGGCGCAATCTGGAACTGACCGAGACCCTCCGGGGCAAGGAGAAGCGGGGTAGCCTGCTGTGGGTGCTGGACCGGACCAGGACCGCCATGGGCGGACGGCTGCTGCGGAGCTGGCTGGAAAAGCCTCTGCTGAACCCGGCGGAGATCAATAAACGGCTGGCGGCAGTCCGGGACCTGGCGGACGACCTGGTGACCCGGGAGGAGCTGACCCTCTGCCTGAAGGAGATCACCGACCTGGAGCGGCTCATCGGCCGCATGGTCTGCGGCAGCGCCGGCGGGCGGGACCTGGTGGCCCTGGCCGGCGGACTGCGCCACATCCCGCGCCTGCAGGAACTGCTGAACCCCATGCCCTCGTCCCTGCTCCGGTCGGTCTGCCAGCAGCTGGACCCGCTGGAGGAACTGACCGCCCTTATTGACCAGGCCATTGTGGACGATCCGCCCTTCTCGGTCCGGGAAGGCGGCATCATCCGGGACGGCTACAGCCCGGAGGTGGACCGGCTGCGGAACATCATGGCCCATGGCAAGGAGATGGTGGCCGAGATTGAGACCAGGACCCGGGAGAACTGCGGCATCAAGAATATCCGCATCAAGTACAACAAGGTCTTTGGCTACTACATTGAGGTGGCCAAGTCCCAGACCCATCTGGTGCCCGAGGACTGGGTGCGGAAGCAGACCACCGTAAACGCCGAGCGCTACATCAACCAGGAGCTGAAGGATCTGGAGCATACCATCCTGTCGGCCAAGGATCAGATCACCGACCTGGAGTATCAGATTTTCGCCCAGGTGCGCCAGCGCTGCGCCGACCTGGTGGAGCAGATTCAGCGGACTGCCGCGGCAGTGGCTCAGGCCGACGTGCTGACCAGTCTCGCGGCGGTGGCGGTGGCCAACCACTACTGTATGCCGGAGGTGGACGAGAGCGATCAGATCGAGATCGTGGACGGCCGCCATCCGGTGGTGGAGAAGGTGCTGAAAAACGCCCTCTTCGTCCCCAACGACACCCGGATGGACTGCAACGAGAACCTGCTGGCCATCATCACCGGCCCCAACATGGCGGGCAAGTCCACCTACATGCGTCAGGTGGCTCTGATCTGCCTGATGGCCCAGATCGGCAGCTTTGTGCCCGCCAAGTCCGCCCGCATCGGCGTGGTGGACCGGGTGTTTACCCGCATCGGTGCCAGTGACGATCTGGCGGCAGGCCAGTCCACCTTTATGGTGGAGATGAGCGAGGTGGCGGAGATCCTCAGGAACGCCACCAACCGTTCCCTGCTGATTCTGGATGAGATCGGCCGGGGCACCAGCACCTACGACGGCATGAGCATCGCCCGGGCGGTGCTGGAGCACTGCGCCGACCCGGGCAGACTGGGCGCCAAAACCCTCTTTGCCACCCACTACCACGAGCTCAGTGCCCTGGAGGGAGAGATTCCCGGGGTGAAGAACTACCACATCGCCGCCAAGAAGCGGGCGGATGACATCATCTTCCTGCGCAAGATCGTCCAGGGCGGCGCGGATCAGAGCTACGGCGTGGAGGTGGCAAAGCTGGCGGGGGTACCGCCCAAGGTGATCCGCCGGGCCCGGGCCATTCTGGCCGAGCTGGAGGCGGGCGCGCCGGAGCAGACGGCCGCAGTGCCGGCTCAGGCGGTAGAGGAGCGGGAACAGGTGGGCTTTGGCGACCTGGCCGCTCTGGAAGTGGCGGAGCAGCTGCGCCAGACCGATCTGAACACGCTGACGCCCATCGAGGCGATGAATTTACTCTATCAACTGAAACAGAAGCTATAGAATTTCGCAAAAATACGAGTATTTTTGCAAGTTTGCAGCCTGCGGCAGCGCACTCGCTGGGCTCGCACGTTTGCAGGCTGAGAAGTGTTTTTTCCAACGTACACGCCGTCGGAAAAAACAGATTGCATTTTTTGCCGGCATTTTCCATGCCGGAACTCTGGCGAGGCCCGGCGTTCGGGTAAGACGTTTGGAAATACAGAAAGGAAGCGGGGGGTGTGCGCGATGGCAAAGATACAGTGTTTGGACCCTCATGTGGCAGATTTGATCGCCGCGGGAGAGGTGGTGGAGCGCCCCGCCTCAGTGGTGAAGGAGCTGATGGAAAACGCCGTGGACGCGGGAGCCACCACCGTGACGGTGGAGATCCAGCGGGGCGGCATGCGCTATATCCGGGTGACGGACAACGGCTGCGGCATCGCTCCGGAGGATGTGGAGACCGCGTTTCTGCGCCACGCCACCAGCAAAATCCGCAGCGCCTTTGATCTGGCGGCCATCGGCACCCTGGGCTTCCGGGGTGAGGCTCTGGCGGCCATCGCCGCCGTATCCCGGGTAGAGGTGATGAGCCGGGAGACCGGAGCGGATTTTGGCGCGGCTCTGGTGCTGGAGGGCGGAACGGTCCGGGAACGGGAGGAGATCGGCTGTCCCGAGGGGACTACCATGATCGTCCGGGACCTGTTCTTCAACACGCCCGCCCGGCTGAAGTTTATGAAGCGGGACGCTGCGGAGGGCGCCGCGGCCTATGCCGCCGTCCAGCATGTGGCGCTGAGCCATCCGGAGATCTCCTTCCGGTTCCTGCGGGACGGCAGGGAGGAGATGATGACCCCCGGCGACGGAAGTCTCCACTCGGCTCTGTATGCGGTGCTGGGCCGGGAGACAGCCCTGGGACTGCTGCCCTGTAAGGGCTCCGGCGAGGAGCTGACGGTGGAGGGATACATCTCCCGTCCCAGCTGCTGCCGGGGCAACCGGAGCGGCCAGCACTTCTTTGTCAACGGCCGCTACGTCAAATCCAGGACCATGGCCGCAGCGCTGGAGGAGGCCTACCGCAACCAGAAGATGGTGGGGAAATTCCCCGGCTGTGTCCTGCGAATCACCTCCAAGCTCAACGCGGTGGATGTGAACGTCCACCCGGCCAAGACCGAGGTAAAGTTTACCAGTGAAAAGAAGCTCTTTGATGCTGTATACTATACGGTAAAGAGCGCGCTGGAGGCGGAGCAGGGCCATCCCCAGGTGGAGCTGACCCGGAAACCGGTGCCGGAACCCAGGCGGGACAGCGTCACGCCCAACCAGACCTTTTTCCGGACCATGACGGCGGAGCAGTTCCGGGCGGGAAAAACCGTTTTGCGGGATCGGGCAACCACTGCCTATCAGACCACGGAATCTCCCTATGGAGCGGCGCGGAAACGGGTCCGACAGGAGCCGCTGCCGCCCATAGAAGCGGCGGAATCTCCTGTCCGGGAGACAGACAATATCCAGTCTGTGGAAAATTTTGAGGAAATTGTGAAAAACTTGCCAGCTGATGGTGGAACCTGCCGCCCGTCGGCGGAAGAACCCCAGCAGGAGGTGCTGGAACAGATGCCGCCGGAACCGGAGGTGTCCCAGCCCGAGCCGGTGACGCCGGACACGCCGCAGTGGCGGATTGCCGGAGAGGTGCTGGACACCTACATCATCGTGGAGCAGGGCGAGACCATCTACTTTATCGACAAGCACGCCGCCCACGAGCGGATGAACTTTGACCGGATGCGTGCCCAGGACTGGCAGCCCATGCGCCAGCTGCTGCTGACTCCGGTGGTGCTGAACCTGACGCCGGAGGAGTCCGCCGTCCTGCTGGAGCAGCTGCCTCTGCTGGAACAGTGCGGCTTTGAGGTGGAGGAGTTCGGCGGCGGGAGTCTGCTGGTGCGGCAGGCACCGGACGACCTGGCGGCGGATCAGATTGAGAGCACGCTGGAGGAGATCGCCGGCCAGCTGCTGACCACCGGCCGGGCGGATACCCGGTCGGCACGGGACCAGGTGCTCCACACCATGGCCTGCAAGGCCGCCATCAAGGGCGGCTGGAAGAGCAGTCCCGAAGAGCTGGAGGTGGTGGCCCGGGCGGTGCTGTCCGGGCAGGTGAAGTACTGCCCCCACGGGCGGCCGGTAGCCATTGAAATGACCAAAAAACAGCTGGAAAAACAGTTTAAGCGGAGCTGACAGCCGGAAAAGGAGGCGGAATCTGTGAACCGAACCGTAGTCTGTGTGGTGGGGCCCACCGCCTCGGGCAAGACCAAACTGGGAGTGGCATTGGCCCACCTGCTGGACGGAGAGGTGGTCTCTGCCGACTCCATGCAGATCTACCGCCGGATGGACATCGGCACCGCCAAGCCCACGCCGGAGGAGATGGAGGGAGTGCCCCACCACATGATCGATGTGGCGGAGCCGGAGGAGAACTGGTCCGCGGCCCGGTACGTGGCGGCGGCCACTCAGTGTGTGGAGGACATCTTCGCCCGGGGAAAGCGGCCCATTGTGGTGGGCGGCACCGGGCTGTATGTGGACTCTCTGATTTCCGGCCGCACCTTTGCGGTCCAGAGTACCGGCTGGCGCCGACGGCTTCAGGAACGGGCCGCCGCAGAGGGGATCGAACCGCTGCGGGAGGAGCTGCGCCAGGTGGACCCGGAGGCCTATCAGCGCATCGCGGCCGCCGACGAAAAGCGGATCATCCGGGCCCTGGAGGTCTGGCACGAGACGGGCAAGACCATCACCCAACACAATGAGGAGACCCAACGCCAGCCGCCACGGTACCGGGCGGTGACCATCGGGCTGAACTTCGCCGAACGGCGGGACCTGTGGGACCGGATCAACCGGCGGGTGGACGAGATGATGGCCCAGGGCCTGGCGGAGGAAGTGCGGCAGCTGCTGGACAGCGGCGTGTCCCGGACCTGTACCGCCATGCAGGCCATCGGCTATAAGGAGCTGGCGGCGGCGGTGACCGGTCAGGGAGACCTTGCGGCTGCGGCGGAGGAAGTGAAGCTGCGCAGCCGTCAATATGCCAAGCGTCAGCTGACCTGGTTCCGGCGAAACCGGGAAACTTTGTGGCATGTCTGGGCGGGAGAGCCTGATTTTGCGGCGGCCCGCCATTTTGCGACAGAAAAAATGGAAGAATATGGGGTACTATGAACGGGAGGACAAGCCCTTCCGTCTGCAATAGAGAGAAACGGCATTGTCCCAATCTGAAACGTGAAGGAAGTGCCTACAACATGCAAAAGAACAGCAATCTACAGGACGTTTACCTTGCCAGTGTGCGGAAGAACCGGCTGAACGTGACCATGTTCCTGATGAACGGCTACCAGCTGCGGGGCGTGATCACCGGATACGACTCCTTTACCGTGGTGCTCAACTCGGACGGACGGCAGCAGGTGATCTACAAGCACGCCATCTCCACCATCGTGGCGGAACGACCGGTGGATCTCAGCGATGGGGAGATCAGTGGAGGGTCCCGTCAGCGGCTGTAACCCCTGGAAAGGACGGGTCGTACATGAAACCGGGAAAATGGATTCCAAAAATCGTCATGGTGGCGTTTTTCGTCGGCGCACTGCTCTACTTTGTGGGCTATGCGGTCCGGACGTTCCGCAGTGAGGTCACCACCACCGTCATCCACACCAGCACGGTGGAGGACTCGGTGGAGGGGACCGGACTGGTCATCCGCCGGGAGGAGCCGGTGGAGGGCACCGGAGAGCTGATGGAGGTGCTGCCCGCGGAGGGTGAGACGGTGGCCAAAGGGGAGACCCTGGCCCTGATCTACGAGAGCGGCGAGGCCCTGGAGCAGCAGGAAGAGCTGGACCAGAAGGAGGCGGAGCTGGAGGCCCTCCAGTACGTCCTGAGCCACAGCTCGGAGTCCTCGGACACGGTGGAGCTGAGCCGGAACATCATCTCCGCCATGGAATCCCTTCGTTCCCAGGTGGCCCAGGAGAATCTGACCCAGGTGGACGAGCAGATGCAGAAGCTGGAGACCATGATCTACCGGCAGGATTACACCTACCGGGGCAGTGAGGCGGTGACCAAGGAGATGAACCGCCTCAACCAGGAGATCAAGGAGCTGAAGGAGTCCCAGGACAGCGCCGTCTCCAGGCAGAAGGCCCAGGCGGCGGGGACCTTTTCCACCATCGTGGACGGGTATGAGCATGTGCTGCCCCCGGAGGTCCTCGACGGCCTGACCCCCTCCAAGCTGGAGGAACTGAAAGAGCAGCAGCAGGAGGTGGAGGAAGACCGCTACCTGGGCAAGATCGTCACCGGAAAGCGCTGGTACTTCGCCGCCGCCATGGATCAGGCGGACACCGAGCGGATGCGCAAGGGCCTGACGGTCACTGTCCGCTTTGACGACGTGGCCGGCGACCAGCCCATGACCGTCTACTCCATCGGCGATGCGGAGGACGGCAAGGTGGTGGTGGTCTTCTCCTCCAACCGGCACCTGAACGAGACCTCTCTGCTGCGCAGTCAGAACGTGTCCGTCATCTACGCCAGCTACACCGGCTTCCGCATTCCCAAGGAGGCCCTGCGGATGGATGGCGACCAGTACTATGTCTACCGCATCAACGGCGTCCAGATCCGCCAGGCCAAGGTGGACATTCTGGCGGAGACCGAGGACTACTTTGTGGTCTGGCAGGGCGAGTCCGTGGATGAGGACGGCAACTCCGTGGATCAGAGCCAGCTGGAAAAGGCCAAGCAGATCCGGGACGGCGATACCATTGTAATCCGCGGCACTGGCCTGTACGACGGCAAGGTGATCCAGCAGTAAAGGGAAAAATGCGCCCTCAGTGCGAATATCAAAGAGAAAGGCGGTGTCTGAGCATGGCGCTACAGGAAAACATCAGACAGGTACAGCAGAGGATTCAGGAGGCGGCCCGGCAGGCCGGCCGGGACCCGAATGAGATCACCCTGGTGGCCGCCACCAAGGTCCAGACCTCCGAGACCATCCGTGAGGCCATCGCCGGCGGCATCCGGGTCTGCGGTGAGAACCGGGTCCAGGAGTTCAACCAGCACTGGGCCGACGGGGCCTATGAGGGGGCGGATGTCCACTTCATCGGGCACCTGCAAAAGAACAAGCTCAAGTACCTGGTGGGCAAGGTGTCTCTGATCGAGTCGGTGGACTCGGAGGAGCTGATCCGGCTCATCGACAAACGGGCCCAGAATCTGGGCGTGGTCCAGGACATCCTCATCGAGGTGAACATCGGCGGTGAGGCCAGCAAATCCGGCGTGACCCCGGCCCGGGCGGCGGAGCTGATTGGCCTGGCGGCGGAGCTGCCCGGAGTCAACCCCAGAGGACTGATGGCAATCCCGCCAATTTCCCGCGAATTGGGACAAAACAGGCGATTTTTTGCCGCTATGTATCAGCTTTTTATTGACATAAAGGGGAAATCGTACGATAATAAAACTACTATCGACTGCTTATCCATGGGGATGAGCGGTGATTTCGAGGACGCCATTGCCGAGGGAGCAACGCAGGTTCGTGTGGGAACTGCGCTGTTTGGAGCCCGGCCTCCCATGCGGGCCAACGGATAAGCCCGGGGCTCCATCCCTGGTTTTTAGAGATATTATAAATTAGGAGGACACAATACTTATGAGCTTCATGGATGAACTGAGACGCCTGGCCCGTCCCTATGAGGATGACGACGACTTTTTGGATGAAGACCTGGAAGAGCCCTTTGCAGAGCCCCGGGAGGACCGCAGAGCCCGCAGAAAGCGGGAGGACCGCGACGACGACATGGATACCGGCTACACGGTGAACAACGACAAGGTGGTCAACATCAACACCACCACCCAGCTCCAGGTGGTCCTGGTCAAGCCGGAGAACTTCCAGGAGGCCTCCACCATTGCCGACCACCTGCGGGATAAGCGCACCGTGGTCCTGAACCTGGAGTCCACCAACAAGGACGTGGCACGCCGCATGGTGGACTTCCTGTCCGGCGCCTGCTACACCCTGGAGGGGAAGATCAAGAAGGTGGCTGTGGCGACCTACATCATCACGCCCTACAACGTGGACATCATCGGCGATCTGATCGACGAGTTGGAAAACAACGGCATGTACTTTTGAGGAAGTGCCCCGCACCCAGATAAAACAGACCGTATAAAGAGAATAAGGATAAAGGGGGATATGCCATGCTGACGCCGCAGGAAGTTGCTGAACACGGCTTTTCCAAGGCCCACGTAGGCGGCTACAATATGAAGGAAGTGGACGACTTTCTGGATCAGGTGACCGAGGATTACGGTCAGCTGTACAAGGAATGTGCCGTCCTGAAAGGCAAGATCAAGGTCCTGGCGGAGAAGATCTCCGAGTACCGTGAGACCGAGGAGGCCATGCGCTCCACCCTCCTGTCCGCCCAGAAGATGGCCAAGACCATGGTGGCGGAGGCCGAGGAGGAGAAGAAGCAGAGAATCGCCGACGCCGAGAAGCTGGGCCTCCAGCGCAAGGCCGAGGTCGAGCGGGAAGTGGCCGAGGCCGAGGGCAAGCTGGCTGCGGCTCAGGCCTCCACCCAGCAGTTTATCAACCAGGTGCGGGAGCTGGTCCGCCGGGAGGCGGAGTTCCTGGACAAGCTGCCCACCATGAAGGTGACGGTTGCGGAGGAGACTGCGCCCAAGGCGGCGGAGCAGAAGCAGGAACCGGCAGAGGCGCCGGAGACGGAAGCGCCCGCAGCAGAGGTCGCCGGTGACTCCATCGACCAGATCCTCCAGGAGGAGCAGGATCCCCAGCCCGAAGCGCCCGCAGAGGTCGAGAAGGAACTGGTGGGCGTGGCGGCAGGTGCCGGCGCAGAAGCCGACATGGATCTGGAAGAGCTGACCGGTAGCCGCATCGATTTTGACAACCTGAAATTCGGCAAAGATTACGAGATTGAGTGATCTTTGCGGACATACTGCGCCTTTAACATAGCCGTTATAAAACACGGCTATGTTATTGTGCATTTGTGTGCCATGATCTGTCACAAACAAGAAAGAGGAGACGAAGAAGAATATGGCTGATTACAACAAAACCATCAATCTGCCCAAGACAGATTTTCCCATGCGTGCGGCCCTGGCCAAGCGGGAGCCCGGCATGCTGGAGGAGATGAACCGCAAGGATCTCTACCACAAGCTCATGGACAAGAACAAGGGCAAGACGCCCTTTATTCTCCACGACGGGCCTCCCTACGCCAACGGCGACATTCACATTGGCACCGCCATGAACAAGATCCTCAAGGACTTCATCATTCGCTACAAGAACATGACCGGCCACTATGCTCCTTACGTCCCCGGCTGGGACACCCATGGCATGCCCATCGAGACCGCCATTCAGAAGAAGGGCGTCAAGCGCAACACCATGCCTGTCCCCGAGTTTCGTGACAAGTGCCGGGCCTTTGCACTGGACTTCCTGGACCGTCAGCGGGAGCAGTTCAAGCGCCTGGGCGGCATCGGCGACTGGGAAAAGCCCTACGTCACCCTGACGCCCGAGTTTGAGGCGGAACAGATCAAGGTCTTCGGCGCCATGGCCGCCAAGAACTACATCTATCAGGGCTTGAAGCCGGTCTACTGGTGCCCCACCTGTGAGACCGCCCTGGCTGAGGCCGAGGTGGAATACGCCGACGATCCCGTCACCACCATCTTCGTCAAGTTCAAGGTCCACGACGACAAGGGCAAGCTGGCCCAGTACGGCGACCTGGACAAGATGTTCTTTGTGATCTGGACCACCACCACCTGGACCCTGCCGGGCAACATGGCCATCTGCCTGAACCCCCAGCTGGAGTACTCCCTGGTGAAGATCCCCACCGGCGAAATCCTCATCATGGCCACCGACCTGGTCAAGAGCGTTATGGATGAGTCCGGTATCTCCGAGTACGAGACCGTCGCCACGATGTTCGGCGATGAGTTTGAGTATATGACCGCCTACCACCCCTTTATGAACCGGGACTCCCTGATTATCCTGGGCGACCACGTCACCCTGGACGCCGGTTCCGGCTGCGTCCACACCGCGCCCTCCTTCGGCTTGGACGACTTCTATGTCTGCCAGCGCTATGACAGCATCCCCACCGACGTGGAGATGGAGGTCTCGGTGAACGCACAGGGCTTCCTGAACGAGTTCGCCGGTCCCTACGCCGGGCTGCATGTGACCAAGGCCCATCCGGTGATCTTCAAGGATCTGGTGGAAATGGGCGCCATCCTGTCCAGCAAGGACATCGTCCACAGCTATCCCCACTGCTGGCGCTGCAAGAAGCCCATCATCTTCCGGGCCACCCAGCAGTGGTTCGCCAGCGTGGACGCCATCAAGGACGCCGCCGTGGAGGCCTGCGATAACATCCAGTGGAAGCCCGAGTGGGGCAAGGAGCGGATGGTCTCCATGATCCGGGAGCGCTCCGACTGGTGCATCTCCCGTCAGCGCACCTGGGGTGTGCCCATTCCCATCTTCTTCTGCAAGGACTGCGGCAAGCCCTACTGCACCGAGGAGTCCATCCAGAAGGTGTCCGACATCTTCCGGGTAGAGGGCTCCAACGCCTGGTGGGCCAGGGAAGCTGCCGAGCTCATGCCCGAAGGCGCCAAGTGCGAGTGCGGCTGCACCGAGTTCACCAAGGAACAGGATATTATGGACGTGTGGTTTGACTCCGGCTCCACCTGGGCCGCCGTCTGCGACGAGAATCCCGCACATCCCGAGCTGAGTTATCCCACCGACCTGTATCTGGAAGGCGGCGACCAGTATCGCGGCTGGTTCCAGTCCTCCATGCTCACCTCCATTGCCGCCCGTGGCGTGGCGCCCTATAAGCGCATCATCACCCATGGCTGGACCGTGGATGGCAAGGGCAAGGCCATGCACAAGTCCTTGGGCAACACCGTGGCGCCCCAGGACATCATCAAGGATTACGGCGCAGACATCCTGCGTCTGTGGGTGTCCTCCGCCGACTACACCCAGGATATGCGCATCTCCAAGCCCATCCTGAAGCAGCTGTCCGACGCCTACCTGAAGATCCGCAACACCAGCCGGTACATTCTGGGCAACCTGAACGGCTTCGACCCGGCCACCGATATGGTGCCCGATCAGGAGCTGATGGAGCTGGATCAGTGGGCGCTGGCCGCCACCAACCGCTTGGTAGAGGCGGCACGGGCCGGCTACGACAGCTACGACTTCCACAACGTATATCGCGCTGTGTATAACTTCTGTGTGGTGGATATGTCCAACTTCTATCTGGACATCATCAAGGACCGGCTGTACTGCTCCGCCGTGGGTTCCTATGAGCGCCGCAGTGCCCAGACCGCCATCTACAAGGTTCTGGACACCCTGGTCCGGGTGATCAGCCCCATCCTGGTCTTTACCAGTGAGGAGATCTGGGGCGTCATGCCTCACGACGCATCTGCCGATCCGGAGAGCGTGCTCTTCAACGACATCCCCGAAGTGAATCCCGCCTGGAAGCTCAGCGACGAGAAGGCTGCCTACTGGGATACCATCATGAAGCTGAAGGGCGACGTGAACCAGGCTCTGGAGAAGGCACGTGCCGCCAAGACCTGCAAGAAGTCCACCGATGCCAAGGTGACCCTGTACCTGAACGACAAGGCCATGGCAGTCTATGAGACCGTGAAGGACGCGGACCTGGCTCAGCTGTTCATCGTCTCCAAGGTGGTGCCCGTGCAGGACGCCGCTCCGGCCGACGCCGTTGTGGGCGAGAACGTAGAGGGCCTGGCCGTCACCGTGGAGATGGACGAGGATCCCAAGTGCGTCCGCTGCTGGCTCCACCATCCCGACATCGGTCAGGACGCTGAGCACCCCGAGCTGTGCCCCCGCTGCGCCGCTGTGGTGAAGACCATGGTGCTGGAGGACTGATTGATTCACAAAATGCAGGCATTTTGTGAGTGTTGCAGCCTGACTGCGCGCTTTCCCTGTGGGAATGCACTTGCAGGCTGAGAGGTGAAATTCCCGAGGTACATGCCCTCAGAAATTTCTGATCGCACTTGATTCCGTCATTAAAAAATGACGGAACTCTGCGAGGCTTTGTACAACGCATAGAGAGTCCCTTTGGGAGGTTTCGCTTTCCAAAGGGGCTTTTTCTGTTGTGGTTTGAGGAGAAACGTGTTACAATGAGAAAAATTCTTTGCCAAAAGAGGGACTGTGACGCACATGGAGTATGAGGCCGGAAAATATGATGTAGCGGTGATCGGAGCCGGGCACGCCGGGATTGAGGCGGCCCTGGCCAGCGCACGGCTGGGCTGCCGTACCCTGTGCTTCACGGTGAATCTGGACGCAGTGGGCAATATGCCCTGCAACCCGGCCATCGGCGGCACGGGCAAGGGCCACCTGGTCCGGGAGCTGGACGCTCTGGGCGGTGAGATGGCACGAGCGGCGGATCAGGCCTGCATCCAGTACCGGCTGCTGAACCGGGGCAAGGGACCGGCAGTCCACTCGCTTCGGGCCCAGGCGGACCGGCGGAAGTACCAGGAAGTGATGAAGCACACCCTAGAGGTCACCGACAACCTCTTCCTCCGGCAGGCGGAGGTAGTGGAGATCCGGACCGACGCGGGCGGCGCTGTCTCCGCAGTGGTCACAGCCACCGGCGCTGTCTATCAGGTCCGGGCAGTGGTGGTGGCCACCGGCACCTATCTGGGCGGCCGCACCATCGTGGGCGAGGTCATCCGGGACTCCGGTCCCGACGGACTTCAGGCGGCACTGCCGCTCACCGACTGTCTGCGCAGGCTGGGGGTCACCATCCGGCGCTTTAAGACCGGCACACCGCCCCGGGTCAATGCCCGCAGCGTGGATTTTTCCAGGATGGAGCTGCAGGAGGGGGATGCGGACCCGGTGCCCTTTTCCTTTTCCACCGAGCAGGCCCCGGAAAATCAGGCGGTCTGCTACCTGACCTATACCAACGAGCGCACCCATGAGATTATCCGGGCCAATCTGGACCGCTCTCCGCTGTACAACGGGGCGATTGTGTCCACGGGACCCCGGTACTGCCCGTCCATCGAGACCAAGATTGTCCGGTTTGCCGACAAGAAACGGCACCAGCTCTTTGTGGAGCCCATGGGGCTGAACACCGAGGAGCTGTACATTCAGGGCTTTTCCTCTTCGCTGCCCGAGGATGTCCAGGTGGCCATGCTCCACACCATTCCCGGCCTGGAGCAGGCGGAGATCACCCGGGTGGCCTACGCCATCGAATACGACTGCGTCGATCCCACCGAGCTGCTGCCCACCCTGGAGCACAAAAAAATCCCCGGCCTCTACGGAGCGGGACAGTTCAACGGCTCCTCCGGCTATGAGGAGGCTGCGGTGCAGGGCTTTGTGGCTGGAGTCAACGCGGCGCTGAAGCTTCAGAATAAGGAACCGCTGGTGCTCCGGCGGGATCAGGGATATATCGGTGTGCTGATTGACGACCTGGTCACCAAGGGCACCAATGAGCCCTACCGGATGATGACCAGCCGGACCGAGTATCGGCTGATCCAGCGCCAGGACAATGCCGACGAGCGGCTGACTCCGGTGGGGTATCGGATCGGACTGGTCAGTGAAGAGCGGTATCAGGCGGTGCAGGAGAAGTACCGGGCAGTGCGGGCGGAGATCGCCCGACTGGAGCACTGCGGTGCGGCGCCCTCACCGGAGCTGGACCGGATGCTGGAGAGCCGGAATGAGCCGCCCGCCAAACACGGCGTCAAGCTGTCCGACCTGCTGCGACGGCCCCGGGTGACCTATGCGGACCTGGCGCCCTTTGACCCGGAGCGGCCCGCGCTGGACCGGCTGGTCACCGAGCAGGTGGAGATCCAGCTGAAATACAAAGGATATATCGACCGGCAGATGCGGCAGGTGGAGGAGTTCCGTCGGATGGAGGCCCACCAGCTGCCCGCCGATCTGGACTACGACCATCTGACAGGGCTCCGACTGGAGGCCCGGGAGAAGCTCAAGGCTATCCGCCCGTTAAATCTGGGGCAGGCCAGCCGGATCTCCGGCGTCAGCCCGGCGGATGTGGCCGCGCTGATGATCCATTTGGAGAAGCGGACCGATCAAGAGGCGCATGATATGGAGTGAAAACCTGTTTGAGACCGAGCCGTATAATGGAAGAATGAGGAGCGGTTCGGTGGAGAGCAGATTTGAAAGAAAAAAGAAATATAAGGAGGAACAAAACATGAAAAGACACAACCGACATCTGTTGCGCAGCCTGTGCGCGGTGCTGATGATGGCGGCGATGCTGCTGAGTCTGGCCGCCTGTGGTGGCAGTAGCACCTTTGACGCTTCTGGCTATGTGAGCGCCTATCTGAAGGCCAACCTCACCGGGGATACCGCCGATCTGGAGGGCTACTCCAAGGAAGCGGTCACCCAGCTGGAAGTGGATTACGACAGTGAGATCGAGTCCCTGCTGGAGTCTATGACTGCCGGAAGCGAGCTCTCGGACGAGGTGAACAGTGATTTTGTCGAGCTGATCCACTCCATGCTGGATAACGTCTCCTATACCGTGGGCGAGGCCACCGAGGTGACCGAGGGCAGTGCCACCGGCTATACGGTGCCCGTCACCTTCAAGCCGCTGAAGCTGGATGTCGCGGACGAGCTTCAGGAGTGGGCGACAAACCTGGACCAGGAAGACCTGGATCTCACGGATATGAACGCGCTCTATGACATGGTCTTCAAGAAAGCAGCTACGCTGCTCAAGGACGCTGTGGCCAAGGGTGAGTACGGCGAGGAAGAGACCATCAACCTCACCGTGACCAAGAACGAGGATGGCCTCTACGAGCCGGATCAGAGTCAGCTGTACGAGATTGGCTCGAAGCTGTTCACCAGTGACCTGACGGAGCTGGGTAGTCTGGAATAAGCAGATACATGATAAAAAACCTGCCCATTTGGGCAGGTTTTTTCTTATACCGGGCTGTAGCAGGTCTGATTTTCTGCGATCAGCTCCGGCTGGCCGTCGTTGACGTCCACGATGGCGTAGCTGCAATTATAGGGCACGCCCTGGCGCCAGAAGTAGCCCTGAGGCGGGTCTACGGCGTTGAGCAGGGCGCAGGGAGCGGCGCCGTGGGCGGACAGGAGGATGGTCTTATCCTGAAGCTCTCTGTGGTGAATCAGCTTGTCTAAGTACGTGCGCATCCGAGCGCACAGATCTGGAATGGACTCGCCGCCTTTGGGGGTGCGGTAGTGCCCCGGATCCCGGATGAAGTTGAGCAGATTGGGGTCCGGCTCCGGATACGCCGGCGTGGGGAGGGCGGGACTGCCCTCGCACTCGCCAAAGGCGATCTCGATCAGCTGAGGCTCCTCAATCAGAGGCACATTCCGGCCCCGGAGGATGATCTCCGCCGTCTGGCGGGCCCGGCGGAGAGGGGAGGTGTAAGCCAGATCAAAGGGGACGTCCCGGAGACCGTCGGCGGTGACCTCCGCCAGAGCGATGCCGTTTTCGTTGAGGGGGATGTCACTGTGGCCCTGGAACAGCCGCCGCACGTTCCAGGCGGTCTCTCCGTGGCGCATAATATACAGTCTCATAGAAAAATCCTCAGAATTTCGCGCCGCCGAACTCAGACAGCTGCAGCGATTTGTTCTTGTCCTGGACCCACTTGATGGACCAGGGTGCGGAGAAGAGCAGCAGCTTGTTGCCCTGGTAGTCCTCCACCAGCTTGATGTCCTGCCCGTTGCCCATGACCAGGTCGTCCTCCAGGCTGCCGTCAAAGGCGTCCACCCAGCGCAGGTATTCGTAGGGCAGGTTGTCCATGACCAGGTCCACCTTGTACTCGTTTTTCAGCCGGTACTCGAACACGTCAAATTGCAGGGTGCCCACGCAGCCCACAATCACTTCCTCCATGCCGGTGTAAGGGATCTTGAAGATCTGAATGCCGCCCTCCTGGGCGATCTGCTCGGTGCCCTTGATGAACTGCTTCCGTTTCAGGGTGTCCTTGGGCCGGACCCGGCGGAAGTGCTCCGGCGCGAAGGTGGGGATGGGGTCAAAGCGGAAGGATTTGCCCGGTGCGCACAGGGTGTCCCCAATGGAGAACATGCCCGGGTCAAAGACGCCGATGATGTCCCCGGCGTAGGCCTCCTCGATGATTTCCCGGCTTTGGGCCATCAGCTGCTGGGGCTGGGAGAGCTTCATCTTCCGCCCGCCCTGGACGTGCTCCACCTCCATGCCCTTCTCGAATTTCCCCGAGCAGATGCGGATAAAGGCGATGCGGTCCCGGTGGGCCTTGTTCATGTTGGCCTGGATCTTGAACACAAAGGCGGAGAAATCGTCCTCCACCGGGTCGATGAGTCCGGCGGTGGAGTTGCGGGGCAGGGGCGG
>OLNN01000742.1_pt1 | contig 32253 bp, 32 predicted proteins | sample 1672141 | NCBI WGS metagenome assembly OLNN01 (sample SAMEA3136652, study PRJEB25190) | human gut metagenome | biome: human gut; feature: human-associated habitat; material: faeces | place: Austria | collected 2013
CGCGAGCTGGGTTCAGAACGTCGTGAGACAGTTCGGTCCCTATCTGTTGCGGGCGTAAGAGATTTGAAGGGGGCTGTCCTTAGTACGAGAGGACCGGGATGGACGCACCTCTGGTGCACCTGTTGTCGTGCCAACGGCACAGCAGGGTAGCTACGTGCGGACGAGATAAACGCTGAAAGCATCTAAGCGTGAAACTTTCCCTAAGATAAGATCTCTCATCCGTTAAGGAGTAAGGCACGATATAGACGATGTCGTAGATAGGCCGGAGGTGGAAGTGCAGTAATGTATGGAGCTGACCGGTACTAATCAGCCGAGGGCTTGACCTTAAACGCGAGGTTCAAGCGAAGGATGCAGGCGCTTGCGAGGCGTATGCGGTTACTTTGTTCGGTTTTGAGGGTGCGTTGCCCCCTCTTGTTTCTTGGAAACAAGGAGTAAGGAAAGTTTTCTTTGCTTACTGCATCCATTTGATCCCGCACGGCGGGGTTAAAGGATGGTGGGCTACGGCCTCTTGTTCACAAGAAAGTAAGTTGGTGTTGATTGCAGTGAGGGTCCACCCGTTCCCATCCCGAACACGGAAGTTAAGCTCACTTGCGCCGAAGATACTTGTTTGGAGACGAACCGGGAAAATAGGTAACGCCAACACAAAAACGGCATGGCTTCGGCTATGCCGTTTTTGCATGTAAAGTGAATATACTATCAAGAACAGCCCTTGGCAAGGATATCCTCGCCAAGGGCTGTGTTTTGGTTGCTGTGAAGCGCTATGGGCTCAAATGGAATCCTTCATGGCCTCGTACCACGCTTGCGCAAAGGTGGTCATCCCCTTCTTGTTGGGGTGGGTGCCGTTGACGGTTTCGTAAACGCCGTCAATGGAGGACAGATCCACCAGGTGGACCCGGTCGCCGGCCTCTTCCACGCACTGATGGATGATGGCGTTGTATTCTCCCCGCTTTTTCAGAGGGACGGGATCCAGGTAATAGGGTTCACATTCCTTGCCCACAACGATGGTACCCACCCAGATCTGTGCATCGGGGTGGAACTTTTTCAGGGAATCCAGCATCTCGCGGTAGTCCCGCTGGAACTTATCCAGGTCGATGCTGTGCGCCACATCGTTGATGCCCGCATAGACCAGAATGATGTCTGGGCTGGCATCCTCCGTGGCCAGGCTGCGGATCCGCCGGGGCAGGCAGGCGGAATAGTGGCCGGCATAACTGACGTGGGAGCCGGCATAGGCATTGTTGGCCAAAAACTCGCCGCCCAGCAGTTTGGTCAGCTGCATCCACCAGGTGCCCTCCGGCGAATCAAACCCGGAGTAGGAGACATAGCTGGGGGAGTAAAAACTTGCTTGCCGAGGGACGTACCCTTCGAAGGAGCTGATCCCATCCCCCAACACCGAAATTTTAGGCGCAGTCATTTGAGACATATAAAGTCCTCCTTTATGTGATATAAGACATCAAACGCAAAACCGTTAGGCCAGTCAGCCTTCTAGCGCTATCCTATCAAATTCCCAGACAAATAGATGTTGCGGCGGCACCACTTTCTGCTCTTTTCCTGCCGTCGTTCCATACCTTTCATTATACCACGAACCGAAGTGCAACGCAAAGAAAAGGAGAAAAAATTTTTAGAAGGCGATTATTTTTTCTCTCCCTCGCCATCCATGGCACCCAACCAGAGCTGCGCCAGCTGGCGCATCCCTTCCCCTGTGGGGTGGAAGGCGTCCAAGGCTGTGTAGCGGGACCCTGTGGCGGCCAGATCCACCAGGTGGCAGCCGGTGGCTTGTACGGCGGCACGAATGGCCTCGTTGTAAGGGACCAGCCGCTGGACAAAGCAGGCCATGGAGTTGGTGGTACCGGCAATGGCCCCCAGCAGGAGGGTGCCGCAGTGGATCTGGACCTGAGGATAGAGGGCCAGGAGGTTTCCCAGCAGCGCCTGGTACTCTCGGGTGAACACGTCCAGAGGGATGCCAAAGTTGGCGTCGTTCAGGCCGGCGTAGAGCAGGATGTGATCCGGCCCCTCCCCCTCCACAGACAGTCCCCGCAGCCGTTTTTGGGAAAACCCGCCCATGGTGCCTGCGGGGGAGATGGTGTTGCCCGAGATGGACTGGTTGGAGAGATAGACCCCGCCCTGGGCGCGAATCACTTGCATCCACCAGGTGTCCTCCACAGTATACACGCCGGTGGCGGCGCCGGTATCCGGGGCGTAATGCTCTGCCCCGACGGGGCAGTAACCCTGAAAGGTGCTGATGGAATCTCCCAGAACGGAGAATTTCGGGGGATGGACGGTCATGTTGGGCAGCCTCCTGATGACAAATTTCCTGCATAGTATACCAAAAAAAGGGGAGAAAGGGAAGAGGAAGGGGAAAGGAACCAAATTCTAGAAAATTTCAGATTTGTTTGGAAAAGCACTGGACAATTGGAGCAGATGGCTTTATTATATATAGTGTTTTAGTCTCCCTGCGGACTGAGGCAATTTTTTGGGGAAAAAGAGAATTTGGCAAGGAAAAACAGAGGTGATGCTTATGAAGCAAATGTTTTACGGCGGCGTTCACCCCGCCGAGCATAAGGAAGCGACAGAGCAGAAACCGATTCAACCGTTGGCCAACGCCCCGGCTCAGGTGGTCATCCCGATGTCCATGCACATCGGCGCCCCCTGTAAGCCCGTGGTGCAGAAAGGTGATACGGTGACGGTCGGCCAAAAGATTGGCGAGACCGCAGGCCTTGGCGCCCCCATCCACGCCAGTGTTTCTGGCACTGTGGTGGCAGTGGAGCCCCGTCCTGGAACCGGCGGCACGCCTACGCTTTCTGTCGTAATCGAAAATGACTTCCAAAACACCCTTTGTCCGGATTGCAAGCCCCGTGAAAATGTGGATGCGCTGACCTCCCAGGAGATCATCGACATCATTCGCGAGGCCGGCTGCACCGGTATGGGCGGCGCGGGTTTCCCCACCCACGTCAAAATCAGTTCCGCAGTGGGCAAAGCAGATACCATTATTATCAATGGTGCGGAGTGCGAACCTTACATTACCGCAGACCATCGTCTGATGCTGGAGCACGGCGAGAAGATCATCGGCGGTGTTCGGTTCATCATGAAGGCCCTTCAGCTGGACCACGCGTACATCGGCATTGAAGACAATAAGATGAACGCAGTCAACCACCTGAAAGAACTGGTGGGCGGCGCCAAGGACATCACTGTCCAGGCTCTGCGCACCCGGTACCCCCAGGGTGCTGAGAAGCAGCTGATCCAGGCCATCACCGGCCGGGAGGTTCCTCCCGGAAAGCTGCCTGCCGATGTGGGCTGCTGCGTGTTCAATGCGGCCACCACGGCAGCCATCTATGACGCGGTGGTTCTGGGGCAGCCGGTGTATCAGCGGGTGATCACCGTCACCGGCAGCGCCGTGAAGAACCCCGTGAACCTGCTGGCGCCTGTGGGCACCCCCTTCTCCCACCTCATCGAGGAGGCCGGCGGTTTCAATGGAACCCCTGCCCGGGTCATCTCTGGCGGCCCCATGATGGGGTTTGCCCAGTACGACATGTCGGTGACCATGGGAAAGGCCAGCAACTGCGTGCTCTGCCTGAGCAAGGAGGATCTGCCTGCCACCAGTGCCAATCCCACCTGCATCCGCTGCGCCCGCTGCGTCAACGTCTGCCCCATGCACCTGACCCCCCTCTTTATGAACATGTTCGCCAAAGCCCGCCGTTGGAGCGAGGTGGAGGAAGAGTACCGGATTATGGACTGCATGGAATGCGGAAGCTGCCAGTATGTCTGCCCGGCTAGAATTCCTCTGGTCCAGCAGTTCCGCACGGCCAAGTTTGCCATCCGCCAGCAGGCGGCCAAAAAGTAAGGAGGGGATAGCATGGAAGAGTATAAACTGAGCGTAGCCTCCTCGCCCCACGCATCATCCCCGGTTGGGACCAAGAACCTGATGCGGGATGTCCTCATCGCCCTGATCCCCGCTCTGGCGATGGGCATCTATGTGTTTGGACCGCGCGCGCTGACCACCACTTTGGTGTCGGTCATTTTCTGTGAGATTTTTGAGTGGGGATACTGCAAGCTGATGCACAAGCCCATCCCCTGCAAGGACCTGTCTGCCGCCATCACCGGCGTGCTGCTGGTGTTTGTATGTCCGGTAACGCTGCCCTATTGGATGATCATTATTGGTGACTTCTTTGCCATTGTGGTGGTCAAGCAGCTTTTCGGCGGCCTGGGCACCAACTTCCTCAACCCCGCACTGGCTGGCCGGGCCTTCCTGATGCTCTGCTACCCCGTGCCTATGACCACTTGGGTGCTCCCCGGTCGGGAGAACTGGGCCTCCATTATTTCCGCGACGGATGCGGTCACCGGTTCCACCCCCCTGTCTGCCGACTTCATGAAGAATGGCATCCTGCCTGACGCCTCCCTGGCTGACATGTTCATCGGCAACATCGGCGGCTGCGTGGGCGAGGTTTCCGCCATCGCCCTGCTCATCGGCGGGATTTACCTGATCGCCAGAAAGGTAATCCGGATCCGGATCCCCCTGGCTTACATCCTCACCGTGGCCGTGCTGACCCTGGTCTTCTCCCGGGCCCCCGAGGGTGTGAACGTGTTCACCTGGATGCTGTACGAGCTCTTCGCCGGCGGCCTGTTCCTGGGCGCGTTCTTCATGGCAACCGACTATGTCACCAGCCCCAGCACCCCCAAGGGTGAGATTATCTTCGGCATTGGCGCTGGCCTGCTGGTGGTCTTTATCCGCTACTTCGGCGGGTATCCCGAAGGCGTTTGCTACTCCATCCTCATCATGAACATCTGCGTCTGGCTCATCGACAAGGCCACCCTGCCCAAGCGCTTCGGCGTGACCGCAGAGATGCGCAAGGCAGAGAAGGAGAAGGCAAAGGCCGCCAAGAAAGCTGCAAAGGAGGGCGCGGAAGCATGAACGCAAAGAAAGAATCCTATGCCGCCATGATCATCGTTTTGGCCCTCATCTGCCTGGTGGTTGCGGCTTTGCTGGGCGTTGTCAACAACGTCACCGCCCCTGCCATTCAGGCCAACACAGAGGAAACGGTGCAGGAGTCCTTGGCGACCGTCCTGCCCGCTGACAGCTATGATAAAGTAGAATTTCCTGACGGCAGTGTTACGCTGAGCAGCGGCACCACGGTGACCGTGGTTTCGGTGTACCAGGCCGGCGAAGAGGGCTATGTTGTGGAAGTGCTCGCTCCTGGTGGGTATGCCGGTGATATCGACATGATGACCGGCATCAACACAGCCGGTGAAGTGACGGGTATCGCCATCATTGACCACTCGGAAACCTCTGGCTTGGGCTCTAAGTCTACAGACCCCAACTGGCAGGCCCAGTTTAAGGGTACCACGGAAGACGTAAGCGTTACCAAGGATGGCGGTTCCATCAACGCCATCACCGGCTCCACCATTACCTCCCGCTGCGTGTGCAACGGCGTCAACGCTGCCCGTGCGGTGGTAGAAGCCCTGGGTTAAGGAGGGAGCGAGAGAATGAATTTCAAAAAGCAATTAAAGGACGGTCTGGTCACCCAAAACCCCGCCCTGGTGCAGCTGATCGGCATGTGCCCCCTTTTGGCCATCACGACCTCGCTGTTCAACGGCATCGGCATGGGCATCGCGGTGGTGCTGATCCTCACCTGTTCTAACATCGTTATTGCCGCCCTGCGGAAGATCATCCCCAACAAGGTTCGTATCGCCTGCTATATCGTCGTGATCGCCGGCTTCGTGACCATGGTGGACCTGCTGGTGCAGGGCTTTGTCCCGGCGCTGTCTGCGAGCCTGGGTCTGTTCATCCCCCTGATCGTGGTGAACTGCGTCATCCTGGGCCGTGCGGAGGCATTCTCCTCCAAGAACAGCATCGGCGCATCCGCTCTGGACGGTATCTTCCAGGGCATCGGTTACATGATCGTGCTCATCATCATGAGCGTGGTTCGTGAGTTCCTGGGCGCCGGCACCTTTGGCGGCGGCATCCTCAACGGCGGCGACGGCATCCGCATCATCCCCGAGTCCGGCGCGGCCCTGGGCATGATCCTCCCTGTGGGCGGCTTCCTCACCCTGGGTGTGGTTATCGCTGTGGCCCAGTACCTGATGAACCGACCCAAGAAGAATAAGGAGGTGGCGAAGTAATGGAAAGTATTACCAGCCTGCTCTCCATCGCCTTGGGCGCTATCCTGGTGAACAACTTCGTTCTGTCCCAGTTCCTGGGCATCTGCCCCTTCCTGGGCGTGTCCAAGAAGGTGGAGACCGCCCTGGGCATGGGCATGGCAGTTACCTTCGTCATGGGCGTGGCCTCTGCGGTCAACTGGCCCATCAATGAGTTCCTGAACAGCCATGGCCTGGGCTTTATGCAGACCGTGACCTTCATCCTGGTCATTGCCTCCCTGGTGCAGTTCGTGGAAATGTTCCTGCAGAAGATGGTGCCTTCCCTGTATGAGGCCCTGGGTGTGTACCTGCCTCTGATCACCACCAACTGCGCCGTGCTGGGCGTGGTGCTGCAGAACGCACAGAATTCCTACAACTTCGGCGAGAGCCTGACCTACGGTATCACCGGCGGTCTGGGCTTCCTGCTGGCCATCGTCCTGTTCGCCAGCGTGCGGGAACGTATGGAGTTCAGCAAGTGGCCCAAGGCCTTCGATGGGTTCCCCATTGCCCTGGTGGCTGCCAGCTTGATCTCTCTGGCCTTCATGGGCTTCTCTGGCCTGAAAGTTTGGTAAGGGAGGCGAAGAGAGAATTATGAATACTATGATTTTAGCCCCGATTGTACTGTGTGTACTGGGTATTGTGTTCGGCGCCATTCTGGCTGTGGCCGCTAAGGTCTTCGCCGTGGAGAAGGATCCTCGGGAAGAGGCCATTGCGGAATGCCTCCCCGGCGCCAACTGCGGCGGCTGCGGCTACCCTGGCTGCAGCGGTTATGCCGCTGCCATCGTGGCCGGTAAGGCCCCGGTGAACGCCTGCTCCCCCGGTGGCGCAGACGTGGCCAATGAGATTGGTAAGATCATGGGCGTGGAGGTCGAAGTCGGCGCCCGGAAGATCGCCCAGGTGATGTGCACCGGCGGCGGCCACAACAAGACCCGCTACGATTATGTGGGTCTGGAGAGCTGCTTGGCCGTGAGCCGGGTCTCCTCCGGTCCCCTCCAGTGTTCCTATGGATGTCTGGGCGGCGGCGACTGCGTGGAGGCCTGTAAGTTCGACGCCATCCACGTGGTGGACGGCGTGGCCAAAGTGGACTTTGAAAAGTGCGTGGCCTGCGGCGCCTGCGTGGATGCCTGCCCCAAGAACATCATCCGCATCGTGCCCCTCAACTCCAAGAAGTACACCGAGATCCCCTGCGCTTCCCATGACAAGGGCCCCGTGGTCCGTCAGGCCTGCGACAACGGTTGTATCGGTTGTAAGCTCTGTGAGAAGGCCTGTCCCAGAGAGGGCGCCATCGTCATCGAGAACTTCCTGGCCAAGATCAACTATGACATCTGCATCGGCTGCGGTCTGTGCTCCCGTGCCTGCCCCCGTAAGCTGATCACTGTGGACGGTAAGGTGCTTCCTCCTCTGCCGAAGAAGAAGCCCGCCGAGCCCAAGGCAGATGCCCCCAAGGCCGAAGCCGCACCCAAGGCAGCAGAAGCTCCTAAGGCGGAAGCTGCTCCCGCTGCCGAGGCCCCCAAGGCGGAAGAGGCCCCTAAGGCCGAGTAATCCCTTTGGGAGATCCCTGCATTCAAAAACACCGGGATGGTCACAGACCATCCCGGTGTTTTTTGGCGGACAGGGAAGCTTACAGGCCGCTCTTCTGCTTGGACATCTCGTAGGAAGCGCACTCGGTGCAGGCGCACTCCTTGGTGGCAGGGCCGCAGCAGCCCACCTGGATGGAGGAGAGAGAGCAAACGCTCTTGGCGCTGTTGTGGTGGGTGCAGCTGGAGACGGAACACTTGATGTTGTTATTGGCGTTCATAGAGTGATTCATGGGATGGACCTCCTTTTCAAAGTCTGCAACTAGTATGGCACAGCGTTTTTTCCATTATGCGTGGGGCCAACGGCATTTTTTTGGCATAGAATGGGTGGGAGGTGAGGTGACATGGATCTACGCCACAATCAAATTACCATACAGGAGCTGCTGGCCGATCCCCGGGCCCGGGAAGTGCTGGCCCGGCGGTTCCCCCAGGCGATTGACCGGCCCATTGTGGCCCAGTCCGGGGCTATGACCTTGGAGCGGGCCATGAAGTTAGGGGCGGCCTTCGTTTCCAAAAAGAGCATACAAGCGGCCCTGGAAGAGCTGCAGGCCCTTTGACGGCAGGGCCGGGACGCTGCCCCGGCCCTTACATAGCCGGAAGGGGAAGAAAAATTTGCCTTCCCCCGGAAAAAATCATTGACAAACCTTGTGAAGTGTGATAATCTATACAAGCTAACGGTTCCGGAATACGTACTTATGCGGGTGTAGTTCAATGGTAGAATCCCAGCCTTCCAAGCTGGTCGCGTGGGTTCGATTCCCATCACCCGCTCCATCTGCAAAGTCGACAGCCTCGGGTGCCGGTTTTGCAGATGGCAGCGGTACAGGAGCTGTTTTTTGGGACATGCTGTCCCAGTCACGGCAGCTGTTATATGCGCCTGTAGCTCAGCTGGATAGAGCAACTGCCTTCTAAGCAGTGGGTCAGGGGTTCGAGTCCCTTCAGGCGTGCCATGTTTCCCTGTCACTGTGCAAGTGCAATTTGGTGGGTGTAGCTCAGTTGGTTAGAGCACCGGATTGTGGTTCCGGGTGTCGAGGGTTCGAGTCCCTTTACCCACCCCAGATATCTCGGGAGAGAGCCGGAGCGTCGGTTCCGGCTCTCTTCTCATAGAGAGCCTTTGTTCCCGCCTATGATGGGGTGTCGCCAAGTGGTAAGGCACGGGACTTTGACTCCCGCATTCGCTGGTTCGAGTCCGGCCACCCCAGCCATTTTTGACCCGTTAGCTCAGTTGGCAGAGCACCTGCCTTTTAAGCAGGGTGTCCGGGGTTCGAATCCCCGACGGGTCACCATGTTAAAAATCCTGGAATCCCTTGTATCCCAAGAGATTCCAGGATTTTTTGTTGCGTAAGCAGGGCCCTGGTCCTGCGTGGCCAAGGGGGCATTGCCTTTGCAGCGGAATACACCCCTGGGGATTTGCCGGGGCGCTACCGCTTCGACTTTGCGGTGTTCCGCCAGGGGAAGCTGGCCTACCTCATTGCGTACGACGGGGTTCTCCATACTACCTACAGCGGCCGGGGCTGGGACACGGAAGCCCGGTTTCTCCGCACCCAGGCCAGCGATGGGCTGAAAAATGCCTACTGTGCCCGGAAGGGCATCCCCCTGCTGCGCATTCCCCACACCCAGTATGCCCTGCTGTCGCTGCCGGATTTGGTGTTGGAAACGAGTCCCTTCCGCCTTTCACTGCCGGGCCTTGGCGGGGATGCGCAGGGACCACAGCAGGAACAGGCAGGTAATGGCAATGGCGAAGTAGTAGGAGAGATAGGGCACGTCTCCCACCATTGCCGTCAGCGCACGGAGGAGGAGGGGGGAGAGGAACTGGGCCAGGTACAGGGCGGCCGACAGCAGGGGCATCACGGTGGTGGTAGCGTCCTTCCCCGCCCGGCGGGCGGCCTCGGAGATCAGGAAGGGGATGCCGGCGCCGTTGGCAAAGCCGATGCAGGCAGACCCCAGCAGGGTGCCGGCCCAGCCCCCCAGGAAGGTCAGCAGGAGGTAGCCCACCAGGAAGAGCAGGGGGGCGAAGACCTTGGTGCCTCCCCGCAGCACCCCCTGGATGCGGACGAAGAGCAGCCCGCCGAGGAGGGCCACTAAGTCGGCCCCGGCCATGATGGCGGCGATGTACTGCTGGCCGATGACCCCGTCCCCGCTGGTCTCTAGGGCAAAGTTGGCGGGGTAGAGGAAGAAGGCGGACATGAGCAGGAACATGGCCAGGACATAGACGAAGAAGGTCCGCAGCCCGCCGGGGGCGGGGGTGTCGGCGGCCTGGGCTGTGGGTGCCTGCCGGGGGATCCCGCCTTTGGGGAGGAAGCGCAGACACAGGAGAATGCTCCCCAGCCCCAGGAGATAGACCAGAAAGCTGGCCCGCCAGCTGATCCCCGCCAGCAGCCCTGCCAGCAGGGTGGCAATGACGCCCCCCAGCTGGTTCATGGCCGAGGAGATCCCCAGGAGGGAGGCCTGCTTCTCCGGCGGGAAGTAGTCGGTGAGCAGCCCGGTGGACAGGGGCATGAGGATCCCCACCCCCACCCCGACCAGGGCCCGCATCACCAGGACCAGGCCGATCTGGTCAAAGAGTCCGGCGGCGCAGCCCCCCGCGGTGTAGAGGGACAGCCCCAGCAGCACCAGGGTGCGGGTGTTCAGCCGCCGGCAGAGCTTGGGGAAGAAGAAGTTGGTGATGACGATGAACAGCGCGGGGATGCTGATGATCATCTGGACAAAGGTCTGGCTGCTCTGGGCAAAGTGGGCCTGAATCACGTTCAGGGCAGGGGCCACAGCGGCGCCCGCCATCACCGTCAGCAGCGAGAGGGAGAGGATACTCCCGGTGAGCCCCCTCCCGATGGGTTTGGCTTGCAGCAAACAATCGCTTCCTTTCTGGTCTTCTTTTCGCAAAAAAAGATGCGCAAGTCCTGTTTGGACTTACGCATCTCTGCTACACAACACCTTTAGTATCCCACAAAACCACGCAAAAGTCAAAGGAGCAGCAGCCCCTTTTTTTCAGAAACCGGTGCCCACAATGACAGAATTTTTACGGAGGAACCAGCATGGATTGGATGGAAGAAGTCCGAGAAAACCTGAAAAAACGGCGGCAGATCCTATTTTCCAAGGACGCTGCCTGTCTGCAGCCCTTGGCTGCCCAGCTGGCCCAGCAGCCCCACACCGTCCTGGTCCTCTGGGCGCTGGCCTGGGCGGAGGAGACGGTGGACACCCTGGAGGCACGGTACCCCCAGGAGCGGCGGCCCCGGGAGGCCCTGGAGGCCGCCCGGGCCTGGGCAGCCGGAGCCCTGAAAATGCGGCCGGCCCAGCGGGCCATCCTGAACTGCCACGCCCTGGCCAAGGAGCTCACCCGGAAAGAGGACATCGCCCGGTGCCACGGGGTGGGCCAGGCCTGCTCGGTGGTCCACACCCCGGGCCACGGGCTGGGGTACCCCCTCTATGATCTCACCGCCCTGGTTCATCAGTGGGGCCTCGAGGGTTGCAGGGAGGCGGTGGAGGCGCGGCTGCGGGCCTATGAAACCACCCTACAGACCTGGAGCCAGCGGGCCGAGACCTACCCCGGCCCCTGGGCCGCCTTCCTCCAGAAGCGGTAAAAAAGCCCCCGGGAGGGCAGGGCCTCCCGGGGGAGGGGCTCAGTGGCCCCGGTGCTTTTCCCGGCGTTTCTGTTGGCGCAAGGCAAACTGCCGGGCCGCGTGGTCTGCCCGCTGCTGGCGGGCCCGGGCTTTCCGTGCTTCGGCGTTGGTTTCCCGCTGGGCCTGGAGGGCGCGCTGGGCTTTGGTGCCCAGGGCCGGCGTGTCCAGCTGTTTTTGGATGGCCCGCTGGAGGCGTTTGGGGTTGGGCCGGGGCCGGACGGCGGTTTCTGCCGGCAGAGGCGGGCTGAAGGTCAGGTCCCTCCAGTGGCGCTGGAGAAAGGCATAGACCTGGGCGTCCTTGGGCTCTGCCCCGAAGAGGATCTTGCAGACCTGGTACTGCCCGTCCTCCTCCCGCTCATACAGGCCGATCCAAAAGGGATCCTCAAAGGTTACCGTGAGGGTGGAAAGCGCTGGTTTCATCTTGGGTTCCTCCTTAAAGAAAATGCCTGCAGGGAAGGGACAACCAAGGAGGCAGGTTACTGACGGCTGCAGCCGCTCCCGGACTACCAACCGGGACGTGTTTTGATCCCCGCAGGGATAGGATACCAAAAACCAGGGGGGGAGCGCAACGGGGTTGGGGGAAGAGAAAGTCCACCCATGGCAGAGGCGGATTTTGTGGAAAGTAGGACTTGACGGGGGCAGGGGAACGTGATACCATAAATGCAAGTTCAAAAGCAAACCAATGAGTAAGAGGAGTACCGTTTCGTTTCCCTCCTCAGCGAGCCGTGGCCGGTGAAAGCACGGCGAGACAGCGAAACGGGAATGGACTTACGAGGGCGGAGCGAACCCCGGCGCACATCCCTGCGGCGGGCAGTAGTGGCCGACGGGGACCGCACCCGTTATCCGGGCGGCACATATGATGGTATGTGAAAGAAGCGGGCGCAATGCGTCAATTTGGGTGGTACCGCAGGATTCAGTCTTGTCCCATGTGGCCGAAACACTTCGGCATGTGGAGCAGGGCTTTTTTTGTTGCCCCATGATTTGACAAAGAGACCCACACCACCATCGAAATCAAATCAAAAGGAGAACTGTACCATGAAAACCCTGAAGAAACTGCTCTGCACAGCCCTTTCCCTCTCCCTGGTCCTGGCCCTGGCCGCCTGCGGCGGCGAAGGGGGCGGGGACACCGCCGGCGGCGAGGTGCCCATCATCGGCATCAACCAGTACGGCAGCCACGGCTCCCTGGACAACTGCCGGGAGGGCTTCCTCCAGGGCCTCCAGGAGGCCGGCCTGGTGGAGGGCACCGACTATACCATCGACTACCAGAACGCCAACTTTGACACCAACCTGGCCACCCAGATCGCCCAGGCCTTCTCCGCCGAGGACGCGGCCCTGATGGTGGGCATCGCCACCCCCTCCGCCACCGCCTGCTACGCCGCGGCGGAGGACAAGGACATCCCCGTGGTCTTCACCGCCATCACCGACCCCGTGGGGGCCAAGCTGGATTCCGGCAACATCACCGGCACCTCCGACGTGCTCCCCGTCCAGGGGCAGCTGGAGCTCATCCGGGCCATTCAGCCGGAGGCCAAGACCATCGGCATCGTCTACACCACCAGCGAGCCCAACTCTGTCTACTCCATCGGGATCTATGAGGACCTGGCCGCCGACTACGGCTTCACCATCGAGGCCATCGGCGTCACCGCCCAGTCCGAGGTGACCCAGGCGGTGGACACCCTCATCAGCCAGGGGGTGGACTGCCTGTCCAACCTCACCGACAACAACGTGGTGGGCGTGCTGGGCTCCATCCTGGAAAAGACCAACGAGGTGGGCATCCCCGTCTACGGCTCCGAGATCGAGCAGGTGGAGCTGGGCTGCGTGGCCGGGGCCGGCCTGGACTATGTCCAGCTGGGCATCCAGACCGGCAAGATGGCCGCTCAGATCCTCACCGGCGAGGCCGCCTGCGCCGACCTGCCCTATGAGACCATCGAGAACTACGGCCTGTATGTCAACAGCAGCGCCCTGACGGAGATGGGCCTCACCCTCCCCGACGACGTGGCCCAGACCGCCGAAGAGGTGGGCCCCACCGCCTGACTCGGCGGCGCCCCCTCGGGGGATCTGCAAGAAACCAAAGGAGCGCGATGACATGGCAGACTTGATCGTATCCACGCTGACCCAGGGGCTCATCTTTGCCCTTCTGTCCTACGGCGTGTACATTACCTATTCGGTGCTGGACTTCCCGGACCTCACCGTGGACAGCAGCTTTCCCCTGGGGGCGGCGGTGACGGCCATCCTCCTCCTCCAGGGGGTGAACCCCTGGGTGACCCTCCTGTGCGCCGCCGGCGCCGGGGCCGTGGCCGGCCTGTGCACGGGCCTGATCCACGTGAAGCTGAAGGTCCGGGACCTGCTGGCCGGGATCATCACCATGACCGCCCTGTCCTCCATCAACCTGGTGCTGGCGGGGTCCAACGTCACGGTGGAGCGGGCGGTGGACACCATCTTCACCTCCCCGCTGACCATGACCCTGTTTGGGGACCTGTCCCTCACCACCCGGAAGCTCATCCTCTCCCTGGTGCTGGCGGTGGTGATTAAGCTGCTGCTGGACCTGTACTTCCGCACCAAGTCCGGCCTCCTCCTCCGGGCCACCGGGGACAATGGGACCCTGGTCACCACCCTGGCCCAGAACAAGGGGAACATGAAGATCCTGGGCGTGGTCATCGCCAACGCTCTGGTGGCCCTGTGCGGGGCGGTGGTCTGCCAGGAGCAGCGGAGCTACTCCGCCGTCATGGGCATCGGCCAGGTGGTCTTTGGCCTGGCCACGGTGATCATCGGCATCTCCCTGATCCGGTTCTTCACCCGGTCCAAGGCGGCCCAGGGGCTGCGGAAGGTGCCGGTGCTCCGGGTGCTGGCCACCCCCAAGGGGACCATGGCGGTGCTGCTGGGGAGCATCATCTACAAGTTCTGCGTGCAGATCGCCATCAACGCCGGCCTGCCCGCCAACATGCTGAAGTTTATCACGGCGGCCCTCTTCCTGGTGGTGCTGGTGATCGCCGGACGGAGAGGGGAGGAGATCATCCATGCTTGAGCTGCAGGACCTGACGAAAATCTACAATGCCGGCACCGTCACGGAGATGACCCTCTTCGACCACTTCAACCTCACGGTGCCCGACGGGCAGTTTGTCTCCATCGTGGGGAGCAACGGCTCGGGCAAGACCTCCCTGCTGAACATCCTCTGCGGGTCCATCCCTCTGGACGGGGGGGATGTGCTTCTGGACGGGAAGAGCATCCGCAAGCAGAAGGACTACCAGCGCTACGCCATCATGGGCCGGGTGTATCAAAACCCCTCCCTGGGTACCAGCCCCAACCTCACCATGCTGGAGAACCTCTCCCTGGCGGACAACAAGGGCAAGGCCTTCGGCCTGGGCTTCGGGGTGAACAAAAAGCGGATCGACTTCTACCGCTCCGAGCTGGCCTCCCTGGGCCTGGGGCTGGAGGATAAACTGGACGTGAAGATGGGCGCCCTCTCCGGGGGCCAGCGCCAGGCGGTGGCCCTGCTGATGGCCACCATGACGCCCTTGAAGTTCCTCATCCTGGACGAGCACACCGCCGCCCTGGACCCCAAGACCGCTGAGACCATCATGGTCCTCACCGGCAAAGTGGTGCAGGAGAAGGGCCTGACCGCCCTCATGGTCACCCACAACCTCCGCTACGCCGTGGAGTACGGGGACCGGCTGCTGATGCTGGACCACGGCAAGATCGTCCTGGACCGGGCCGGGGAGGAAAAGGCCGCCACCTCCACCGAGGAGCTGCTGGCCATCTTCAACCGCTACAGCGTGATGTAAGCAAACAAAACCCCCCGCACCGTAGGGTGCGGGGGGCATTTTTTATGGATGTCAGACCCCAGGTCTTAGGCCAGCTTGGCCTTGGACAGCTCGGTGAGGGCGGTGAAAGCGGCCTTGTCGTTGACGGCCATCTCAGCCAGCATCTTCCGGTTGATCTCCACGCCGGCCAGCTTCAGGCCGTGCATGAAGTTGGAGTAGTTCATGCCGTTCATCTTGCAGGCGGCGCTGATGCGGGTGATCCACAGCTGACGGAAGTTGCGCTTCTTCTGCTTGCGGCCCACATAAGCGTAGGTCAGGGACTTCATCACCTGCTCGTTGGCCATCTTGAAGTGCTTGGACTTGGCACCCCAGTAACCCTTGGCCATCTTCAGGATCTTATTTCTTCTTTTGCGCGTCATCATCGCGCCTTTCACTCTTGCCATGGTATGTTAGCCTCCTATGTCTTGTGGTAAAATCTTATTTATACAGGATCATGCGCTTGATGGCGGCCTCGTTGGTCTTGTCCGCATAAGCGCCGGCGCGGAGGCCGCGTTTCCGTTTGGTGGTCTTCTTGTTCAGGATGTGGCTCTTATTGGCATGGGCGCGCTTCACCTTGCCGTTTTTGGTGAGGTTGAAGCGCTTCTTGGCGCCGCTGTGCGTTTTAATCTTCAGTTTAGGCATGGCGGAAAACTCCTTTGTCAGAATTTATTTTTTGGTTTCTTTCTTTGCATCCTTGTTCTGGCGGCAGGACAGGAACATGGTCATGTGGCGTCCATCCAGTTTGGGCTCCTTGTCCATGGTCGCCACCTCAGTGCAATCTTCTGCGAATTTTTCCAGCAGGCGCTTGCCGATGTCGGTATGGGCCATTTCCCGGCCGCGGAAGCGGACGGTGACCTTCACCCGGTTGCCGTCGGACAGAAAGCGCTGGGCGTTGCGGACCTTGACATTGAAATCATTGACGTCGATTCCCGGGGACATACGCACTTCTTTGATCTCGACGATCCGCTGGTTTTTCTTTGCCTCCTTGTCCCGTTTGGTCTGCTCGAAGCGATACTTGCCGTAATCCATGAGCTTGCAGACGGGGGGGACGGCGTTGGGGGAAATCTTCACCAGGTCCAGGTCGGCTTCGCCGGCCTTGGCCATGGCCTCGGCCAGGGGCATAATCCCAAGCTGCTCCCCCTGGGCGGAGATCAGGCGCACTTCCTTGTCGTGAATTTCCTCGTTGATCTGATGAGCCGTGTGAGCTATGATGGACGCACCTCCAATTCTTAAAGCAGAAACAAAAAAATGGATACCATTTCAAAAGGTATCCGCATGACAGAGCAACCGACGCCTCTTCTGAGACGCGGCTGGACCGTATAAACCCCTTTCGCTTGGGCGGAGAGGTGAGGCAGGCGGAACCTTCCTACTTTGTTGTTCGGCGTATAGTATACCAGGGATGGTGGGGGATGTCAAGAAAAACTTTGCATCATAAGGGCTGGTCCTGGGCAGAGGGGACGTAGGTCATGATGTGCTCCACATTGCAGTCCAGGATGCGGCAGAGGTCGTTGATGGTGGTGGTGTTCAGGGGCTTGTTTTTACGGAGCTTGTCGATGGTGGAGCTGGAGAGGTGGTGGTTCTTGATCAAGGTGTAGGTGGACTCGCGGGATGCGCGGAGCGTTTTCCAGAAGGGGGTGTAGACGATCATGGGGTACCTCCGGAACCGTTTTCTTTTATGGTATGCGGAGGTCTTTTTCTTGACTATAGTCGTTAAAGAGACTATAATGGTAGAAAGATTTTGCTGCCGTGCTTTTGCAATGGGCAGTGGAAAAGTTGGCCCCCTAAATTCATAGATGGTGGAGGAAATCTTGGATGAAATGTAAGCGATGTGGAACCGAATTTGAGGGTAAGTTTTGCCCAGAGTGTGGGGCGAAACGGGGAATAACGTCGGAAATACCACCTTCAGACCAACCCCAGAACGAAAGCACCCGGTGGCAATCTGATCAAAGGGCTGCGTCTGATCCAGGCAAGGTGGGATCCCCAAAGAAACCATTTTTTAAGAGAGGGTGGTTCTTTGTCGTTGCCGCAGTTGTGATTGTTGTGTTAGCAGGGAGTATTGCATCTCATAGCCGGGGAACCCTTGCATGGGAGGAGATGGCATTGGGCTCTGTGCTCCCAGAGCCACCCACCAACAAAGGTACGTTGTATGAGAACTCAGCGGAGACACTGTCGATAACCCTGGACAAGGTGTCAGATGACCAGTACCAAGACTATGTACTGGCTTGTGCGGGCAAAGGGTTCACAGCCGACAAGGAGGAAACGGCATCTTCCTATGACGCATTCAATGCAGAGGGATATCGGTTGAATTTGCGCTATACAAGTGAAAGTCTTTCTATTACGTTGGAAGCGCCGATGGAATTTGTGCCCATTGCTTGGCCGACCAGCATAGCCGGAAACCGGTTGCCAGTGCCGCAATCGACCATAGGTAAGTTTTCTTATGAATACGAGGACCGCTTCTTTGTTTACCTTGGGGATACCTCCCAGGCAGACTTTGATGCCTATGTGTCTGCTTGTGCAGACCGGGGTTTTACTGTTGACTATAATAAGGGAGACACCTATTACTACGCCAACGATGCGGAGGGATGGCATCTCTCGTTGCAATATGAGGGAAATCGTACGATGAGTGTGAGCATCGATGCGCCCAAGCAACAGGAAGGAGAGAATGCTTCTTCAGACTCTTCGGAACCGGACCGTTCTAGCGAGGCCGAGGGAAATGCCAATGTCTTAGATCCTGACTTCAAAGCGGCCATGGACAGCTATGAAGCTTTTATGGATGAGTATGTCGCTTTTATGAAAAAATATGCGGAGTCAGATGGGTCTGATCCTGGGATCTTTACCGACTATGCCGACTATATAAATAAGTATGCTACCTTCTGTGCGGATTTTGAACAGTGGGAAAATGAGGATTTGAATGCGGCGGAGACGGCATATTACTTGGAAGTGCAAGCAAGGGTCGCCGAAAAACTGCTTACGGTGAACCAATAATCGGATATTTGGATCGTGAAACCAAGAGAAAGAGCAGGAGATTGCCCTCCTGCTCTTTCTCGTTTCTGCTGTTTATATCGTTTCAGACTTTTCTCACCCCTGCCGCCGCTGCAGCTGCAGCCGGTCGGCGATCATGGCGATGAACTCGGAGTTGGTGGGTTTGCCCTTGGAATTGCTGACGGTGAAGCCGAAGTATTTTTGCAGGGTGTCCAGGTCACCCCGGTCCCAGGCGACTTCAATGGCGTGGCGGATGGCCCGCTCCACCCGGGATGCGGTGGTGCCGAACTTCCGGGCCACTTCGGGGTAGAGGACCTTGGTGACGGCGTTGATCACGTCCATGTCCTCCACGGTCATGATGATGGCCTCCCGGAGGTACTGGTACCCCTTGATGTGGGCGGGCACGCCGATCTCGTGGATGATGGCGGTGACGTTGGCCTCCAGGGTCTGCCGGGCGGAAGCGGGGCTGGCGGCACCCTCTTCCCCCTCCGACCAATGCTGGGCGGCCAGCAGCCGGACCCGCTCCACCACAGAGGCGATGCGGCAGGGTTTCATCATGTAGTAGTCCCCGCCCCGGGCGGCCACCTGGTCGGCCATGCAGCCCCGGGCAAAGCTGGACAGGATCAACGTGCTCATGGGCCTGGCTTTCACCGCCTCCAGCACGTCAAAGCCGTCCATCCGCTCCAGGACCAGGTCCATGACCAGAACGTCCGGGTCGCGGTCCTGCACCAGCTGGATGGCCTCCTGGCCGTCCCCGGTTTGGCCCACCACTTCCAGGCCCTCCTCGGCCTGGATGGCCTCTGCCAGGACGGTGCGGAACTCCTCGCTGGTGTCGGCAATGAGAATGGTTTTCTTCGTTTCCATGCGGATCTGTCTCCCCCCATTGGGAAAGCGGTGTAGGCGCTGTTCCCTCAAATTTTCTCGTGATGGTAAGCAACGAAACTGCTTATCCATAATTTACCACAAAGGGACAGAAAACACAAGATGAAATTAGCAAAAACTGGATAATATGTCGCCGCAAGTTTCGACAAAATTCGACACAATCCCACAGGAAATCCCCACGGGGAAGGCGGATCCTGAACATCCAGGAAAAATTATGGAAACCCGCTGTTTTTCCCGAAAAAAGCGGTTTACGGACCGGGAGAAACATGATATCATAAAATCCAATGCTGCAATACCATCCCAAACCGGCCCGGCCGGCGGGGGATGTTTCAGGAAAGAGGTTGGAAGTATGAAGAAGCTGATGCTGGGAAATGAGGCGGTGGCCCGGGGGCTGTACGAGGCCGGATGCAGCCTGATTTCCAGTTATCCTGGCACCCCCAGTACGGAGATCACCGAGCAGGCCGCCCGGTACGACGAGATCTACTGCGAGTGGGCCCCCAACGAGAAGGTGGCCATGGAGGTGGCCTTCGGCGCCGCCCTGGCGGGCAAGCGCAGCGCCTGCGTCATGAAGCACGTGGGGGTGAACGTGGCCGCCGACCCCCTGTTTACCATCGCCTACACGGGGATCAACGCCGGCATGGTCATCTGCGTGGCCGACGATCCCGGCATGCACTCCTCCCAGAACGAGCAGGACTCCCGGCACTACGCCGTCTCCGCCAAGATCCCCATGCTGGAACCGGCGGATTCGGAGGAGGCCCGCCTCTTCGCCAAGCGAGCCTTCCAGCTCTCGGAGGAATATGACACCCCCGTCTTTCTGAAGCTGTGCACCCGCATCTCCCACTCCCAGAGCCTGGTGGAGGAGGGCCAGCGGGAGGACCTGCCCCCCCGGCCCTACGTCAAGGACATCGCCAAGTACGTCATGGTCCCCGGCAATGCCCGGCCCCGCCACCCCATCGTGGAGGAGCGCACCCGCCGGCTCACGGCATACGCCGAGACCACCGATTTAAACCGGGAGGAGCTGGGGGAGGACACCTCCCTGGGCATCATCACCTCCTCCACCTGCTACCAGTACGCCCGGGAGGTCTTTGGGGAGAAGGCCTCCATCCTGAAGCTGGGCCTGGTCAACCCCCTGCCCCGGCAGAAGATCCTGGACTTTGCCGCCAAGGTGGACCGCCTGCTGGTGCTGGAGGAGCTGGACCCGGTGATCGAGGAGCACTGCCGGAACTTGGGCCTCACCGTCCAGGGGAAGGACGCCCTGCCCCTCATCGGGGAGTTCTCCCAGGGCCTGGTGGCCGAAAAGCTGGGCAAGACCCCCAAGCCCTGGGTGGCCCTGGACGAGGCGGTGCCCCCCCGGCCCCCGGTGCTGTGCGCCGGATGTCCCCACCGGGGGCTGTTCTACACCCTGGCCAAGCACAAGGTCACGGTATTGGGGGACATCGGCTGCTACACCTTGGCGGCCTACGAGCCCCTCTACGCCATTGAGACCTGCGAGTGCATGGGGGCCTCGGTGAGCTCCATCCACGGCTTCAACAAGGCCCTGGGCCAGGCCAGCGAGGGCAAGACCGTGGCGGTGCTGGGGGACTCCACCTTCATGCACTCCGGCATGACCGGCCTGGCCAACATCGCCTACAACCAGAGCAACTCCACCGTCATTATTTTGGACAACTCCACCACCGGCATGACCGGCCACCAGGAAAACCCCACCACCGGCAAGAACCTCCGGGGGGACCCTGCGGGGAAGATCGACCTGGAAACCCTCTGCCGGGCCATGGGCATCCGCCGGGTGCGGGTGGTGGACCCCTACGACCTGAAGGCCACCGAACAGGTGGTCACCGAGGAGCTGGCGGCGGAGGAGCCGTCGGTGATCATCACCCGCCGGCCCTGCGTGCTGCTGAAAACCGTGAAAAAGCATCCCCCCTATCGGGTGGACCCCGACCAGTGCAAGGGATGCAAGCTGTGCATGCGCATCGGTTGCCCCGCCATCTCCTGGAAGGAGAAGAAGGCCGTCATCGACCCCACCCAGTGTGTGGGCTGCGGGGTGTGCGAGCAGCTGTGCAACTTTGACGCCTTCCGCCACGAGGCGTAATTCCCCAACCCCGGCCCAGCCCGGGAGAAGACCCCGATGGGCCCTCTCCCGGGCTGTTCTGTTTTGGGGCATAACCTGGCCGGCGGGAGAATAGGAAAAGGCAGCGGCCCCCTTGGGGCCTGCTGCAAGGCAAGGGAGGGGCCCACCCCTCCCCCATAGAAAGGAGCGGCCTATGCTCAGTCAAATCCTGGCGGTGGCCATTTTCGTGGTCATGTTTATCGAGATCGTGCGGGAGAAGATTCCCCGCCATGTGGTCACCTTGGTGGCGGGGGGCCTGACCCTGGTGGTGGTGTTCCTGCTGACCATGCACAGCTGGCCGGATGTGTGGCAGGCCCTCAGCTTCCACAGCATGGCGGAGACCACCTTCTGGTACACCGGGGCCCATGGGTCCACCGGCATGAACACCGGCATCAACTGGAGCACCATCCTCTTCATCACCGGCATGATGATCCTGGTGGAGGGGATGAGCGAGGCAGGGTTCTTCGACTGGCTGTGCCTGCGCCTGGCCAAGCTGGTGGGCTACAAGCCGGTGCCCCTGCTGGTGTGCTTCATGATTCTGTCGGCGGGGCTGTCCATGTTCATCGACAGCATCACCGTCATCCTCTTCCTGGCGGTGGCCAGCGTCCGGCTGGCCCATTTGCTGAAGTTTGACCCCATCCCCCTGATCATCGCGGAGATTTTCACCGCCAACCTAGGGGGGGCGGCCACCATGAGCGGGGACCCGCCCAACATCATCATCGGCACCGCCCTGGGGCTGTCCTTCGGGGACTTCCTCCGGAACACCGGGGTCATCGTCCTGGTGGGCATGGTGGTGATGGTGCCCTACTTCTACTTCTGCTTCCGCAAGCAGGTGCAGAGCTGGGACCCCCAGGCCCGGCAGAAGGTGATGGAGCTGGACCCCAGGGACTCCATCCACAACCGGGGGCAGTTTGCCATCCATGTGATCCTCTTCCTGGTGGTGGTGGTTCTGCTCATCACCCACGCCCAGACCGGCCTCACCGTGGCCACCGTGGGGATCATTGCGGCCATCCTCACCCTGCTGGTCAACCGCTGGCCCCTCCACCTGCTGCGGCGGGTGGACTGGAAGACCGTCCTGTTTTTCATCGGCCTCTTCCTGACCGTCAGCGGGCTGGAGCAGACCGGGGTGCTGGAGGCCATGGCCGACGGCATCGCCCACCTCACCGGGGGGAACCATACCCTGATGATTGGGATCATCCTGTGGCTCTCCGGGGTGGCCTCGGCCTTTGTGGACAACATCCCCTTTGCCGCCACCATGGTGCCGGTGATCACCTCCCTGTCGGCCACCATGGGGGCCGACCTGAACACCCTGGCCTGGACCCTCTCCATGGGGACGGACATCGGCGGCAGCGCCACCCCCATCGGGGCCTCGGCCAACGTGGCGGGGACCTCCATCGCCGCCCGGGAGGGCCACCCCATCTCCTGGGGCCGGTACTGCAAGTACTCCGCCCCGGCCTCCGTGCTGGTCCTGGCCATCAGCATGGGGATGCTCCTGCTGCGCTACTGAGGCGCCACACGAAAGAATCCACGACAGGAGGACAAGAATGCTTCACCAAGGTTTGGCCCTGGCCATTGCTGTGTTTACCTTCCTCCAACTGCTCCGGGGCAAGTGGCCCCGCCATGTGCTCACCTTGGCGGCGGGGGGGCTTATGGTGGTGGTTGTGCTGCTGGGGGTGATGGGAAGCCTGGATGCCGTCATGGAGGCCCTCAGTGTGGACAGTTTCGGCAAACCCCAGTTTTGGTTTGCCCACGGCGGGGTGACCGAGCGCAACGTGGGGATCAACTGGAGTACCGTCCTCTTCCTGGTGGGCATGATGGTGATGGTGGAGGGGATGAGCGAGGCAGGGTTCTTCGACTGGCTCTGCCTGCGCCTGGCCAAAAGCCTGGGGTTCCGCCCCATGCCCCTGCTGCTGAGTTTTATGGCGGTGGCGGCCCTGCTGTCCATGTTTGTGGACAGCATCACCGTAGTCCTGTTTCTGGTGGTGGCCACCGTCCGGCTGGCGCGCCTGCTGCGCATTGACCCCGTACCCATGATCATCGGGGAGATCTTTGCCGCCAACCTGGGGGGCGCGGCCACCATGACCGGGGACCCGCCCAACATCATCCTGGGCACCTCCCTGGGGCTGGGGTTTTGGGACTTTCTTCAGAACAACGGCCCCATCTGCCTGGTGGGGTTTGGGGTGGCGCTGGGCTACTTCTACCTGTGCTTTCGCAACAAGCTCCGGGCAGGGGCGTGGAGCGTGGACCCGGCCCTCTGGGCCATGGAGCCCGGCGACGCCATCCCCAACCGCCGGGCCTTTGGCGTCAATGTAGCCATCTTCGGGGGGATGATTCTCCTCCTGGCCACCCACGCCTGGACGGGGCTCACCATGCCCACCATCGGGGTGGTGGCGGCAGCCGTCACCCTGGCGGGGAACCGCCGGGGGTGGAGCCTGCTGCGGCAGGTGGACTGGCGGACCATCGGGTTCATCATCGGCCTTTTCCTGGTGGTCAGCGGGCTGGAGCAGACCGGCATCCTGGACGGCCTGGCCCGCTTCCTAGGGAACCTGGGCGGGGAGGACACGGGCCGGATGATGGTGGTCCTAATCTGGTTCACCGCCCTGCTGTCCGCCTTTGTGGACAACATCCCCATGGCCACGGTGATGGTCCCCGTTTTGACGGCCCTGTCAGACGGCCTGGGGATGGACCTGGAAACCCTCACCTGGAGCGTGTCCAAAGGGACGGACATCGGGGGGATTGCCACCCCCATCGGGGCCTCGGCCAACGTCACCGGCGTCATGCTGGCCGCCCGGGAGGGGCACCCCATCTCCTGGCGGCGGTACTGTAAGTATGCTGTGCCGCTGTCCCTGCTGGTGCTGGTGCTGAGCATGGTGCTGCTACTGGCCTTCCACTGAGGGGGCGGGGTGGAGGGTGGCCACCACCACCTCCGGCCGGTTGCCTACCCGCAGGGGGAAGAGGCTGTTGCCCAGCCCCCGGCTGACCACCATCTGGGCCTGCCCCCGGCGGTAGAGCCCCCCGTCGTACCGGGGGAAGAGGCCCTGCCCCGGGGCGAAGAGGCCGCCGATCCCAGGCAGGCGCACCTGGCCGCCGTGGGCGTGGCCGCTGAACACCAGGGCCGCGCCCCCTTCGGCATACAGGGGGAACCACTCCGGCCGGTGGGCCAGCAGCAGGGGAAAGGGCTGGCTGGACAGGCGAAGGGCCGCCAGGGCGTCCCCCAGGATGGCCTCTGCCGGGCGGGGGTCCCCGGCCCTCTGGGCAAGGCCGGGGTCGGCCAGTCCGGCGATGGTGATCCTCTGACTGCCCCGTACCAGGGGGAGGGCCCGGTTTGCCAGCACTTGGACCCCGGCGGCCTCCAGCGCCGCCGCGAAGGCGGCATATTGGGCCAGGCGGGCCTCATGGTTGCCGGGGACGTAGTACACCGGGGCGATGGCAGCTGCCTGCCTGGCGAAGGACAGGGCCACGGCGAGGTTGGTGCGCCGGGAGTCTGCCAAGTCCCCCGTCAGGAGGATGATCTCTGGCTTGGCCTGGGCCAGGGCGGCCAGCAGCCGGGCATTGTCCCGGCCAAAGGTAGCGTTGTGCAGGTCGGACACCTGGGCCAGCCGGAAGCCCTGAAAGGCGGCAGGCAGGCCGGGGCAGTCCACGGCCACTTCTTGGACCTGAAGGGACCGGTTGCCCCAGACTGCCCCCACCCCCAGGGCAGCCAGAAGGACACAAACAAGGCAGAGCATGGGCAGGGACCCTCCTTTCTTTCGCAGTGTGGTCAGGCCATTGTACCACGGCGCGCACCGGGGGGCAAGGCGCCCAGGGCTTGACGGTTTTGCCGAAATTTGTTACAATGCTTCCATTCACTGGAGGGTGCGTCATTCAATGGAGAAATGGCAAGCTGGATAAGGTGATAGGCTGAGATGCCTGTTGCCCTGTCCGGCTTTTTTGCTGGCCTGGGCAAGGGGCCGGCGGGGAAGGGAGAGAGCAACCGTGGATCTGCTGCGGGGAAACATCAAGCAAACCTATTTTCGCTATCTGGGCGCCGCCTTTGGCAGCGCCATGCTGGCTGCGGTGTACAGCCTGGTGGACATGGCCATGGTGGGCCAGTACCAGGGGCCCGACGGGGCGGCGGCCCTGGCGGTGGTGGCCCCGGTGTGGAACATTCTTTACAGTTTGGGGATGCTCACCGGTATGGGAGGCTCCGTCCTCTACAGTGCCTACCGGGGCCAGGGCCGGGTCCGGGAGGCCAACCGGGTCTTCACCGTGGCCCTGGGGACCACGGTGGTCATCGCCTGCCTGGTGTGGGCCGGCCTGGTGGTGTGGGAGGTCCCCCTGATCCGCCTCTTCGGCGGGGAAGGGGAGCTGATCCCCCTGGCGCAGGCCTATCTCTACCCGGTGAAGTTCTGCGTCCCCCTGTTCCTCCTCAACCAGATGCTGGCGGCCTTCCTCCGCAACGACGGCCGGCCCGCCCTGGCCACCGGGGCGGTGGTGGCCGGCGGGGTGTTCAACATTTTTGGGGACTACTACCTGGTGTTCGTGGCGGATCTGGGCATCCTGGGGGCGGGCATTGCCACCTGCATGGGGGCAGGGATTGCCGTCCTCCTCATGGCCACCCACTTCCTCTCGCGGAAGAGCACCCTGCGCCTGGTGCGGGGCGGCCGCACGCTCCCCACCGTGGGGAAGATTGGGGTCACGGGGTTCTCCGCCTTTTTCGTGGACATCGCCATGGGCATCCTTACCATCCTCTTCAACCGGCAGATTATGGCCTGGCTGGGAACCGACGCCCTGGCGGTCTACGGGGTGCTGGTGAACGTGAGCACCCTGGTCCAGTGCTGCGGCTACAGCGTGGGCCAGGCCGCCCAGCCCATCCTCTCCCAGAACCACGGGGCCCGGCAGGGGGCGCGTATCCTGGGGGTGCTGCGGTATGCCCTGTACACCGCGGCGGCCTTCGGCGTGGGGTGGACGGTGGTCCTTCTCCTCTTCCCCCAGCCCCTGATCACCTTGTTCATGGTTCCCACGGACCAGGTGCTGGCCATCGCCCCGGGGATTTTGCGGACGTATGGGCTGTCCTTCCTGCTGCTGCCCTTCAACGTCTTTTCCACCTATTACTTCCAGGCAGTGCTCCGGCCGGGGAGCGCCTTCGGGGTGTCGGTGGCCCGGGGGCTGGTGGTCAGCGGAGGGCTCATCCTGGCCCTGCCCACCCTCTTCGGAGGGCAGGCCCTGTGGTGGGCCATGCCCGTCACCGAGGGGGTGGTGGCCCTGGGGGCGGCCGCCCTCATGGCCCACTCTGTTCGGAGGCTGCGGGCCGGGAAATACTAAAAACACCCTCCCTGGAGGCAACGGCCTCTAGGGAGGGTGTTCTGTGTGGGCAGGATTACAGTTCGCAGTAGATCTCCGGGGAGCGGTGGGCCACCTCCTTCATCAGGGCGTCCATCTGGTCGCACTGGGCGTGGAGGAGGGCCAGGTCCTCGGGGCTGAGGTTGTGGGTGATGAAAAGCTCTTCCATCTTCTGGGTGAGGGCCAGGGTCTTCCGGGCCACGTCCACGAAGGTGCCGTAGTTGCGGCTGTTCCGGGCGTTCAGGAAGGCGTGGTAGTCCCGCTCAATGAAGGGCAGGATCTCCTCTGTGCTGGCGAACTTGCCGTGGACCATGGGGTAGGGCCGGGCCCGCTGGAGAAAGCACTTGTTCTCGTTGCTCACGGATAGGACATAGACCAGGTCCAGTCCGTTGCCCAGGTCAAAGGTGATTACCATCTGTTTGCCGCTGACCACCTTGATCTGGTTGGCGCCCATCTGGATGAGGGCAGTGTGGACAAAATCGCTGCTAAAAGTAGATACGCTCATAGTAACGCTCCTTTTCAGATGTGGGGCGCCCAGAGGGAGAGACCCGGGGCCCTAAACTCCTCAACAGTACCGGAGGAGCATGTAGATGGTGCAGATGCCCACCGAGAGCAGCATCAGGGGGAAGCCCACCTTGAAGTAGCTGGCGAAGGTGATGGGGAAGCCGTGGCGGTTGCTGATGCCGGAGAGCACCACGTTGGCCGAGGCGCCGATGAGGGTGCCGTTGCCGCCCAGACAGGCGCCCAGGGAGACGGCCCACCAGAGGGGGGCCACGTCTACGCCGCTGCTCTCCATGGTGAGGATCAGGGGGATGAGGGTGGCTACGAAGGGGATGTTGTCCAGGAAGGCGGAGATGATGGCCGAGACCCACAGGATCAGCAGGATGGTGAGGGTCATATGGCCGGCGGTCATGTCCACCAGGGTGTTGGCGACGATCTGGATGACGCCGGTCTCCTGGAGGCCGCCCACTACGATGAACAGGCCGGTGAAGAAGATGAGGGTGGACCACTCTACGCCGGCGATGGCCTCTTCCACATCCTGGCGGCCGATGAGGAGCATGATCCCCGCGGCGGTGAGGGCCACGGTGGAGGACTCCAGGTGGAGCTGGGAGTGGAAGATGAACGCAAAGACCACCAGGATGATCATGACGACGCTCTTGATGAGCAGGGGGCGGTCCTTGATGGCCTTGCTCTCATCCAGCTGAAGGACCTCTGCCATGGCACCCTCCTCCACGTGGAGCTTCCGGCCATAGATGAAGTAGAAGCACACCAGCATGGCCGCCAGAACGAAGACCACCGCCAGACCGGTGTTGGCCACAAAGTCCAGGAAGCTGAGCCCGGCGGCACTGCCGATCATGATGTTGGGGGGGTCGCCGATGAGGGTGGCGGTGCCGCCGATGTTAGAGGCCATGATCTGGGTGATGAAGAAGGGGACAGGGCTGGTCTTCAGCATGTTGGTGATGGCCAGGGTCATGGGGCCGATGAGGAGCACCGTGGTGACGTTGTCCAAAAACCCGGAGAGCACCGCTGTGATGATACACAGCAGGAGCATCAGGGGCCAGGGCCGGCCCTTGGCGATCTTGGCTGCCTTGATGGCAATGTATTCAAAGATGCCGGAGTTCTTGACGATCGCTACGAAAAGCATCATACCGATGAGAACGCCGATGGTATTGATGTCCACATAGGAGAAGCCGGACTCCACCGTGAGAACGCCTGTGAGAATGAGCAGTAAGGCACCCACCACGGCGGCCACGGCCCGGTGGACCTTCTCCGTCATAACGGTGATGATGGTAGCGGCAAAGATGACGATGGCAATGATTTGCATGGTGTTCATAAAGGGTCACGATCCTTTCCAAAGCGCCCCGGATAGCACCCAGGCGAAGGGAAAGTGGCGCTGGAACATGGCCTGGGAACTGTTCCCATTATACTGACAAAAACTACAAAAGGCAACACCTTTTTCCCTTCTTTTTAGAAGAAAAAGCAAAAGGCGCTGTCCCGGGGGGGGGCAGCGCCTTGCGCTCCATGCGATGGGGGCATGTTCCGCTCACGGGCTTGGCGCATCGTGGGCGGTGAGGGTCACAGAAGTGTTAAAGCTGTAGGTGGTCCCGTCGGTGGTGAGGACGATGGGGCCGCTCTTGCCGGTGCCATAGACCGAGATGCCCTGGTCCAGCAGCCGCTGGAGCACTTGGGCGGTGGGGTGGCCGTACCGGTTGCCCTGGCCATAGGAGATCACCGCGCACTCCGGCCGCACCACGTCCAGAAAGGCCTGGGAGGTGGAGGAGGCCGAGCCATGGTGGGCCACCTTCAGCACGTCGATGTCCCCGAAGAGGGGGAGGGCGGCCGCCTCCACCTGGGCGGTCATGTCCCCGGTGAAGAGGACCTGGACGTTGCCGCAGGTGAGCTGGGCCACCACGGAGCAGGCATTGCTGTCCCCCCAGGCATCCCCGGTTTCCAGGAGGGAGAGAACGGTGTTGTCCGACAGGGGGAGGATCCGGTCCTCGTCGTAGGAGAGGGTGCACCCCTCGGCCTGGACGGCGGCCCAGTAGTCGGCATAGGTTTTGGTGTCAGAGGTACGGCCGCTGTCGATGACCTCCCCCACCGGGTAGGCGGCCAGCACCTCGTCCAGACCGCCGATGTGGTCGGCGTCTGGGTGGGTGGCGATGAGGTAGTCCAGGGGTCCGTCCACATAGGCGGCCAGGTAGGCCGCCACCGCCTCCCCAGCGCCGTTGTCCCCGCCGTCGATGAGGACCTCGGTGGGGCCGCAGTCGATGAGGGCGGCGTCCCCCTGGCCCACGTCCAGGAAGTGGACCCGGACCAGGGCGGCCCCGGTGGTCACCACCACTTGGCGGGCCGCCCCGTCCCAGGTGACATAGGCCCCGAAGGCCTCCAGCACCGGGCGGATGGGGAGGTAGGTCCGGTTGTCCCGGATCTGGGCGGCGGTGTCCAGGTCCACCCGGTGGCCGTTGACGGTCATCCAGGGCTGGCCGATGGGGACGGCCACCTGCACCCCGTCCTTCTCCGCCCAGGCGGTGCGGCTGGGGTTGTCCCAGGAGACGGTGCAGCCGAAGGTCTCCAACGTCCGCCGGAAGGGGACCTGGGTGCGGCCGGCGCTGTCCAGGAAGGGGGCGCCGTAGTCGCCGGAGAAGCGGACCGGGGTGCCGTCGATGGTCACCCCCACCGCTCCTGCCGCCCCGGCGGGGACAGCCAAGAGGGAGAGGATCAGAGGAACGGCGACGAGGAGGGAAGCCAGTCTCTTTCCTGCCATGGGAAACACCTCCAAAAATATGGTATTTTTTTCAGTGTATCATGGCCAAAGCGCCCAAGTCAAGTAAGTATCCCGGCAGTCGGAACGCCGGCTGCCGGGAAGGGTTCAGGTGGTCTGGGCCTGCTGGGCCTGGTCCAGCATGTTTTGGGCCAGGATGCCGTACCCCCGGTCGGCGTGGTCCACCAGCACATGGGTCACGGCCCCCACCAGTTTGCCGTCCTGGAGGATGGGGGAGCCGGACATCCCCTGGACGATGCCCCCGGTCTGTTCCAGCAGCCGGGGATCGGTGACCCGGAGCATCAGGTCCCGGGTGTCCCGGCTGTCGTCGTAGACCTTGAGGATCTCCACGGTGTACTCCTCCACCTGGGTGCCGGAGACGTTGGAGAGGATGGTGGCCTGGCCGGTGTGGACTTCCGCCTCCTGGGCCACCGGCACAGGGGTGCCGGTGACGGCCTCCGGGTCCTGGAGGTACCCAAAGACGCCGCTCTGGGTGTTGTCGTACAGGGTCCCCAGGGTCTGGCTGGAGGAGAAGGCCCCCCGGAGTTCCCCGGGCCGGCCGTTCATCCCTTTCACCACCCCGGCCACCGAGGCGGGGGTGATGGCCCCGGACTGGAGCTTCATCAGCACGGCGGTGTCCACGTCATTGATGCCGTGGCCCAGGGTGCCGAAGAGGCCGGTCTCCGGGTCGGCAAAGGTCAGGGTGCCGATGCCCGCCATGGAGTCCCGGATCCAGGCCCCCAGCTTGTATTGGCCGTCGTCGCTGGACTGGGCGGCGTGGGCGGTTATCTCCTGGCTGACGTCGTTCCGAGTGATGGTGAGGGTCATCGCCTGCCCTTGGAGCTCTTGGAGCATGGCCTGGACGGCCTCAATGGAACTCACCTGGGTGCCGTTGATGTGGGTGATCACGTCCCCCGCCTGGAGTCCGCAGGCCCGGGCAGGGGAGGCCAGCCCCTGGTCGGTGGTGAGGTCAGACAGCCCCACCACCAGCACCCCTTGGGCGAAGAGTTTGATGCCCACGGCCTTGCCCAGGGGGACCACATAGCGGGTGGAGGCGTCCTGTTCCTCCGCCGCCTGGGCGGCAGGGGCCAGGGAGAGGACCACCATCACCGCAGCGGCCAGCAGGAGCAGCGCCCGGAAGAGGCGGGCTGCCCCGCCGGCGCCGGGACAGGTTTTGGTGTCTTGCAAACAATCACCTCCCTTGTGAACCAATGCAAGGCGCGCAGGGGATTCGCAGAGGGCTGATCCACAGGGTGCGCCCTTTGCGAAACCGCGCGCAAGCTTACTATGGCCCGTTTTTTGCAAAAAAGACGCGGCAATGATACGCAAGGTTTCCATGGGCTGTGGTCCCTTGCATTTTTTTGGAACCTCTGGTAAGATAAACTGAATTTATATTGCCCCAGGAAAGGAGGTGGGAAACCTTGACCATTCAGTACAAAACCAAGGGGGTCTGCTCCCAGCAGATGAACGTGAAGATCGAGGACGGCGTGGTCCAAAAGGTGGAGATCGTCGGCGGCTGCCACGGCAACAGCCAGGGGGTGGCCCGCCTGGTGGAGGGGATGCGGGCCGAGGATGCCATCCAGAAGATCCAAGGCATCCGCTGCGGCTACAAGGCCACCTCCTGTCCCGACCAGCTGTCCAAGGCCCTCCAGATCGCCTTGGCAGAGGAAGCAAAACGGAAGCAATGAGGGGCAACCCTCGTTGACGGCGCCCCCAAGGGGTGTCTTAGATCCCATTCATGAATACGGAGGAGAGAGTGCATATGGCAACGCTATTTTATCCCGGATGTCAGATTAAAAAGGACTATCCTGAGGCCAGCAAAAAGCTGGCGGAGTACATCCAGTCGAAACGCCCGGTGGAAGTTGTGGGCTGCTGCCGGGTGGACCATGGTAAATCCACCCAGGAGGACACTGCCCTGGTGGTGTGCAACAACTGCGCCAACATCATCGCCGAGAGCGGAGACCCCGGCAGCATCGAGTTTGTCTGGGAGATCATCGACAATGACCCGGACTTCCCCTTTCCCGACTATCACGGGGAGAAAATGACCATTCAGGACTGCTGGTTGGCCGTGGAGAAGCGGCACGTGCAGGACGCCATCCGCTCCCTGATGCGGAAGATGAACATCCAGGTGGTGGAACTGCCGGAGAACCATGAGAAGACCACCTTCTGCGGTATGAACCTCACCGCCGAGTGCAACCCCAGCAACGCCAAACTGGCCCCCAAACGCTACGTGGAGGAGGGAGGACACATGTTCCGCCCCCTGTCCCCGGAGGCGCGCCAGGCCTACTTCACCGACTACTGCAAGCAGTTTACCACCGACAAGGTGGTCTGCTACTGCAAGTCCTGCCGGGGAGCCCTGCTGGCCGGCGGGGCGGATGCCCGGCACATTCTGCAGCTGCTCTTCCCGGAGGGATGAGCGGCCTACAACCCCATAGGATGAGGAAAGGACCGCCGAATCCTCGGCGGTCCTTTTTCTGTCGTTGTCGGCAGGTGGGCCGGTTTTGGACCGGCGCAGGTCCAGACCTGCGAGGTGGGTTCCCGCCCGGTCCCGGGCGGGGGATCCAGGCTTTCTCTAGAGAAAGCC
>OLNN01000748.1_pt1 | contig 31928 bp, 20 predicted proteins | sample 1672141 | NCBI WGS metagenome assembly OLNN01 (sample SAMEA3136652, study PRJEB25190) | human gut metagenome | biome: human gut; feature: human-associated habitat; material: faeces | place: Austria | collected 2013
CCCGCAAGGGACAGGCTCCCTTTTTCTAGTTTTGGCTTCTGAAAAGACGGATCATCGTTCGGTTTTTTGTTCCTTTTGCGCCTGGGCAATTACCTTTTTGTAGGGAGCCACCATGTAGTCAGCCATCTTGGGTTTGATCTTTTTCTGAACTGAGGGAATGGCGAGCAACGTCCCTACCAACTTCATCTGGAGCAAACGCCCTTTCTGCTTTTGGGGAAAGTCATACGCCCCATGGGCTCGATAGAATACATGGTCTGCTTTCATCATTCCTTGCATGAGGTAGATGAGATCCCGGAAAATCTTACTTCCGCCCACACCATAGAAGTTCGCTGGACGGCGCAGATGATGTTCCATCGCAAAGACCAGGTTTTTGGCCAATGTCTGAAGGTTAGCGGCTGTGTTCTCTTCGTCGGTGGCCACGCCACAGAGATAGTTCCCGCCTACTTCACTGCGCCCCTCCAAAACCATCTGCAAATTTGCCTCATACTGGTAGTTCCCCTGGAGAAGATAGGCCACCGGCGTGCCCCGTGTAACCGTTCGATGCCCGTTGCAAAACTGCCGATCATCATAGCACTTAAACACCGAATAGGTGTAATGGTTCACAATGGGAAATGCGTAGACAATGGCATCCGCTGTCTGAATTTCACGCCGCAGGAATTGGTCAAACCCATCAGAGTATATACAGGTTCCTGTCGCTGCACAGTGCAAGCATCCCAGACAGCCACCTTGAAAAGGAACGTCCCATAAATTAACCACTTGACTCTCATAGGGAAGCACGGCACGAAAGTCTTGGATCATGTGAAGGAGAGACTGGTCCTCCTCCCGACAACAGGTGACAAGAACCACTCTTTTCCCAGAACATTTCTCCACCCTGGAACAGACTGGCTGGTAGACGGCAGGGATGCTTTCCGGTTGGGCAGAAGGGGGTGGGAGAAAACCGCCATACTGGCAGGTAAACATCAGCTGGTCAAAAAACATGCGTGCCTCTTCCCGCCCTTTTTCTGTCAGAAGATCCTCCATATCCGCAGACAGTCCCCGGACCACATGCATTCCCAAATCAAAGCAATTGGCTTCTATGAATTTGTGGGCCGTTACATCGTAAAAATGCTTGGACGTGGTAATTTGAGTGGCAACCTTTCCCGAAAGGTCCACTCCATCTGCCCGAAGGAGTTCCAGAAAACGATGCAGTTGGTAAGGCACCAGGAACGTGTATACCGGGTAACAAAAGAGAATAACTTCTGCCTGAGACAAAGCTTCCCGCGGGGTGGAAAAGTCTTTCTCATAACGTTTGATCCGCTGCCCGACGGGAAGCTCCAAAAACTGGTGCTCTGGATGCAACACTTGAAGGTATCGTACGGTTTGCAATGTGGTGCTTCTTTCTCCTTTAGGGCTTCCATTGAGAACAAGAATTTTCATAACGTTTTTTCCAACTTTTGGTAGATAGAGAGTGTACTAAATACAGGCTTGAACCTTATTTTAATTCAGTATAACATTGCCAAATGCTTGCGTCAATGAGGCAAACAAAAAGGTGCCCTTCAGAAACTACTATTTTTACAGAGAATTCCCGGGGAAATTGGTATGGAACCTTGCAACTTTTTGTCGGAACCATTATAATAGGTTCCGTTATTATGGCCATCGTCTGGCTAAGAAAAGAGAGGAAAGTAGGTGACGGAATGGACCATGGGCAGGACTATGTGATCGAGATGCTCCACATAACCAAGGAGTTTCCTGGTATCAAAGCCAATGACGACATTACCCTCCAGCTCAAGCGGGGAGAAATCCATGCGCTGTTGGGCGAAAACGGTGCCGGGAAATCCACGCTGATGTCCATTCTCTTCGGCATGTATCAACCAGACGCCGGAGAGATCCGCAAAAACGGGGAAGTGGTGTCCATCAAAGACCCCAACGACGCCACCGCGTTGGGAATCGGCATGGTGCACCAACACTTTAAGTTAATCGATGTGTTCACGGTCTTGGACAACATCATCCTGGGCGCAGAAGACACCAAGTTAGGGTTTCTCAAAAAGAAGGAAGCCCGGGCCAAAGTCCTGGACCTGTCCCAGCGGTATGGCCTTAAGGTAGACCTGGACGCAAAGGTAGAAAACATCACCGTCGGGATGCAGCAGCGTGTAGAGATTCTTAAAATGCTCTACCGGGAAAATGAAATTTTGATCTTTGACGAACCGACTGCCGTGCTCACCCCCCAAGAGATTGATGAGCTCATGAAGATCATGAAAAACCTGGCGGCGGAGGGGAAATCCATTCTGTTCATTTCCCATAAGCTCAACGAAATTATGGCCGTGGCAGACCGGGTTACCGTCCTTCGTAAGGGACAGTGCATCGGTACCGTCGAGACCAAAGACACCAACCAGCAGGCTCTTTCCAATATGATGGTTGGCCGTCCGGTCCAATTGGAAGTGGTCAAAAGTGAGGCCAAGCCGGGGGACGTCGTCCTGGCCGTGAAGGACCTGTGCGTACACTCGAAGCTTCACAAGAAAGACGCTGTGCACAATGTCACGTTTAATGTCCGCGCCGGAGAGATCGTCTGCATCGCCGGTATCGACGGCAACGGCCAGAGCGAGCTCATCTATGGCATCACCGGCTTGGAGAAAACCGCCGGCGGTTCTGTTACCCTGTGCGGGGAAGAAATCAGCCACGCCCCCATACGCAAACGGTTGAAAAACCTCAGTCATATCCCGGAGGATCGTCACAAACACGGCCTGGTCCTGGACTTTACCCTGGAGCAAAACACGGTACTGCAGCGTTTCCAGGAACCCCGGTTCCAGAAATTTGGCTTTATGAAGCAGGATGCCATCCGGGACTACGCCAACCTGCTCATTGAACAATACGACGTCCGCAGCGGACAGGGGCCCATTACCGTGGTGCGCAGCATGTCCGGCGGCAACCAGCAAAAAGCGATCATTGCCCGAGAGGTCGACCGGGACAAGCCCTTGATTGTCGCCGTCCAGCCCACGCGCGGTCTGGACGTGGGCGCCATTGAGTACATCCATAGCCAATTGGTGGCAGAGCGAGACAAGGGAAAAGCCATCCTTCTGGTCTCCCTGGAGTTGGACGAGGTGATGAACCTGTCCGACCGGATCCTGGTCCTCTACGAAGGGGAAATCGTGGGGGAACTGGATCCCAAGAAAACCACCGTACAGGAGCTCGGTCTGTATATGGCCGGCGCCAAACGAACTGAGAAAGGAGGCGGGGACGCATGAACAAGCAGCACTCTCCTTTACTGAAAAAGGACGCGACCCAGTCCATCCTGGCCTCCATTCTCTCGATTATCATTGGCCTGATGGTGGGCTGCATCATCATCTTGATTGTAGGCCTCACCAGTGATAACTTGACCCTTTCCAGCGCACTGGACGGTATCCAGCTGATCTTTGGCGGTCTGTTCAGCACAGGGCGGGATGCCGCAGGCAACTTGACCTTTGGTTTTAACCCTACAAACATCGGAAATATGCTCTTCCGAGCCACCCCCTTGATTATGACCGGCCTCTCTGTGGCTGTGGCCTTTAAGACAGGTCTGTTCAACATCGGCGCCCCCGGCCAGTACCTCATGGGTACCATGGTCACCCTGATGCTGGCCCTGGGGATTCCCTCCGAGTCTGTCCCTGCTGGCCTCATTTGGATCATCGCCTTCGTGGGCGGCTGCCTGGCCGGCGCTGTTTGGGGGGCCATCCCCGGCTTGCTCAAGGCTTTCCTGAACATCAACGAAGTGCTCGCCTGTATCATGACCAACTGGCTGGCCGCCAACTTGGTCACGTGGATGTTTGACATCAGCAACTTCAAAAACGTGGTGGAAAACACCAAGTCGGGCTATATTTACAAGACCTCGTTCAATGGGGTGGAAACCCCCAAAATGGGGTTGGATCACCTGTTCCCCAACTCCCAGGTCAACATGGGGATCATCATTGCCATCGTGATTGCAATCCTCATGTACATCATCATGAACAAAACCACGCTGGGATACCAGTTGAAAGCCTGCGGTGCCAACCGCCACGCAGCACGATACGCCGGTATTCAGGACAAGCGGAACATTGTTCTATCCATGGCCATTGCCGGTGCCCTGGCTGCAGGCGGTGCTTCCCTCTACTACCTGTCCGGAAACACCGAATTCTTCTGGTCCACTTACCAGTCCCTGCCGTCCACTGGGTTTAACGGCATTCCCGTGGCCCTGTTGGCCGTCAACAACCCCATCGCCGTCATCTTTACCGGCTGCTTCATGTCCATGCTGGACATCTCCGGCCTCCAGCTGACCAATTTGACGGCGTACAACGAGTACATCACTGACGTCATCATCGCCACCATCGTCTACCTCAGCGCCTTCTCCCTGGTGATCAAGATGCTCATCAGCGGGCGGAGAAAGCGTAAGGGCAAGCGCACCGTACCCGTTGCAGCCCCTGACGGAGGCGGGAACCCTCCCTCTACCTCCGAAGCTGAGAAAGGAGGCGAAGGCGCATGACATTCCTGATTCAGCAAACCCTCATTTATGCCGTGCCGCTGATGATCGTGGCCCTGGCCGGCGTCTTCGCCGAGCGAAGCGGTATCATCAACCTGGCCTTGGAAGGTATCATGATCTTCGGCGCTTTCATCGGCGTCCTCTTTGTGCGGACCATGCAGGGCTCGGAAGTGTTCACCGCAGCAGCCGCAGCAGGGGACTACGCCACCCTCCAAGGTTTGGAACTCATGGCCATGGTCGTAGCAGCACTCATGGGGGCCATCTTCTCCCTGCTGCTGTCCTTTGCCTCCATCAACTTGCGGGCTGACCAGACCATCGGCGGTACCGCCCTGAACCTGCTGGCCCCTGCACTGGTGCTCTTCCTGATCCGCATTATCGCCAACCAGAACACCCTGCAGATGGCGGAAGGGGACGCTGCCAGCTGGTTTATGATTAAGAAGGCCATGTTTGGCTATGGGCGTATGGAAGATATGGGGCCCTTAGGGGAAACCTTTATCAACCGTACCTATTTGGCCACCTATCTGTGCATCTTACTGTTCATTGTCTTGGCCATCATCCTGTACAAGACACGGTTTGGCCTCCGCCTGCGGGCTTGCGGCGAGAACCCTCAGGCCGCAGACTCCCTGGGCATCAATGTCTATAAGATGCGCTACGCCGGCACCACCATTTCCGGTGCCTTGGCAGGCATGGGCGGCTTCGTCTACTCCTTAACCACAGCAAACTGCACCGCCAACGGTGACGTGGCTGGGTTCGGTTTCTTGGCCCTGGCCGTTATGATCTTCGGCAACTGGAAACCGCTGAACATTGCAGGGGCCTCCCTTCTCTTCGGCCTTTTCAAGTGTGTGGCGGCCAGCTATTCCAGTATCGACATCAATGGAGACGGCGTGTATCTCCTGGCCGATATCGGCATCAGTGCCCACTTCTATCGGATGCTGCCGTATCTGATCACCCTGATTGTTTTGGCCTTTACCTCTAAAAACTCTCGGGCCCCCAAAGCGGAAGGCATTCCCTATGACAAGAGTTCGCGATAGAGCGCAATCCAAAAGATTTCACTTCCCGTCCGGGGAAGTGGTTTTTTCTATATGGGGGACTTGCTTTACACTCCGTTTCCGAGATGTTATAATGGCGAAAATATAACCGTATACTCCAGAAAGGATGTGTCAACGTATGAAACCATTGTTGGTGGTCATTGACATGCAGAGAGATTTCATCACCGGTACACTGGGTACCCCTGAGGCCCAAGCCATTGTCCCTGCCGTGTGCCAAAGAATACAGGCCTTTCCAGGGGACATTGTCTACACCCGTGACACCCATGACGAAAACTATCTCTCCACCCAAGAGGGCAAGCATCTTCCCGTGGAGCATTGCCTGCGCGGCACCCCTGGTTGGGAGATCCTCCCGGAAATTCTAGCTGCCAGCGCCGGAAAAACCGCTGCGATCTTGGACAAACCCACCTTTGCCTCTGCCGCACTGGTGGATTTCGCCGCAGCAGGGGGCTATGATGCCATTGAGTTGGTGGGCGTGTGCACTGACATTTGTGTGATTTCCAATGCATTGTGCTTAAAATCCCGGTTGTGGGAGGTTCCCATCTCGGTGCGTGCCTCCTGCTGTGCCGGGAGCACCCCGGAGCATCACGCCAACGCGCTCTCTGTCATGGAGAGCTGCCAAATCGACCTCTTGTACGAGGAGCAGCACTGATGGCGCCAAGAAAGCCGGCCATGTATCGCGCCGTGTTTTTTGATTTGGATGACACAATTTTTGACTTCGGACAGTGCAGCCGGCAGGCCTTTTTCCAGGCCTGCCGATGCTGTCACTGGTCCAGTTCCGAGGAAGCATTCACCGAGTTTCAACGCTTAGACCAGATGCTGTGGTCTCAGCAAAAGGCAGGGCATCTCACGGTGGAGCAAGTCATCCACCGCCGGGCCGAATCTATGGCTCGTTGGTTCGGGCACCCAGAGCAAAGCCTTGCCTTTCAGCAGCGCTTCTCCCAGTGTTTGGCGGAAGAGGCTGCCCTAGAACCTCATGCGCGGGAAACCCTGTCCCTGCTTCACAAAAAAGTGCCTCTCTACGGTGCGTCCAACGGAATTCTTGCCATCCAGCAAGCCCGTTTAGAAAAGGCAAACTTGACCACCTATTTTTCCGGTCTTTTCGTATCGGACAAGATCGGGGCTGAAAAACCGGACCCGCGTTTCTTTACCTTCTGCCTGCAGCGCAGTGGTTTCCCGGCGGAGGACGTGTTGATGGTCGGCGACAGTTTGACCGCCGATATTGCCGGCGCCTTCTCTGTGGGTATGGATGGTTGTTGGTACCACCCCCACACAGCGCCCCCTCCTGCCAACACCATTTTGCCCCACGCCATCACTGACCTGCGGCAACTTCTCACCGGCCCATTTGTATGGGGGAGCCCCTGAGAGTCCTCCCCGTTTTTTACACTTCTTTTATTGGAATTGCACAACACTTCCTTGACGAACTCCATTTTATCCATTAAAATAGTAGAAACCCATGCGAAAATACCGGGATAGAGAGGAGAAGGAAAGGATGACAGACTATGGGATCCTGAGTCTGCTGCCTGTGGCAGTGGTCATTGTATTGGTCTTTTTTACCAAGCGAACCGCAGTGTCTTTACTGGTGGGAACCCTCGTAGGGGCGGTTATGCTCTACGGAACCGGGTTTGCCAAACCTTGGTTGGATGTGGTCTACGGCGTTATGGGCAGCGACCTCTGGATCTGGTTGGTGCTGGTCTGTGGGTTTTTCGGCAGCCTGGTGGCGCTGTTCGAAGCCTCTGGGGGGATCCATGGCTTCACCGCCATCGCGGCCAAGGTTTGCAAGGGAGAAAAACGGACCCTGGTGGCCAGTTGGCTCTTGGGCATTGTCACTTTTGTGGATGACTGGCTGTCGATCCTCTCAGTGGGAACTGCCATGCGCCGTGCCACGGATCGGTTCCACATTCCCCGGGAAATGCTTGCCTTTCTCAGCAATGCAACGGCCACATCCATCTGCGTGATTGTGCCAACCTCTACCTGGGGCGTGTTCATGATCAGCCAACTGGTTGCCACGGATGTCTGCACCAGCGAAGCTGGGATGAGCACCTTTGTCCAAGTTTTGCCCTTCCTGTTTTACCCCTTGGTCGCCTTGCTGTGCGGGTTCCTATATTCGGTGGGTGTCCTCCCCAAAATTGGTCCCATGCGCAAAGCCTACGCCCTGGCCAAGGAGCAGACAGCTCCTGTAGAGGAATCTCCTGTGCACGAGAGTGGGAAGAAACCCCACGCGCTCAATTTTCTCCTCCCCATTGTGCTGGTCACGGTGGTCACCATCCTCACCCGGGAGATCCTGTATGGCACCCTACTTTGTTTGGTGTTCTGCGCGCTCCTTTACTTGCCGCAAAAGCTTCTCACACCGGGGCAATTCTTGGATACCGTGATGTCCGGTTTTAAAAGTATGATTGGTGTCCTCGCCATTGTCACTTGCGCCTTCATGTTGCGGGACATCAACAGTCTGCTGGGTATGCCCGAGTTTGTCATTGGCGCTGCCAAGGCAGCTATGAGTCCCCAAGTCCTCCCGGTTGCTGCTTTCTTGATTGTCACCGTACTGGCTGTGGCTGCCGGCAACTTCTGGGGGATTTGCGCCATTGCTTTCCCGGTGATCATTCCCATTGCCCAGGCATTGGATGCCAACGTACTGCTGACGGCGGGCGCCATCATCTCTGCTACGGCAGCTGGATCCCATCTCTGCTTCTTTGGCTCGGAGGCTACCCTCGCCTGTTCTGCCACGCAGATTGAAAACGTGCGCTATGCCCAAACTGCCACGCCAATGCTGATAGTTCCAGTGGTGGCCAGCGTTCTGCTGTACCTGGCGGCTGGTTTCCTCATCGGTTAATCTCACAAGAAAAAACAGAGCAAGACAAAACACGTCTTGCTCTGTTTTTTGATGGAATGCTTTATCCTACCCTATGCCACAGGGGAATCCTGGTTGCAAAGTCCACGGAAAGAGCGCCCTGATCCTTCAGCCAGGCCAGATAGGAGCGCACCGTGCTGCCAACCAGTACGTATTGGGAAAAGTCCATGGTGAGCCCATACGCCGTAAACAGCTTTTGCAGCAATGCCTCAAAGCCAATAGGTTCGGCGCAGAACGTAAGAATGGTCTCCGCAACCTCTCGGGTTTTATCGATGTTGTACTGTGCCAAAGGTGCAATGTCCTGGGTGGCCTCCGCATGGGCCGGCACAAACCATGTGGCGGAAAGCTGCTTAACCTGTTCCAGCGTGTCCAGATAGGCGCCTACGTCATAGATGACGCCAATTTGATACTTCTCCAGGGTCTCCTTACTGGATAAGCAGTCGGCAAGATAAACCACACCGTCCTCACTGCGAAAGCCAACCATGTCGAAGAAATGGCCAGGAAGGGGAAAGGAGGTCAACCCTTTGGGCAGCACGGCATCGGTAAGATACTCTGCAGGACTCTCCTTGGCCATCAAAAACTTGTGCCGCAAGTCCTTGGGAGGAAACCCACCGTAGAGGAAGGAGGGCTCCAGCAAAGGATGACGGGTAAAGGCACAATCCACACCAGGGGCGTAAATCTTGCAGCCGGTCTGCTTCCAAAGGTACTGGTTGCCGCCAATGTGGTCTGCGTTAGAATGGGTGTTGAGAATGGCCCGCAACGTCCATCCCTGCTTTTCCAGCAGTTGGCGGAGTTTCCGACCGGCGTCTTTGTCGTTTCCGCTGTCGATGAGGTAGACTTGGTTTTCCTCTGCCAAATAGACTCCGATTTTGACGGGAGCGTTAATATAGTAACTGCGCGGTCCTACTTGGACAAGTTCATACATAGCGGCGCATCCTTTCTCCTGAGAATGTCTCCATCATACCAGATTTTTCTCGGGATGTCACGCAGTGCCAAAACATTTGTGGGCAGGCATGCACGGTTTTTGTCTCTCTTCTAGCGTAAGGGCAGGGGGCACTCCATACTGGAGTGCCCCCTGCTTGGGTCCGTGTATGAGAGTATGGGAATAGGAGGAGATTTTTGGATCAGTGACTTACTTCAAAAACGCTTCCAGCTCTTCCTTGGACTTTACCCCAATGGACATATCCACCGGCTTGCCGTCCCGGAAGAGGAGCAGCGTGGGGATGGCAGAGATCTGGTACTTTTGAGCCAGTTCCGGAACATCATCTACATTGACCTTGCCAAAAGAGATCTCGGGATGCTCCTGTGCCAATTCCTCTACCACAGGGGAGAGCATGGTGCAGGGTCCACACCACGCAGCCCAGAAATCCAGCAAAACAGGGGAGGCGGCATTGGTAACCTTTTCCTCGAAATTGTCTTGATTGATGGTGGTGATTGCCATATTCAGCGCTCCTTTCAGGGTTTGTTTGTTTTGTTGAGGATAGGATACCCCAAAACGAGGATATAATCTGTGATTTGGACACAAAACCAAAGGAATTCACAAAAGTCCGCTTACCGGCACGCATCCGACAAATCAGGATGCCTCACGCATGCGGATCTGCTATCGTGTACCAATGGGTTTCCCCATGGGCGTAGTGGGTTCTTTCCTCTATGCTCTTTGTGGATTTGGGGAAATAGAGACAGGCCGCTCTGGAATACAGTAGAGCACAGGAGGTGCTGCCTATGCTTTCGGCATGGATATTACTGTTACTTCACACAGTTTGCTTTCCGCTTCGTCTGGGAAACAGCGGATCCTTTCCCCGTCCGCTCAAGGCAGAGGAAGAGCGGGAATACTTAGCGCGATACGCGCAGGGCGATCTGGAGGCCAGAAACAAGTTGGTCGAGCACAATCTCCGCTTAGTGTCTCACATTCTTAAGAAATACTATGTCCAAGCAGGGGACCAAGATGACCTGATCTCCATTGGAACCATCGGCTTAATCAAGGGAATCTCCACCTTCAAACCCGATAGGAAGGTCCGGCTGGCCACCTATGCCAGCCGGTGCATTGAAAATGAAATCCTCATGTATTTCCGCAGCCAGCGAAAGTATCAAGGGGATGTGTCCCTGTCAGACTCCATTGATTCGGACCGAGAGGGGAATGCGCTCTCGCTCATGGATGTCATCAGCGTCGATGACGATATGCTGGAAACCCTGGATACCCGAGATTCCTGCGCTAAGGTACGCCAATGCGTGGAGCATTGTTTGAGTGAGCGGGAAGCCAAGGTCATCTCGCTTCGATACGGTTTGGACGGGGAGGGGCCACGTACCCAACGCGAAATTGCAACCGCTTGCGGCATCAGCCGGTCCTATGTATCCCGCCTCGAGAAAAAAGCACTGGCCAAACTCCGGGAGGAGATGGAAAAGAAACCATAAAAAGACGGACCATATGTCCCCCTCCCAACGGGGGGCATACGGTCCGTTTTTCCTTGGTTACGGTCTCATAGCAATCTCATGGCGCTTGGGGCCAGTGGAGACGATGTGGATGGGCGTTTCAATTTCCTTTTCAATGAAATCAACATACGCTTTGGCATTGGCAGGAAGGGCCTGATAGTCCGTCACACCGCGGATATCGGTCTTCCACCCCGGCAGCACCGTGAAGACAGGCTTTGCCTGCTCCAGCAGAGCAGGGACGGGGAACTGCTTGGTTACCTGGCCCTGGATCTCATACCCTGTACAAACGGGGATTTCATCCAGATAGCTCAACACGTCCAAGCAGGTCAAGGCCACCTGGGTCGCGCCTTGGATCATACAGCCGTACCGAGTGGCCACTGTGTCAAACCACCCCACCCGCCGGGGACGGCCTGTGGTGGCGCCAAATTCTCCCTTGTCACCACCGCGGCGGCGGAGTTCATCCCCCGCCTCTCCCAACACTTCACTCACGAAAGGCTCTGTCTGGGACCCCACACAGGAGGAGTATGCCTTAGACACACAGATGATCTCCTCCACAGACGTGGGCGGCACCGGTGCCCCTACACAGCCAAACGCAGCCAGGGTGTGCGACGACGTTGTCATCGGAACGATGCCCAGGTCGGGATCCTTCATGGCGCCCAGCTGTCCCTCCAGGAGAATCGAACGGTTGGCTTGACAGGCTTCATGGAGAAAGGTTACCGCATCTCCCACATAGGGGCGGATGATTTCCCGCAATTGCAGTAACTCCACAAAGAGGGCCTCCACGTCTACCGTTGGTTTGTGATACATCGTCTGGAACAGAATGTTCTTAATGGACACCGCATGCTCTAAATGCTCCCGCAGACGGTCCTCATGGAAAAGGTCACAGACCTGAATGCCAATCTTAGCATATTTATCCGAATAGAAGGGAGCGATCCCGCTTTTGGTGGAACCAAAGGCATGGCCTCCCAGCCGTTCCTCTTCATAGGTATCCTGCAGGATATGGTAGGGCATCAACAGCTGGGCCCGTTCTGAAATGATCAAATTGGGAGCAGGGACCCCTGCGGTTTCCAGGCTGGTAATCTCTTCGGCCAGTTTGCGAATGTCCAATGCAACGCCATTGCCGATCACATTGGTGATATGTTTGTAAAACACCCCGGAGGGCAGGGTATGCAGAGCAAACCGGCCATACTCATTGATAATCGTGTGGCCTGCATTGGCCCCCCCTTGAAAACGGACCACGATATCGGATTGCTCCGCCAACAAATCGGTAATTTTCCCTTTGCCCTCATCGCCCCAGTTGGCACCAACGATTGCTTTTACCACAGAGATTCCTCCTCACAAAAAAAGAACACAAGCCTCACATACTTCCAGCGGAAGCAGTGCATTTCAAATACAACTCATTATAATCCTCGGTTTTTTAAGATGCAAGGGGGCGAGAATAAAATTTCATTTTTTTGCAAAAATTTGTCTCAAAATCTGGGATCTTTCTCTTTACATTCGCAATTTACACTGCTAAAATAAAGGCAATAGACAGCAAGGAGGCGGATTGCATGAAACACTCAACATCCGATAGCGACCACGCTTTGCTATATGAGAGTCTACTACAGTTAAAAGATGTGGATGAGTGCCGCCGGTTCATGGAGGATCTCTGTACCGTCACAGAGCTAAAAGCCATGAGCCAACGGATTGAAGTGGCGATGTACCTGCGGGAAGGGATGATCTATCAAGATATCCTGAAACGCACAGGCGCCAGCAGCGCCACCATCAGTCGGGTCAACCGGTGCCTGCAGTACGGCGCCGAAGGGTATCAAACCGTCTTGCCCCGTCTGGATGCCCTCTGGGAGGAGACGAAGACACCTTGAACCACGGGAACGAAACCTACCGCGCATTGGCCGGTTGTTATGATGAAATGACGGAAGACGTGCATTATGCCGCTTGGGCCGATTTCCTGGAAAAGCTGTTTTCCCGGGAAACCCGTCCCATCAAAACCGTCCTGGATCTGGCCTGTGGCACAGGCACCATGTCCTTTCTACTGGCAGCGCGGGGGTATGAGATGATTGGCGTGGATTTCTCCCCAGAAATGCTGTCCATTGCCTCCAACAAAACCCTGGCAGGGGAGGGGATCCCTCCCATTTTCCTCTGCCAAGCCATGGAAAAGCTAGACCTTTACGGTACGGTAGACGCCTGTGTTTGCCTGCTGGACAGCATCAATCACGTCACCAATCCAGAGAAATTGTACAAAGCCTTGCAGCGGGTCCATTTGTTTTTGGAGCCAGGGGGCGTATTTGTGTTTGATGTCCACACGCCCCAGCATTTGGAGGCCTTAGACGGCGGCATCTTCCTGGATGAGACCGAGGACGACTACTGTGTTTGGCGCACCGATTACCATCCCAAACGCCGGGTCTGCACCTATGTCATGGATGTGTTCCACCGGGAGGGTTCAATGTGGGCGCGCGAAACGGAAATCCACGAGGAAAAGGCCTATTCCCCCGAGGAACTCACCGCGTATTTGCAGCAGGTTGGCTTTACCCAAATCCGACAGTATGGAAATCGGAAACTCCGTCCTCCCCGTGATGGGGAAGAACGGATCTTTTTTACCGCACGCAAAGCGGAGACAACGGAATAGGAAGAGAGGTATAACATGGACTATATTGTAAGAATGATTGCCAAAGACGCGCCCATTGTTGCCATGGCCATTCAGGGGCACGACCTTGTAAATCGCGCCCAAGAAATCCACCACACGTTCCCTGTGGCTACCGCAGCCCTGGGACGCACCTTGCTGATCGCCTCCATGATGGGGGAGCAGCTCAAAGAGAAAGACGGCTCTGTCACCATTCGGGTCCAGGGCGGCGGCCCTCTCGGGACCATACTGGCCGTGTCAGACAGCGAGGGAAACGTACGGGGCTATGTACAGAATGGTCAGGTAGACCTTCCCCTGAAAGGACCTGCCAAACTGGACGTCGGCCAGGCAGTGGGCACCGACGGTTCGCTGACGGTCATCAAAGATCTGCGGATGAAAGAGCCCTATGTGGGAACCGTCCCCCTGGTGTCTGGGGAAATTGCAGAAGACATCACCTCCTACTTTGCCGAGAGTGAACAGATTCCCACCGCCTGTGCCCTTGGGGTCTTGGTGGACAAAGACCTTTCTGTGGCCGCAGCAGGTGGGTACCTCATCCAACTGCTGCCCGGTGCTACCGACGAGATGATCGACAAAATTGAAGCAGGGATTGCCAAGGTGGGCCCGGTCACAGAACATCTGCGGCAAGGGGTCACCCCAGAGGAACTGCTTCAGATTGTCCTGTCAGAATTCGACCTGGAGCTGCTGAAGACAGTGCCCGTGGAGTACCGCTGTTACTGCAGCCGGGACCGCATGCGCAGAGCCCTCATCAGCCTGGGCAAAGAGGAGCTGGAGGCGCTCATCCACGAACAGGGACGGGCTGAAATGACCTGCCAGTTCTGCGACGCTGTGCACGTATTCGAGAAAGACGAATTGGAAGCGCTGGCCGCCTCTCTATGAGGGGCAGCGCTTCCTTTTCCCCCGAAAAAGCAGCTTCTGGAAAAAAGAAAAAATATTTGAAAAAAGCTATTGACAAAATGCCTGGTCTTCGATATAATAAGCTTCGCTGCTTGAGGGTTGGCGCTTCCAACCAAAGGCAGTGAACCGGGAGCATAGCTCAGCTGGGAGAGCACATGCCTTACAAGCATGGGGTCACAGGTTCGAGCCCTGTTGTTCCCACCACCCAATTTGGCGCGGTAGTTCAGTTGGTTAGAACGCCGGCCTGTCACGCCGGAGGTCGAGGGTTCAAGTCCCTTCCGCGTCGCCACTTTTTTGATTTGCCGCATGGCAGGTCACCCGCGGGTGGGGCAAGCTTCTCCGCTTCCCCAATCCCATTTGCTGCTGTAGCTCAGTCGGTAGAGCGCATCCTTGGTAAGGATGAGGTCGGCGGTTCAAATCCGCCCAGCAGCTCCACGAAAAGCTTTGAGCCTTAACGGGTTCAAGGCTTTTTTGTTTTTTCAGACATTTCTTTTGTTAGTAACCCGTCTGTAACGTTATTCCCTTTGACGTCTTTTTCGCCGCCATGAAAAACCGCCTGCATTTCTGCAGGCGGTTTTCCAATGCGTATGGGAATGTTAAGCACCAGATAGGGAAGAGGCCGAAACCCGACAAAACGCTTTACCTAAATTTCACGGGAAATGGGTGGTTTCCGGCGGTGGTCTTCTGCTATCCTGGAAAAAAGGGAGCGGCTGTCAAGCGCTTCCAGGAAAGGAGACCTGCCCCTATGTGGAACCCCCGCCAGAACGTGAAAGACGATCCCCGACAGACCGGCCAGGTTGCCCTGGGCGGCCGGCATTGGCTGCCCCGCCTCCTGTTCTGTGGGGTGGTGCTGGCGGTGCTGGTGGGGCTGGGGGTGTGGCTCAACCAGCCCCGGGAAGGGGAGGCCACCGCGGCCAGCCAGCTGGTCTTTACCCCGGCCCGGGTGACTGCGGTGCTCAGCGACAACGCCGCCCCCGACGAGGAAAACGGGGAGGGACGACGGGTTGGCACCCAAGAGCTGGAGATCCAGTTGCTCTCTGGCCCCCATAAGGACGAGATCCTGCCCCTGACCAACCACATGAGCGCCCTGTTCAATGTGGATGTGGAGGAGGGGGACCGGGTGATTGTCCGCCTGATCACCCAGGAGGATGGCACTTACTATGCCGCGATGTTCAACTACGACCGCGGCCTGGTGATGGGCATTACCCTCTTGGTTTTTTGTGCTGTTTTGGCCCTGCTGGGGGGCCGGAAGGGGATCCGTGCTCTGCTGGGGCTGGTGTTTACCCTGGCCTGCGTGTGGTTTTTGCTGATCCCTGGCCTCATCCGGGGGCTGCCGGGGATCCCCTTCACCGTGGCCATCGCGGGGGTGACGGCTGCGGCCTGCCTTCTGCTGCTGGACGGGTTCACCCGGAAGAGCTTCTGCGCCATCCTGGGCTGCATAGGCGGCGTGGCGGCGGCGGGGATCTTTGCCGCCCTGGTGGGGGTGGCCACCCCACTCAACGGCTTTAACATGAGCGAGGCGGAGAACCTGCTCCTCTATGGGGCGGAGCAAGGCCTGCACGTCAGCGGCTTGCTGGTGTGCGGGGTGCTGGTGGCAGCCTTGGGGGCGGTGATGGACGTGTCCATGTCCATCGCCTCGGCCCTGTGGGAACTGCGGGTAAACAACCCGGACCTGCCAGCCCGGGACCTCTTCCGCTCCGGGATGAACATCGGGAAGGACGCCATGGGCACCATGGCCAACACCCTGATCCTGGCCTTCGCTGGCTCCTCCCTGAACACCTTGCTGCTGGTCCGGGTGTATGACATTCCCTTTGCCCAGCTGGTCAACACGGATTTCATCTGCGTGGAGATCCTCCAAAGTGTGGCCGGGTCCATGGGCATCCTTTTGACAGTTCCCCTGGTGACCGCCGTGAGCGCCAAGCTCATGACAGCGGACCGGGTTCAGCATAGTACGAAAACACCCCAGCGAATTTGAAAAGACGAAAGGAAGGAATGTGTATGCACGCGAACCGACATACCCGGGGCCAGCGGTGGCTGGCGTGGGTCATGGCCGTGGTGCTGTGCCTGGGATTGCTCCCAGGGGCGGCGTTGGCGGCGGAGGAGACAACCTACGAGCAGGTCACTTCTGCCGATCAGTTCACCAGCGGTGAGTACTACATGGTGACCGATACCGGATACGCGCCAGGTGTGCTGGATGGCACCTGGGTTTCGGCGGTTGAGGTGACAGATGGCAGCGTTCCGAATGCCATCTGGACTCTGACGGTTACCGGAAATGAAGTGAAACTTCAAGATCAAGACGGAACATTCGTGGCCCCTTCAGGTGGCAATAACAACGGCATTAAAGGAACAACAGATAAAGATGAAGCATATCAATGGGCCTGGGAATTTGACAACGGAAATGGTACATTTACATTTTCCGGCCAAGGTGAGGACACTGTTGTGTTGGCCAGCAACAAAAGCGCAGGAAACAAATTCCGCGCCTATAAAACAACTACAGTTGCAGGAAAGCCCAATGGCTATCCATCGGAGTTTACGCTTTATAAAGTGATAAACGGTTCTCAGCCCGGCGAGGGCGGGGACACCACCGTCGCCGCCCCCCAGGCCGACCCCCAGGCGGGGGCCGTGGCTTCCGGCACGGAAATCACCCTGAGCACCACGACATCCGGGGCATCCATCTACTATACCCTGAATGGGAACGACCCAACGGGGACGGCAAGTGAGACAGAGTTCCTGTACAGCGACGCAAGCAAGCCCAAGATTGAAGGCGAAGTTAGTGCAGAAGTTACTCTGAAAGCCATCGCTGTGCTGGGCGAGAACCAGAGCGCGGTGCAGATCCTCACCTACACCATCAAGGAAGTGGAGTACGTCTACAACCAGATCACTACGCTGGAGGAGCTCAAAAAGGGCGGAAACCTTGCGCTGGTGGCAAATACCGACCACGGCTACATGGCCATGAGCACAGAGTATGATTCCATCCACAATTCGTTTGAGGGCACCCCTGTCACCATAGAGGGCGGAGTGCTCACCGGCGAGGACGTGCCGGTCTGGAAGGTAGCCGCTACGGAGGATGGCATCAGCCTCTCCCTGGAGGGGCAATATTTGCAAAACGCTCAAAATAATGGAGGCCTTCGTCTTTGGGACGAAGAGTTTAGCTGGGTGCCCACGGTGGTAGAGGGCGATGCCTTCCATCTGCAATCCCTTACAGACCATGCCGTTACCCGTTATCTGGCCTGGGACGATGATGATTTTAGAGATTATTTTGCCGCATATTCTCTGTCCAACCCGGATAGATACAGGGGCGACCTGCTGGTCTTCCGTCAGGAGGAAAAGACCGAGACCAACGCCCCCATTGCCGCCGGCGACCAGGTGGTGATCTATGCGCCGGCCTACAATAAGGCGCTGTCCAGTGAAAAGACAGGCTTCTATAATGTTGGCACGGATATCACCGTTTCGGAGGGTACCGTTTCTGGTTACGGTGAAAACGACGTGTGGACTGTCGTGGATAACGGGGACAACACCTACAGTTTTCAGCAGAACGGCCAGAATATCGGTTTAGGGGAGTCCTACGCCAGCATGGATCTTGGCGCTGTCAATGACGATTGGAAGCTTATCGACCTGGGCAACGGCCTGTATAATATCCAAAACACCGTCCGAGGCAACTACATGGAGTGGTACACCCAGTACAGCAACTGGAGCACCTACAACTCCAGCAGCGCTGCCACCGATGATCAGTTCCAGCTTTCTTTCTATAAGGTGACCGGTGAAACCCCGGACCCCGAACCCAGCGAGGCCCCCTTCGAGGCCAACGACACCATCGTCATCTACGCCCCCTCCAACAACATGGCTCTGTCCGCTACAGTAAAGAACGACTATTACCCCATCGGCGTGGAGGTTGCTGTGGAGGGAGACACCCTCACCGGTTACGGTGCCACCGAAGTTTGGACAGTCGGCGGCAAGGATGGTTCATGGACGTTCTCCAATGGCGGGAAGTCTCTGAGTATGGGGAATGAGCATACCAGTACTTACCCCGGTGCAGGTGAAAACGAAACTTGGGTTCTGGAGCCTGCCAAGACTGAGGGCCAGTACTATGTGAAGAACGTAGTCCGCGGAACCTATCTGTGGTGGGACGATACCTATGATGATTGGAACACCCGCGACAACGATAAAACCGCCGTCACCTTCGTTGTAGTCGAGCCCCCCGAAGACGAACCCGACGTAACCGGCCTGGAAGTCCGCGCCACCCCTGCCAGCGGTGCATCCGTGGAAGCGGGCGACACCATCGAGCTCACTGCCGCTGATGGGGCAACCATCTACTACACCACTGACGGCAGCGAACCCACCAAGGAGAGCCTCGAGTATACCGGCCCGCTGACTCTGGGCCAGGGGCAGGTCCCTGCCCCCACCAGCGGCTCGCCGCTGGTCATTAAGGCCCTCGCTGTCCTGCCTGACAGTGAGGGAATCAAGGAGCAGATCGGCGAAGTGTGTACCTTCACCTATCAGGCCCCGGTGACCCTGGACGGCTACCAGCTCTACTTCGGCCAGCTCCACGCCCACACCAACATCTCCGACGGGGCGGGCACGGTGGAAGAGGCTTTTGAACACGCTGCAGGGGTAGACAACCTAGACTTCCTGGCGGTCACCGACCACTCCAACTCCTTCGACAACGAGAGTGATTCCCAGGTGGATCTGGGGACCGACCTGACCAATGTCAGCGACGAGTGGAAGCAGGGGCACGAGGCCGCCGCTGCCGTGACGGGCAAAGACTTTGTAGGCCTCTACGGCTTCGAGATGACCTGGTCCGACGGTTTCGGCCACGTCAACACCTTCAACACCCCCGGCTTTGAGAGCCGAAGCAACAGCGAGTTCGGCAACAAGTCCGGCGCTACCGAAGGGTATCAGAACTACTACGACAAGCTGGTGGAGGTGGGGAGTTCCCTCTCCCAGTTCAACCACCCTGGCACCACCTTCGGCGACTTCCAGGACTTCGCCTTCTACGATCCCCAGGTGGACCAGCGCATCACCCTCATTGAGGTGGGCAACGGCGAAGGGGCCATCGGTTCCTCCGGCTACTTCCCCAGCTATGAGTACTACACCCGGGCCCTGGACAAGGGCTGGCACGTGGCCCCCACCAACAACCAGGACAACCACAAAGGCAACTGGGGCGACTCCAACACCGCCCGCTCCGTGGTCCTGGCCTCGGGCCTCACCGAGGAGGGGATCTACGACGCCATCCGCAACTACCGGGTGTATGCCACCGAGGACAACGACCTGTCCATCCTCTACGCCCTCAACGGCAACGCCATGGGCTCCATCCTGAGCAAGCAGGAGAACGGAGTGACCCTCACCGCCCAGATCACCGACCCCACCGACACCGCCGACATGAAGGTGGAGGTCATCGTCAACGGCGGCCTGGTCATCGGCACCCAGACCCTTTCCGGAGGCAGCGGCACCGTGACCTTCCGGTTTGACAGCAACGACTACTCCTACTACTATCTGCGCATCACCCAGGCTGACCAGAACATCGCCGTCACCGCCCCGGTGTGGACGGGCGAGAGCGTCAACGCCGGCATCGCTGCCACCGAGTGCGACACCGCTTTGGTGGTGAAGGGCGAGGCAGTCACCCTCTCCAGCGAGCTGTACAACAACGCCGGCAGCGGCATGACCGTCCAGAGCGTCGAGTTCTCCGTGGATGGTAAGACCGTCTACACCGCCGACGTCAGCACCATTGGCACCAACGGCGTCATCACCTCCGGCTCTGCCGTTACCGTCAGCTTCCAGCACACCTTTACCAACGCGGGCAAGACCACGGTGGACGTGACCATGACGGCTACCATTGGGGGAACCCAGTACACCTTCACCAGCGTGCTCCAGCTCACCGTCACCGACGAGAGCCTGGTCACCCGGGTGTTGGTGGATGGAACCCACTGGAATGATTATGTCACTGGCTATTATGCTGACCGTATGGGGAACTTCGCCCAGCTTGCGGCGGATATGAACGCCCAAGTGACGATTAAACAGCCGGGGGAAACCATCACGGAAGCAGACTTGGAAGGCGTGGCCCTGTTGGTCATCTCCGCTCCGCTAAAATATGACGGTAAGGACGATTTGCCAGAAGGAGCAACGCAGAGTACATTCAGCCAAGAATTCATCAACATGGTTGCCAACTACGCGAAGAATGGCGGCACCGTGATCCTCTGCGGCCTGGCGGACTATCAGGATAATAACAATGGCGCACCCTATTGTTCCACCGAGCAGATCAACCCTATCCTGGAAGCCATGGGTTCCACCCTGCGTCTGAATGACGATGAGGTGCTGGATGATGACACCAATTACAACGGCGGCGCAAACCAAACTTACCGGGTGTACATGGAAGATTTCAACGTGGGCGCGTTCCCGGAACTGTTTAAGGGGATCCAAGAGGGACAGCGCTACAGCGCTTACTCTGGCTGCTCTGTAGACCTGGGCAAGAACGGCGTGGCTCTGGTGCGCGGCTCTGCCAACTGTTATTCCATCAACTCCAAGACCCGCCCGGAAGACGCTAAGGGAGAGTGGGACAGCGGAAAACCCCAGGGCAGCACGACAAGCGGTTCCTACAAAGCGGACACCGCCGTGGTTCAAAAAGGCGATGTAGTCACCCTGGCCACCGAGGCCGTGGAAAGCGGCCGGGTGTACGTGGCGGGCACCGTGTTCCTGTCCGACTTTGAGATCTCCGACAGCTCCAGCGTGGACTACGGCGACGCCAGCTACGCCAACAAGACGATCATCAGCAACATCCTCTCCGGCCTGCTCAAGGAGCAGACGGTCAGCAAGATTGCCGATGTCCGCGCAAATAACACGGCAGGCACGGTGTTTACGGTAGAAGGCACGGTAACCGCCGGCAATATCGAGCCGAACGCTTTCTATGACACCATCTATATCCAGGATGCCACCGGCGGCATCAACATCTATCCCGTGGCCACCACCGACGGCACCTTCCAGGTGGGCCAGCGGGTGCGGGTCACCGGCTCCTGGGACCAGTACCAGGGGGACACGGAGCTGCGGTGCATCCGTATCGAACGCATTGACGCCGCAGTCAACCCCATCCAGCCTGCGGAACTGTCCATCGACCAGGCCGGCGACTATGCCGCCAACGGCGGCTTGCTGGCCAAGGTAAGCGGCACCGTGCAGTCGGTCACCAAGGAGGGGGAGGCCATCAGCGCGGTTACCCTCACCGACGGCACAAATGACTTCCGCCTGCTGTTCAACAACTACATCGGCTACTCCGACGAGAGTTCCCCCGACATCACCACCTTTGTGGAGGAGGGGGCGGAGATCTCCGCCGTGGGCGTCATCTACAGGGACCCCGAGGGCGTGTGCCTGCGGGTGCGGGACCTGTCTGAGGTGGAACGGGTGGAGGACGAGCCCAGCGAGCCCGAGAATCCTGATGTGCCCGAGGACCCCGACGTGCCGGTGAACCCCAACCCCAGTTACGCCATCACCGTGGAACAGCCGGACCACGGCACCGTCACCGTCACCCCGAACCGGGCCACCCAGGGCACCACAGTGACCATCACCGCCACCCCCGACCAGGGGTACCAGGTGAACGCCGTCACCGTCACCGACCGCTTCGGCGACGCCGTGCGGGTGACCGAGAATTCTGACGGCACCTACACCTTCACCATGCCCAACGGCCAGGTGACCATCACCGCCACCTTCGTGGAGACCGAGGAACCCGTGGGCGAGCCCTTCCTCGACGTCAACGAAGGCGACTGGTTCTATGATGCCGTGGCCTATGCCTATGAAAACGGCCTCATGGACGGCGTGGGCGGCAACCGTTTCGCCCCCAACAGCGCCACCACGAGAGCCCAGTTGGTGACCATCCTGTACCGTCTGGAGGGCCAGCCCGCCGTCTCCGGCGACCTGCCCTTCACCGATGTGGAGGCCGGCACCTGGTACACCAACGCCGTGGTTTGGGCGGCCCAGAACGGCATTGTGAATGGCGTCGGCGACGACACCTTTGCCCCCGGCAATGACCTCACCCGGGAGCAGCTGGTGACCATTCTCTACCGCTACGCCGAGAGCAAGGGCTACGACGTCAGCGCCTCCGCCGACCTCGCCGGCTATCCCGACGGGGAGGAGATCCAGGCCTATGCCCGGGAGGCCATGGCTTGGGCCGTGGCGGAGAACATCATCCAGGGCATGGAGGACGACACCTTGAAGCCCGCAGGCAACGCCTCCCGGGCCCAGATTGCCACCATTCTTATGCGCTTCTGCGAGGGGGTGGCCGGGTAAAGGAGACCGCGCACACCCAGCGCCGGAACCACCAAACCCGTTTTAACGAAAAGGGACTGCCACAGGATGCATCCTGTGGCAGTCCTTTTTTGCGTGGGTGGAATGGTTTGCGGCTGGGCAGATTCCGCCTTGGTCTGCATTTGCCGGTGGGGTTTGGGGAAAGATCATGGTACCATACCTCTGTCCTGCATCAGCGGGAAACGGGAGAGAGATCATCCAATCAAGGAGGACGCACCATGTACCAGCGCACGATCACGAAGGCCACGCTCACCGCCTTTCACCGGCACCTGCAGGAGGCGGAGCGCCGCCCTGCCACCATCGCCAAATACCTCCGGGAGGTGCAGGACTTTGCCCGGCACCTGGAACCGGGGCAGCCGGTGGAGAAGGAAACCGTCCTGGCCTGGAAGGCCGCCCTGGCCCGGCGCTACGCCGCCGGCACGGTCAACGGCAAGCTGGCGGCCCTGAACACCTTCTTCACCTTCCTGGGCTGGGGGGAGTGCCGGGTGAAACCCCTCCGCCGCCAGCGGGAACTCTTCCGGGATCCGGGGCGGGAACTTGACAAGGGGGACTACTTGCATCTGCTTGACGCAGCAAGGAAAACGGGAAATTGGCGCCTGTACTATCTCATGGAGACCCTGGCCTCTACAGGGGTACGGGTGTCGGAGCTGCAATACGTCACCGTCCAGGCCCTGCACACCGGCCGGGCCTGGGTGGAGGGGAAGGGAAAGGGCCGCCTGGTCCTCCTCACCGCCAAACTGTGCCGGACGTTGGGGAAGTACTGCCGGAAGCGGGGCATTGTCTCCGGCCCGGTGTTTGTCACCCGGAGCGGCCGGCCGCTGGACCGGTCCAACATCTGGCGGGAGATGCGGGCCCTCTGCGCCCAGGCGGGGGTGGAGGCCAAGCGGGTCTTTCCCCACAACTTCCGCCACCTCTTCGCCCGGGCGTTTTATGCCCTGGAGAAGGACATTGCAAAGCTGGCGGACCTCTTGGGCCACGCCAGCGTGGAGACAACACGAATCTATATCATGGAGAGCGGCGCGGAACACAAGCGCCAGGTGGAGCGATTGGGCCTGGTCCTCTGACCACAGAATTCTGATTTTGTGGTAACGTCTTTTTGAAATGGTCTTGCGAGAATATGAAACACAAGATATTGCGCTCATATTTTATCATATTTTAGCACAGACCCCCAGGAGAAATCAAGGAGAACCTGGTCAGACGGCACAGAAAACCACTCCAATGGCATGGAAAACTTGGGAAAGGGTATGAAAATTTGCTGGAGCGGGCATTGCCACGTTCTCCAGCTTGTTTTCCTGCTCTTTTTTTGTGTTCTTAGGGGGTGAACAGGGGGATGGAATCCCGTTTCGCAGCCGGCGTGGGTTCCCGTCTATACAGGTTACCACAAAATCAGAATTCTGTGGTAACCCCAACCGCGGCACAGCCCGCGTGAGGAAGGGGGGAATCAATGCGAGAAAGCTTGGCGGACTATTGCATCCGCTTTCAGCGGCAGGACCTGCTGTCCCAGTGGGACGAGCCGGGCAACGCCCCGCTGACCCCGGCCACCGTCTCCTACGGCAGCCGGCGGAAAGTCTGGTGGCAGTGTGACCACGGCCACCGGTGGCAGGCGGCGGTGTACACCCGCACCGGCGGGGAGAGCGGCTGCCCCTACTGCGCCGGCAAGCGCCCCTGGCCGGGGTTCAACGACTTGGCTTCCCAGTACCCCGACCTGGCCGCCCAGTGGCACCCCACCCGAAACGGGGACCTCACCCCGGACCAAGTCCTGTGCGGCAGCAACCGCCGGGTGTGGTGGCAGTGCCCCCAGGGCCACCAGTGGAGCGCCATCGTCAAGTCCCGGACAGAAGGGGCCGGCTGCCCCTACTGCGCCAGCCGGCAAGTCAGCGCCGGGTTCAACGACTTGGCCGCCCGCTTCCCCCACCTGGCCCAGGAGTGGCACCCGGAGAAGAACGGGCGCCTCACCCCCCGGGACGTGGTGCCCGGCAGCCGGCGGAAGGTCTGGTGGCAGTGCGCCAAGGGCCACGTGTGGCAGGCTGCCATCGCCTCCCGGGCGGTGGATGGGGCGGGCTGCCCGGTGTGCGCCGGAAAGCAGGTGGCGGCAGGGGAGAATGACCTGGCCACCCTCTTCCCCCACCTGGCCCAGCAGTGGGACCGGGCGCGCAACGGGGCCATGACCCCGGAAACCGTCTCCCCCTACAGCAACCGGAAGGCCTGGTGGGTCTGCGCCCTGGGCCACCGCTGGCAGGCAGCTGTCAGCGCCCGGGCCGGGGGAAGCGACTGCCCCTACTGCGCGGGCCGCAAGGTCCTAGCGGGGTTCAACGACCTGGCCACCAAAGACCCAACGGTGGCCGCGGAGTGGGACCCCACCCTCAACGGCGGCCTCACCCCCCAGATGGTGACGGCGGGCAGCCACAAGAAAGTGTGGTGGCGGTGCAGCGAGAACCACGTGTGGAAAGCCGTGGTCTATGCCCGCACCGGCGCCAAACACTGCGGCTGCCCGGTGTGTGCCGGGAAGGTGAGCCGGCGAAACCAGGTGCGGTACCCCATCCCCACGGGGAGCGGTGCCCGCACCGCAACAAGACAGAAAAAGGAGGAAAGTCTATGAAAGGCAAGGCAAGACGCCTGTTAAGTTGGGTATGCGTGCTTGCACTGTGCATGAGCTTGCTGCCGGTGACGGCGTTGGCTGTACCGGGTGATGGAAATACTTCTTCCCTCACACCGGCGGATAGGTATTATACACTGAACGGTAATGATACAACCAAAGAACAGGCAGACATCACACTGTCTAAGACAGCCGTAGACAAGGGAGACGGAACCTACGAGGTCACCCTGTCGGCGACTGCTGATCAGGTGGTTACCGCGAAACCCACGGAAGTGGTGTTCGTCATTGACGGTTCTGGGTCGATGAGTTGGTGTACACAAGAGCCACAGGGAAAACATCATAAACATACATCGGTTTACAGCTGCTCTGTCGCAAACGACGATTGGAGCAAGAGTAGATGGAGTATTGCCCTCAATGCAGTTGAGGACATGATGGAGAACCTTGGAGAGGAAGGGATCTCCTATAAATTTGTGGTGTTTTCTGACAGGGCTAACGTGTATGAAAATTTTGATAGCATACGATTTCCGACAGGAGGCACGAACCTTTCCAATGGAATTGAAAAGGCTTTAGACGAATTCCATAACGATAGAGACACGAACAAAGTTATGATTGTTGTCGCTGATGGCGATAGCAATGATGGGTATTCTCCTGACGGCCTTTGGAGCTTTAAAAATTGGCAAGATGGCGAGGTTTACACCGTTGGGTTCACTTTCAGCAGTGATGAATTCAACAACCTCTCTAACGGGCCGGGTTATTACTTCACAGCCAATGACGCAGGCCAACTGAAACTCAGCATGGAGCAGATCAGCGAAAATATTAAGGGCTTGATCAGCGACCCGCTGGGTCAAAACGTTGAGTTGGTTGGAGATGTCAAAGTGGATGTTTCTGGCGATCAGACTGCTGAAGGATGGTGTTGGGTCACCAACGAAAGGACCATCAATTGGACCTGTGCTGAAGGTTTGAATGGCACGGTAACACTGACCTATACCGTTAAGGTAAAAGATGATGCTATTCAGGCTGGATCGAATACTATCCCGCTGAATGGAGAGGCTACGCTGAATTACAGCACAAGCCAGACTGGCTACCAGGAAGTTCTGTTCCCGAAGCCTGTGGCTACGTTTGAGGCAGCAACTTTGGACGTGGACTATCAGTTTAACGGTAACACCATTCAAGAAAATAATGAATGGGTTGCCGTTACGGATGGCGCTGCATTTAACACGGAAATCCCTGCTGTGGGAGAACAAGTTAACGTTAACAGAACAAACTATTGGGTCACCGAGGTCCAAGGGAAGGTTGATAATCCCTTGGAGGCAAAAGCATATAAGGTTCAGGTAATACTTTCCAAAGAACAACCGGCGCTGTCCGATTCGATTTATATTGAAGTCTATTTAGATGGGGATAAGGTGGAAGCAACCAATGCGCAGACGTTTGGTCAATATATAACGAATGTAACCGCAGTTGGCACAACGGAAGGCGGTCACGTCAGTTACGATGCAACCAATCATCGCATCCAGCTTTCCTATCAATACGACATAATCAATGCGGCAGATGTGCAGTTTACTGTGACAGACAACTATGTCTTGCAAGGCATTGAGGGCATATTTGTTAAGGGAGAAAATAGTTGGAGAGGTATCACTCCGGATGGAAGTACGTGGACTGCTGACAATGTACAGGGGAAGTCGACACTGAACGTTTATCTGAATACGGAGTATACCGTAGAATACTATGTCAATGGAAAAGTCTCCCCCGACATAACAGACAAAACTGTTTATATTACTACAGAAGGGATAGAAACAGCCCAAACTCCCAATTTTGATGGCGTAACGGATGGAAATGACGGACAGCAAGGAAGTTGGAAGAATGAAGATCTGAAAACTTCTATTACTGTGCAAGGTTTGCCTGAGAATACCGCAGAAGCAGTTTATTCTGGCTGGTGGTTGAATGATCCGACCTACGGAAGCGAGACCACGTATACTGAAGATGCCAGTGTGTCCGTCACTAATGCGATACCAGAAGACGGTACACAAGTGATCAAGTTCTATGCGCAGTCTAGTATTCCTACGGCTAATTACACAGTAAACTATGAGTTCCTCGATAAGGATGGAAATAAGATTCCGAACACTGATAGCTGGACGAGCGGTGATAGCTTCCCCCAGGGTGGCACTGCAACCATCGGCGAAACGGTTAACCTGGAACAGACTGACCCTGCGTTGCCCGAAACTGTGACTAGAGACGATGGCAACAACTACGTCTTGGTCGAGGGGAACTACTCCTGCGAGATTACTGCCGAGGGGCCCAACAACATCACCGTCACCTACGCCCTGGACAACTGGGATGATGGGAATGACACCGAAACCGGCGGCGATGGTACTCCCGACTATCGGCAGGCGCTGATTAAGTATGTGGTGGCTGACGGCCAGGAAAACTATGGCTCTGTTACCCCTGGCACCCAGGTGGAGACATTGACGGAAAGTGAAGGAACTTATACCGGAAGTGTTACCGCCAGCTCCAAGGCCACAGCAAATGATGGTTATGCCTTCGACTACTGGACTAGTCCTAAGAGCGAGACATCCTGGAATGCCACTCTGAGCGACACCTTCACCGCCCAGGGCGGCCAGACCTACACCTACACCGCCAACTTTGCGAAAGATACGAACAAAGATGATATCCCCGACAAGTACCAGGTGTTTGTGAACTTCGTGTCGGCGGATGAAGATCGGGGTGAAGTGTCCACCAAGGACGATGCAAAAGACAATACTGGCATCAATCAGGTGTATACACTGAAGGACGAAGACGGTCATTATGTCACCACAGGCGACGTCACTCCGAGCCTGGACGGCGTTGTTGTGGAAGCCAACGAAGGGTTCGCCTTTGATATCTGGACGAAGGATGATGGAACTGATAAGGTCAGCCCGGAAGCTCTGCTTAAGGCCGTCGAGGGCGGCACCACCATTACCTTCTACGCCCGCTTTACTGCAGTAGAAAACGTAACTGTTAATAAAGAACTAGTAAAGGTTAATAATGAGAACTATGACGGAACCAGCAAAGTTAACTCCGGAGATGTTCTCACTTATCAAATCACTGTCCAGAATACTGGAGGAGCAGACGCAACAAACGGTGGCAATCCCTTTGTCCTTGCAGATACCATGTGGAAAGATGGCGCGCCTGATAATTATCAGGTGACCTTTACGGATGCCAATGGTAATTCGCAAGATCTAACTGGGATTTATACTATCGAAGGCGACAGTGTTAAAATAGGGGCAATCCCTGCACGCTCCCAGTATGTTTTCACCTACACATACACTGTGCAGCAATCGGATGAAGGCAAGACGTTAGAGAATACGGCAACCCTGGCATACAACGCAGAAGAAACGATTGAGGATACCGTTAAGGTCGACGTAGAAAAAACACATTGCATCATCACCTACGAGTACCAATCTGGCTCGGACGGGATGCAATTGCCGACGGAAGCGGAAGGTTTCCCGCCTGTACCTGCGTCTCAAACGCTTGAGATTGGTGGCACAGTGCAGCTGCCGACACCTGAAACAATACAAGTGCGTGTGGAGGGTGGCGTTTGGATATTCCTTGGATGGTATACCGACGAAGGGTTGTTGAATCCTCCGATTATTGCTCGTGATGACATGACCATTATTGGCCTTTGGGTTTTCAACGAAGCTTACACCCTCACCTATGATGCCAATGGTGGCGATAACGGCAGTGTCCCCACAGATTCTACTGCATACACCGAAGGGCAAACAGCAACTCTGAACACAGAAAACAAGCCTACTCATGCCCAGGCTCCTACGCCGGAGGGCAGTGTCATCACAGATGAGGAACTCGTTGACGTGGTATTCATCGGCTGGAGTACAACTCAGACCGATAAGATTTTTGCGGCAGGTGAGGACTATGGCGACATTGTCACTCAGGTAACCTTCCAAGATCAGGATATCACAGTCTACGCCGTCTGGGGCTATGATGAGAATGGCGATGGCATCGCCGATGCACAGCAGATTGTCATTACCCCTGCGGATATCACCATCTACACCGGTGGCGATTCCTACGGTGGCATTGTGAAGGACGATGGCAGCATCGAGCAAAACAATGGTATGCCAGAACCTGGATTCTACTTTATCCTGCCGTATGAGTTGGACAACGAGCTGGGCGGACGTGGTAATACTGAAGATCTGACCGGCAAATTACGTTTGCACTATGAGAATGGCGATGATATCCGTACCTGGGATTTAGCGCTGTATAATGAGGAGGCAGGTACAGCAAACAAGGTTTATGGAAAGTACTATATCTATCGTTTGAAGCCTGTAAATAATAATGACCTCGTTGTGCGTGTAGAAATTCAGGATGGAGATCGTCTTGTCACTAGCGATCAGTTCGACATCAGTCTGAACGGGGAACTGTACAAAGAGTATACTATGACCCTGTATACCAACTCTGTGGAGCAAAATCGAGTCACGGCGCAGACCAATGTGGATGGAACCGGAACAGACTGGACACCCAGGGATACTCAGGGTATCGCTTTGGGTACTGGGACATTGACCATTCGAGGCACTAACGATGAAGAGCCTGTTTCTGAGATTCTGGACAATGTGACTGCTCCCGTTGAAGAAATCACCGCAAAGGCAGCGGAGGGCACTAAATACACCATCAATGACAGCAATCTGCCGGTGGTAAATCAGGATGCGGTTCAGCTATTGAACGACTCCCTGGTTGAGGGCTCTACCGATGCACTGAAGGAGGCAATCGTAGACGAGGCTACAACCGATGACAGTGTAACCATCACCGAAGACTATCAGTTTGATTTCTGCTATTTGGACCTGGTGGACACCAGCAACGGCAATGCCTACGCAACAACCAATCAGCCTTTGGAGATCTACTGGCCCTATCCTGACGGAACGAATCAGGACACCACGTTCTACATTGCACACTTTGATGGATTGGACCGGGAGTTTGATCCCAACAATCTGGAGAACGAGTTGAATGGCGCCGAACTTAAAATTTACTCTGCCAATACAGACAATTCTGATTTGAAACTGGAAAATACAGAGCAGGGTATTAAGATTTCGACGAGTACCTTCTCCCCCTTCGTTCTGGTCTACAACCAGAAAGACGCTGCTGCCCCCAGCCTGACCGTGGACAAGGAACTGACTGCGGTCAACGAAAAAGCTCCTGGCTCCAGCGTCTCCGTGGGTGACACCCTCACCTACACCATCAAGGTGACCAACAATGGCAACGTGGACCTGACCAACGTAACGGTAACCGACACCATGTCCAATGGCAGAACTGTGACTTGGGTCAACCTGCCTGATGGTGTGACAAACGAAAACGGCACTCTGACCATTACCAGCCTTGCTGCTGGGACAAGTGTTGAGCTCACCGCCACCTACAAGGTCCTGCGCGCCGATGCCAGCAGCAACCTGGTTAACACGGCAAAGGTTACCGGAACCAATCCGGGCGATCCTGGGAACCCTGTCACGGATGAGGTCCAGACCCCCGGAACCCCCGTCAATCCCTACCGTCCCCCCATCCGTCCTCCCGAGGACCCCGATAAGCCCGAGCTGAACACCGAGGACCACTATGCCTACATCGTGGGCTATGAGGACGGCAGCGTCCAGCCCGAGGGCGACATCACCCGTGCCGAAGTGGCCACCATCTTCTTCCGCCTCCTCACCGACGAGAGCCGGAATGAGTATTGGAGCCAGACCAACCCCTACAGCGACGTGAGCGCCGACGACTGGTTCAACAATGCCGTCTCCACCCTCACCAACGCCGGGGTGCTGGACGGCTACGAGGACGGTACCTTCAAGCCCAACGGGAACATCACCCGTGCCGAGTTTGCCACCATTACGGCCCGCTTCTTCGAGGCCACCTATGATGGCGAAAACCTCTTCCCGGACATTGAGGGTCACTGGGCCCAGGATTACATCAACGAGGCCGCCAACGCCGGCATCGTGAATGGGTATGAGGACGGCACCTTCCGGCCCGATGGGAACACGCTGATTATCGACGGGGGAGACATGTTGCAGGGCTCGCCCTTCGCAGCTTACATCGCGCGGGAAAAGCCGCGCCCGCATCCCTGCGCGCAGGCGATGAATCTCGGCGGTTATCAGTACGTTGCCCTCGGCAATCACGATTTCAACATGGGGCTTGAGGCGCTGGGCGCGTATTTGCAGGATCTCAACGCGATCTGCCTGTGTTGCAATATCCGCGATCGCGCGGGAAAGCTGCCCATCCGCCCATGGGCCGTGCATGTGCTTGAGAACGGCCTGCGCGTGGGGCTCGTCGGAGCCTGTACGCCCTTTGTCCGCCGCTGGGAGAAGCCGGAAACGGTGGCGCAACTCGAGATCGACGAGCCCGTTTCCGCCGTTCGCCGCGCCTTGAAAGCGCTGCCCGCCGTGGATGTAAAAGTGCTCGTCTACCACGGCGGTTTTGAACGCGACCTGCAATCGGGGGCGCTGCTCTCAGCCACAGGCGAGAATCAGGCCTGCGAGTTCTGCCGGGAGTTCGACTTCGACGTGCTGCTGGCGGGACATCAGCATATCCCTGTGGAGAGTGCGGACATCTGCGGCACGCACGCCGTGCAGCCCGCCAGCAACGGCAAATGCTTTGCCAGCGTGGAGATCGAGGCGGAGGAAGGCCGTCCTCTGCGCGTTTCTTCGCGCCTTGTCCCGCCCGCTTCGGCCGCGCTCGCAGCCGCCGTACGC
>OLNN01000751.1_pt1 | contig 31781 bp, 47 predicted proteins | sample 1672141 | NCBI WGS metagenome assembly OLNN01 (sample SAMEA3136652, study PRJEB25190) | human gut metagenome | biome: human gut; feature: human-associated habitat; material: faeces | place: Austria | collected 2013
GATTTCAAGCGAAAAACTCTCCGCCCGTTAGGGGCGAACCCGCTGACGCAGTTCGAGCACCCCGGTCCGCCGGTGCAGGAAAGCGCCGGATTCAACCCGCGATAAAAATTTTCAAGAAAATATGCGTTACCCTCTTGCAAAATACGCGAAAATAGGGTATTATATACAAGCACTGTTTTGTATGAACAGTCGAATGATGCTTAATGATGTAAAAAATACTATTATTTGGAGGCATAGCGATTATGACCGCAGGTGAATTTCGTAACGGCGTAACTTTTGAAATGGACGGTCAGGTACAGCAGGTTATTGAGTTCCAGCATGTAAAGCCGGGCAAGGGCGCTGCTTTTGTTCGTGTCAAGATGAAGAACGTCGTAACCGGTGCGGTTACTGAGACCTCCTTCAACCCGACTGCTAAGTTCGAGGAGGCTTTCGTAGAGCGCCGCGAGATGCAGTATCTGTACAATGAAGGTGACCTGTACTACTTCATGGACAACGAGACCTACGAGCAGATCCCGATCAGCAAGGATACTCTGGGCGACGATTTCCGCTTCGTGAAGGAGAACGAGAACGTTAAGGTTCTTTCCTACAAGGGCAGCGTTTTCGCAGTTGAGCCGCCGCTGTTCGTTGAGCTCGAGATCACTGAGACCGAGCCGGGCGTTAAGGGCAACACTGCTACTAACGTACTCAAGCCCGCTACCGTTGAGACCGGTGCTGTTGTTAAGGTTCCGATCTTTATCGAGCAGGGTGAGCGCATCCAGATCGACACCCGTACCGGTGAGTATCTGGGCCGCAGCAAGACCAAGTAAAAATTTGCAGCCAGCAGGGATGGCAGCCGCCATCCCTGATTTGGACATTTAGCTCAGCTGGAAGAGCATCCGCTTGACGTGCGGAAGGTCAGCGGTTCGAACCCGTTAATGTCCACCAGTTGAAACCCCGTCAGAAATGACGGGGTTTTGTTTGTTTTACGATTAAAATTGTTCTGGGCGGCGAGAAAGTTCGGATTTTTGGTGCGTGTGTTTTCCGTGAATGGCGTGATACACACGACAAAATATCGCAAAAATGATAAGCGATGTAGGATTCGTGTAGGATTTTTTTCGAAAATGATGTAGGATTACGAAAGATAGTCATGGGTTCGACTTGACTTCTTTACATTTTGGCCTTATAAATAGGGGTTTTTCTTGATTCCACCCTTATTTTTTCCTTTTTTAGCAGTAATATTCCGAACATCCTCCTCGGTGACATGGCTGTAGATGTTGGCAGTAGTGGAAATGTCCGCATGCCCCATGAGATATTGCGCGGTCTTTAGATCCACGCCTTGACGATACAGATTGGTGCAGTAGGTGTGGCGCAGATAGTGCGGCGTGATATCCTCGGCAAAGGCGTGCTCGATGATCTTATTGCGGTATATTTTAGCGCCAGCAGCACGATCGCAGGCGCGGTGGAAGCTGCTCCACATGCGGCGCAGGTTGGTCTGGGTCAGCATGGTTCCATCTTTCTGCAGGAAAAAGTAGCGCGTCTTTGTGTTCAGCTGCGCGACCAGCTCGGCGGGGATGGGAACAAAGCGCACGCCGGATTCACTCTTCGGCTCTTTGATCGTTGCCTGATTGCTGTTAGTCTTATACTCAACGGCTCGTGAGATGCGCAGCAGCCCGTCCTTGATATCATTTGCGCCGATGGCTACAGTTTCGCCGCGGCGCAGACCGCAATCCAGCATGAGCAGCACCCACGGACCGGCATAGTGCTTTTTCGCGACTTCGCGCACGATCCGTTCCTCATCCTGTGTCAGAGAGCGGCGCTTCTTGGCAGGCTCTGCGGAGATTTCCAGTTTCCGTGTCGGACTGGTAGGGATCAGTCCGTTAATCTCCGCCTGCTCAAACAGTCCGCGGATGATGTAGCGCAGTTCTTCGGCGGTGCTGGCGCTCAGCGGCTTGCCGTCATCGGTCGTGGCCTCGTTGATGAGCTGCTGCAGCCGGTACGGCTTGACGTCGGCAAGCGCCATTGCGCCGATTTGCGGACAGATGCGCAGCCGGAAGTGCGCCTCGTAGGTATTGCGCTGGGACGCGCCGATATGCGGCTCCTTATATATGTGATACCACTGCCACGCCCATTGCTCAACCGTGAATTTGTTCGGCGTGCCGCCGCGATCGGTCAGCGCTTTTAAGGCGCGCACCTTGGCGTCAAATTTTGCCTTGCTGTTGTCCTGGATGTACTTGCGGATCGGCTTGCCGTCCGGCTTGTGTCCTACGACAAAGCTGGCTTTGTACTTGTAATTTTGTGAACTCATAGTTGCATTTCTCCTTGAAAAAACGTACATTTGTTCGGTTTAACGTGTCAAAATATAGCAGACCCCAAGGGGAGAGGTCTGCTGTATTGTTTTCTAAGATGCACACTTTTGACAGGGCGTGCGGCTGCCGACCTGATCCATCGTGACTGCGCGGGCATTCTTTCCGGCACAGCTTGCGGACCGGTGCCAACGTTTACCGCTGGGCGTGATGTAAACGGTCTCGCTCTGCTGAGCTGCGGCCTGCTCCTGCGCAGCCTGAGCGGCAGCGGCGGCAGCAGCCTGTTCGGCGGCTTCCTTCTCGGCCTGCTCCTTGGCAGCCTGCTCGGCGGCAGCCTTTTCCGCGGCTTCCTTCTCGGCCTGCTCCTTGGCGGCCTGCTCGGCGGCAGCCTTTTCCGCGGCGTCCTTCTCGGCCTGCTCCTTGGCGGCTTTTTCGGCGGCGGCTTTTTCAGCGGCGGCTTTCTCGGCTTCCGCCTTTTCGGCGGCGGCTTGCTCGGCCTGGACGGTCTGCTCGGCGGTGGTGTCGGCGGCCGGATCGGGCGAAGCCTTGCCGCCGACGGCGAGCAAGACGAAGAGGACGGCTACGACGACCATCCAGCGGCAGCGCGGCGGCTTGTCGCCATTCCACGCGATGCGAGTGCGGCGGTAGTACAGGATAAAGCAGCCGATGGCGGTGCCGATGAAGCCACCGACGACGGAGGCAAGCGTCAGCGTCAGGCTCATCGCTATCAGCAGGACGGCGAGGACTTTAAGCAGGGTCAGTATACCCTTCGGCGTCCGGGGCGGGCGCGGCGGCTGCGGGTCGATAGGCGGGAGATCGACGGTCGGCGTATACTCCGGCGCAGTCTGGTCATGCTTATCGGTAGCAGCATGGCCGCCAATCTTCTCGGTTTTCTGGTAGCTCAGGCCCGTTCCGGGGATGCCAACGGTCGTAGTTTTGCGGCCGCTACTATTGACCGACACGCGGGCACCCTTGACGCCAGCGGAGATGCCTACTGATTTTTTGCCGATATTGAGCCGCACACCGGGTGCGATTTTTACAGATTTGCGAAATCTGAATCCCATAGCCTAAACCCCTTTATCGAGGTGTTCAATTTGAACACCTTTATTTTTTACTCAAATTTATAGTTTTTGCGCTCTGTGTAGTAGGAGAGCGCCCAACGCATGAAATCCTCGGTCACGTCAAAATACTCGGCCAAGTCCCACACTTCGGTGATGCCACTCTTCACAGCCTGCTTGAGCTTGCCCCAAGGGATAAGTCGGAACACCGCCCAGGCGTTTGCCTTGTTCTCGTGCTGGGCGCGGACATCAAACGGCGTGTATTTGTTGTAAAAACCACCGTAGACACAGTGACCCAGCTCGTGAGACAGTTTGACCGCCTCATCAGCGGCAGAGCGTATCTTCCGCGGGTCCAGAGCGATAGCGCAAGTGCCGCCGATCGGAACCGAGAAAGCCTCAGCCGTTTGCATCGGAAAATAGTCCACATCAATGTGGTTTCGCCATGCGTATAGATATAAGCTCGTTCTGCGATCCATAAAATTACCTTTTGCGCTGCTCACGCTTGAAACGTGCGTATGCCTTGATGTCCTCTAACGTTTCATCGTCTATGTCAGTTGTCCCAAAAAGTGCAAATTTGATGTCATCATCGTCTATACTTGGGTGACCGGCTGGTTTTCTGATGTCCGTTTTACCAAGAAGATAGTCCGTTGATACATCAAAAAATGCGGCTAAAGAAGCGACAGTATCAGTATCAGGATCACGTACGCCTTTTTCCCAGCTTGAAACAGTGCTTTGTGCGACATGAAAGTATAATGCTAAGTCTTTTTGTGATAATTCTCTTTCGTTGCGCAACTCTTTAATGCGAATCATACGGTTCACCTCGGTACAATCATATCACCAAAAGTAATATAAAGAAATATAAAAACACAGAACGTATAAAAAAATCTATAAAACGCTTGACATAACACTAAGAGTGTTATAAACTAATAACACAGAGAGTGATATGGAGGTGACACGATGAAGCGAATTAAAGAACTGCGACAGGCGAAAGGTCTGCGACAGGTAGATATGGCAGCACATTTCGGCGTGGCCCAGACTACGGTAGTCAAGTGGGAGAGCGAAGGATTGTACCCTCCGTCCCGACTGCTGCCGGAAATCGCAATCTATCTCGGCTGCACGCTGGACGATCTGTACAAAGGTGAGAAGGAGGCTATCTAATGGCTGCGAAGTATGTCACTCCTGCCGAACTGGCAGAGCGGTGGATCTGTTCGCCGGACTACATCCGCAAGCTGATCCGCATGGGCGTGCTCAGTGCGGTCAAACTCGGCGGCTGGAAAATCCGCTGGGACGAGGTTTACCGCTACGAAAAGGAGCAGGAGAAGCGCGACGCCGAACTGCTGCGGCAACAGCGTATCGGTTACATTCTGTGATAATTTTATCACAAACGGAAAGGCGAGGACAACGATGGAAAGATACCAGAATATCTACCAAAGTGCCCGCGAAGGTGCGGGTTTGACGCAGGAAAAAGCAGCCGAGATGCTTGGCTGGTCGGTGCGGAATCTGCAGGCCATCGAGCAGGAGGACCGGACACCTACGCCAGTGCGCGTGGCTGAGATGGCAGAGGCGTATCGTGCGCCGTGGCTGCGCGGATATTACTGCAACCGGTGTCCGCTGGGTACACTGTGGCGGCGGCCGGAAAGCAATGTGGAGCTGCAGCAGCTGGCCTTGGAGGTCGGCTTGGAGAGCGAGGACTACGAGCAGGAGCGTGCCGACGCGCACGATTTGGCAATGATCGCCCTCGACCGAAAAATCGACGATGACGAATCATCGCGATATAACGCCATTGTGCAGCGCATGCTGCGGCGGGCCTATCTGGCAGAGATGGCTTTGATCAGCGGCGAGACAGCAAAGGAGCGAGAAAATTGAAAAATGGACAAAGAAAAAACGCCCAGACGGCGGCAACCGTACTGAGCGTCAATTCAAAAACATCTTGTATTTATAATTATACCACCACAGCCATCGACCGTCAAGTACCGGATTTTGAGGTGCTCGATGGCGGCTGTCAGGGCGTGCGCCCGCGCATGGTCGGCATCGGCTTTACGCTGCTGCTGCTCACGGCCGGACTGACGGACAACGGCACGCTGCCGCTGTGGGGCACGGTGCTGGCCGGTGTGGTCGGCTTGGCTCTGTTGATGGGAGGGGTACTCAATGCATGAAGTAAACGTGCGGCTGCCAATCCCTGACGAGCTGTGGACAGAAATCGCGGAGCTCGCAGAGAAGAAGAGCAGCCGACCGGGCGAACTGGCTGAATTTCTGGTGATGGTCGGTCTGTATCATCACCTGCGCCAGAACATCGACATGTACAAGGCAAGCATTATGCTGAGCGAGAGGCGAAAGGAGGGGAAGGTTGACACATGAATTTCCATTTTGACGGTGCTGTGGCTGAAATGTACGGCGTGGACGGTGCGGTTTTTATCTCGCGCCTGCAGTTCTGGATCGAAAAGAACGCGGCCAACGACCGGCACTATCACGAAGGCCGTTACTGGACGTACAACAGCCTGCGCGCCATGGAAAAACTGTTCCCGTTCTGGTCGCGTCGGCAGATTGAGCGCATCGTCAAGAACCTCAAGGACAAGGGCGTTTTGCTGACCGCAAACTACGCCAGGGACAGCTATGACCGCACCCTGTTTTATGCCCTCGACGAGAGCAAATTACCCATTTCACCGTTTGGTGGTGACCTGTCACCAAACGGTGACAACCTGTCACCGAACGGTGAAATGATTAATGAACAGTTAAAGACACATATAAGAGAAGAGGAAGATAAGGCCAATAAGCCCGAAATAAGCAATAAGCCGCAGCAGCTTGCAGACCGGTACAACGCCATCTGCACCAACCTGCCGAGAGTCGTCCGGCTGACGGACAAGCGCCGCCGAGCGGTGCGCCTGATCCACGACAAGGGCTACACGCCGGAGCAGCTCGACGAGGTGTTCCGCAAGGCGCAGGCGAGCAGCTTCTGCACCGGCCAGAACGACCGCCATTGGAAGGCCGATTTTGACTGGCTGCTGAACGAGAGCAATCTGGTCAAGGTGCTTGAGGGCAAGTATGACAATCCGGCGGCAGCTAAGCCGCTGCGAAAGAAAGCAGAGGAGGTGGAAGAATGGTAGCACCGCTTGATGCGGAATTCAGCGTGATCGGCGCACTTCTGCTCGAACCGAAGATTGCCGGTGAGCTGTTCTCGATAACGAGCGAGCAGGACTTCACTCGCGAGGAACTGCACAACGTATATCTGGCCGCCCGGAAGATTTTCAACGAGGGAAAGCCGCTTGATGCAGTCACGCTTCGCGCGGCTGTTGGCAAAGAATACGAGCCGCTGTTCTTCGCATGCATGGAGGTCTGCGGCGGCACATACAGCTGGCGCTCTTACGTCGAGGCCATGCAGGAGCAGACCCGAGTGACCCGCCTGCACGAGCTGGCGGACCGGCTTGCTCAGATTCAGACCAGCGATGAGGGCCGCGAGCTGATTGCACAGGCCAGTGCCGCTGCGGGCGAGCGGTCAGGCGTTCAGATTGTGACGATGCAGGACGCGCTGGTCAACTTCGTGAAGGAGCAATCCACTAAGCGCAAGTTTATCAGCTACGGATTCAGCCGCCTTGACGGCCGCCTGTACAGCGATTACGGTGATTTCGTCGTGCTGGCCGGCAGACCGTCGGCGGGCAAGACAGCAATGGCTCTGCAGATGGCGGTACACATGGGACGGCACGACAAGGTTGGCTTTTACAGTCTGGAAACATCTCCGGCCAAGCTGACCAACCGCATCATTGCCAACCGTGCGATCGTGGACTTCGGTCGTATCAACCGCCGAGAGATGACGCAGGAAGAATGGGAGCGCGTGGTGCGGCTGAAAGGCGAGATTATGGAGAGCGATGTTGAACTCATTCCGGCCAGCGGCTGGAGTGTGCAGGATATTCTTTCGACCGCCTTACAGCGCCGGCACAAGATCATCTTTATCGACTATCTCCAGCAGCTGACCGGCCGCGGCAAGGATCGCTTTGAGCAGGTAACGCGCATTTCTCTGGATTTGCACGCAATGGCGCAGACACACGGTATTCTGGTTGTGGCGCTCAGTCAGCTCAACCGTGCATCAACCGCAAGACCTGACGCAGCACCGACGCTTACCGATCTGCGTGAGTCCGGTCAGATTGAGCAGGACGCCGATGCCGTGTTGGCGCTGTACATCAACGAAGAAGAAAACGCACCACCGAACGAGCGCTGCCTGCAGGTGCTGAAAAACAAAGAAGGTCGGCTCGGCAAGGTTCGGCTCGACTTTGATGGCAACCTGCAGCAGTTTGCCGAGTACATGGACGGCCAGCGCGAGGTGATCGTGCAGACGAAAAAGATGGAGGAAAAGCGTGAAACTAAGAAAGGCAATCCCAAGGCTGCGGTTTGAGCGCCGCCGACTGTACGCACAGAGTAAGGTTTGTTCACCGGAAATGCGGCGGGAATACCGAGAGAGAGCCGAGGCAATCGGCGCGGTGCTCGGGTATATCAAGCATCAGCGCCGGAGAGAGGAGCACCGCAATGCAGAGCAATGAGCAGCGCCGAGTAATATGGCGGCATCCACAGGGCATCTACGAAACGGTTGAGGTGTCCGGCACCGGCGTATTCGGCGTGCCGTACTGTTACCGCGAAACCGTATACACACAAGACCGCGACACACGCGGTGTGGCACACAAGGAAGTCCAGCCTGCACCGCCGAACGGTGGCAGACCAGCCGGAGGTCCGCGCATACCGTTGACGGATAAGGAAGAAAAGGAAATCTGCGAAATGTACGAGACAATGCCGCTTGCGATTGTGGCGGCAAGTATGCACCGCTCAAGCAAAACGGTGCGAGCGGTGCTCGAAAAGCATGGTATTACGATGCGGAAATACGGTCCGCGAACGAAGTAAAACCACTGAAACACGAAAAAGGAGCGAAAACATCTTGAAAACGATTAGCATAGTTAATTTGAAGGGCGGCGTCGGCAAGACCGTCACCGCCGTAAATCTTGCAGGCATTTTGGCTGCCGACTATGGCAAGCGCGTGCTGCTGGTGGACAGCGATCCGCAGGGTGACGCCTCGCAGTACATCGGCGTTGTACCTGACGCCTGCAGCACGGCCGACCTGTTCGACGGCGGCTCGGCCTACTACGAGGACGTGATTCAGCACACCATTTACCGTGATCTGGACATCATTCCGGCGGATATGCAGCTCGCTTCGGTTGATCTGGACGCCGACATTGACCGCAAGCAGGCGATCCGCGTGTACGCCGACCTGCGGGACGCACTGGTCGAGGATGATGCGTACGACGTGATGATCTTCGATTGTCCGCCGTCGTTCAGCCTGCCGTGCATCTCGGCGATTGCTGCCAGTGATATGGTCTTCGTGCCGATCAAGCCGGGCGCGTTTGAGATGTCCGGTATGCGGCTGCTCGCCGACCAAATCGCCAGCGTGCGAAGCACCGGTCTTGCCTTCCGTGCCGTGTGTGGTCTGCTGACGATCTGGCACAATGCAGACGCAACGCGCCAGAGTGAGGAGTGGCTGCGTGAGCACAGCCCGATTCCGCTGTTCACCCAGAAAATCCGCCGCACGGACAAGGTGACAGAGAGCACCTACGCCGCCCAGCCGGTTACGCGCTGGTCGCCGACTTCGGCGGCTGCCCGTGACTATCGGGCATGGGTAGAAGAGATTATGGAGGGACTGTAATGGCTAAGAAATTCAACCTTGCGGAGCTGATGGGCGAGGCGGTGTCCAAATCGGACACCGGAGAAATGCGGGTGGAGCAGATTCCACTCGCCGAAATCGAGGAGAACGAGAACAACAGCTACGCGCAGACCGGCATTGACGAGCTGGCGGAGTCCATCAAGGTCATCGGCTTGCAGCAGCCGCTTGTGGTGCGCCGCAAGACCGAGGGCGGGTACTTACTCCTCGCAGGGCATCGCCGGAGGAACGCGCTGGCGCTGCTCGACCGCAAGACCGCGCCCTGTATTGTGCTCGATGCCGACCTTGACCCGTCCATCCAGACGCTGATCCTGCACTGGACCAACACCATGGCCAGAGGCGGCGGCGGCCTGACGGCTGAGTACACCGGGCAGGCTGCCAAGGAGATTGAGGCCGCGCTCAAGGATTTGCAGGCACGCGGCGTGGTCGAGCTGCCGGGCAAGCTGCGGACGTATGTCGCGGAGGTGCTCAAAACGTCCGAGAGCCAGATTGCCAGGGCAAAGGCAATCGACAACGGGCTGACCGAGGCGTGGCAAGGCGATTTTAAGTGTCACCGCATCAACGACAGCGCCGCCTACGAGCTGTCGCAGTGCGACCCGGAATTGCAGCGCAAGCTGCACGGCGCATATCAAGGCAAAATGTACAACCTTGATGCGAAAAAGATCAAGGCGCACAAAAAGGCGGCGGAGTATCCCTTCACGCAGCTGACCTGCCCGGCGGAGAGCTTTTCGCCCCATCCCTGCACAGGCATGGATAAGCGCGCGGCGTGGGTGCGGGACGGCAAGTGTCCCGGCTGCTGCCACAGCTGCGACAAGGCGGACGGGTGCGAAAAGGTGTGCGGCGTGGTGAAACAGCGCATCACGAGCGCGAAGGACGCCGAGACGCGCAAGGCCGAGCGCCAGCAGCGCGAGGACGCCTTCATGAAATCGCCGCTCGCGATGGCGCGGCGGTATATCAAACTCGCGCTCGCTGGCGTCGGAATTACGAGCTATGAAGATCTTGAGGGCTTCCCGAAACGCTGGTATATGGACTGGCTGTGGCATGATCCGCTGGGCTGCCCCGCACCCGATCTGGATGACCTTTTCCGTCTGGCCGACTGGGCGGGGGTGGACCCCTTCGAAATGATTGCCGGACATGAGCCGAGCAGCGTATGGCACAAGTACACCGAGGAGCGGCCGCCGGAGGGCGCTCGGGTGCTGTGTAATCTGTGCGGCTGTGCCGGCCGGTATGGCGAGTATATCTACAAGGGTGGCAAGTGGTATTTCCCGGATTTGGACGATGAGGAGTGCGAAGCAAATATCCTCGTCAGCGCGTGGACGGAGGTGTTCCCGGAATAATGGCGAAGTGTAAATTTTGCGGACAGGGCGTGCGCTCTGGTTCGGTATTCCATACCGGCTGCTGGGAGCAGGCGGTGAATAAGCTCGCGAGCGAGTTATGCGATGAGTATTGCAAGTTCCCGTATGAGTTGGACTATGAGGCGTTGGTAGACAAGTGCGAGCAGTGCCCGATGGTACGGCTGAAAGAACTGGGATGCCGGGTATGAAAACTAAGGATGGAATAGATATGACGATTAACCAAGCAATCCGCATTCTCGACCCGGATACCTCGGCTGAGGCGTTAGGCGAGATCGAATACTATGGCGGTCTTCACGGCCACGAGAAGATGATGGCTGCGTGTGAGGAAGCCTGCCGCATGGCGGTCGAAATCATGCGACAGCATCTAAAGGACTAAAAAAATATTTGACAAATCGTAAAATCGCGGATATTCTATAAAACTACGCGGACGGGGACAGCCTCGTCCGCTGTGGTGTTCAATTTGGACACCGGGAGGGCTGAATGAAGAGGAGAAAGACAATCCGAGCTGGACGGCTCGTGTGGGACATTGCCTACACAGTGCCGCGACCCAACGCCAGCAAGCAGGAGCGCAAACGCATCCGCGAGGTGACCGAGGAGCAGATCCAGCGCACCAACGCCAACACGGCGCAGCGCAAACTGGAAATGCTGATGGCAACCAACTTTGATGATACCGATCTGGTGCTGACCGTCACCTATCGAGATGCGGACCTGCCGGACAGCGCCGACGTGACACGCAAGCACCTCGGCAAAGTGTTCTCGCAGATGCGGGCCTACCGCAAGGCGAGATGTCTGCCGGATCTCAAGTACATTTACGTTTTGGAGGGCCGACACGGCGACCACCGACCACACGCGCACATTATCATCAACGCCGCAGGCGGTGACTTGGAGCTGATGCGGTCGCTCTGGATTTGGGGTGACGACATCCAACTCAACTACATCCGTGAGCGCGGATACGACGGTTGGGCTGGTTACTTAACCAAGGAGCGACGTGAGGCGTCACTCAACGGCAAGAAACAGTTTGTCGGATCGCGCAACCTTGACCGACCGGTCACAACCTATGCATGGGTGGATGACGGCACGACCGTTGATGCACCGCCCGGAGCACAGGTGCTCGATGAGGGCGGCGGCCGGAACGAGATAGCCAGCTGCAAGTACATCAAATACCTGATGCCGAAAACCATACATTATAATAGTAAGACAGCGCGCAGTCACAAGCGCGTTGATTCTGGCTTGGAACTGTCTATAACATATGACAGGAGGCCGGAGAAACAACGCCGAAAGGGTAGACAGGAGCGGAAAACGAGTGTATAATCATAAGCAGAAGAAGAAAATCGTGTGCCCGCGATGCGGACGCCCGACACGCGTGCAGGTCACGCTGAACGAAACCCACCTGTGGCATTTCCCACTGTGGTGCGAAAAGTGCAAAAGTGAGTCCGTCGTCGATTTTGACGGCGTGAGCCAGAATCCATCGAGATCCGAGCCGACTGCGTAACATTCCCGTGAGGAGTGTACGCCGTCGGCTTTTTATTTTGCCAGAAAGGCGGTGAGCCGCGTGCAAACGGTGCGCGAGATGATACCTGAGTACAAGCGCAACCTCGACCGGCTGCGTCAGCGGCGGCTTGATCTGCTGAGGGAACGCGAGTTTGAACCGAGCTTTGAGAAGCGCTACAAGCTGACCGAGCGGATCGTCCGGATTAACAAGATAATCGCCAGCAGTTCAGCAGCGCTGCATGACATGATGGAGTACGACCATGGCTAAGCCCTGGGCGAAAGCGTTCTACAACTCGGCGGCATGGCGCGACACCCGCGAGGCCTACATGGTCAGCAAGCACGGACTGTGTGAGCGCTGCGGCAAGCCGGGACTGATCGTGCACCATCGCAAGGCGCTGCGGCCGCAGGACATGGGTAATCCGGCACGGACGCTCGGTTGGTCCAACCTCGAGCTGCTGTGCCATCACTGTCACGACATCGAGCACATGACAAAGCACAGCGGCGCACGCTGCGGCTTTGATGACGACGGAAACCTACTCCCCCCATTCGAGCCGCGGCGCTGACCGGCGGAAGACCGCACCCCCCACTCAAATTTCACCGAGTGACGGGTGCAGGAGGGGTGTAGTTGAGAGGAGGTGCGGCATGGGAAAACCGAAGGCCGAAACAAGAATAAAACGCGAGCGCGAGAAGCTCGCAGAAGTCTTTGCGAAAATGGACGAAAACAAGCGGAAAACCGCCGAAAAACTCATGGACAACGCGGCTTTTATGGCCGTAACTCTGGAGGATTTACGGGATTCCATCAACGAAAACGGCTGTGTGTCCGAGTACCAGAACGGCGAAAATCAGTTCGGCACGAAGAAGTCTCCGGAGGTCGAAGTGTACAACACGATGATCAAAAATTACACCACGGTCATCAAGACGCTGTGCGACCTGCTGCCGGAGTCCAACGGGGAAATGAATGCCCTGACTGAGTGGCAGCGCACGGCCGCAGGGAGGCGTATCGGCTGATGGGAAAGCGCACGATCTGTCCGCTGACCTGCCCGATGATCAACAGCCAGGGATTTTGCGAAAGCGCCTGGACGCGGGCATCGCAGGTGATGGAGTGCCCGCACCGGAAAATGCGGGAAACGGTGTCCAATTTGAACACCCCAAACGAGAAGTAACAACGAGAGCCAGAGGCCTTGGAGCCCAGAGCCGACAGACTGCCAGAGATGGCGCTGTCGGCTCTTTTTGTTTTTGCGCTGTGACGGACGGTATTGCCATTCCGTCCACCCATATCGAGCATATGGGCAAGGATACGGCGGCACACCCGGCAATGGGATCGCCCGGGTGCGTCCGTCAGAGCGCAAAAGCAGATGAAACCGGAGGAGGTGAGCAGTACGGCAGCCAAAACAGACCCCAGACAGGCGAGAGAACGTCTTGTCAAGCGCATGGAGCGCGAAGCCAAGAAAACACCGGCACCGGAGGGTGAAAACTGGCTGGAGCAGTACACCTGTCTGGTGCTGACCGGCAAAATCACCGCCTGCCGCAAGGTCAGAACGCTGTGTGCCGTCCTGCTCGACAAGTTGCGCCACCCGGAGAAGTACCGGCCGTGGGTGTTCGATGAAGCCCTGGCAAACCATCACATTGAGTTCGTCGAGCGATTCTGCAAGCAGCCGCAGGGCAAGCTCGGCGCACCGCTGCGCTTGGAGCTGTTCCAGAAAGCACGCTGGCAGGCGATCTTCGGTTTTGTCGATGCACACACCGGTCTGCGGCAGTATCAGGAGTGCATGATCGTCGAGGGACGTAAGAACGGCAAAACGACCGAGTGCGCCGGTATCGAAATCGACCTGCTCGTCAACGATGGCGAGGGTGCACCGGAGATTTACTCCATCGCAACCAAGCGGGAGCAGGCGGCGAAGAGCTTTAACGCCTGCGTCAATATGCGAAAGCAGTCGCCGGAGCTGGCGGCGGCTATCCGCAAGCGGCAGAGCGACCTGTACTACCCGTACAACCTCGGCTTTATCACGGCGCTGGCGAGTGCAACCAACACGCTCGACGGTCTGAACGCTCACGGCGTACTCGTGGACGAGCTGGCGGCTATCAAGAACCGCGCCATCTACGATGACATGAAGCAGTCCATGTCAGCGCGTGAGCAGCCGCTGCTGTTCTCCATCTCGACCAACGGCTTTGTGCGCGAGAGTATTTTCGATGCCCAGTACGAGTACGCGGCCGGTGTGATTGACGGTTCGATTGATGATGACACGTTCCTTGCGTGGATCTACGAACTGGACGAGCGGGACGAGTACCGCAGCGAGAAAATGTGGATCAAGGCCAATCCCGGACTTGGAACCATCAAGAAAGTGGACTACCTGCGGCGCATGGTCAAAAAGGCGGACGCAGACCCGTCCTTCCTGCCGACCGTGCTGGTCAAGGACTTCAACCTCAAGGAAAATGCCGCGACAAGCTGGCTGACCTGGGCGGAGTGCTCCAATCCCGAAACGTACAATATCGCGTTCGACTACGCCATCGGCGGCATGGATGCGGCAGACAGCATCGACCTTGCGGCGGCAACGGCCATCTGTCAGCGGCCGGGCGACCCGAAGATCTACCGCCGGAGTATGTACTGGCTGCCGCAGAGCGTGCTCGATGCCGATGCAGCTGCCGGCAACCGCCGCGAGCGCGACAGCGTGCCGTACAGCCTGTGGGTCAAGCGCGGCCTGATGCGTGCCGTGCCGGGCAACAAGGTGGACAAGCAGGTCATGCTCGACTGGTTTATGGAGCTGCGCGACGAGGACGATCTGTACGTCCGCTACATCGGCTACGACCCGTGGCACATTGACGACAGCCTGCTCGACCGCTTCAAGGCCGAGTTTGGCGAGCAGTGCATGATACCGGTGCGGCAGGGCACCTTGTCGCTGTCCCAGCCGATGAAGGACCTCAAGGCCGACCTCGGCGCCGGTCTGGTGGTCGATAACAACAACCCGATCGACAAGTGGTGCATGGTCAACACCGAGGTCCGCACCGACATCAACGGCAACATTCAGCCGGTCAAGATTACGGACAGCCGCCGCAGAATTGACGGCACGGTCGCGCTGATCTGCGCGTACAAGGTGCTGCAGGACCACTACGACGACTATGTAACGATGAACGAGGAGGCGTAAGTACATTGGGGCTTTTGGAAAAGCTGTTCCCGCGGAGGCCGCCCGGCGGCACAGCACCGAGGGAATATTTTAAGACACTGACCGCCTACCAGCCGGTCTACACGACTTATCGAGGCGGTCTGTACGAGATGGAGCTGACACGCGCGGCCATTTCGGCGTTTGCGCGGCATTGCAGCAAGCTGCACCTCGAGGTGACAGGCGATGCCCGGCCGGATCTGCGGCGCGTGCTCGGGATGCAGCCCAATCCGTTTATGGATGCGAGCAAGTTCCTTGCGCGGCTGGCGACCATCTATCTGGTGCAGAACAACGCCTTTATCGTGCCGATGGAGGACAGCGCCGGACGGCTGATCGGCTATTATCCGGTACTGCCGCAGCAGTCCTCGGTGCGCGAGTACGGCGGCGAGCCGTATCTGCAGTACAGCTTCTGGGGCGGTCAAAAGGCCGCGATTGAGCTGAACCGAGCGGGTATCCTGACCCAGCACCAGTACGAGGACGATTTCTTCGGCTCGGACAACCGTCCGCTCATGCCGACCATGCAGATGGCGCAGACGCAGGCCGAGGGCATTATCAATGGCATCAAGAATGCTACGACCATCCGGTTTCTGGCTCGTCTGAACGGCAATCTCAAGGAAAAGGACATCACTGCCGAGCGCGAACGCTTTGCGCGGGACAATCTGGCCGGTAATTCGACCGGCGTTGCCATGTTCGACAGCAAGTACGCCGACGTTAAGCAGATCGAGTCGGCGGCGATGGTCGTCAATCCCAAGCAGCAGGAGCTGATCCGCGCAAGCGTGTTCGAGTATTTCGGCACTAACGAGAAAATCCTCACCAACACCTACAACGAGGACGAGTGGAATGCCTACTACGAGGGATTTATCGAGCCGTTTGCCATTCAGCTGTCGCTGGTGCTGACGTCCATGACGTTCACACCGGAGGAAATCGCGGCAGGTGCGTCCATCATCGCAACGGCGAACCGTTTGCAGTATGCGAGCAACCAGACCAAGCTGAATGTCGTGACGCAGCTGTTCGACCGCGGCTTCCTGACCCACAATCAGGGTCTGGAGATTTTCAACATGAGTCCGGTCGAGGACGGCGACAAGCACTACATCCGCAAGGAGTACACAGAGGTGTCCAATCTGGACGCCGTGGGCGATACGTCAAAGGAGGGCGACAATGGCGATCACACCGGAAACCCGTGATTACCGCACTTTTGAGGTGCGGGCGCTGGACACGGGGGAAGAGGATAAGCAGTACCGTGTGGAAGGGTACGCGGCGGTTTTTGATGAGGAAACCGTGCTGTACGAGTACGACGGCATTGAATACAAGGAAGTCATCGACAGGAGCGCGTTTACGGGAGCGGAGATGCGCGATGTCGTGATGAATTATAACCATGGGGGTAAACCCGTGGCACGAACCAAGAACGGCACCTTGCAGCTGACCGTGGATACACGCGGTCTGCGTATTTCGGCTGACCTGTCCGGCACCGAGGAAGGGCGGAGGCTCTACGAGGAAATCCGGGGCGGTTATCTGGATCAGATGTCGTTCGCGTTCACCGTCAATAAGCAGGAATATGACCGCGCAAAGCATCTGCGCCGCATTACCGGTTTCAAGCGGGTGTTTGATGTGGCGGCGGTGGATATTCCGGCGTACGACGGCACCAGTATTGCGGCACGCTCGTGGGCAAAGGCGGAGGCCGAGCGCGAGCACGCGGAGGCGGACAAGCGCCGCAGGCTGGAACTCAAGCTGAAAACCTATGGTATTACAAAGGAGGAAAAGTAAATGAGCAAGAATCAGAACAAGCAGGCGATCTTCGGCGGTTTCCGCAATCAGGTTGGCCTGCAGTTTTTTGCAGGCAAGAACCGCATGACCGAGATCGAGGAGCGTCTGGCGGCAATCCGCACCGAGATGGATGCCGATGGCGCTGACCTTGACGCGCTGAGCGCGGAAACCGACGGTCTGCTCGAGGAGCGCAAGACCCTGCTGGGTCAGGCGGAGCAGCGCCGCAATCTGCTGAACAAGATCGCAAACGGCGCAGGCGTCGAGGCACGCACGTTCCAGCCGCAGCCGACTCCGCCGGAGCAGCGCGAGTATGACCGCTCGAGCGAGGAATACCGCTCCGCATGGCTGAAAACGCTGGCAAACAACGAGCTGACCGAAACCGAGCAGCGTGCATGGTCTACCGCAACGGCTTCCGCCGGTCCGCTGGTGCCGACCCAGACCGCGAACACCATCATCGAGAAGGTGCACCAGTACGCACCGCTGCTGGACAAGGTAACGCTGCTGCGCGTGCCGGGCAATGTTACCTTTGCGGTTGAGAGTGAGCAGGCAGATGCAGAATACCACACCGAGAATGCGGCTATCACCGCCACCGACACCGGCCTGACCAAGATCAACCTGTCGGCGTACGAGATCACCAAGCTCGTGCAGATCTCCAAGTCCGTACAGCAGATGGCGCTCGACGTATTCGAGAACTGGCTGACCGATATGCTCGCCAAGAAGATCGCAAAGCTGATCTCGGACACCATCATCAAGGGCACCGGCACGGATCAGGGCACCGGCATCGAGCAGGCGAACACCTGGGGCGCGACCAACTCGGTCACTGTCGGCAAGACTGCCGCACTGACCAACCAGAACGTGCTCGATCTCATTGCACTGCTGCCCGGCGGCTACGATGCAGGCGCACAGTTCCTGATGAGCAAGAAGACCCTGTTCACCGACTTTATGCCGCTGCAGGACAAGTCCAAGAACGACCTCGTTCGTATCGAGGGTGGCAGCTACTACATCTACGGCTATCCGGTGCTGATCGACGAGCGCATCGGTGACCACGAGGCGTATCTGGCTGACCTGTCCACCGTTATCGGCAATATGCCGGAGGACGTGACCATTACCTCGACGTTTGACGTCAAGACCAATGCGTTCCTGTTCCTCGGCTGCGCGATGTTCGACTGCAAGCCGTCGCAGGCGGATGCAGTCCGCAAGCTCGTGAAGGCGAGCGCCTGATGCTGACGCTCGACCGCTTTAAGCTGTACGCCCACATCGACCATGCGGACGAGGACGAGCTGATTGAGAGCCTGATCCGGGCGGCAGACACTGCCGTCCGGGATATGACCGGCAAGGAGCCGCCGTCGGACAGTGATGAGCTGTTCGACACGGCGGTGCTCCAGCTGACGGCGCACTGGTACGAAAACCGCACGCCTGTCACGGACACGAGCGTGACACAGGTGCCGTTTACCGTGCAGACCCTGCTCAACCACATCGCCCTGTCCGGCCGATACCCGGAAAAGGAGGGCGCAAATGGCGCTGACCAATGATCTCAGACACCGCCTGACGGTGTTTAACAAGCACCAGATTGAAAACGACATCGGCGAAACCTGCTGGCAGTACACCGAGGACGGCAAGATCTGGGGTGCGCTGACTGTCATGTCCGGCAGAAACGAAACCCTGCCGGGCGATACGGTTCGCGCCGAAGTTACGCATAAGCTGACCATCCGGCCGCGCTCGTGCAAGCTGACCACGGCGACGTATTTCGTCTATGAGGGGCAGCGGTACGATGTGCTGTACTGGCAGCCGCATTACAAGCGCCGCGACCGTCTGGAGGTCATGCTGAAGCTGGTGGTTGAAGATGCGTGACGGATTTGACTGCTCTGAACTGATGGACTTTGCGGAACGTCTGGGGGCACAGCCGAAAGAAATGCTGAAAGCGCAGAAAAAGATGCTGCGTACCAGCGGCACAAAGCTGCGCCGGAAAACGGCTCAGCGTGCCCGGGCTGATGTGCGCCGTACAGCCGTCCATCGTCCAAAGTATGACCGTAAGGCAGGCGACTATCACAGAAGCATCAAGCGCGGCAAACTCAACAAAGAAGATGACACGCTTCGGATCCGAGTCTATTCTTCGGATGAAATCGGTCATCTGATCGAAGATGGCTGGACACCGAAACTGCGTGACGGCTCAAAGGGTAGTTATCAGGCAGGCAAAAAGGTGTTTGCTAAGGCTGCTGAGGAATTTGAACCGGAGTTTGAGTCGGCCGCCGAGGATATGGTTGACGAGTTGATAGATAAAATATGACAATCCGAGAAGTACGCGCGGCACTGACCGCGCTGTTAAAGCAAGCAGCACCCGGTGTTCCGGTGTCCAAATCGGACACCGACAAACCCGTGGTGCGCCCGTCCTTCAAAATCGACATTTTCCCGGCCGAGGGAAACGCCGCCTGCGGCGGTGCGCGGGAGCGGTCGATCGACGTGGACGTTTGGTACTATCCCGCCGAGCGGGTGGAGTACCTCGAGGAGTGCAGTGAGATGGCGGAACGCCTGATCGCCGCACTTGAAACCGGTATCGACACCGGCGAGATCGTGCTGGTGCCGGACGATACGGTCAGCACGACTATATCGCTCGGTGTGCTGGTGCTCCAGTTTGCACTCAGCTGGTGCGAGAGCGCCGCCGAAACCGGAGAAATGATGGAAACCCTCGAATACTGAGAGGAGGAGTAAAACCAATGGCAATTACAATGCCGAAAATCGAAATCAGTTTTGAGCAGAGAGCTGTGTCGCTTATTGACCGCTCGGAACGCGGCATCGCAATCCTGATCGTGCGCGACGATACGGATAAGAGCTTCACGCACAAGCAGTACAGTGACCTCAGCGCCGCGCAGGCGGACGAGAACCTGTATACGGCGGACAACTACAACGCTATCTGCGACCTGCTCGGCTTTGCGCCGTACCAGATGCACGTGTTCCGCGCGGACTCGGACGGCGCACTGGCCGATACGTTGACCGAGATCAGCAAAACCGTAAAAACCGGTTGGCTGACTATTGCCGGTCAGAGTGCCGCTGACGGTCTGGCGCTGTCCGCGTGGGTCAAAACGCAGGACAACACCAAGAAGAAAACCTACAAGGCGGTCTGCTATGGCCTCACGACCCTGCCGGATGATATGCACGTGGTCAATTTCATCAACGAAAAGGTCACGTTCTCCGATGATCGCGGGGAAAAGGACGGCGTAGCGTATCTGCCGAGCCTTGTCGGCATTTTCGCCGTCTGCAACGTCAAGAGAGGCAGCACCAACTACCAGTGCTCTAATCTGAAAGAGGTGCAGGAGGTCGAGGACAACGATGCGGCGCTTGGCACCGGCAAGTTTATCCTTGTTAACAGCGAGGACAATACTGTGCGTATCGCACAGGGCATCAACTCTATGACGACCACGGATGGCAAGACCAAAACCGAAGATATGCAGTTCATTGAAACCGTGGAAGCAATGGACATGATGAAGGACGACATTGCGGCGACATTCCGGGAAACGTATCTCGGCAATTACCGCAACAGCCGCGACAATCAGATGATGCTGGTGGCAGCGCTCAACAGCTCGTACTTCCGTCAGCTCATGCAGCAGAATATCCTCGACCCGGACTACGCGAACGCCGCCGCCATCGACACGGACGCTCAGCGCGCGGCGTGGGTGGCATCCGGCAAGAGCGAGGCTGCGGACTGGGACGATGATACCGTCAAGGCCAACCCGTTCAAGCGGACGGTTTACCTTGCCGCAAACGTCAAGATCCTCGGCAGCATGACGGATCTGATTTTCCCGATCACGATGGCATAAGGAGGTACATATGGATAGTTTTAACCCGAATCGCGTGCTCCATTCCAATCAGGGCAATATGTGGTTCAACGGCCAGCGCCTTTCCACGCTCCAGAGCGTGGAGGCGAAGGTCACCGGCGACTTTGAAGAGGTCAACAACTGCGGTGACCCTGCGACCTATCGCATTTATAATGGTTATTCCGGCGAGGGCACGTTTACGATGCTCAAGATCGACTCGAAAGTGCTGAAGCTGATGGCGGACGCCTTCCAGACCGGCGAGATGCCGACGACGACCATTATCACTGCCCTCGAGCAGAAGGGCACGAACAAGGTCGAGCGCATCGCGTACCGCGATGTGACCATCGACGAGATGTATCTCGCCAAGTTCGAGAAGAAGAGCAAGATCGAGGAAGAAGTGCCGTTCAAGTTCGGTCACTTCGAGGTTCTTGAGACGATTTAAGGAGGAGTAAAGCGTGGACAAGAAGTTACTGGACGCGCTGGCGGCGAAAGCCGAGCAGCGCGCAAAGGACCGCAAGAACGCAAAGCAGTTTGAAGTGGCCGGCGAAATGCTGACCTTTGTACAGCCGAGCGTAGATGCTAAGCTGAGCTATGCCGAAGCCATGCTGTCCGAGAGTGCGGCAGACACGGTACGCGCCTGCGCAAGCCTGATTTATGACTGCTGTCCTGATCTGCAGGATCCGGAACTGCACAAGGCTCTGGGTGTTACCGACCCGTATGACACCGTCTGGACGCTGATGCAGCCGTACGAGGTTGACCAGCTGGGCGGCAAGCTGTATCGCTGGCTCGGTCTGGTCGGCCCGGCAGAGCAGAAAGAGACCACCGTAAAAAACTGATCGAGCGCGACCCGCTGCTCGACCTTGCGGCGTTTTATGCGCCGCGGGGCATCAGCCCGGAGCAGCTGCGCAGTATGTCGCTCAGCGACCGCGCAGTGCTCCGCGAGGGGCGGGCGCGCTGGTATGAGGAGCAGCGCTGGCTTGTGGCGGCGGGCGTGGCTCTGGCCTTTAATCCGCCTGATAAGGAGGGCGAATAATGGCGAAGAATAAAGTAATCAACACCGTCCTGACGCTCAAAGACGAGATGTCGGGCGGTCTGGTAGCGGCAGCCAAGGCGGCTAAGAAATCCGGCAAGAACATTGATGACAGCATGATGCAGGCCACCCGCAAGGTGGTCGCATTCAAGAACAAATCGCTCACGGCGCTGGGCGACTTCGCGAAAAAGAGCGTCAAGGCCGCAGGCGCGGCGGTCGCCGGTCTGACGGCGGCGTTTGTGGCGCTGGACGGCGCGACCGAGGAATACCGCGTCGCGCAGGGCAAGCTGAACGCCGGATTTCAGGCGGCAGGTCTTTCCGCAGACACGGCTCGAAAGAGCTATCGTAATTTCTACGCCATTCTGGGCGATACGGACACCGCAACCGAAGCCTCGCAGCTGCTCGCCAACATGGCGAAGAACGAGGAAGAGGTAACCAAGTGGACGCGCATCGCCGCAGGCGTGCATGGCACGTTTGGCGATTCGCTGCCGATCGAGGGCCTGGTAGAGTCGGCCAATGAGACTGCACGGACCGGTCAAATCACAGGCGTTTTTGCGGATGCCATCAACTGGGCCACCAAGGAAGGCGAGAAGTTTGGTGTTGCACTCAAGGCTGATACCGAAGCCAACAAGAAATGGAATGAGGCTGTTAAGTCAGCCGCAAGCGCAGAGGACTTTTTCAACCTCGCGCTGCAGAACTGCTCGGACGAAAGTGCCCGTCAGAAACTGATTGTTGATACGCTCTCCAAGACCTATGACAAGGCCGCCGACAGCTACTATGCAAACAATCAGCAGGTTATTAACGCACGACGTAACCACGCAACCTTAGACGAGATGCTCGCTAAGGTTGGCGATACCAGCGCCAAGGTTAAAAATCAGCTGTGGGTGCTGGCCGGTGCCGCTGAGGACGGTTCCATCCGCTCCGGATCGGCGCTGGACTGGGTGCAGCAGAAGACGGAAGCCTTCGGCACATGGGTCGAGGGGCTTGACCTGTCTGCGCTCAAGCAGCAGTTTGATGAGAATTTTGCGCAGGGTCTGCAAAAGGCCGGGGATGCGATGGACTGGTGCCGGGAGCACGCGGACGGGCTGAAGACCGGAGTCAAGCTGCTGGCCGTGGCCTTCGGGCTGGTCAAGCTGGCGCAATTCAACCAGAGCGTCGCGGGCGGCGCGTCGGCGCTGCTCGGTATGGGCAAGACCGTGCTGACGATGACCGGCGTACTCGGCGGCCAGACGGCCGCGACAGGCGCGGCCACGGCGGCGCAGACCGGACTGAACGCCGCGATGAGCGCAAACCCGATCGGCGCGGTAATCCTTCTGATCGAGGGCGCGATCGCGGTCGGTGTGCTGCTGTATAAAAACTGGGATACCGTCAAGGCCAAGGCCGGAGAGGTATGGAACAGCATAAAAACAGCGTTCGGCGGCATCAGGGACAGTATCACGGGCGCTTTTTCGGCTGCTAAGGAAAAGGTCGCGGGCTTCTTCTCGTGGCTTAACCAGAAGATCGAGAGTGTGCCGATTCTCGGCTCCATCTACAAGGGCGGCAAGAATGCCGTGTCGTGGATTGCCGATCGGCTGGACGGCAACGCCATGGGTACGCCCTACTGGCGCGGCGGCCTGACCCGTGTCAACGAGCGCGGCGGTGAAATTATGCGCCTGCCAAGCGGCACGCAGATCATCCCGCATGATGTGTCTGTCAAGGCGGCAGGTGGTCGGAGCGTGACGGTCAACGTCAACATCCAGGGCAACGTGATCGGCAACCGTGAGTATACCGAGCAGGTCGGTGAGTACGTCGGCCGCAAGGTGCTGGCGGCGCTCGGCAACACATAAGGAGGTGCGGTAAGTGTACAAGATTATTTTCAGCGTAAACAACAATGAAGAGGTTTGGACGCTGCCGCACTGTCCGCCGGATTTCCCGATTCCACAGCCGGAGCAGCACCACGAGACCTACGAGGGCCTGAGCCGAGACTATCGACGCATCGGCACGCTCGGTCTGCGGCACATGGAGTGGACGGCGCTGCTTCCGGTGCACCGGTACTCCTTCATGCCGTCCGAGGCGTCTGCGGATGGTTGGGCGTATGTCGATTTTCTGAGCCGGTGGCGTGACAAGAAGGTGCCGTTCCGCCTGATCGTGCTCGACAGCAAGGGCGCGGCACGGCTTAACATGCCGGTGACGGTTGACAGCTTTGATGTTACCGTGCGCCGCAACGGCGATCTGGAGTACAGCATTGCCGTCACAGAATACAAGTTTATCAAATGAGGAGGTGCGCCGATGGCGGCAGGATATGTCGATGACCACAAGCTGATATTGTACCGCGACGGCGCACAGCCGCGCGATATCACTGCGTTTGCCAGTGACATGACGCTGACGGACGACCTCGACACGCTGGCGGCAGAGCTGACGTTTAAGACGTTTATTTCGCCGTGGGACAAGTACCCCCCCAAGCTGGCGCTCGCGCCGGGCGATAAGGTGCGCGTGACCAATCAGGGCAAAACGGTCTTTTCCGGCGTTATCATCACGGTGACGCTGGATGGCGGTGTTACCGCTTATGATCGCGGCTGGTATCTGAATAAGTCGGAAATCGTGCTGCAGGTCAACAACCTTGCCGCCGATCAGGTCATCCGCAAGGCGTGTGCCAAGGCGGGCGTGACAGTCGGAAAGGTGTGCAGCCTGCCGACCAAGATCACGCAGCTGTGGACCGGTTCAACGCCGTCCGACATTATCAGCGATGTGCTGAACACCTGCACGTCTGCGACCGGAAAACAGTACCGCCACCGCGTGGACGACAGCGGCCTGCAGGTCGAGGCACTGCCGACCACGCCCATCAAGGCGATGCACAAGCCGACGAAAAATATCGCCGCATTTGACATCACATGGGCGCTCGGTCAGGTGAGCGGCGAGGACAGCATTGAGGACACCTACAACGCTGTTGTCATTGCCGCCGAGGACGACGGCAAGGCGTACATCGGTGCACAGGCCAGCAATGCGGCATCCATCAAGCGCTACGGCTTTATGCAGCACATCGAAACGGTCACGGAAAACCCCGGCACGGCTGTGCTCGGCCAGATGGTCAAGAATCTGCTCAAGAACGCCGACAAGGTAGGGCAGACACGCTCTATCTCCGAGATTTGGGGCTGTGATGAGGTGACAAGCGGCGTGGTTCTGAGGTTCAACTCGCCCGCGTTCGGCATCAAGGGCAACTTCCGCATTACTCGCGTGGAGCATCACTACGGCGGTGCAGGGCACACAATGGCGCTGGAAATCACGGCGCTCGAGCAGGTGCGAGCCGCCGCCGAGGGCAAGACTGACGCGGCAGCCATCAAGGCCGCCAGCACGGACAAGGTGCAGGTGTTCGGCCTGCCGGATCTGTCTGGCGGCAGTGACGGCGGCTCGGGCAGCACGATCGTCAAGGCACTGTTTACGGCTTACTATCCCGCCAACAATGCGCTTGAAGGCGGTTATCTGGATGCACAGGGCAACAGGCTCGACCCAAGCAAGCACACCTGCGCCGCACCGCCGTCTGTGCCGTTCGGTACGAAAATTACCGTCCGTGACACCGGCACAAGTCTTGACGGCACGACCTACACGGTCAACGACCGCGGCGGCGCGATCCAAATCGTGAACGGCGTGTACCACTTTGACCTGCTGATGAGCAGCAACGCCGAGTGCAATCGCTGGGGACGTAAAAACGGCTCTGCGATCATCGGCGGCTCGGGCGGCAGCTCGGGCAGTGCGGTGTCGTTTGTCAATACGGCACTGGGCGAGGTCGGGTACAAGGAGTCCGGCAAGGACATCAACAAGTACGGCCAGTGGGCCGGTCACAACGGTGTTGCCTGGTGTGTTTATTTTGTTTGCTGGTGTGCGTATAAGTCCGGCGCACCTATCCCGACAAGCTACGGCTACGTTGGCGATATGAGCAGCTATTTCAAGGCTCGCGGCAAGTACAAATCGGCAGGCAGTTACAAGCCCAAGGCGGGTGACCTGATGATTCAGGGCGACCGTCACATCGGCATTGTAATATCTGCCGGAGCATCGTCGTTTGAGACGGTGGAGGGCAACTGCACCAACAGCGTCAAGCGCGAAACGCGCAGCTATGGCGAGGTGTCCGGTTTCTGTACTCCGTGGGGATAACACAAGATATTGTATACTTGTGGATAACACTGTGGAAGATGTGGAAAGGAGTGCGTGCCTATGGCATGGGATACAGAGATGGCTTTGGCCATCAAGAACACCGCGAGAAAAGCGGCAAAGAGCCTACCCAAAGGCTGGTATCGTGCCGAGGTCTTGCAGGTAACGCCCAAGTTGATTTTTTCTGTGGTAAGCAAGGAATTTCAGTTCAGCACGGGAGATGGCCTGATTATGACCGCCACGGCAAAGAGCAAAACGTGGAAGGTCGGCATGCAGGCGGCGGCCATTCTGCAAGGCAGTGAGCTGCTGGTTTTAGATTCTTTATAGGAGGTGTCGGCTATGGCCGATGTGTTTCCGGTCATTCCGGAGGAGCTGCCCGCGCAGGTCGCGGAGAGCATTGGGCGCTCTCCGGCGTTTGTGTTCCATGAGGACGGCAGGTCGGGCAGTTTCCCATTGGTGGACGGCGCTCTGGTCGAGCGGCAGGGCGTGGAGGCGGTCAAGCAATGGCTTGAGCTGATGCTGCGCCAGAAACCGGGTGCAATCCCAATCTACCGCACAAGCGGCACGATCCAGCCGGGCGTGGAGGCGGTCAGCCTTGACCGGCGCGTGCCGGAGGGCTGGATTTTTGCCGAGATTGAGCGCAACGTGCGGGAGACCGCCGCGTTCTGCCCGGCCATCCGGTCACTTGACAGTTTTAAGTTTACGCGCGTGCGGCGCGGCGTGGAGGTACGCTTCACGGTCCGCCTGCACACCGGAGAGAGTGAGGAGGTGACGACGTTTGTCAGCGAGTGAGATTTTAGACAAGATGCTGTCCGCAATGCCGGAAAGCTATCAAAAGACCATCGGTTTCCCGACTTATGACCTTTTAGCCGCAGTCAGCCTGCGGATGGAGGGCACGGACACAACGATTGACGAGGCCAGACAGCAGCTTGACCCGGAAAATCTGCACGACAGTGCCCTTGACCGCTACATCTATCCGCGTTCCGGCTTGGAGCGCAAGGCCGCGACCTTTGCGCACGGCAGCCTGACCGTCACCGGCACAGGCACGGTCGAGCAGGGCACGCTGTTTGAGTCCGGCGGCGGTGTTCAGTATTATGCGACAGAGACCGTAGCCATTGAGGGCGAGGGCACGGTACCGGTCACCTGCACGGTGGACGGTACGGCAGGCAATCTGCCCGCGCACAGCGTGACGCAGATGCCGGTGGCAGTGCAGGGCATTGCCTCGTGTGATAACCCTGAGCCGATCGGCGGCGGTTACGCGGAGGAATCCGACAGCGAGTATTATGCACGCTATCTGGTCGTTCTGCGCACGCCTGCTACGAGCGGCAACGTGTACCACTATGTGCAGTGGGCGCTTGAGGTGGCCGGTGTCGGTCATGTCAAGGTGTTCCCGCGGGTGCAGGGCGTCAACACAGTTGATGTCGTAATCGCGGACAACGCCGGTCAGCCTGCATCGCCTGCGCTCGTGAAGTCGGTACAGGACTACATTGACCCGGACAGCGAAGGCGCAGGCCGCGGACAGGCGCCCATCGGCGCACAGTGCTTTGTTACTGCCGCGACCGGCAAGGCCATCACGGTCAGCTGCACGGTGTCCAAATCGGACACCGTAACCGAGGACATCCTGACGTCCGGCATCAAGGAGAGCGTTGCGGCGTATCTGGCAGGCACGGTCTTTACCCAGGACTACATCAGCTATGCGCAGATCGGTGCGGCCATCATGGACACGCCGGGCGTGATTGACTACGCCGGGCTGAAAGTGTCCGGCGGCATTGTGAATATTGCAATCGCGGAACGTGAGTGTCCGGTTCTCGGAGAGGTGACGATCACCTATGGCTGAGTTTGATAATATGCGGAAAAGCCTGCCGGTGGCGTACCGCACGGACAAGTGGGTTTGTGACCTGCTTGCCGCAATCCAGTCGCTCGACGACACGCAGCGCGAGCAGATGCTCGACATTACGCAGCAGCTGTTTCCGGGAAGCATGACGTGGGCGCTCACCATCGAGGAGCGCGACGCCGGATTGCCGTCCACCGGCACGCTGGAGGAGCGCCGCACGGCGCTGATTGCACGGTGGCGCGGCTCGGGCAAGTGCGACGTTGATTTGATTCAGCGCGTGTGCGACAGCTGGAAAAACGGCGAGATTTCCGTCGGCTTTGCCGAGGGCGTGATCGTGCTGACTTTTGTTGGCGCGTATGGCGTGCCGGAGTCGGCCGAGCTCGCGGCGCTGCATGACGCGGTGGAGCACACGATTCCGTGCCATCTGGCGGTGAGCTATCTCTATCGCTATCTGCTCGTGCGCGAGGTGGACGGGATGACGCTCGACAAGCTACAGGGGCACACGATGCATGATTTTGCGTTTTAGGAGGCGAGAAAATGAGTTTGAAAACAAAGCTGCTCGAGCTTTTCAAATACGAACCGGACAAGGACGGCGCGCAGACGTTCAACATCAAGTCGGCGCTCAACGACAACTGGGATAAGATCGAGGCGTGGGCGCAGAGCGTGAAAACCGCGCTCGCGGGGCTCGTGCCGACGGGCCGGAAGGTGAACGGCAAGGCGCTGGCGGAGGATGTGACGCTGACGGGCGATGACATCGCTATGGGTGCCGATGATGCGGAGAGCTTAAGGGCGGCTATGGCAAAGCGACCCTTGGCGAAGGAAACGCTTACGTTGGCAGGCGATATTAACGCAAAAAGTGCTTTTCCGCGCGGTAAAAGTTTGGTATTCCGCACAACAGACTCAGATTGGGACGGAAACATGCCGTCTGACTACGCTGCGTATGCTAAACTGCGCTCTTCACTGTCGGGCAGCTACGATATGTGGTTCTGCTTATCGGCAAACCGTTTTTGGTTCTCGCGCGTTGGAGATGACGTTGTTCCGGCGCTCTCTGACTGGCGAGAGCTTGCGCGATGTGTTGCGCCAGAAGTACACGCGTTGCCGTTGACCGAAGGCTGGGACACTTTTGGTGGTACATGCTGCTACTATAAAACGCAGGAAAACGTCGTTACAGTATCAATCAGAGCGAAACACAGCACATCTTTTACAGGCACATCACGTGAACTTATCTGCAATCTTCCGGTAGGATTTCGCCCTTCGGACTGGGTAAGTGGTGCATGTGCCTTAGATATTGGTGACTCTGGCGGCTCCTATCATGGTGGCATTCATGTTGACGCTACCGGAGGCGTTTACATCAACGGCTTTGCGACATATGCAACGGTTTATGCGCAGATTAGCTTTGTCGCCGCGTCTTAGCCCGTGAGCACAAGTGTTGCAAAGAAATAATCAGGCGGATTGACAGCGACATCGTAGTGGTCAGACATTTCTGCTACGAGAGTACCGTCGGTATTTGCCAAAATTGAGACCATTCGCTGAGAACCCTTAAACATTGCAGGGCTTTCCGTATATGATGTGGGCCGAAATCCCTCTGGAAGAGTCGCGATTGCAGCGCTGTTTACAAAACTTTTCGTAGCCCGAACCGCAATGTTAATAACGATAAGGTTTTCTTGCGTTTTGTAATACTGGCAAGCTGCATCAAATCGTTCCCACCCCTCTGCTAATGGTAGCTCATGTCTTTCCGGCGATATGCGAGTAGCAATCTCAGCAACTTCCCATTGCTCGCCGTCAAATGTTTGGCCTAACCTTGCAGTTACAAATGTTCCTTTAGTCGGTGGAGCAATCGTTAGTTGCGTTCGACAAGCATAATCGTTATAAACTTCGAAAAATCCACCCGATTTTATACCGATTATTGACGCATACATTTCGTTGTCCCATGTCGTAGCAATACTACCAAAACGCCTAACATTGCCCTCCGCCACTAGTCGCTTTGCCGTAGGCGCCCTTAAAGAAAGAAGGTGATTTTATGGATTTACGAGATTGGCTGCAAGCGATTGCGCTCTCGACATTAGCCTTTGCACCGATCGCATTAGGTATGTTGCTGGGAACGCGCGACGGCCTCCGTAGGGGGCTGCGTGACAACGCAAGGAAGATTAAAAGTATGAATAACGCACTGAAAGACGTAGAAAAGGAGCTGAGAAAGTATGAAAACTGAAAAACACTGCAGCGTCATTGACGCTGTGGGCCGGCACGTTACCTACGTGCTCGTAAAAATCCGTGACAAGCCGCTGGAGGATGGCGGCACGGAGCAGGTCGAGGAGGTGCAGAACTACACCTTAAAGGACGGCGAGCAGCTTGTCGATGCCTCGCCGCCGGTTATGCGTCAGCACGCCGGCAGCACCGGCTTTCTCTCGCCGGTCTGGGGCGGCTCGGACTGGCAGGAGACCGCCACGGCCGACGAGATCGCCGCCTGGGAGAAGGAGCACCCGGCGCCGGAGGTCGTGCCGACACCGAAAACCAACGCAGAACTGGAAAGCGAGAACGCTAAGCTCAAGCAGCAGGTTTCCGCTCTTGCCGATCAGCAATCTTTTTACGAGGACTGCATTGCTGAAATGGCGGAAATCGTCTATGCGTAAGTTAATCAACAATATTCGAGAACGTTTTGAAAGGGTGTTTTCATTGATGGCGATGTTATTTTCTCAGAGAGTTATTCTGGGTAAGTGTGAGTTCGAGCAGGTACCTAAGAAACTGAAGAAGCAGGTTGCAGAGATCCTCGTAGAGGAATGCGGCATGCCGGAGCTTGTCCCGGCGGAGTACGGCGGCACGAAGGACGTAGCGGCCGCGTAAACGGCTGCACGGGCGCCTACGGCAAAGCGAGCAGTGGGCACAGGCGTAATCGGTGACGAAATCGACCTAAATGATGTCGATACATCTGGCATGTACCGTGTTCAGAAACCTAAAAACGGAGCGTATGACTATGGTCAGTTGCTTGTTATACATGGCTATGGCGATACCATTGCTCAAGTGTGCTTTGACTATGCTGCGAACCGGTGCGCAGTACGCTGTGCACGCGGACTCTACGGAGACGCTCCCAAGTGGGAGGACTGGACACCCATCGCACTTTGTACTAATCCCGAAGTGCATGAACTACCGCTTGCAGATGGCATAACGAGCAATAACATTATGTATTACAAGAGTCAAGAAGGCATTGTAACAATTGTCGGCTCGGTCTCAGGCGATTTTCCTGCCTCACAATCCACAGTTATCGGCCATGTACCAGAAGGATTTCGCCCTGCATACACGATTGAATTTCCAGCAGCTTTTACAATGGGCGCTACCGGGAATGCATCGGTTAACTCAGCAGGACACGTATCTGTTGCACCATATTTAGGAGGCCTACGATATGCATATGTTGCGTTCTCTTATCCTGCTGGGTAATGAAATACAGGACAGACCAGCTGAACTACAGTCTTTCCAGACAGCGATGACGCATCAAAATGTAGATAAACACCGCCGTCTGTATTGATGGTAACGTGACAAGCTGAATGACTGTAGTCATTCGCCGTGGCATTTGCTGGCGCTACCACAGCCACTCTCGGACGAAAACCTTCGGGCATTGTAGCAAACTGCGTTCCGTCACTAGTAAGCGCAGATGTACCGCGTACTAGCATACCAATCGTCACTTCCTCGAACTGATTACATGCGTACCAGCACAGGCCTTCGCCGTATGTCTGCCAGCCATTAGACAGAGGCAATTCATGTACTTCTGGAGCTGTGCTCTGTGCCAGTTCAATCCATGGATTACTCCACTTGCCTCCAGACGTAACGCATGAATAATATTCTTGGTCGGTCCAAATGTTGAGCGCGTAATCGTTGTATACATCTTTCGTGATGCAGATGAGCTGTCCAAACCAGTACCGGGTTTTGGGTACTCCACCTGTGGTACTAGGAGTCAGCAAAAAGGTGCCGCTTACGGATTGTTTTATCGCCCATTTCTGCAGATTTTCGGGTGAGATCAACCCATAGTCCACATTGCGCTTTGCCGTAGGCGCCCTATCACTATTGTGCTATAATGGCACAAAGGAGCTGATTTATATGACCGCAAAAATCGATTTGATTGCAAAGCTGACCGCTTTAATGCCCGAATGTGCGGGCGAGATCGCGAAAATCTTGCATGACT
>OLNN01000759.1_pt1 | contig 31487 bp, 23 predicted proteins | sample 1672141 | NCBI WGS metagenome assembly OLNN01 (sample SAMEA3136652, study PRJEB25190) | human gut metagenome | biome: human gut; feature: human-associated habitat; material: faeces | place: Austria | collected 2013
CCGCCGGCTGGGGCGTGCCCGGCTGCCGCGGCGAGACGCCCTGGGGCGCGCCCGCCTGCTGGGACTGCCAGACGGCGCGGGCGGCAGCGGCCTCGGCAGGGGTCTGGGCCGTGAAGAGCACGGCGCTGTTGCCCGCCATGGTGTCCTCGACCGACTGGCCGCCGAACGAGGCAGAGGCCACCGTGCGGACGTCTGCGCCGAACGCCTCGTCCCACCAGCTCTCGCCCACATCGCCCACCGAGCCGTCAGCGCGGGCGATCACGGGCAGGCCGTCCATCTTCGCGGCGCCGAGGCGCTCGGACAGCACGCTGGCGACGCCCTTGGCGCGGGCGCTCATGCGCTCGGCGAACGTGCGCGTGCGCACATACCCTTCCGCAACGTCGACGTAGTCGCTCGAGGCCTTGGCACCTGCCTCCCAGGCGCTCCAGGCGTCCTCGATGGCCGCCTCCGCCTGCTCGGAGTCGGAGACGGACTGGACGCGGATGTTGCCGGTCTGCTCCCACTCGCGCATGGCCGAGGGACGGGACTGCGCGGAGCGCGCGGCCGTCTCGTCGGCAGCGGGCGCGGAGGCGCCGGCGGTGCGTCGCACGGGCTCGTGCACGGCGGCCATGGCCGAGGCAACCTCGTCACGTGCGGCACGGGAGGCCACGGCGTGAGACACGACGGCCGAGACGCCACCTGCGATGACGGCACCGACGACGCAACCGGCGGCAAACGTGAACGCAGGGTCAGACGTGGGAACCTCGTGGCCCATGACCGTAAGCGCCTGCGCGCACGTGGGGACGCCCCATGCGCAAGCTCCGGCCAGGCCGGCATAGATGGCAGGATTTACTCGCCTGCTCGTCATGACCCAACGCCTCCCTGTGAGGCGACGGCAGCGAGTCCTCAGACGCTATTGCGGCGACGGTCCGAGCGCCTAACGGGCTACTCGGCCAATCGGGCAACGGTGTGGTCTGGTTTGGGTGCGTGTACCGTCGCTCGTACAAATTTCCTAGGTGGACGCAACGCGTCCTTCAGAAGCACTATACAGCAGTTTCGTTGCCATTTTCATGCGAGGCTCATTCGCGGGGCGTTTTTGCATGCCTAGCGCCTTGCCGTAGCGTTATTGCACGCTCACGCGGCCCCGGCGCGAAAAACGCCGCGCGAAAGAGAGGCGGGGACGAGCCGGCGTCGCCAGCCCGCCCCCGCACATCGCCTACAGCGGATCGGAGTACTCGCTCTGCTGGGCCTTCTTGGCCGAGCGAATGAGGAACTCCTCGTTGTTAGAGGTGGCCTTCAGACTCTTGATGAGTGAGTTCTCAGCGCGCTCGATGTTGTTCATGTTCGCAAGGATGCGGCGCAGACCCCACACGAACGGCTGGAGCTCGGGGTCGATGAGCAGCTCCTCGTTGCGCGTTCCGGAGGCAACCGGGTCGATGGCCGGGAAGATGCGCTTGTCGGCCAGCTCGCGGTCGAGCTTGAGCTCCATGTTGCCCGTGCCCTTGAACTCCTCGAAGATGACCTCGTCCATCTTGGAACCCGTCTCGACGAGCGCCGAGGCCAGGATCGTGAGCGAGCCACCGTTCTCGATGTTGCGCGCGGCGCCCAGGAACTTCTTGGGCGGGTAGAGCGCCGAGGCGTCCACGCCGCCGGACAGGATGCGTCCGCTCGCCGGCTGGGCGAGGTTGTAGGCGCGAGCGAGGCGCGTGATGGAGTCGAGGATGACCACGACGTCGCGGCCCATCTCCACGAGGCGCTTCGCGCGCTCGATGACGAGCTCGGAGACGGCCGTGTGGTTGTCCGCGGGCATGTCGAACGTAGAGGCCACGACGTCGCCGCGGATGGAGCGCTGCATGTCGGTGACCTCCTCGGGACGCTCGTCCACGAGCAGGCAGATGAGGTGCACCTCGGGGTTGTTGGCGGCAATGGACTCGCATATGCGCTTGAGCACCGTCGTCTTGCCGGCCTTGGGCGGACTCACGATGAGGCCGCGCTGGCCCTTGCCGATGGGCGCCACGAGGTCGATGGCGCGTCCGGTGATGGAGTCGCGGCCGTGCTCCATGGTGAGGCGCTCGTTGGGATAGACGGGCGTGAGGTCGCGGAAGCGCGGGCGCGAGCGAAGCACCTCGGGCGGAAGGCCGTTCACGGAGGCGACCTTCTGCAGCGCCGGGTACTTGTCGTTGGGACGGCTGGGGCGCACGGTGCCCTCGACCCAATCGCCACGGCGCAGGCCCATGTGCTTGATGAGCTGCTGGGGGACGAAGGCGTCGTCATCCCCGGGCATGTAGTTGCCCGTGCGGACGAAGCCGTAGCCCTCGTTCGTGAGGTCAAGCACGCCCGCGACGTCGCGGAAGCCCTCCGCGCGCGCAGAGGCAACGTAGACGTCCTCGACGAGCTGGGCCTTCCTCACGCCCACGTACTCGACGCCCAGGCCGGCGGCGTGCACGCGCAGCTCGGCGACGAGCATGGACGAGAGCATCTCTCGGGACAGCTTGGGCTCCACGATGCCCTGTCCGGCGTTGTTGCCGCCATGGCGGCCGCGACGCCTTTTGTTCTGGTACTGCTGGTTGCGACCCTGCTGGCTGCGGCCACCGCGGTTGTCGCGATTGTCGCGGTAGTCGCGGTTCTCGCGCTGGACATGGCCTCGCTGGGGCTTTGGCTGCTCACGCTGCTGGGACTCGCGGTCGCGGGTGGGCGCGGCCTCGTGGTCCGCCGTCTCGGCGTCCTTGTGCTGACGCGTGCGGCGGCGCTTGGGCTGCGGGGCGTCCTCGGACTGCTTGGGCGCGCCGGCCTGCTTGGGACCGGCGGCCTGCGGAGCAGCCGCGTCCTCACCCTGGGGCTTGCGTTGACGGGTACGGCGGCGCTTTGGCGCCTGGACGTCCTCGTTCTTCTCTTCTGTCACGTGGGTGATCCTTCGTGTCTGGCGAACTATTCGCCTCCCGGCACATGGCAGGACTTGGGGACGGGTCTGGATGCGACCGCACCTGGGCGAAGCTGTCATGCTGGGGACATGGAAGAGCGCCGACATGCGGCGCAAATGGGTCCTTTGACCCTTATCGACCGTGACTATAGCACTGAAGGGCTGTTCGCGCGAGCATGACCGACTCGAAGCGACTCGAGCTGCTCCTCAACCTGCCTCGCGCGCCGCCTGCCCGCGTCCGCGAGGCACACGCCGGCGATGCCGCGCGCATCCGGCTCGGAGCGACCGGCGAGGCCGGCCTTCTCGAGGGAAGAGACGGCCATGGACACCGTCGGCTGCAAAAGGCCAAGGTAGGAGACGAGCTCGCTTACCGTACGGCCACGCTCGTTGTCAGCCGTGTCGGCAAGGGCCATGAGCACCATGTCGGCAGAGGACACGGTGGCCCTCGCGCACTCGTCGATGATGAGTGACATCCTGCGAGGGGTGCAGCGGCACAGGGGCATGCCGGCCGTGATGTTGCGACAGACGCCCGTGACGATGCGCCTGACCTCGCTCACGCCCGCGTCCGTCAGGGAGCAGCAGACGCTCCTGCGGTCGGTCCGACCCATGCGACGCTCGATGAGGCCAAGCTCGGAAAGGTGCCCGGCCCTGTGCGTCATGGTTGGTCTGAGCACTCCCTGGTGCTCGGCTATCTCCGAAGTGCGGAGCGGCTTGCCCACGTTCGCGAGGTGGCACATGATGCCGAGCTCGTCGAACGTGACGCGGCCGGAGGCAGGCGTGGACTGGCGCACCAGGCCAAAGGCCCGGCGTACGGATAGATACTCACACACCTTCAACGACAAGACCCCCGAGAAGCAGCGTACTAGCTCATCCCTAGGATACCCCTAATTATCTCCGTTGAGCACTAAATTTAGGGATAGTAGCCGAATTTGTTGCTCGGCAATGAAAAAGCCCGGCACATGACATGTGTCGGGCTTCAAAGGTTTAATGAGCGGACGTTGCGGCGCGTGCGCTACATGCGCTCCGGGGCACTGACGCCGATGAGCGAGAGCGTGAGCGCGAGCACGCGACGGCAGGCATCGCAGGCGGCGAGTCGGGCCGTGGAGACGGCCGCGTCGACCGGACGCCCCTCGCTGGGCAGCACCTGGCAGACGGTGTAGAAGGCGTGGAACGCCGCGGCGAGCTCCTGCGCGTAGTGCGTGAGTCGGAACGGAGCGCGGTCGCGGGCGCACCCCTCGACGAGCTCCCCGAACTCGCCGAGCTTGCGGGCAAGCGCAGCCTCGGTGGGGTCGGTGAGCACGGACAGGTCGCAGTCGATCGGGCAGGCGCGCAGGGCAACCTCGTCCATGCCGAGCTTGGCGGCCTGCTCGGCCGTCACGCCGGCGGCGCGGCGCAGGATGGAGCAGATGCGCGCGTGGGCGTACTGGACGTAGTAGACGGGGTTCGTGTTGTCCTGGCGCTTCACGGCCTCGATGTCAAAGTCAATCATCTGGTTGGAGCTCTTGGACACGAGCGTGAAGCGCGTGGCGTCGGCACCCACCTCGTCGAGCAGCTCGCGCAGCGGGACCATGGTACCCTTGCGCTTGCTCATCTTGACGGGCTGGCCGTTGCGCAGCAGGTTCACGAGCTGGCCGAGGAGCACCTCGAACTTGCCCTCGTAGCCCAGGGCGTCGGTGGCGGCGCGCACGCGGGCGATGTAGCCGTGGTGGTCGGCTCCCCACACGTCGATGACGTGGTCGACGCGCTCGTACTTGTTCCAGTGGTAGGCCACGTCGGAGGCAAAGTAGGTGTAGGCGCCATCGGCCTTCACGAGCACGCGGTCCTTGTCGTCACCGAAGTCGGTGGAGCGGAACCACAGGGCGCCGTCCTTCTCGAACAGGTATCCCTGCTCGCGCAGGCGTGCGAAGGCACGGTCGACGGCGCTCGTGCCGCTTGCGTCCTTCTCGTAGAGGGAACGCTCGGAGAACCACTGGTCAAAGTCGGTGCGCATGTCCGTGCAGGTCTGGCGGATGTCGTCGAGCATGAGCTTGTAGCCGCGCTCGCGGAACGACAGTATGCGCTCCTCGGCGTCCGCGCTGACCCAGCGCGTGCCGTCGGCCTCCATGAAGTGGGCGGCGAGGTCGATGATGTAGTCTCCGCCGTAGGAGTCGGCACCGAGCTTGGCGCGGAAGGCGTCCATGTAGGGGTGGGAGTCGGGGTGCTCGTCGGCCTCGTCCTCGACGAAGGCGCTCCAGTCGGCGATGAGGGCCTCGTGGGCGGCGTGGGCGTCGACGCCCTTCTCGTCCATGATCTGGGCGAGCTGCAGGTAGCGCTCGGACACGGAGTTGCCGAACGTGTTCATCTGGTTGCCGTGGTCGTTGACGTAGTACTCGCGCTCCACGTCATAGCCCGCGTGCTCGAGGACGCGGGAGAGCGAGTCTCCCAGGGCCGCCCAGCGTCCGTGGCCGATGTGCAGCGGGCCCACGGGGTTGGCCGAGACGAACTCCACCTGTACGCGCTGGCCGGCGCCGAGGTTGGAGCGGCCGAAGTCGGCGCCCTGGACGCGAGCCGTGCGAAAGACCTCGTTGCCGGCGGCCACGGACAGGTAGATGTTGACGAAGCCGGGTCCGGCGACGTCCACGTGGTCGACCTCGGGCGAGTCGGGCAGGTGCTTGGCGATGGCCTCGGCGATGGCGCGGGGCGCCATGTGGGCGGCCTTGGCGCTGCGCAGGGCAACGGTGCTCGTCCAGTCTCCGTGCGAGGAATCGGCCGGGCGCTCGAGACCGAGGTCAGCGACCTCGAACTGAGGCAGCTCACCGGCCGCCTGCGCCTCCTCGACCGCCGCGCGGACCAGCTTCTCGATCGTCTCGACCACGATGTATCCCTTCTACGTGCGCGATGTAACTGGTTGATTCTAGCAGATGCGCAAGGGCGGGCGAACCAAAGGGGACGGGTCCCGTTGGCGCCTTGTCAGGTTCGGGACCAAAGGAACCCGTCCCCTCTGGCGCCCCCCTGGCGCCGGCGGCTAGGCCCGCTGGGCCGCGCGCTCCTCGCGCACGAGGCGCTGGCGCAGGCGCGAGAGCTCCGCCTCGATGCCCACGGGATAGACCTGCGGGTTCAGGAAGCGGCGAACGGCCGGGTCAAGGTGCATGAGGGCATCCTTGCACGCGCGCTTGGACTCCTCGAGGGTCGGAGCCTCGCCCGCGCGCACGCCGCCGCGCACGACGGGGACGAGAAGGTCTTGGCACTCGTAGCCGGCAAAGTCATAGGTGGTCTCGGCGTCCATGACGTCAACGGCAGCGCTCGGGGTGGCCTGGGGCATCGTCTCGTCGTAGACGACGTCTCCCACCGGGCAGCCCGCCTCGTCATAGAAGCGCGCCACCTGCTGGATGCCGGGGATCGTGCGCTTGTAGGCAACCTCGGACAGCTTCATCGTGGGGCGCCAGGAGCTCTCACCGGCCTTGCGGACGGCGCTGAGCTTGTAGACGCCGCCGAGCGAGGGCTGCGGGTCGCACGTGGCGAGCTTGGTGCCCACGCCAAACGAGTCGATGGGCGCGCCCTGGGCAAACAGCGACTGGATGGTGTACTCGTCGAGGTCGTTGGAGGCCGACACCCTCACGTAGGGAAGGCCCGCCTCGTCAAACGCCCTGCGCGCGAACTTGGAGAGCTTGGCAAGGTCACCCGAGTCGATGCGCACGGCCGCAAGGCGCTCGCCCGCCGCCTCCATCTCCTTGGCGACGGTGATGGCGTTGGCCACGCCCTGGTGGACGTCGTAGGTGTCCACGAGCAACACGCAGTTCTTGGGGCTCGTGCGGGCAAAGGCGCGGAAGGCCTCGAGCTCGGAGGGAAACGCCATGACCCAGGAGTGGGCGTGCGTGCCAAAGACGGGGATGCCATAGATCTTGCCCGCAAGGCAGTTGGACGTGGAGCTCGCGCCGCCCACGTAGGAGGCGCGGGCCACGGCAAGGCCGCCGTCCGGCCCCTGGGCGCGGCGCAGGCCAAAGTCGGAGACCGCATGGCCCTCGGCGGCCTGGACCACGCGCGCGGTCTTGGTGGCCACGAGCGTCTGGAAGTTCACGAGGTTGAGCAGGGCGGTCTCGATGAGCTGGCAGGCGGCCATGGGCCCCTGCACGCGCACGAGCGGCTCACGCGGGAACACGACCTGCCCCTCGGGCACGGCCCAGACGTCGACGTCCATCGCAAAGCCGCCCAACCACTCGAGGAACGCCGGCTTGAACAGCGCGCCGCCACCCGGAGCCTGGATGGAGCCAAGGTAGGCGATGTCCTCGTCCGTGTAGCGGAAGTTCTCGACCAGGTCCGCGATCTGGCCCGTGCCGCAGGCGATAGCGTAGCCGCCGTCGAACGGCGCGTCGCGGAAGAAGACCGTGAAGCACGCCTCGGCGTCCACGAGGCCGCTCTCCCAGAATCCCTGGGCCATCGTGAGCTCGTACAGGTCCGTGTTGAGCGAGACGTCCGTGGGCCTCGTTGCGTCCGTGAGCGACATTGCGCTCCCCTCTTTCGTGTGTTGCGTTGCGCTGGATGTGTTGCGCGCGTGGCACCCGCCGCACCGATGCGGGCGGCTGTGACCCTAGTTGGCGATGAGGCCGCCGCCTACGACGCTGATGACGAACAGCGCCACGATGACGGCGAGCGCGAGCAGGACGATCTTCTGGCCAACGGGCATCTTGAGGTCGTCGTCGGGCTCCATGTACTCGCGGGCGCGCTCGCGGCGCTGGGCATCGAGCGCGTCGCGCTCGGCCTCGGCCTTCTCGACGCGCAGGCGCTCGAGCTCGGCCTTCTGCGCGGCGTCTGCCTGGGCACGCTCGCGGGCGGCCTTCTCGGCACGCAGGCGCCGGAGCTCCTCGCGCTCCTCGTCGGTCAGGGGTGTCTCGTCTGCCATGGATGCTCCTCGTGTCTGCCCCATGGGGCATGGTTTGGTTGGCTGGGTTCTCGGCCTTTAGTCTAGCCGTTCCGGGTGGGCGCTAGTCGCGCCGGGGCAGCTCCAGCTCCGGGCCATCGACGCCCGTCATGTCAAAGGCCGGCACGAAGCTCTCCGAGACCGTGCCGCCCTGCTGCCACCACATGCGCTCGAATCCCAGGTCGTCCGCGTGGTCGAGCACGAGCTCGTACTCCTCGTCCGTAACGGCGCGTGCCAGCTCCCCGCCGTGGGCGCGGCACGCCTCGTTTGGCGTGTACTGGTTCATGACGGAGATGTCCACGTCGTTGCCGGCAAGCTCCCACACGCGGTCGAGCACGGCCATGGAGTCCTGCGCATGCCCCGGGAGCACGAGGTGGCGGACGATGATGCCGCGCAGCATCCTGCCGTCCTGCCCATTGGCGGCGCCACCACGGGCGCGCACGCTCTCGAGCATGGCCGAGAGGGCGCGTGAGGCCACCTCGGGATAGTCGCGGGCGCGGGAGAGCCTGGCAGCAAGGACTGCGCTCGCGTACTTGAAGTCCGTGAGCCACACGTCCACGACCTGCGAGAGCAACCGGACGCACTCGGGCGTCTCGTAGCCGCCCGTGTTGCACACGATGGGAATGGAGAGGCCGGCCTCGCGGGCCAAGCGCGCCGCCTCGACGACCTGCGGCGCAAAGTGGCCGGGGGTCACGAGGTTGATGTTGAGCGCGCCCTGGTCCTGGAGCTCGAGCATCATCTGGGCCACGCGGGCGACGGAGACGTCCGCCCCGAAGTTGCCCGAGCTGATCTGGGCGTTCTGGCAGAAGACGCAGCGAAGCGTGCAGGCCGAGAAGAAGATGGCGCCGGAGCCGGCCTCGCCCGAGATGGGCGGCTCCTCCCAGAAGTGCAGGGCCGAGCGGGCCACGCGCAGGCTCGACGTGGCCCCGCAGGCCCCCCGCGCCCCCGCGGCACGGTTCGCCCCGCACGAGCGCGGGCAGAGGTGGCAAGAGGCGTATTCGCGCGGCATCTGCTCCATGGGGCCTCCCAACGGCCCCGCCGCCACGACGAGGCTCGATACAAAAAGAGCGGACCACATCGTGGCCCGCTCGGCAATTCCTGGTGGAGACGAAGGGAATCGAACCCTCGGCCTCTGCCATGCGACGGCAGCGCTCTCCCAGCTGAGCTACGTCCCCAGGCGCGTTTGCGCGAGGGCTATTGTACCGTGACGAGAGCCCCTGTCAAACGAGAAAGTGCATGAGGCGACAAAAAACAACGTCGCTCCCCGCAGGTGCGATAATGAACCCACCTCTCAGAAGGTGGGTGCCCTCGCCGGCTGTTCCAGCTTCCCCCGAGCGGAGGATGCCTGTACTGAGCTCGGTATATGGGCTCCCAGGAAACGCTTGTCGGTTCACCCAGTTTGCCCTGCGGGGAGCTGACACCTCCACTATACCCAAGCCGTTCGTCTATGCCAGTCTTGACATGAGGCGGCGCTCGGTTTTGCCCCCTGAGCCAGCGACAACAAGCTGGTATCATAGATATGTTTCATCGATTGGAAACCTTGTGCCGGCGATGCCCGCGACTGCGAAAGGCTGCACGTTTTGGTGAGAGAGTGGATCCCGTATGCGTCCTTGTTCGTCACGGCGCTCGTCGTGACGCTCGTGGCGACGCCGCTCGCCCGCATCATCGCCACGCGCCTGGGCGCCGTCGACAAGCCCAGCAAGCGCCGCATCAACAAGAGGACGATTCCCCGCATGGGTGGCATCGCTATCTTCCTCGCGCTCGTCGCCGCGGCGGCGGTCCAGATCGTGGGCACCAGATGGCTCGGCTGGCCCAGCGTGCTCACGCCCGGCAGGTTCTCCACCGTCAACTACCCGCTGCTTGGTGTCTCGTTCCTCGTGATCTTTCTCACCGGGGCCATTGACGACGTCGTGCAGCTCAAGCCGCTCGCAAAGCTTGCGGGCCAGGTCCTGGCCGCCGTCATTGCCGTCATGGCCGGCCTCACCGTGGGCGCCATCGTCAACCCGTTTGCCCCGGGCGAGGTCGTGCTCGGCTGGGTGGCGTGCCCCATGACGGTCATATACCTCGTTGCCTATGTGAACATCATCAACCTCATCGACGGGCTCGACGGCCTGGCCTCGGGCATCACGTTCATCTCGAGCTGCACGCTGTTCTTTCTGGCCACGCAGTCCGGCCGGCTCGACGCCGCCGCCGTCTCCATCGCCGTTGCCGGCGCCACGCTCGGCTTTCTGCGCTACAACTTCAACCCGGCGTCCATCTTCCTCGGTGACTCCGGCTCGCTGCTCCTCGGCTTTGCCCTGGGCGCGATATCGCTGCTCAACGTGAGGCGCGTGGCCGGCCTCACGACGATCATCGTGCCGCTCGTCATCTCGTTCGTGCCCATCATCGACACGTTCTCGGCCATCATCCGACGCAAGCGCGCCCACGTGAGCGTGGGCCAGGCCGACAAGGGCCACATCCACCACCGCCTCATCCAGGACGGTTACAACCAGCGCCAGGCCGTGCTGCTCATGTACCTGTGGACCGCCATGCTGAGCGGGGGCGCCATCTTGATGACCAAGATCGAGACCACCCCCAGGATCATCGTGTTCTGCGTGCTCATCGGCGCCTCGTTTGGCTTCGCCGCGCACCTTCACCTGTTCGACCCGGTCCTTTTGCACCACTACAACCCCAAGAGCGGCGAGGACGAGCTCGTCTCCCCCGATGACCCGGCCTTCGCCGTGGAGCAGGCCCGCCGCGAGGAGAAGTCCGAGGAGCGCCGCGAGGAGTTCGTGGACCACCTCCTGCATCACGACGACGAGTAGAGCACGGGCGTTTGCACGGCGCCGCGCCGCGCCCAAATGGCACAGCCTGCCTGCGAGCCAGCGATGCGCAAATCCGCGCGTTTGTCACATTCTGGCGTACACAACGGCGCAGACGTAACAATCACGCTGCTGTGACGCAGAAGCGGACACGCCAAAGACATCTCGTCCCAAAGGCATCTGACACCTTTGGGACACTCCCAGAAACAAAGAGAGGCCCGCACGCGATTGCATGCGGGCCTCGAAGCCACGAATATGTGGGTCGCTTACTCGGCGTCGGCGAGGGCCTTCTTGGCGACCTCGGCCAGGGCGGCGAACGCAGCCTCGTCCTCGTAGGCGATCTGCGAGAGGACCTTGCGGTCCAGCTCGACGCCGGCGAGCTTCAGGCCGTGCATGAACGTGGAGTAGCTCATGTCGTTCATGCGGGCGGCGGCGTTGATGCGCTGGATCCAGAGACGACGGACGTCGCGCTTCTTGTTGCGGCGGTCACGGTACTGGTACTGCAGGGAGTGCTGGACCTGCTCCTTCATGCCGCGGAAGGTGCGGGAGGAAGTGCCGTAGTAGCCCTTGGAGAGCTCCTTGAGGGTCTGACGCTTCTTACGGCCAGCAACGGCGCGCTTGACTCGTGCCATGTTAGATCAACTCCTAGTGAAAAAAAGAACGGACAGGCGCGAGTGCGCTACTTGCCCATGCGGGACGAAACGACCTTGACGTCGGCCTTGGCGAGCTCGGTCTCCTTGCGGAAACCGCGGATGCGCTTCTGGGACTTCTTGGTCAGGATGTGGCTCTTGAAAGCCTTGGCGCGCATGATCTTGCCGGTGCCGGTGCGGCGGAAACGCTTGGCCGTACCCTTGTGCGTCTTCATCTTAGGCATGCTAGTTCTCCTTCGTATCCTTCTCGCTCGCCTCGGTGGCCTTCTCATCGAAGGCGCCCTTGATCGGCGCGACGAGCATGTGCATGTTGCGGCCCTCCATCTTCGGCTGGCTCTCAACCGTGGCGTAGGGCTTGAGGTCGGCGGCCAGTCGCTCGAGGACGTTGAGACCCTGCTCGGGGTGAGCCATCTCGCGACCGCGGAACATGATGGTCACCTTCACGCGCGCGCCCTTCTTGAGGAAGCGCATGACGTGGCCCTTCTTGGTCTCGTAGTCGCCGGTGTCGATCTTGGGACGGAACTTCATCTCCTTGACCTCGACCTTGGCCTGCTTCTTGCGAGCCTGCTTGGCCTTGATCGCCTGCTCGTACTTGTACTTGCCGTAATCCATGACCTTGCAGACGGGCGGCTCGGCGTTCGGGGCGATCTCGACGAGGTCGAGACCCTGCTCGGAGGCGATGCGGAGGGCATCACGGACACCGAACTGGCCAAGCTGGGAGCCGTCGACGCCAATCAGGCGGCAGACTCGAGCGGTGATCTCCCCGTTAATACGGGGACCTTCGGACTTTGCTATCTTACACACCTTCCCTTCCCTGCGGCGTGCCTTGCGGGCACCTCGCCGCTTGCGTGACGTGCGGCCCTGTGCCGCGCGTCGCAATGCCGCGGGCCTGGACCCGCAACGAAAAACCGGAGCTGCGCTTGGCACAGCTCCGGCAAGATTCAGGCTAGGGCACCCACGCTGGGATGCGATTCCTTTGTCCGACCAGACAGCTGCCCGCAGGCGCCGTTCAGGTGGGGCCACAACCTCTGACCCACTTGGCGTGCGCGACCTCTCGGCCACACGAATTGATAGTATTGCACGCAGGAGACACACGTGCAAGGAGAAATATGAGCAGCAGGCAGCGCGCGCACAAGGCCACCACACGAGCAAACCGCCAGGCGAGAAGGCCGCGCGAGCAGACCCACGAGCCGCAGACGCTCGACGAGCAGACGGGGCTGCCCACCCACCTCGTCGAGGCGGTCAGGGCGTCTGCGGGACCCCTTGCGGACACCATCATAGCCGGATGGGGCCAGGAGCGCCCCGTGACCATGCGCGTCAACACGCTGCGCTCAGGCCTTGCCGACGTCACGCGCGAGCTGGACGAGGCGGGCATCGGGTACGCACGCGTCCCGTGGTACGCGGACGCGCTCGTGCTTGCCGACGACGTCCGCGAGAGAGACGTCTGGGGCCTTAGCGCCTATGCCCAGGGGAAGGTGTACCTCCAGAGCCTCTCCTCCATGCTGCCACCGCTCGCCCTGCGCCCGCAGCCGGGCACCGATGTGCTCGACATGTGCGCCGCCCCCGGCGGAAAGACGAGCGAGCTCGCAGCGCTTGCCCCCGCGCGTGGGGGCGTGCGCGCCGCGCGCGTCACGGCATGCGAGCTTTCCGCGCCACGTGCCGAGAAGCTCGAGCACAACCTCGCGAAGCTCGGCGCCACGAACGTCCAGGTCATGCGCGTGGACGCCCGTAGGCTCGATGACTGGTTCTCCTTCGATCAGGTGCTGCTCGACGCCCCCTGCACGGGCTCTGGCACCGTGTCCCTCCACGACGGGCACGCGGCCCGCTACCTCACGCCCGAGCTCACAAACCGCGTCGAGCGCTCGCAGCGCGCGCTTCTCGACCGGGGCCTCACCGTGCTCAAGGCCGGGGGCAGCCTCGTGTACTCGACGTGCTCGATCCTGCCACGCGAGAACGAGGACGTCGTGGAGTGGGCCCTCGCGCGCCATGCGGACTGCGAGCTCGTCGACGTGGCGCTGCCGCACGCAGTAGCCGGCGAGGACACGGACGACGAGGCGCCCCTGGCACTGCCGAACCGGCTGCCCGGCACGCTCACGGTGTGCCCAAGCCGCCTCTACGAGGGCTTCTTTGTCTCAAGAATCGCGAAGCGCGGCTAGCGCGCGGTGACGGGCTGCGCGAGGCGAGAGGGGGTGCGCCACCCTCGTCACTCGTCCCCGAGCGAGTGCCCGCGCGAGGCGAACATGGCCTCGACGTCCTCGGGCGTCGTGTCAAGCGCGCAGGCAAGCTCCTCGAGGGAGCGATCGCGGGCGTCACGCAGGACGCGGATGAGGTAGGAGCTGGGCTTCTTGGAGCCTGCCTCCGCCTCGGCGATGCGGGCGCGCATCGTCTTCACGACGAGCACCGAGTCTGGCACGCCGTGCTTGAGCAGCTTCTTGAAGTGGCTCTCCTCCAGCCCGGAGTTGCGGTCCGTGAACGTGTCGCACGCGAGGTCCGCGTAGCCGTCGATGACGGCAAGGGCCTCCTCGCGGCCCACGGGCGGGTGAAGGTTCTTCTCGGCTTGGGCAGCGGGGTACATGAGACGCGTGGCGCCGCGGCCAGAGCCGGTCTCGAGGATGAGCATGGGAGCGGGCGAGTCCTGGAAGCCGACGACCGTGCACAGTCCCTGTCCGGGATGGACGACACGCTCACCAACAGAAAACATCGCTACCTCCGCTCCGATGGCCAACGGATATAAGATTACCACCAAAAAACGGTATAACCGCAGGTAAATTCATAGGTTTCACGCAAATCGGACGCGATGACGAGCGCCCTCGCCGCGCGGTGACAAAACGACCCCGTCCCCAGCTGTCACGCTTACGGTATACTTGTCCGACACTGGCCCGAGTGGTGGAATGGCAGACACGGAGGTCTCAAAAACCTCTGGGGAAACCCGTGCGAGTTCGACCCTCGCCTCGGGCACCAGAACATGGCAAGGCCCGGACGAGCACGCACTCGCCCGGGCCTTTTCTTTACGCACGCGTGCGGCTCGCCGCCTGCAGGTAGGGGTTGGACCGCAGCTCCCAGCCAATCGTCGTGTCGTCGCCGTGGCCGGTGAGGACGTGCGTCTCGCCCGGAAGCTCGCGGGCGAGCGTGCCCAGAGAGGACAAGAGCGCGGCGGGGTCGCCACCGGCAAGGTCGGTGCGGCCGGCGCTTCCCGCAAACAGCGTGTCGCCCACGAAGGCAAGGCCCGCCGCCGTCCCCTGCCCCACGAGCGTGACGCCGCCCGGCGTGTGGCCCGGCGTCGCGACCACACGGAAACGGGCCTCGCCCACGCCCGTGGTACCGCCCGGCACGAGAAGCTCGTCGGGCTCGGGCGCGTCATCGTCGTACTCGATGCCAAACGCGTGGGCACGGCGCGCATGGCGCGCGAGGTCGGCGTCGGCCGCGCTGATGGCAAAGCGCGCGCCCGTGGCCACGACGAGCGCCGCCACGCCTCCCACATGGTCCGCGTGACCGTGCGTGGCCACGACGAGCTCAACGTCCACGTCAGAGAGCGCCTCGGCGATGCGGGCGCCCTCGGCGCCGGGGTCGACGACCATGGCCTTGCCGCAAGAGACCACGGCATAGCAGTTCGTCGAGAACGGCGACACGACGAAGCGCCTCAGCTCGAGTGCGGCGTCCGCCATGCCGGCGACGTCATCGAAGGCCATCCGCCCCGTGTTCCAGAACTCGCCCATGCTACCTCCCGTGAATCGAGTTGGCGCCCTCGCCGGGCATGATGCGGCGCGCGTCGTAGACGGAAGGCACGCGGCTCACCGTGGCAAGCAGGGTGTCGAGCAGGTTCGCGTCGCTGATGGCGACGAGGAAGCGCAGCTTGGCGACGCCCTGGGGGCTCGTGTTCGTGGCGGCGGAGAGGATGTTGCCGCCCGCCTCGCCCACGGCGATCGTGACGTCCTTGAGAAGGCCCATGCGGTCCGTGGCCTCGACCATGATCTCCACCTGGAACTGCGTGGCACCCGAGGTGTCCCACTCGACCTCGATCATGCGCTCGGGATGCGCCATGAGGCCCTTGACGTTGGGGCAGCTCGAGCGGTGCACGGACACGCCGCGGCCACGCGTGATGAAGCCCACGATGTCGTCGCCGGCCACAGGGTTGCAGCAGTGCGCGAGGTGCACGAGCAGGTCGGCATCGCCCTTGGCGACCACGCCACAGCTCGCGCGGCGGCGCTTGGCAGAGCCCTTGGGGCCGCGGGCCTGGCGCGGTGCGCTCATGGGCTTGGAGCCGCCCTCGAAGAACTCCTCGCGCGCGGCGTTCGCCTCGGCGTTGGCGCGCTGCTGGGCCGCGAGCATCTCGGCCGGGGACCCCTCCTCGAGCACGGCCTGGACCTTGTTGGCCACCGACTTGGCCGTCACCTTGCCGTTGGCGATGGCGGCGAGCATGTCGTCGGTCTCCTTGAACGACAGCTCCTCGCTCACGCGCGCGAGCGCCTTGGCCGAGCGCGGCGTGGAGATGCCGTAGCCGCGCTTGCGCAGCTCGCGGCCGAGCTCGCCACGACCCGCCTCGGCGTCGTCGGACTTCGTGGATGCCGCGAAGTACTTGCGGATCTTGGAGCGCGCCGAGGGCGTCGCCACGATGTTCATCCAGTCTCGCGAGGGCTTGGCGCTCTTGTTCGTAAGAATCTCCACGCGGTCGCCGGTGGCGAGCGGCTTGGTGAGCGAGACCACCGAGCCGTTGACCTTGGCGCCCACGCAGTGGTTTCCCACCTCGGTGTGGACGGCGTAGGCAAAGTCGAGCGGCGTGGAGCCGGCACGCAGGTTCATGACCTCGCCCTTGGGCGTGAACACGAAGATCTCGTCGCCGAAGAGGTCCACGCGCAGGTCCTCGAGGAACTCGTGCGGGTCCTCCATGTCGCCCTCGACCGTCCAGTCGAGGCTGCGGCGGATCCAGGAGATCTGGCGGTCGACGCTCTTGTCGTCGGCGCTCATGTTGCCCTGCGAGTTGCCCGCGCGCTTGTACAGCCAGTGGGCGGCGATGCCGTACTCGGCCTGCTCGTGCATCTCTACCGTGCGCAGCTGGATCTCGATGGGACGGGCCTCCGGGCCCACGACCGTGGTGTGGAGCGACTGGTAGCCGTTGGGCTTGGGCGTGGCGATGTAGTCCTTGAAGCGGCCGGGAAGCGGGTGCCACAGCGAGTGGACGGCGCCCAGGGCCGAGTAGCAGTCTCCCACCGTCTGCAGGATGACGCGCAGCGCGATGAGGTCGTAGATGTCGGAGAACTCCTTGCCCTTGCGCTTCATCTTGAGGTGGATGCTCCACAGGTGCTTCGGGCGGCCCGTGATCGTGAAGCCGTCGAGGCCAACGCGGCGCAGCTCGTCGGTGAGCGTCTTGATGGCCTCCTCGGTGTCGCGCTCGCGCTGGTCTCGGGAGTCCTGGACCATGCGCGCGATGCGCTGGTACTCCTCGGGCTCGAGGTAGAAGAACGCAAGGTCCTCGAGCTCCCACTTGAGCGAGGAGATGCCGAGGCGGTCTGCGAGCGGCGCGTAGACGTCCATGGTCTCATGAGCCTTGAACGTGCGACGGTCGGGCGGAAGCGCCGCGAGCGTGCGCATGTTGTGCAGGCGGTCGGCGAGCTTGATGATGACGACGCGGATGTCGCGGCTCATGGCGAGGAACATCTTGCGCAGGTTCAGCGCCTGCTTGGCGTCCATGGAGTCGACCTCGATCGAGGTGAGCTTCGTGACGCCGTCCACGAGCTCGGCGACCGTTTCGCCAAAAAGCTCGGAGAGGTCGGAGAGCGTGGCCGGGGTGTCCTCCACGGTGTCATGGAGCAGCGCCGCACAGATCACGTCCTCGTCCATGTGAAGGTCATGGGCCAGGATGAGCGCCACCTCGACGGGATGGTTGATGTAGGGCTCGCCGCTGCGGCGCCGCTGGTCGCGGTGGAACTCGGCGGCAAAGCGGTAGGCCTCGTCGACCTTTGTCATCCCCTCGGCCGAGAGGTACCTCGAGCAGGTCTTCCTCAGCAGCGGGTAGTCGTCGGCCCCAACCTCCGGGGCCCCCTCGGGCGGTGCCGCGACGTGCTTGGTCTCTGACATGGCGTCACTCCCCCTTCTCTCGCACCAGCGTCCCGAACCCCGGGACGATGGGCCTGTTGATGTGGTCGAGAAGCTCGCCGGGCGTGGCGGCAAGCACCCAGTCGCAGAAGGCGTGGAACTCCTCGCCGCTGCGCTTGCCCTCGAGGTAGCGGATGGAGCTGTCGAGCTCCATGTGGCCCGGCGAGGGCACCATGACGATGCGCCTGCCCGTCCCGTAGCCCTCGACCTCGAGGAACCCCAGGTCGCGGAAGATGGCGATGCCCGCCGACACCGAGCGCTCCTCGAGGGTGGTCGCCGGCGCCGTCTGCAGGCACGCCTCGAGGATCTCTGCGTTCGTGCGCCCGATCGCGCCGTCCGAGTCCTGGGAGGCGCGGGCCGCCAGGCTTCGCAGCGTCCTCCACAGGCAGACGAGCTCTTCTCGGCCCGGGGCGTAGGAGGACAGGATGCGCTCGTTGACGCGGGCGTCGCGCGAGCCGAACAGCAGGTGGATCGTGGCGGGCTTGCCGTCGCGGCCGGCGCGGCCGCTCATCTGGTTGAACTCGATGGCGCCGAACGGCATGTGGTAGAGCACGACGTGGCGGATGTCTGGCAGGTTGACGCCCTCGCCGAACGCGCTCGTGGAGATGACGCACGTGAGCGCGCCGGAGCGGAACGCCCGCTCCACGCGGTTGCGCTCCTGGCGCGTGAGGCCGGCATTGTAGAACGCGATGCGCTGGCCCAGCTCGGGGTTTGCCTTCCTCAGCGCGCGGGCGAGCACGACGGACTGCTCGCGCGAGTTCACGTAGCACACGCACTTCTCGCCCGTGCTCGCAATCGAGACAAGCGCGGCCTCGCGGTCATGCAGCTCGCGCTCGTCGTCGAGCACGAGGTTGGCGCGGCGCGTGTCGTCCACGATGACGTCGTCGATGCCGGCAAGCTCGCAGATCTGCCTGGCAACGGGCTCGGCGGCCGTCGCCGTGACGGCAAGCGTCACGGGATGCCCGAGCTCGCCCAGCACGCGGGGCAGCTCCCGGTAGGTCGTGCGCGAGCCACCGTCCGAGGTGCCGGCATGGTGGGCCTCGTCGATGACGACGAATCCGATGCGGCCCGAGGCGGCGAAGCGCCCCGAGTGGATGGCGAGGAACTCCGGCGTCGTGAGCACAACGTCCACGGTGCCCGCCGCAAGGCCGCCAAAGACCTCCTCGCGAACCTCGGGCGAGCTCTCACCCGTGAGCACGCGGGCGGACAGGCCGAGCGCGGCGAGCTCGCCGGTGATGTGGAAGCTCTGGTCCGCAACGAGGGCGCGCAGCGGGTAGACGAAGACGCTCGCACGGCTCCGAGCAAGCGCGAGGCGCGCGGCGTGCACGTGGAAGACGAGCGACTTGCCGCGTCCCGTCGCCATGACGCACAGGGCGCTGCGACCGGCCGCGAGGGCGTCGAGCGCGGCGCGCTGGGCGCCCAGCAGCTCGTGGTCCCCGATGAAGCGGTGCACGAGGCGGTCCGTGAGCTCGGCCTCGCTCATGCCGGCGGCCTGCTCGCGGGCGTCGGTGCTCGCCGGCTCGGGCGGCTCGTGGGTGTCGGAGGCGAGAATCTGCGGCACGCGGCCAAACAGCTCGGAGACGACCTCGGGCGTGCTCACGCCGGGCGTGGCCTCGCGGTAGATGATGTCGCGCACCATGAGCTTGGGCTTCGTGCGGCCCTGCCACGTCTCGGCGACCGCCTCGAACACGAGGTCGACGGCGCCCTCGTAGTCGCAGGCGCGCTCGACGTCGGGAGTGCGGAACATGATGGCCGGCACGGAGCTCACGCCGTCTGTCGCCAGGAAGCGCAGGTGCTCGCCGGAGCGGCCCACGCGGCTGCGTGCGCGCATGACCACGCCCGTGGCGGCGAGAAGCGGCACCTTGTTGCCCTGGCCGAACGGCTTGAGGGCGCCGAGCGACTCGATGGTGGGTACGTCGAGCTCGTCGAGCCCCACGACGGCCGCGACCTCGCCGGTGTCGACGAACTGCTCGGCGGGAAGCTCGTCGAGCACGTCCTCGAGTCGGGCACGGAACGCGTCGATGTTCTCGGCATCGATCGTGACGCCCACCGCACCGGCGTGGCCGCCAAAGCGCACGAGCAAATCGCCGCAGCGCTCGACGGCCTCGAACAGGTTGACCGAGCCCACGGAGCGGCCCGAGCCATGGGCCACGCCGTCGGAGATGGAGAAGAGGATGGCGGGCACGTGGTAGCGGTTAACGACGCGGCTCGCGACGATGCCCTTCACGCCCTCGTGCCAGCCCTCGCCGCCCACGACGATGGCGCGCCCCCCGTCATAGGTCTCCTCGACCATGGCCATGGCCTGGTCGGCAAGGTCGCGCTCGATGTCGCGTCGGTTCTGGTTGATGGTCTCGAGCTGGGCGGCCAGCGAGGCGGCCTCGGTGGCGTCGTTGGAGACGAGCAGGTTGAAGGCAACGTCAACGTCGCCCATGCGGCCGGCGGCGTTCAGGCGCGGGACGAGCGAGAACGGCAGGCCGTCCGCCTCGATCTGCGAGAGGTCGCAGTTGGCCACCGCGGCCAGCGCCATGATGCCGGGCCGCTGCGTGTGGCGCATGCGCTCGATGCCGTCCGTGACCAGGGCGCGGTTCTCGCGCGTGAGGTTCATCATGTCCGAGATGGTGCCGAGCGTGGCGACGTCGGTGTAGGAGCGCCACAGCTCGGGGACCCCCATGCGCCGCCCGAGCTCCTGCACGAGCTTGAGCGCCACGCCGGCGCCGGCAAGGTCGCAGCTGGGGCAGTCGTGGTCGAGCTTGGGGTCGCAGACGGGGACATCCGCGGGAACGAGGTCGGAGGGCTCGTGGTGGTCCGTCACGACGACGTCTATGCCCTGGGCGCGCACCATCTCGACCTCGGCGGCGGCGGCGATGCCGTTGTCCACCGTGACGATCAGGTCCGGGTGGCAGCCCTCCACGACGCGATCGAGCGCCTCGGCCGACAGCCCGTAGCCCTCGCCGAAGCGCCTCGGGATGTAGGGGTGCACCTCGGCGCCGAGCTCGCGAAGGCCCAGCGTGAGCAGGCACGTCGAGCTCATACCGTCCACGTCGAAGTCACCGAAGACGGCGATGACCTCGTGGTTGCGCACGGCCCGCTCGACGCGGTCCGCCGCGGGCACGAGACCGGGCAGCTCGCGCGGGTCCAGCCAGTCTCGCTCGAGCGACGGCGTGAGGAACTCGCGCGCCTGGGCGGCCGTGCGGATGCCGCGCGCCACCATGACGCGGGCCGCGAGCGGCGTGACGCCCGTGGCGGCGCGGACCTCGTGCTCGGCGACGGCATCGCCGGTAAGGACGTGCCAGCGGTCGCTCTCTCTCAGGCCGCTCATCCGCTACTCACCGCTCTTTGGCGCGGGCTGCTCGTCCTCGTCCTCATCGGACTCGAGGTCTTGGGCATCCTGAGCGCCCTTGGCGACGTCAGCTGCCGTGTAGAGCGCAAGCTGCGTGGGAACCGCCACGGCAAGCGCATAGACGAGCGCGCCCATGCCGCAGGCGAGCGAGACGGCGAACTCGCGGACGTGACCGGGCAGAAGGTGCGCCGCGACCACCGCCGCGACGAGCACGACGCCCGCGACGCCCATGAGGCAGTTGCGCTCGTGGCCGCAGGCAACCTGCTGGGACTTGCGCACCGAGGCGCCGGCGTCACGCTCGGAGCGATAGCGCACCGCCACGCGCACGCCCGCGACGAGCGCGCACAGCTCGGTTACGGCCAGGCCCGCGAGCTCCATGCGGCCGAGGACGACGACGTCGAAGCGCGCCACGACCGTGAGAATGCCAAGCGCGATGATTACGGAGACGGTTGCGGCTTCCGCGCAGACCCCGCCGGCCGCCCCGAGCCTGCGAGCAGCGACGAGGCAGGCCACGAACGACACGACGATAAATGCCGCCAGGACAAGGACGGGCGCGTCATCGCCCAGCGTGGCGCCGACCTCGGCGGGCTCGGTCTGCGAGAGGGAGCACCTCAGCCGGCCGCCGGCGATGGCCGAGGCGTACGCATAGGCCTGGTCCTCGGTGAAGCCGCCGGAGATGTTGATCTTGCCGCCCTCAATCTTTTTGCTCACGGACGGCGAGGCAATGATGGTGCCGTCCATGACGACGGCGATCTGGCCCGAGGCCCCGTCCTGGGAGAGGTCCTCCGTGGCGTCCGAGAGCGCCGAGGCGCCGCTGGCGTCCAGGGAGACGGAGATGCCGTAGTAGGTCATGCCGTAGTAGTTCTGGGAGACGACGCTTGCGCCCTTGACCTCGTCGGACGTGACGAACGCGTCGTAGGAGCCCTGCTCGAGCTCAATGTTCGAGGCGTTGTTCTGGAGCTTCTGAAGCACGTCGGCGTCGGAGATGGAGTCAACACGCACGAGCTCGAGGGCACCGCCTCGCGTGAGGGCGTCTGCCACCGAGGCGGCGTCATAGTTGGAGGGGACGCGCAGCTCGAAGGTGTCGTCGCCCGTCTGGGAGACCTGCACGTCATGCTGCTCGAGCGCGTCGGCGCGCCGGCGGAGCACGGTAAGGACGTCGGCGGCGCCCGTGCCGTCCGCGTAGTCTGTGGCCGTGAGGGTCACGGCGTTGCCACCGGCGAGGTCGACGCCCAGCGGAATGCCCCACATGGGCAGGAAGAGCGCCACGAGCGAGGCCACGAGCAGGACCGCCGTGAGCGCGATGGGACCCGCGAGCCGCTTCTTCTCGGCCGATATCCTTGCCTTGAACCTCTCGTCCCGCTTCATGGAAACCCCCTTGCGCGGCGCGGGCGAGAAGCCGGCGCCGCAGTCGTCGTTTAACCTTTTGATTGTACCTAAAACGGCAGGTAGCGCGAAAAGCCGCAGCCCCGCGGACCCAATGGGAGCGCGGGGCTGCGGCACCAAGGCGGGCGTGGGCTTTTGGGACTGCCCACGATCGGTCTGACGGGACGCCGCCGGAGGCGCCTAGAAGTCGTTTGCGGCGGGAGAGTCCATCCAGTCTCGGTAGAACTGCTCGTAGCGACCCTGCGCGATGGCGGCGCGCACGCGCTCCATGAGGGCGAGCAGGTAGCGAATGTTGTGCTGCGACAGCAGGATGCCGCCGAGCATCTCCCCCTGGCGCACGAGGTGGTGGATGTAGGCGCGCGTGAAGCCGCCCGCGCACGCCGGGCAGTCGCAGTGCTCGTCGAGCACGCGCTGGTCGTGCTTGAAGCGGGCGTTCTTGAGGTTCAGGCGTCCCTCGCTCGAGAAGGCCGTGCCCATGCGGGCCGTGCGCGTGGGCAGCACGCAGTCGAACATGTCGACGCCGGCGGCCACGGCACGCACGAGCGTGGTGGGGTTGCCCACGCCCATGAGGTAGCGCGGCTTGTTCTTAGGCATGTGCTCGGAGACGAGCGGCTCGAGCGTCTCGTACATCGTCTCGTGGTCCTCGCCCACCGAGTAGCCGCCGATGCCGTATCCCGGGAAGTCGCCGCACTCCTCGAGGTGAGCGAGGCTGCGCAGGCGCAGGTCCATGTGCATGCCGCCCTGGACGATGCCAAAGAGCGCCTGGTCTGGGCGCGCGTGCGACTTCCAGCAGCGCTCGCCCCACATGCTGGAGAGCTCAACGGCGCGCGCCACGTAGTCCTTCGTGGCCGGGTAGCCCGGGCACTGGTCGAGCTGCATGCAGATGTCACTGCCGAGCTTCTCGGCGATGGCCATGTTGTCCTCGGGCGTCCAGCGGATGCGCGCGCCGTCATACTCGATGGCCCGGAAGCTCACGCCCTCGTTCGTGAGCTTCATGAACTCGTTGTGCGAGAACACCTGGAACCCACCCGAGTCCGTGAGGATGGGGCCGTTCCAGCGCATGAACTTATGCACGCCGCCCATCTCGGCCACGAGGTCGGCGCCGGGGCGCATGGCGAGGTGGTAGGTGTTGTTGAGAATGATCTTGGCGCCAAGGTCCGCCACCTGGGAGGGCATGAGGCCCTTGACCGTGGCCTTTGTGCCCACGGGCATGAAGATGGGCGTGGGGACGTCGCCGTGGGCGGTGTGGAAGACGCCGCAGCGTGCGTGGGTCTTGGGGTCTTGCGCCGTGATGTCGAAGTGGAACAGGTTGTCTGGGAGCTCGCCGGGCTGCGGCCAGGCCGCGCGCAGCGAGTCGTCGGAAAGCGTCATGCTCATACCCCTTGTCCGTGGCCGCGGGCGGCGGCCGTTGTACAACCTTGAATTGTCGCACAACGCGTGAATGCCGCGCGTAATCGCACATACTGTCCGCGCGATGGTCCACAATGGGTCTCCAGAAGAGACGAGAGCGAGGACGCATGGCAGACGAGACGGAAGAGACCAAGGCCGAGGAGCGCCTCGAGCGGGCGGAGACCGAGGAGCACGCCGAACAGGAGGAGCCCGAGGCGAGCGAGGAGTCGGACGGCAATCGCAGGCCGGCCGATGGGCCCGCCAGCCTCGAATCGCAGGACGAGCCCAGGGCAGACGCCGAGCAGGGCGACGGGCCCGAGGACGGCGACGAGGCAGACGCCGAGCAGGGTACCGAGCTCCAGGACGACACCGAGCCCGCCGACGACTCCGAGGAGAACGACGAGCCGGCCGAGCACGCCACGGAGCCCGTCTCACCGCAGCAGAGAATCATCGACACGGCGCAGCGGGCCGCCCAGGCGGGGACGGCGTCCGTGACCGAGGGCGTCTCGGCCGTCCGTGAGCTCTCCGCCGCCAGGCGCGCCCACGCCACGGCGTTCAAGGAGCTCGAGACGCTCGAGAGGGACACGAAGCGGCTCGCCGAGCAGCTCGAGCACCGCCGCGACGTGGAGAGCAACTACGAGCGCATCGTCGAGGTGCAGACGGCAGAGATCGAGGACGCGGGACGCGCGCTCGAGCGTGCGCGCATGCGCAGGGCAAACCTCGAGTCCCAACTCGAGGGCAAGAACAACGAGCTCAAGCGCCTCAAGGAGGCAAACAGCCAGAAGATGGCCCCCTCCCGCAAGCTCATGGAACAGGCAAAGGACGCGCTCGCCAAGGCCGAGCGCACACAGGCCGAGGCTCGACGCGCCCTCAAGAACGCCCAGGCCCAGGCAGACGAGGCCACGGCAAGCCGTGACTCGAAGCTGCAGGCGGCCAAGCGCGCGGCAGACACCGCCTCCGCCAAGCTCGCCCGCCAGCAGGACCAGCTCACCGAGATGCGACGCGACCCCTCGGCGGGCGCCAAGGGCCTCTCCCAGGCAAGCAGCTCGGTGGCGGCGGCCCTGGCCCAGCTCGAGAACGCGCGCGAGAACGTCGCACGCATCAACCAGGAGACGGGGCAGGCCGTCCAGATCGCGCAGACGCACCTGTACACGCAGCGCAAGTCTCTCGAGGAGGCCGAGACCGACCTCGCGCAGGCCCGCGCGCGCGAGGAGGAGCTGCGCGGCGCCTACGACGCAAAGCGCTCGGAGGCAGACGAGCAGGAGTCAGCCGTGTCCTCGAAGACCTCCGAGCTCAAGGAATCCCTCGAGCAGGCCAGGGACGACGAGGCCGGCGCCCGCGGACGCGGGCAGGCCGCCCAGGCCGCGCTCGAGGAGGCACGCGACATCCATGCCCACCCCGAGCTCACCGACGAGCTTAGCGAGCGCTGCCAGGAGAGCCGCGCGAGGACGGAGGAGCAGCGCAGGCTCGTCGAGCGCCTTGCCACCGAGGAGCGCATAGTCCGCGAGCGCACGCAGCGCACGCGCAAGGTCTTCTACGCGCTCGTGGCCGCGGCCGTGGTCATCGTGCTGCTCGCGGTCCTTCTCGCGTTTGGCTGAGTTGGCAGGGGGAACAACCCCCCCCTGTCAACCGCGCTAGAGGAACAGCTTTATTCCCAGGGCTCTTGTCGGCGCATGGCGAAGTGGGACAAGGCGCGCACGACAAGGAGCACCCCCCCCCAGCGTCATGCGCGCCAATGGCCGGCTACTCGATGAGCATGGCGTCACCGAAGCTCAGGAAGCGGTAGCGCTCGCGCATGGCCGCGGCGTAGGCGTCCATGATCTGGTCGTGGGTGGCAAGCGCGCTCACGAGCATCATGAGCGTGGAGCGCGGCACGTGGAAGTTCGTGATGAGGGCGTCCACCACGTGATACGTGCTGCCCGGCATGAGGTAGAGCTGCGTGGTGGCGTTCTCGCGCACCACGATGTCACCGCGGCCGAGCGTGTCGGCCGAGTCCTCGCGACCCGCGAAGCCGCGCGCCACCATGGGCGGCTCGGCAGCCGGCGCCTCGGCGTCAAAGGCGCTCTCCAGCGAGCGCACGGCCGTGGTGCCCACGGCGACCACACGGTGTCCCGCCGCCTTCGTGGCGTGCACGGCGTCGATGACGTCTTGCGTCACGTGGTAGCGCTCCGTGTGCATGACGTGCTGGGTGGGGTCGTCCTCCTCGACGAGGCGGAACGTGTCGATGCCCACCTCGAGCTCCACCGTGGCCCAGCCGATACCCTTGGCCTTCAGGCGCTCGATGAGCTCGGGCGTGAAGTGCAGGCCTGCCGTGGGCGCGGCGGCGGAGTGCTCCTCGTGCATGGCGTAGACGGTCTGGTACTTCTCGGGGTCGCCCTCGTAGCTCGTGATGTAGGGCGGCAGCGGCACGTGGCCCGCCGCATGGACCGCGGCATCGAGCGTGCGCGGCTCGCCGGTGGCGGGGTCCTCCCCCTTCGGCTCGAAGCGCACGAGCCTGCCTCCCTTGGAGTCCTCCATGAAGTCGACGACCTCTCCCGTGAGCACAACCGGCGAGCTCTCGGGGGCATGCAGGCCGCCGGCGCGGTACTCGATGAGCGCGCCGGGCTTCAGGCGCTTGCCGGGATTGACGAGGCACTCCCAGACGTGACCCATGGCGTCCAAGTCCTCGCGACGCTTGAGCAGCAGGGTCTCGGCGACACCACCCGTCTTTGCCTTGCGGCCCACGAGGCGCGCCGGCATGACGCGCGTCTTGTTGGCCACGAGCAGGTCTCCCGGCTCGAGGTAGTCCGCGATGTCGTAGAAGTGGCGGTGCTCCACCGAGCCACCGTCGGCGATCGCCTCGGCCTCGCCGGTGACGCCCGCCCCGCCGCCTCGGTGCAGCACGAGCAGCCTGCAGGAGTCACGGGGGTCTGCGGGGGCCTGGGCGATGAGCTCGTCGGGCAGGGGATAGTCAAAGTCATCGGTGCGCATGGGTACTCCTTCTCGCGTGTTCAGCGCTCCCCAGTGTAGTTCTCGCGCGCGATGGCCGCAAAATGAGGCGGGGCCGGGCGCCAACGTCCCAGCCCCGCTCGCTCGGTTCGAACATATCGGACGCAATGGCGGGGCGAAGACGGCCAAAGGGGTCGAATCGTCCCGGCGCCCGCATCCCTGGGGCGCTACGGCCTCTGGCCCATGCCACCCTCGAGCGTGACGGTCTCGCCGTTCATGTACTTGAAGTCCGGGCCGCACAGCTGCACGACGACGCGACCGATCTCGCGCTCGACGTCACCGTAGTGGCCGGCGGGCGGCATGTGGACGTTGGCGGCAAACGCCTCGGGATAGGCCACCTGGAAGTTCTCGAGCTGGGCCGTCCAGGCAAGCGGGCAGACGATGTTGACGTTCACGCCGTCGGCGCCCCACTCGTTGGCGGCCACGCGCGTGAGACCGCGGATGCCCTCCTTGGCGGCGGCGTAGGAGCACTGGCCGTAGTTGCCGAACAGGCCGGCGCCCGAGGCGAAGTTCACAACCGAGCCCCTCGTCTCCTTGAGGTGCGGGTAGGCCTTCTGCATGTAGAGGAACGTGGCGTACAGGCCCGAGTAGATGGCGAGGTCGAACTGGTCCATCGTGTGGTCGGCGATCGTGACGCCGGAGGCCGAGGCCTGCGCGTTGTTCACGAGCGCGTCGATGCGGCCGAACTTGGCGATTGCTTGGTCGATGACGTTTTGGACCACGGCCTCGTTGTCCTGGCCGGCGGAGACGTCGGCGGCAACGGGGAGCACGCTCACGCCGTACTCGGCCTCGAGCGACTCCTTGGCCGCCTCGAGCTTGGCCACGTTGCGGCCCGTGATGACGAGGTTCGCGCCCTCCTTGGCAAACGCGATGTCGATGCCGTAGCCGATCGACCCGGCGCTTCCGTCCTTGAGCGTTGCTTTGCCGCCTCCAGTGACGATGACGGTCTTTCCAGTGAACAGGCCCATGGGGTCCTCCTTGCTCGCCGGCTCCAAGCGCATCTGCGTGGTTCGCCAGGGCTTTCCACCCTATCCGCCGAGGCGTCAGGAGGTCGAGGGACAATCGGGCGGGCGGGGCGGCACGGCGTGCGAGCGGGCACGCCAGCCAGGCGAGCGGTGCCTCGGCGCCCGTGAGCGGCTACCCCTGTGCCACGACGCCCGAAGCGGCCCGCCTCGCGGCCTTCTCGCGCTTGCGCTCGTCACGGCGCTCGTGGCGCTCGATGGCGGCCTCAGCGGCCGAGAAGCGACAGCCACAGTAGTTCTGGCGATACATCCCGCGCTCACGGCTCTCGCGCGTGGCCTGCGGGTAGAGGGGACGCCAGTCGCGGGTGACGGGCACGAGGCCGCAGGCGCGCGCCGTGCGCTCGAGGATGGCCGAGCAGTCGTCGAACAGCTGGTAGGGCGAGACGGCAAGCGTCGTGGAGATGTACGTGAAGCCCAGCTCGGAGGCAGCCTTGCACGCGTTTGCAAGGCGGATCGCGTAGCAGGCGCGACAGCGCGCCACGCGCTCGAACCCGTGCGGGGCCACGGCGCGCTCCCATGCGAGCCGCTGCTCAGCGAGCGTGGCCGTGGAGCTCACGCCCGAGCCGGCGCCGCGCTCGCAGCGGATGACAGGCACATCGACGTCATCGGCCCAGGCAAGCAGCGTCTCAAGACGCACGTCATGCTCGGCGGCGGACTGGATGTTGGGGTTGTCCCACAGGATGGTGGGCTCAAAGCCCTCCTCGCGAAGGCTCGCCACGGGCATGAGCGAGCAGGGGCCGCAGCAGGCGTGCAGGGCAAGCGGCGTCATCGGGCCTTGCCCTCCCCCGCTGCGTCGGGCGCGGCGTCTGCCGTGGCGGCCGGCTCCTCCAGCGTGCCGTTCGCCGCGTAGGTGAAGTCGGCGAGCGTGCGCGCCACCGAGGCGCTCATCTCGCGCGAGAAGCCCGAATTCCACTTGCGGCGGCAGAAGGCGGCAAGCCACGCCTCGAAGCCGTCGTCCGGGTCCGCGGTGTGGCCCTCCTTCTGGGCGAGCAGGGCACGAAGGTCCTCGTCGCTGAGGTCCTGGTAGCGATTCTCGAACACGACGCCCTCCAGCTCGAAGCGGCGCGGCTTTCTGCGCGCGAGCTGGCCGGGCGTGGGATGCCCCATGACGAGCATGGCCGCGGGCACCACGTAGCGCGGACAGCCCAGCAGGCTTGCCTGCTGCTCGCGGCGCTCGAGGATGTCGCCGATGTAGCACGAGCCGATCCCCAGCGAGCCCGCCGCCACGACGGCGTTCTGCGCCGCGCACATGACGTCCTCGAGGGCGAGCAGCGCGTCTCCGACGCCCGGGTCGCGGGGATCTGCGCCCACGAGGCCAAAGCCGCGCCACCAGCGGCGCACGTCGATGCAGAAGACGAGCACGAGCGGGGCGCGGGCAATGAAGGGCTGGTCGTCGCACGTATGGGCGAGCGCAGCCTTAAGCGCGGGATCACGCGCCACGATGATGCTGTAGAGCTGCTGGTTGCCGGCGGTGGGCGCCTGGCACGCCGCCTCGAGGATGGCGCGCTCGTCTCGCTCGGAGATGGGCTCGTCGGTGAAGGCGCGCGTCGACGTGCGCGCCGTGAGCTGTGCCATGACCTCGTTCATCGTGTCTCCCCCGTCTGCGGACCGTTTGCCCTGACAGTAGCGTGACCATGGTGCCGGGGTCAACCGTCACCACCCCGCGGCAATCCGCCCGCCATGCTGACCGTAAAAGTTCCTTTTCATGTTTGTTAACGTCCGCCCCATGAAACACATATGCAACGTTGCGCAGGGATTATTCAGCCAAGCGCGGCGTGCGGAGAGGTTTTTACCCTTCCTCCCTTCCCTCTCCGCACGCCGCACGCTTGCCTCGAGCGAACCGACAAGGCCGAGCCTCCGCGAGAGGCCCGGCCCTTTTCTTGTATGCATGTGATGTGCGCGGCGGCGCCCGCTATGCGGGATAGCTCGCCTTCCACAGCCCGTGGAGGTTGCACAGCTCATAGACGTCTGCCGCCTCGCACCCGTGCAGGCAGAACTCCACGACGGGCTCGTCGCCAGGGCTCAGGCGCCGCACCTCGACCGTGCCGTCCCCACGCGCGATCGCGACGAGCTGGATGTAGTGGTTGGGAAGCATCGGGTGAATGACCTCGCCCACGCTTACGCGAATGCGCTTGCCCTCGCCCGCCGGCTCGATCGCCGGAACGTGCTTCTCGTGCGCGCCGTCCGTGGTATTGGCCACGAGCAGCTCCATGGGCTCGCCGCAGCACGTGGGCACCACGCCCGTCTCCACCACCTCGAGGACGACCTTGCCGCACCTCTTGCAACGGAAGAACTTGAGATCTGCCATGAGACGCTCCTCTCTTCTGCGAGACGACCTGCCGCGCCGACGCAGGCGCGGCCCTCACCCCGTATCTTCCCGCTGGCAGCCGACGAGAAACGCCGCCCGACATATTGCCGGACGGCGTCCGCGAGCGTGCGATATGAGGCCGCGGGCGGCGCCCGCCGAACGGGCCTACGACACGACGTGGGCGATGCCCTTGCCGGCGATGAGGTCCTGGACGCGGGCCATGAGCATCACGTTCTTGGCGTCCACGCGCGTGGGCACCTCCATGCGCAGGTGGTCTCCGCTCGCCGACTCCACGAACAGCTCCACGCGGTCCAGGCCCGGGTGCAGGCCGAACACCTTCTGCAGCTGCTCGAGCAGAAGGCGTGACAAGGCGCTCGGCTCGAGCATGACCTCGAGGACCTTGGGCTTGTTCGTCTTCTCGGACAGCTCGAGCGGCTCGATGGCCGTGGCGAGGAACTGGTCGCCGCGATCAGAGCGGTCGATACGGCCGAGGATGCGCACGAACACGTCGCCGATCTGCTCGCCCGTCTGCTCGTCGGTCTGCCCCGCGAGCACCGCGGCGCTCTTCTTGTACGCCTTGGGGAACACGACGACGTCGAGCTCGTTCTCCATGTCCTCGAGCTGCACGATGGCCATGGGGTCGCCGTTCTTCGTCGTGCGCTTCTGCAGCCCCGAGACCATGCCGGCGACCCACACCGGCTTCTCGCCGCCGACCTCGACGTGGCGCACCTCGCCGGTGGCGCTCGTCTTGTCGTAGCCGTTCAGGACCTCGCCAAGCGTGAAGTCGCGCGCCTTGGACAGCGCGTACTCGTAGGGGCGCAGCGGGTGGTCTGAGACGTAGAGGCCCAGCACCTCGCGCTCCTGGGCAAGCTTGAGCGTACGGTCCCACTCGACCGGGCTCGGCTCCGGCGCCTCGTTCTCGAACCCCGAGCCCTCGACGTCACCGAACAGGTCGAACATCGAGCTCTGGCCGGCGGCGCGGTCCTTCTGGCGCTTCGCGGCCGCGTCGAGGATGTTCGCGGGGTTGTTCTTGTCCACGAACTCCATGAGCTGGCGGCGCGGGTAGCCCGTCGAGTCGAAGGCGCCTCCCTTGATGAGGGCCTCGATGACGCGGCGGTTGCACGTGCCCGTGTCCACGCGGTCCACGAGGTCGTGCAGGTTCTTGAACGCGCCGCCGCGCTCGCGCTCCTCGATGATGGCGTCTGCCACGCCCTCGCCCACGCCGCGGATGCCGGCGAGGCCAAAGCGCACGCCCTCCTTCGTGGCCGTGAACTCCTTGCCCGACTCGTTGATGTCTGGCGGCAGCACCTGGATGCCGTCCTGGCGACACGCGGATACGTAGTGGACGATCTTGTCGGTCTTGCCCGTGTAGCTCGTGAGCACGGCCGCCATGTACTCGTTGGGGTAGTGGGCCTTGAGCCAGGCCGTCTGCATGACGAGGATGGCGTAGCCCGCCGAGTGCGACTTGTTGAACGCGTAGGAGGCGAACTCCAGGACGTCGTCCCAGATCTTCTGGGCGGTCTCGCGCGAGTAGTCGTTCTTGACGGCGCCGTTCATCCAGTGGTCATAGGTGGTCTCGTCCGAGCCGTCCTCCCAGTGCAGCACCGTGGACGTGAGGAGCTTGATCTTCTTCTTGGCCACGGGCTTTCTGATGCGCGAGTCGGACTCGCCCTTGGAGAAGCCGCACATCTCGACCGAGATGTTCATGACCTGC
>OLNN01000760.1_pt1 | contig 31474 bp, 30 predicted proteins | sample 1672141 | NCBI WGS metagenome assembly OLNN01 (sample SAMEA3136652, study PRJEB25190) | human gut metagenome | biome: human gut; feature: human-associated habitat; material: faeces | place: Austria | collected 2013
GCCCGGCCGCAGGCCCAGCCTGTGCGCGCCAAGGTGGCCCCGCGCCGCGTGCGCCCGGTGCGCCAGCCCGCCCCGCCCGAACCTGTCAAACGCCTGCGCCGTGCCGCTCGCGGCCAACGCCCGGTCTCGCAGGAACTCGGCGAAGCGCTGGACCGCCTCGATAAACAAACCTGACCCCCAAGCAGGCCGCCGCGGCGGTCTGCTTTTTCTTTTGTGTTTTGGGAGGAACTTTTTTCATGCCGCATCGTGATCGCTTTTTGTCCGCGCTCGCGCGCCTGCGCGCCCGGGCATCCGCCGCTTTTGCGGCCTGGCCCGCGCCGGTGCGCGTGCTGTCCGGCGGCACGGCGCTGCTGGCGGCCATCCTGGTTGGCGGCGCGCTCACGGCTTACGGCGGGCTGCTGCTTGTCGTGCTGCTGTGGACGCTTTGCACGGGCTGGCTGTGGTGGCTGCTTGCCTATGCGTGGCGCGTCGCCTTCCCCGGCGAACGCCTGCGCAGCGACCCCGCTTTCCTGCGCAGCCTGCTCGCGGGCGCCGCCGTGGGCGTGGCCGTCATCGCCGCCCTGGTGCTCTACCGCCAGACGCTCTACAGCGAAGACGCCATCAACTATTACTCCAAGCAGAGCCTGCTGTTCAACACCTTTGCCGCCAACGGCTTTTACGGCGTGCGCACGCTGCTGGAAAACCTGTTGGCGGCCGACTACAAGATGTTCATGAACCTGTTCATCAGCCTGCCGTATCTGCTGCTGCCGCGCACGGTCAACGCCTTCATGCTCAGCTACGCGCTGACCTGTTTTGTGCCTGCCTGGGCTGCGCTGCTCATGTTGGCGCGCAAGCTGGCCGGCTGTTTCCCCGGCGTGCGCCGCAGGCTGTTTTATGCGGTCTGCATGGCGGCGATGGCGCTGTGGCCGATGTTCCTCTGGCCCGCTACCCACGGCATGCCGGACGCGTTCGGCCTCACGTTTGCCGCCGTCATCCTGTTGCTGGCCGGCAGCCTCAACTTTGAGACGCTGCCCCCCGCGCGCCTGCTGGCGCTGTTCGGCGCGACCTTCGCGCTGATTTTGACCCGCCGCTGGTATATGTTCTGGGTGCTGGCGTTCTACCTGCTGTATGCGGCGGCGCTGCTTGTGCGCGCTGCGCGCCGCGGCTGCGCCGTGCGCGTCTTTGGCAACCTCTGCAAATTCGGTCTGCCGTCGGTCGCCGTCACGCTGCTGGCGCTGCTGCCCACCTTCCGCACCATCCTTTCCACCGACTATGCCGACATCTACGGCGCCTACTACGGCGGCGGCTTCCTTGTCAACTGCGCGGCCCAGGCCGGGCGGCAGGGCTGGGTCTGGCTGGCGCTGTGCGCGGCGGGGCTGGCGGTGCTGCTGCGGCGCAAAGCCGCCCGCGGCCCGGCCGCCGTCACGGTGCTGGCCTCGCTGCTGGCAATGCTGCTGTTCACGCACACACAGTCGCTTGGCGACCACCAGAGCCTGCTGCTGGCCCCGGCCTACCTTGTCTGCCTGTTCGGCTGTGCGGCGGCGGTCTGCGCGCTGCCGCGCAGGGCTGTGGCGCGCGGCGGCGCGGCGGCGCTGTGCGCTTTCTTCCTGCTCAACTGCGCCAATGCGCTGCGCGTGCCCGGCGCAAATGTGCAGACGCCGCTGCTGAGCGACGAAAGCCTTGACATCACCCGCCGCACCGACCTCGACGCGATGCGCGCCGTCACCGGCTTCGTGCTCGCCAACTGCGCGCCGGACGAGACCGTCTACCTCAACATCAACAGCGACGGCTACAACGGCACGACCTTTGCCTACAGCGACCCGTCCCACCCCGAGCTGCAGTCCATGATCCTGTGGGAGTGCAGCGTGCCCTCCACCCACGGCTTCCCGACCGGCATCTGGTCCAGCCGCTATGTGATGGTGACGGACAAGACCGACGCGGGGAACCTGATCGGCCCGATCAATGCCGCCATCCGCGGCGATTCCCCGGCCGCCGCGCACTATGCCTATGTGACCGAATTCCCGCTGGCCAACGGCGTCACGCTCTACTGCTACGAGCGCATATCCCCGCCCGACGCCGCCGAGGCAAGCTACTTCAAACAGCTCTTTGCCGAATACGACGCCCAGTGGCCCGCCCTCTACAGCGAGCGCATCGACGCCTACCTGGCAGGAGAGGTACAATAAAAATCGCCCTATGGAAAACTGTCTTCCATAGGGCGATTTTTGGCTTTTCGGTCGGTAAAGAATGACCTGCTAATTTATGTCTGGACAATAGTGTCAGCGTAATGATATTGTCCACAGCCGCCGACTTGTCGATATACATATACGGTGCTATCCCAGACAGCACTGCAGTTAGAACATCCACGATAACCAAGGTAGCAAACACTTAGGCAAATAGAGCCGCCCTGTTCTACCAAATGCCATTCTTCGGTTTTGATCCAAACGACACGCATCGCATCACAGCAGGGGGAGACGCGGGGAGAAGCGGTGGGTGTTATTAAACAAACATCATGCTCGCTTAAAGCGCTTTCAAATTCCTCGTGATCGATGCAACGAACGGTAAAAGAGCTTTCGTTATCATTCGAAGCGTAGCTAGGAATACAGAAAGCAAGAGAAGATATAAGTGCGAGCAGCACAGAAAGCAACTTCTTTTTCGTTTTTGACCTCCAATATCAGCGTGCTTAAAATAATCCGGCAACTCAAACAATAAAGCGGACGATCTGGAATCCTTGATTCGTCAGATACTCTTCGGCTTGCTGTGCGGTCAACTGCGTGACATCCGGGACGGCTTGGGCAGCCTGTGCGCCCGGCACAGCCAGCACAACACAGATCACGAGAAGGAACAGTGCGGCCAACAGAAAACGGCCGCACCGGCTGGAGTGGCGGGGGGTCAAGATAGATACAATGCGTTCTTTCATAATTCCACCTGTTGCTTGATTCCAAAGAGGTGTGTTCGGATATGCCGCTTCGGCGGCGGTCAGCAGGGCAAGCGCATAGTTTTTTCTTTCGTGGATAGAGGTTGCCTTTAGGACAGCGGCGTCACAGGCCAGTTCCATGTCCCGTTCGACCATGGAAAACAGCAGCCAGCAGCACGGGTTATACCAGTACAGGACTGCCACAAGCAGGGCGAGCCGCTTTTTTAAAAGATCAAAGCGGTGGATGTGCATGGCTTCGTGGCATAGCAGGGGAAACAGTGCAGAGGAAGGCAGTTTGCCATAGGAACAAGGAACCAGAAGAAGTGGACGGAGAAGCCCGCAGGTGAGCGGCGCCCGAATGTGCGGGCAGCACGCCAGGCGAAAAGCGCGTTTTGTGATGTTCTGTGTTTGCTGCCACTGGACAGCTTGAGGCGGCGGTGCGCACAGTTCTGTACGGAAAAGGAAAAGCCAGCGAGCCCAGCGAACCAGAAAGAGAAGGAACAGCAGCAATGTGACAGACCAACGCAGCGCAGGCCAAAGCGTGGGAACAGGCACGGCCCCGAAGTGGGTTTCAAAAGCAAGTGGGAAGAGGTTTGGGCTGGGAAGCGGAACAAGGTAGCGCACGCAGAGTAAAAGCCAGATCCATAAACGCCAGGCAGATGGGACCTTTGGCATCGACGCTTTGCGCAGCCCTGCCAGAAATAGCGTACACACAGAAAGCCAGAGCTGACAGACCGGCGCGATCATTTGCCGTTATCCTGTGCTTCGACCAACTTCCGGAGCGCAGCCAGTTCCCCGGGGTCAATGGGACCATCCTGCAGAAGACAGGCGAACAGGTCGCTGGCGGCGCCATTAAAGAAGCGGTCAATCAACTGGCGGGCGGCGTCGCGCTGTGCCTGCTGCCTTAGCAGAAGGGGATGGCAGATAAAGCCGGGGTCCAGCCGTTCAATAGCGCCCTTGCCAATCAGCTTGTGGATGATTGTGTAGGTGGTGTTTTTGTTCCACCCAATCTTGTCGGCAAGGATTCTGGCAACCTCCCGTGCGCACAGATCGCCTTTTTCCCACAACACTTCCATTACCTGTAATTCTGAATCAAACAATTTCATGGCATACCTCCGACTATGTACTATTGCAATAGTATAATTATATACTATAGGAATAGTCTATACTTGTCAATTGTTAAACCATACAAGAACGGATGCGTGGTTTTGTATAAAACAGAAAAACCGACATCTTTATGAAGCGTTTCCGCAAAGATGTCGGTTTTGTGTATCAGACTTTGTTTGGGCGGCGGGGCGAAGCCCTCAGTGCCCGTTCTCCACGCTGCTCGTGCCCTGTTCCATCAGGTAGGTTGCGATCAGGTCGGCCGTGTGCAGCTTGACGGCCAGCGGGTAGCGGTTGTAGGCGTCGCTGACCGCATAGCTGCCGCCGCGCACGGCGTCGTCAAAACCGCCCATATGCCAGCGGATGGCAATGGCCTCGTCGGTCTTGAGCCGCATGAAATGCTCGATCAGGTAGACGCTCTTCTCCCCGTGGCCGTAGGGCAGCTGGTCCGCCACCTGGTAAAACGGGACCTTTTCCCACTGGCCGGTGGCGTCGTTCTTGACGTTGCGGGTGCTGACCTTGTAAAAGTTCGCCTTGCACACATCGTGCAGCAGCGCGCACACGGCAAAGGTCTCCGCGTTGTCGTTTTCGGTGAAAAAGTGCTGCATCATCGCGTTGTACACGTTGATGCTGTGCATGACCAGCCCCTGCTCGCACGCGCCGTGGAATTTGGTCGAAGCGGGCGCGCGGAAAAAGTCGGTGCCCTCCAGCCACTTCAGCAGCCGGTCGGCCCCGGGGCGGGTGATATTTTTGTTGTACAGCTCGATAAACTGCTCGCGATAGTTTTCCATCACAGTTCCATCTCGTCCAAAATGCCCTTGAGCGCGGCCAGCTCGTCGCGGGTCATGCTGATGCCCTTGCTCATCTTGCTGCCGTCGGGGCTCCAGTCGCGGATGTCATACTTGGGGTCTTTGCCGTTCCAGCTGATCATGTTCAGCTGGCGCTCCCAGCCGCTGGCGTTGGTGGAAAGCACGGCGATGCGTTCGGTGATCTCATACTTGAATTCAGCCATCTTGGGGTACTCCTTCTGTGTTGGGTTGGTCGTTCTGTTACCATGATAGCGGATTTGCGCCCGAATTGCAAGCCGCCCGCCTTATGCGGTTGCCGCGGAACCTTTGCTTTCTTATGCCACGCGCCTTATTCCTCCACCCGCACGGCCAGCACGGCCAGGCGCTCGTCGGTATAGATCGTGGCGGTTCCGCAGGTCGAAAGCGTCAGCAGCTGCTGGCCGTATTCGGGGTCGACGCCGGTATCGTACAGCGAAAGCGCCAGGATGGCGTCCACCCGCCGCTGCCATTCGGCGCGGCCTTCGGCGTCAAAAAAGGTATAGTACGGCCATTCGTCGGCCCCCAGCTCGGTGCGCAGCACAGCCGCCACCTGCCAGGTGCCGCTCTCGGTCAGCGTGTCAAACGTAAAGGTCGGGTGCTCGCGCCAGAACGCTTCGTCCTCGTATTTGGAAAGCTCGCCCAGCATGCTGCCGTCCGCCATGTTGTGGCCGTAGACCAGCCAGTTGGCGGTGGGGTCCGCCCCCAGGCGGCACCGCTCGTCCAGAAACAGCGACCCGGCCGTCGAATACAGCCGGTCGAACCCGCGCCGCAGGTAATACTCGTTGTCGCCGGGCGTCTGCAGCACCGGGTAGTCGATGTTTGTCCCGTCCACGCGCAGCCAGCCGACCATGTCGGGGTTCTGTTCATACAGCGCGCGGTACTGCGGCAGGGTCTCCTGCGCTTTTTCCGGCGCGGGGCTGGGCTGCGGTTCGGGGCTCGCGTGGGCGGCGCTGTCGGCGTCGGCCGTCTGCGCCAGCACGTCGGCGGTGGCGGCGCGCACGGTCACGGCCACATGGGCGCTTTCGCGCGTGGCGGCGCGCACGGGGGCCGCTGTCGGCACGGGGTCCGGCGCCAGGGGCTGCCCGCCGCGGAACACCGTTTGCCGCAAAGCCAGCCAGCCCGCCGCCAGCAGCGCCAGAACGCCCAGCGCGCGCAGGACAAACGCCTGCCGCCGCTGCCGCCGCCGCAGCGTGGCGCGCAGCCCGAACGGATAATAGGCGCTGCTGCCTTGCAGGCGCCGGTATGGCTTTTTGGGCGGCATCCCGCGGCCCTCCTTTCCGTCTTTTTTCTGAACAAAAAAAGCGTGCGGCACGCCGCCGCCCGGCAACCCGGGGGCGCAGCATACCTGCACGCCTTATGTTTCTTGATTCAGATGCGCCGCAGCATCAGCAGCCCGGCGGCCGAAATCAAAATCAGCCCCAGCACCAGCGCAAAATACCCGACCGGGAAATCACCGGTGGCCGGGGTATCGACCTGGGCCCCTTCGGCGGTGGCGGCGCTGTTCACGACCTCGCTGTTTGCGTGGGTCTCCGTCACCGTCACCGGTTCCTGCTCGGCGGTATCCGCCGGGGCGGTCGTCTCGCTGGCGTCAGCATCCTCCTTCACATTGCGGGAGGAAGATGCCGTCGGCGCGGCGGTGGGGGCGGGGGCGTCATCCAGAACGCCGTTGCCGCAGGCGGCGCACAAAACCAGCAACGCGGCCAGGCAAATCACACACAAAAAACGCTTCAATGGGAAGCTGACCTCCTTTTATGCGGCGGGCATACAGCCCTGCCCGCCGAAAAGCGGGCTGCCGTGCAGAGATTCCCGGACAGGATAAAACCTGCCCGCGTCTAAAAAGGGGCGGACCCTGAAAACCTGTTTCTCTACAAAATGTGTATTATTTCTCATAATATACCACACGCATACACATCCGTCAAGAGAAAAACCGTGGAACAACACGAAAAGCCTGCAATTTTTACAACTCTTTCCGCTCCATCCTATGCCGCGGCGGCGCTCACTGCCTGCGGGCGCGGCGGCGCAGCCAGAACATCTTGAACGGGGTGTAGCCGTTCGCCTTGTCGGTCTCGAACGCCTCGGTCTTCACATAGCGCTTGCGCGCGCCGTCAAACTGCAGCGCGCAGCCGTCTTCCTGGATGTCGGTCAAAACGCGGGGCAGCACGGCGCGGTCGGCCTCGATCGTCGGCTCCTTGTCCCACAAAATGCGCCCTTCGGCGTCAAAACCGCTGCCCCACACGCTGAACACCAGGCAGGCGGCCTCGCCGTAGCAATAGCGCTCAAAGCGGATGCGCCCGTCCAGATAGAACAGCAGGCAGTCGCGAAAATGGGTCTCCAGTTCCTTTTCATAGCGGCAGCCGCAGGCGGCCCCGGCAAAATCGGCGGCGTTGGCAGTCATGGTCACAACCCCTTTTGTGTTATTTGCCTCCCATTATACCGCATCGGCGGCCAAAAAGCCAGCCAAAAGCCGGAAAATCCCCCGCACTTTATGCCTCCACGTCCCGCGCGCGCAGCCAGAGCGCCGCCGCGGCGAAGATTAGGGCGGTCCACACAAGGCAGGCGGCCCAGAAAACGGGCGCGCTGCCGCCCAGCACATCCTCCGCTTTGTTGGAGTTCATGCCCATCTGCATCAGCGAATACGGCCAGAACAGCCCGGCCCGGGTCCCGCCCTTGCTGGCGATCAGCATGCCGGACACGCCGCCCGCCAGCCCCAGCAGCACCGGCACGGCAAAGCTGCGGATCGCCATCGCCAGCCCCAGCTCCAGCGCCACGATCGGCAAACTGCCCGCCACGCCGCGCAAAAGCCACAGGAAGATCTGCGCCGGCGGCCAGCCCGGCAGCCGCGCCCACAGCCTGCCGCACAGCAAAAACAGCAAAAGCACCCACCCCTGGGTGAACGCCACCAGTTTGGCGAGCGCCAGCGCCTTGGCCGCAAACAGATACAGCGGCCGCACCGGCGCGGACATGATCAGGTTCCAGTTGCGGCCCAGGTGTTCCAGCCGCCACAGGTAGGCCGCGTATACCCCCACCATCGGCGCAAAAAAGAACAGCGCATAAAACAGCGTGTGCTGGGTCCACAGGTCATACCAGGTGAAGCTCAGCATCCCCTGGTTGCCCAAAAAGTTCACCGTGCCGTACAGGCAGGAGATCAGCGGCACCACAAAAAATACCAGCCAGATGGCGGAACCGCGCAGCTTGCGGTTTTCCGCGCGGATACAGCGCAAAAGCATCGTTATACCTCCTTTGTGCGGATCGTGCGGCGGCAGGCCAGCGCCGCCAGAACGGCCAGCAGCGCCCCAACGCCCAGCAGCCACCAGCGCAGCGGCTCCGGCGTGAATGTGCTCGTGCGCGTCGCTTCGTTATACAGCATGCGCACGCAGCACAGCGGCACATAATACCCGAACGGGACAAAATAGCTGAACCAGACCGGCATAAAGTTGGCGAACAGCCCGATCAGCGCGCCGCAGAAGCCGACAGCCAGCGCGGCCGTCTGGTTGCGGAACCGCATGCTCAGCCACAGGCTGAAAAAATACAGCATGGCGTTGATCACAAAAGTGCACGCCACCAGCCAGGCAAACCGTCCCGCGTCCAGCGGCTCGGTCGCCTGCTTCAGCGCCGCCAGCGCAAGGACGCCCGCGGCTTCAACAAGGCAGACCAGCAGGCTTTCCAGCAGGCCCATGGCGGCTTTCCCGGCAAACAGGTTCTCCCGGCTCTGCAGCGTCAGCAGCAGTTTGCAGCTTTCGCCTTTGGTCTCGCAGTCCCACAGGCGGCTCGCCAGCGCCGCCACGCCCAGCGGCATGACGATGGTATTCAGCAGCGGCACGGCGTAAAACAGCATTGTGAAGCAGCGCGCGCGGTCGGTTTCGCTCTCGATCTCATAGGTGGCCCCGACCCACAGGATCACCACCAGCGCCACGCCCACCGCGACCGGAACATCGCGCCGGCGGCGGGCTTTCTGGAACTCGGCATGCAGGGCTTTAAGCATGGCGCGCCGCCTCCTCTCCGTCCGCCCCTTCCGGGCCGGTCAGGCTCAGGAAAATTTCCTCCAGCGTCTTGGTGCGGCGGCTGATGCCGACAACGCCCGCGCCGCGGTCGGCCAGCGTGTGCACGAGCTCGGCCAGCAGCTCGGCGCGCAGCGGCGGCAGCGTGAACAGTCCGTCCGCCCCGGCCTCTGCCCGGATGCCGCTTTGCCGCAGCGTCTCGGCGGCTTTCTGCGGGCGCAGCACGCGCAGCTCTATGTCGCCCAGGCTGTGGCGCTGCAAGTCGCGCAGCGGCCCCTGGAACAGCAGCCTGCCTTTGTTGAGGATGCCCACCTGCCCGACAATCTGCTCCAGCTCGCTCAGCAGGTGGCTTGAGATCAGCACCGTCGCGCCGCAGGCGTCGGGCATTCCGGCGATCAGCGCGCGCATCTCCTGGATACCGGCCGGGTCAAGTCCGTTGGTCGGTTCGTCCAAAATCAGCAGCTGCGGGCTGCCCAGCAGCGCCTGCGCAATGCCCAGCCGCTGCCGCATGCCGAGCGAATACTCCCGCACTTTGCGGTATTTGTCGCCGGTCAGGTGCACGATGTCCAGCACGCGGGCAATGTCCTTGCGCGGCACGCCTTTCAGGTCGGCCACGATCTCCAGGTTCTCCTGCCCGGTCAGGTGCCCGTACCCGGCCGGGGACTCAATCAGGCTGCCGGTTTTCTGCAGCAGCGCCAGCCGGTTTTGGGCGTTCATCGGCTGCCCCAGCAGCGTCACCTGCCCGGCGGACGGGTGGATCAGCCCCAGCAGCATCTTCATTGTCGTGCTCTTGCCGGCGCCGTTGGGGCCGATGAACCCGTACACGCATCCTTCCGGCACGGCCAGGTCGAGATGGTCGACGGCAAACTGTCGCCCGTATGCCTTGCATAGACCTTTTGTTGTGATAACGGTCTGCATAAAAAATCCCTCCTGTGTTTTGTGAACAAGGCCATTGTACCCGCCGCGCCTTAACGCCCGCCTGCGCCGCCGCTTAATTTTGCCTTAAACTTTGCGCGCCCCGCTGGCGGGCGCGGCGCGCAGCGGCTATAATGGAACCAGATCAAATACGGAAGGGGAGGAAGGATCGTATGCAGCGCATCCAGGATGCCGATATCCTTCTGGTGGACGATACGCCCGAACTGCTCGCGCTGGTCAGCCGGGCGCTGGCCGGGGCGGGTTATAGCCGCCTGCGCACGGCGGGCAGCTGCGCCGCGGCGCGCCGGGCCTTTGCCGCCCGCGTGCCGGAGCTGGTCGTTCTTGACATCAACCTGCCGGACGGCGACGGGTTTTCGTTGTTCCGCGAACTCAACGCGGGCGGCGAGGTGCCGGTGCTGTTCCTCTCGGCCCGCGACGCCGACGCCGACCGGCTGTTCGGCCTGGGCCTCGGGGCGGACGATTATCTGACCAAACCGTTCCTCACGCAGGAGCTTCTGCTGCGCATCCAGCTCATCCTGCGCCGCGCTTACCGCGGCGCGCTGCAGCAGAGCGCCGCGGCCCGCCTGACGCTGGGGGCGCGCAGCGTCGACCTGAACGACGCGGCTGTCTGCGGCCCGGACGGCCGCACGCTGACGCTGACCGCCACCGAGCGCGCACTGCTGCAAAAGCTCGCTGCCAACCGCGGCCACATCGTCACGTTCGACGCGCTCTGCCGCGCTGTGTGGAACGCCGATTACTACGGGTACGAAAATACCCTCGGCGTGCACATCCGCCATCTGCGCGAAAAGATCGAGGACGACCCCAGCCGCCCGCGCTGGATCTTGACCGTGCGCGGGCTCGGCTACAAACTGGCGGGGGAGGGAAACGCATGAGATCGCTGGTCAAACTCGTCCGCCGCTATGTGCTGGCGGGCGTCGGCATCGCGCTGGGCGTGCTGATTTTGAACGTCGTCATCCCGTTCGGGGTGATTTTTGCCGTGGCCTACCGCAGCTATTTCCAGCTGCCGTTCCGCCCCAGCCAGATTGCAGACTCCTTCACGCTGGACGAGACCGGCACGCCGCGCCCGGGGCTCGAGCATACCGAGGAAGAATGGTTCTACAGCTTTGACTGGGCGATGATGCTCAACGACGCAGGCGAGATCGTCTACCGCTACGACCTGCCCGCCGAGCTGGATCACCCGTATACAACGCGCGAGGTCGTATCTTTTACACGCTGGTATCTCGAAGACTACCCCGTCATGTGCTACCTGACCGACTACGGCGTGCTCGTGCTCGGCTATCCAAAAGGTTCGCTCGTGCGCTACAGCTTTTATATAAAAAGCGACCTGCTCCATGCGCTGCTGGCCACGGTGCGCCCGGTCATCCTTGTCGACCTGCTTGTCATCGTGCTGCCCTGCGTGCTGTTTGCCTGGGGCATGCACCGCCGCCTGCGCGATGTGGAGCAGGGCCTGCAGGAGCTTGCCGCCGGCCGCCCGGTGCAGCTGGCCGAAAAGGGGGCCACCGCCGCGCTGGCCCGCCAGCTCAACCAGACCGGCGAGCATCTGCGCAGCCAGAGCGAACGCATTGCCCGGCGGGATGCCGCCCGCACCGACTGGATCGCCGGTGTCAGCCACGACATCCGCACGCCGCTGGCGCTGATCTTCGGCCACGCCGAACAGCTTGAACAGGACCCCGCCCTGCCCCAGGCCGCGCGCGCCGAGGCCGCGGCCATCCGCGCCCAGGGCCAGACCATCCGCAGCCTGATCGAGGACCTCAACCTGACCAGCAAGCTCGAATACGACGCCCAGCCGCTGCGCCGCGCCCGCATAGCCGCCGCGCCGCTGCTGCGTGCCGCCGTCACCGATTTCTGCAACAGCGGGGCGGGGGAGGCCTGCACGGTCGATTTCGCGCTGGACCCTTCGGCCGAGACCGCTGTGCTCGACGCCGACGCCGCGCTGCTGCGCCGCGCTTTTGCGAACCTCCTTGGCAACAGCGCCCGCCACAACCCCGGCGGCTGTAACGTCTCCGTCACGGCCGAAACAGCCGGGGGCAGCCTGCGGCTGATTTTTGCCGACGATGGCCGCGGCTACCCGCCCGCCGTGCTTGCACAGCTGCAGGGCGCCGCCGCGCCGGACGCCCCCGCGCCGCACATCCTCGGGCTGTACCTTGTGCGGCAGATCGTGCGCGCCCACGGCGGGCAGGCCGCCTTCGCCCAGAACCGCCCCCACGGCGCGCTCTGCACCCTCCCCCTGCCGCTGGCGCCCGCCGGCGGGCCCCCTGTACAGTAAATCAAAAAAGAGAACCGCCGCGCTTGGCCCCTCTTGCCAGCGCGGCGGTTTTCCTGTATAATAAACTATATTACTGTGCGAGTTTATGCCCCTTCGGGATGGGCGGTGCGCATAGCAAACTGCAAACGGGAGTTGTAACTATGAAAGGTATCATCCTTGCCGGCGGCGCCGGCACAAGACTGTACCCGCTGACCATGGTCACATCCAAGCAGCTTTTGCCTGTGTACGATAAGCCCATGATCTACTATCCGCTGTCCACGCTGATGCTGGCGGGCATCCAGGACATCCTGATCATCTCCACCCCCACCGATACCCCGCGCTTTGAGCAGCTGCTCGGCGACGGCAGCCAGTACGGCGTGCACCTGCAGTACAAGGTCCAGCCCAGCCCGGACGGCCTTGCGCAGGCGTTCCTGCTGGGCGAGGAGTTCATTGCCGGCGATGCCTGCGCGATGGTGCTGGGCGACAATATCTTCTACGGCGCCGGTTTCTCCAAGCGCCTCAAGGCCGCGGCCGCCAACGCCGAAGCCGGGCGCTGCACCGTGTTCGGCTATTTTGTCAACGACCCCGAACGCTTCGGCGTCGTCGCTTTTGACGAGGACGGCCACGCCACCTCCATTGAGGAAAAGCCCGCCCACCCCAAGAGCAATTACGCCGTCACCGGCCTGTATTTCTACAGCAAGGACGTTGTCGAAAAGGCCAAGCAGGTCAAACCCAGCGCCCGCGGCGAACTGGAGATCACCACCCTCAACGACATGTACCTGCAGGATGGCAAGCTGGATGTGCAGCTGCTCGGCCGCGGGTACGCATGGCTGGATACCGGCACGATGGACAGCCTTGTCGAAGCGGCCGACTTTGTGCGCATGATCGAGCAGCGCCAGGGCATCAAGATCTCCGCCCCGGAGGAGATCGCCTACAAGTACGGCTGGATCAGCCGCGCCAAGCTGCTGGAAAGCGCCGAGCGCTACGGCAAGAGCCCCTACGGCCAGCACCTGCGCAATGTGGCCGAAGACAAACTCAAATACTGAGCGGGAGGACACAGACGCTATGAAGATCCTCATCACCGGCTGCCGCGGGCAGCTGGGCACCGAGCTGCAGCACCAGCTGGCCAACGAAGGCAGCGTGCTTGGCCCGCTGCCCGACCGCCTGCGCAAAGCCACGGTCATCCCGGTGGACATCGACGAGCTCGATATCACCGACCGCGAGGCGACCGTGGCCTATATCCGCCGCCACCAGCCCGATACCGTCATCAACTGCGCGGCGGCGACCAATGTCGACGGCTGCGAGACCAACCGCGACATGGCCTTCAAGGTCAACGCCCTCGGCCCGCGCAATCTTGCCCTTGCCTGCGACAAGATCAGCGCCCGGCTTATCCACATCTCCACCGACTACGTCTTCCCCGGCACGCCCAACGGCCCCGACGGCCGCACGCCGATCGACGAATGCTGCCAGCCCGCGCCGGTTTCCGCTTACGGGTATACCAAGCTGCTGGGCGAACAGTATGTGCAGCGTTTCTGCCGCCGCCACTTTATTGTGCGCACGGCCTGGCTGTACAGCTACTACGGCAAAAACTTTGTCAAGACGATGGTCCGCCTGGCGCAGACGCATAACCGCATCACCGTCGTCAACGACCAGCTCGGCAACCCGACCAACGCGGTCGACCTTGCGCACCACCTGCTCAAGCTGGCGGTCAGCCATGATTACGGCATCTACCACTGCACCGGCAACGGCGTGTGCAGCTGGTATGACTTCGCGTCCGAGATCATCCGCCTGTCCGGCCTGCCTTGCCGCGTAGACCCCTGCACAAGCGCCGAGTACGCCGCCGCCCACCCGGAAAGCGCCAACCGCCCGGCCTGGAGCGCGCTGGAAAACCGCGCGCTGCGCTGCAGCGTCGGCGACGACATGCGCGACTGGAAGGACGCCATCAACGACTTTTTCAAACACTGGGATGGAGAGATTTGACCCATGAAAACCTACCTTGTCACCGGCTGTGCCGGTTTTATCGGTTCCAACTTTGTGCACTACATGCTCGAAAAGCATGCGGACATCCGCCTTGTCAACCTGGACAAGCTGACCTATGCGGGCAACCTTGAAAACCTCAAGGACATTGAAGGCGACCCGCGCCACATCTTCGTGCAGGGCGATATCTGCGACAAGGCCCTTGTTTCCGGCCTGATCGCCCAATACGACCCGGACTATGTCATCAACTTCGCGGCCGAAAGCCATGTCGACCGCAGCATCAAAAACCCCGAGATCTTTGTTGAGAGCAACGTGCTCGGCACCGTCAACCTGCTGCAGTGCTGCAAGGACGCCTGGTACGACGCCGACACCAAGACCTGGAAGGAAGGCAAAAAGTACCTGCAGGTCTCGACCGATGAAGTCTACGGCGCGCTGGGCCCCGAGGGCTATTTCACCGAGACGACGCCCCTTTCGCCGCACAGCCCGTACTCCTCCTCCAAAGCCAGCGCCGATCTGTTTGTCATGGCCTTCCACGACACCTACGGCATGCCGGTCAACATCACGCGCTGCTCCAACAACTACGGCCCCTATCAGTTCCCCGAAAAGCTGATCCCGCTGCTCATCAACAACGCCAAGCAGCACAAGACCCTGCCCGTCTACGGCGACGGCATGCAGGTGCGCGACTGGCTCTATGTCATGGACCACTGCAAGGCCATCGACATGGTCGCCTCGGACGGCAAGGTCGGCGAGGTTTACAACGTCGGCGGCCACAACGAGCGCCCCAACATCTTCATCGTCAAGACGGTCATCGCCCAGCTGCACGACCGCCTGAAGGACGACGGCATCAGCGAGGAGCTCATCACCCACGTTGCCGACCGCCTCGGCCATGACCGCCGCTACGGCATCGACCCCACCAAGATCAAGGAGGACCTCGGCTGGTACCCCGAGACCCCGTTTGAAAAGGGCATCGTGCTGACCATCGACTGGTATCTCGCCAACCCCGAATGGATGGCCCATGTCACCAGCGGCGATTATCAGAAGTACTACGAGCAGATGTACAAAAACAAGTAACGCCGCCGCAGCTCTACATCGCCATATCAAACGCCGCCGCATTGGGTTTGCAATGCGGCGGCGTTTGTGTTATACTGTAAAGCGATTGAAAAATCACAGGAAACGACCCGCACCCCGGCCGGGGCGCGGTGACGGATAAAGGAGAATCCCATGGCAAATTCTCGTGACGAACAACTGCGCAACAGCCGCCGCCTGGCCCGCCAGCTCATCGGCGCCGCGGCGCTGGTGCTGATCGTGATCGGTGTTTTGACGGTGTTCAACTGGCTGGTGGCCGGTGTGCGCACCGCGCTGGACGACTCTGACCGCCGTGCCCGCTATGCCGACCGCGTTTACGGTCTGGTCATGTTCGACGTGGTCCCGTTCTCGGACGCCTCCCAGGTCGACCCTTCGGTGTTCCGCCAGGCCGCCATCTGGGGCACGGTCTACCGTGCCCAGCAGGAGGGCACGATCGACTCCTATGAGCGCGACCCCGAAACCGGTTCGCTGATCCTGCCGCAGCTCGAGATCGACACCTACCTGACCAACCTGCTCGGCCCGGATTATCCGCTGGCGGAGGGCAGCTTTGAGACGGCGGAGTTCATCTATACCTATAATGAAGAAAAACAGGGGTATCTTGTGCCGGTCACCGGCGCGGTCGGCCTCTATACGCCCGAAGTCGAGCGCATCTGGCGCGAAGGCGGCCAGACCCACGTCACGGTGGGCTACATCCCGACCTTGAGCAACACCGCCAGCGGCGAGCTTTCGCTGACCGCCCCCACCGAACCGACCAAGTATATGGACTTTATCTTCTCCCGCGGGGAAAACCGCCAGTGGTATCTGACCGCCCTGCAGGAAAGCGCGACCCAGCCGCAGGCCCAGGCCACCGCTACCCCGGCCCCCACCGCTGGTGTGGACGACCCGCAGGCGATGGTGCAGGATAACCTCGATTCGACCATGACCGACGCAGTCAACGATCCCGCCGCAGCCGGGGAGGGCGGCGAAGAACCCGCCCCCGAGGAGACCGAACCCGCCCCCGAAGAGGACGGCGGCGAACCGGCCGAGGACGGCGGGGAGGACGCCGGCGAGAACACGGACGAAAATACCGAAGATAATACGGAAGAAAACACCGAAGAACCCACTGAAGAATAAGCACAGACAAAGCGCGCCGCAGGCCCCTTTCTCACAAGGGACGCCTGCGGCGCTTTTTTGTTTATAGACGCTTTCCGTCCAGCACGGCCTGCTGCAGCCGGTCGCCGTCATAGGTCAGCTCCAGGTGGAAAAACGGCGCGCCCTCGTTCAGCAGGCGGAAAAAGATCCGGTCCCCGGCCCAGATGGGCAGCTCTTCAACGCGCGTTTTGTCCACCCATTCAAGGTCGCCTTCCTCGCAGGCGCACAGCGCGCCGGAAAAATCGTGGCAGGTGAACAGGTGCATGCGCTCGGGCGGCCAGGGCGGGCAGTAAAAATCGACGATGCCGCGGTAAGCGGGGCTGTGCATGGTCAGCCCGGTTTCCTCGCGCACCTCGCGCAGCACGCAGGCCAGCGCGTCCTCGCCGGGCTCGAACTTGCCGCCGACGCCGATCCATTTGTCTTTGTTGACGTCCTTTTCTTTCTTGACGCGGTGCAGCATCAGGTACTGCCCGTCCCGCTCCAGATAGCACAGCGTTGTCTGCAGCAGTTCCGCCATGGTGCGCCTCCTTGCATACGGTGGTTCCCCGCGCAGGCTTTCGGCCCCTGCGCGGCCGTTTGGCACCATTCTACCACGCCCGCGCCCGCCGTACAAGAAAAAGGTATAATTCCGGTCGAACGCTGCAAACTATTTCCAGTTCCCACCGCTGCCAACAATCAGGAAAGGATGTTGAGGACAATGAAAGCAACGGGCATCGTGCGCCGCATCGACGAGCTGGGCCGCGTGGTCATCCCCAAGGAGATCCGCCGCACCCAGCGCATCCGCCAGGGCGACGCGCTGGAAATTTTTACCGATACAAACGGGGAAGTCGTCTTTAAAAAGTATTCCCCGCTGCTGGGCCTGGGGCAGCTCTCCGCCGTCTATGCCGAGGTTCTGGCCAAAGACCTCGGCATGCCGGTCATGGTTTGCGACCGGGACGAGCTTGTGGCCGTCACCGGCCCGCGCCGCACCGAGCTGAACGGCCGCGCCATCAGCGATGCGCTGCGCAAACTGCTGGCGATGCGCGCGGTCTATACGGCCCCGGCGGACGCAGACCGCCGCCTGCGCGCGCTGGAGCGCGGCGACCGTCAGGTGCTTTGCGCCGCGCCCATCGTCGCCCGCGGCGATGTCGAAGGCGGCGTGCTGCTGCTGGGCACGGCGGCCGACACCCCGCCCGGCGAGCCCACCGTCCACGCGCTCTGCATCGCAGCCGCCTTTTTGGCGAAGTGGATGGAGGAGTGAGGGGGACAGGGGAATTAGAAATTAGGAATGAGGAATTAGGAATGAGGAATTAGGAATGAGGAATTGCAGGCGGCCCTTTGCGGGGCCGCCTGTTTTGCTGTGCGGCGCATTGTGTCAAAACTGTTAAACTTTCAAAGAAGTTTGCAAAAACCCTTGACAGTTGACGAAGGCGGGGTATAATAGATTTAGCACTCGGGAACATAGAGTGCTAAAACCAGCCGAAGGGGAAGTGGCAGCATGGCGATCGACCGGCGCAAGCAGCGCATCCTGGAAGCCATCGTTGCCCTGTATGCGGCCGATGGCGAACCGGTGGGCTCCGGCCTGCTGGCAAACTATTTCGACATGGCGGTCTCCAGCGCCACGCTGCGCAACGAGATGGCCGCCCTGACCCGCCTGGGGCTGCTGGAGCAGCCGCACACCAGCGCGGGCCGCGTGCCCAGCCCGCAGGGCTACCGGTATTATCTCAACAACCTTCTCGGCGCGCCGGGCGCGATCGTCCTGCCGCCGGAGGACAAGGCGCGCATCGACGACCTGTTCGCCACGATGGACGCCGAGCCCGAAAAGCTCGCCCAGAGCGCCGCGCGTACGCTGGCCGATTACACCGGCCTGGCCGCCGCGGCCACCACCCCGCAGGCGGACGATCTGTGCATCGCCCACTTCGAGGTCGTGCAGGTCGGGCGCTACACCGCCGCGGTGCTGGCTGTCACCAGCGCGGGCGGCGTGCGGACCCGCGTGGCCCGCGTGGGCGAAGGCTTCACCCGCGGCGATGCACAAGCTCTGGCCGCGCTGCTCAACCGCAGCCTGACCTTCGTCGTGCCGGAGGACGTCACCGACGCGCTGACCGCCGAACTGCTCGAAGCCGCCCCGCCGCGCCTGGCCCCGGTTGTGCGCGCAGCCGAAGCGCTTGTGCGCACCGGCCCGCAGGTCTGGTTCGAGGGCGCGCAGTATCTGGCGCAGGACCAGGACGTGCGCAAAAACCTCGGCACGCTGCTGGAGCTTTTCTCCGACAACGAGACCGGCCGCGCGCTGATCGAACCGCAGGGCAACAAGGTCACGGCCACACTGGGCGAGGACATCCGCCCCGAGCTGCCGGGCGTGTGCATCGTCAGCAAGCGGTACCTTGCAGGCGGCGGGCTCACCGGCGCGGTGGCGCTTGTCGGTTCCAACCGGATGGCCTACCACCACCTGATCCCCATCCTTGAATATTTTGCGACCAAACTCGGGCAGTCCATGTCCGGCAAGAAGCAGGAGGAGCAGATATGACCCCCATGAACGAAGAAAACACCAGGGCCCAGGCCGCGCAGGAACAGCCGGAGGCACAAGCCCCCGCTGCCGCCGAAGCAGCCCCCGCCGCAGAACAGACGGCCGAAACGGCAGAACCCAAGCCGGAGAAGGCCGACAAAGCCGACAAGACCGACAAGGAAAAGAAGGACTGGTTCGGCAAAAAGAACCGGGAGCTCGAATCCCTCAAGGCCAAGCTGGAAACGGCCGAAAACAAGGCGGCCGAACTCAAGGACCAGCTGCTGCGCACCGCCGCCGAGTATGACAACTACCGCAAGCGCACCGCGCGCGAAGCGGACCAAAAGTTCAACGACGGCGTTTCCCACGCCGTTACCCAGATCCTTGCGATCCTCGACACGCTGGACATGGCCGCCGAAGCCGAGTGCAGCGACGAAAACTATAAAAAGGGCGTGCTGATGACGCTCGACAAGGCCGCCAAAGCCTTCGAGACGCTGCACATCACCGAGATCGAAGCCCTTGGCCAGCCGTTTGACCCTCAGTTCATGAACGCGGTCCAGCAGGTCCCGCCCGAGGAAGGGCAGGAGAGCGGCACCGTCGTGCGGGTGTTCCAGAAAGGCTACAAGATCGGCGACCGGATCATCCGCCACGCCACCGTCGTTGTGGCCGAATAGAATGTATGAAACCGGGCGCAGGCCCGTTTCAGAATAGAAAACAAATTCCACATCATCGAACCATAAACAAACAATCGACCGCCTGCCCCGAAAAGAAGGGCAAGGGAAAGGTACACGAAGGGAGTTTTACACTATGAGTAAGATCATTGGCATCGACCTTGGCACCACCAACAGCTGCGTCGCCGTTATGGAAGGCGGCGAGCCCGTCGTCATCGCCAACTCCGAAGGCGCGCGCACCACGCCGTCCGTTGTCGGCTTCACCAAGACCGGCGAGCGTCTGGTCGGCCAGGTCGCCAAGCGCCAGGCCATCACCAACCCGGAGAACACCATCTCCTCCATCAAGCGCAAGATGGGCACCGCTGAAAAGGTCCACGCCGGCGGCAAGGACTACACCCCCGAAGAGATCAGCGCGATGATCCTGTCCAAGCTGAAGGCGGACGCCGAGGCGTATCTGGGCGAGAAAGTCACCGAGGCCGTCATCACCGTGCCCGCCTACTTCAACGACAGCCAGCGCCAGGCCACCAAGAACGCCGGCACCATCGCCGGCCTCAACGTGCGCCGCATCATCAACGAGCCGACCGCCGCCTCGCTCGCTTACGGTATCGACAAGGAATCCGACCAGAAGATCATGGTCTACGACCTGGGCGGCGGCACCTTCGACGTCTCCATCATCGAGATGGGCGACGGCGTCACCGAAGTTCTCGCCACCAACGGCGATACCCACCTCGGCGGCGACGACTTTGACCAGCGCATCATCGACTGGATGGCCGACGACTTCCAGAAGGAAAACGGCATCGACCTGCGCCAGGACAAGATGGCGGCCCAGCGCCTGAAGGAAGCGGCCGAGAAGGCGAAGATCGAGCTGTCCAGCGCGACCTCCACGAGCATCAACCTGCCCTTCATCACCGCCGACGCCAACGGCCCCAAGCACCTGGACATGACGCTGACCCGCGCCAAGTTCAACGAGCTGACCTCCGACCTTGTCGACCGCACGATGGAGCCTGTCCGCAAGGCGCTGTCCGACGCGGGCCTCCAGCCCTCCGACCTCAAGAAGGTCCTGATGGTCGGCGGTTCCACCCGTATCCCGGCCGTCTACGACGCGGTCAAGAAGGAACTGAACTGCGAGCCGTTCAAGGGCATCAACCCCGATGAATGCGTCGCCGTCGGCGCCGCCATCCAGGGCGGCGTGCTGCAGGGCGACGTCAAGGGCCTGCTGCTGCTCGACGTCACGCCGCTGTCCCTGGGCATCGAGACCCTGGGCGGCGTCTGCACCAAGATCATCGACCGCAACACCACCATCCCCACCAAGAAGAGCCAGATCTTCTCCACCGCTGCGGACAACCAGCCCAGCGTTGAGGTCAACGTCCTGCAGGGCGAGCGTGAGTTTGCCCGCGACAACAAGAGCCTGGGCACCTTCCACCTGGACGGCATCGCCCCGGCCCCGCGCGGCGTGCCGCAGATCGAAGTCACCTTCGACATCGACGCCAACGGCATCGTGCATGTTTCGGCCAAGGACCTCGGCACCGGCAAGGAGCAGAGCATCACGATCACCGCTTCCACCAACATGAGCAAGGACGACATCGACAAGGCCGTCAAGGACGCCGAGCAGTATGCGGCGGAGGACAAGAAGCGCCGCGAGGAGGTCGACACCCGCAACAACGCCGACCAGCTCGTCTTCCAGATCGAGAAGGCCCTCGGCGAGTTTGGCGACAAGGTCTCCGCTTCCGAGAAGAGCGACATCGAGACCAAGGTCAGCGCGCTGAAGGAAGCGCTCAAGTCCGGTTCCATCGACGACATCAAGGCCAAGATGGACGAAGCGCAGAAAGCCTTCTACGCCGTCAGCGAAAAGGTCTACCAGCAGGCTGCCCAGCAGCAGGGCGCGCAGGGCGCCCCCGGCGCCCAGCAGGGCCCGGCCGGCGGCGAGACCAAGACCGACGACGGCGCCGTCGACGCCGACTTCCACGAAGTCTGATAACCGATCCTTCGGCAGCCTCGGGCCGCCGCTGGCGCTGCCGGCGGCGGCCATTGTGGGGCTTGCCCCGAAAAGTTAAGGTGTGATCCTATGGCAGAAAAAAGAGATTACTACGAGGTGCTGGGCGTCGGCAAAAATGCCAGCGACGCCGAGATCAAGAGCGCCTACCGCAAGCTCGCCAAGAAATACCACCCCGACCTCAACCCCGGCGATAAAGTGGCCGAGGAAAAGTTCAAGGAGGTCAACGAAGCCAACGACGTGCTCTCCAACCCCGAAAAACGCCAGCGCTACGACCAGTTCGGCTTTGCCGGGGTCGACCCCAACTATGCGGCCGAACAGGGCGGCTTTGGCGGCGCGGGCGGTTTCGGCGGCGTGGACCTGGGCGATATCTTCGGCGATCTGTTCGGCGGGGGCTTCGGCGGGTTCGGCGGTTTTGGCGGCGGCGGGCGCAGCCGCGCCAACGCCCCGCGCAAAGGCCACGATATCCAGGCCAGCGTGATTTTGACCTTTGAGGAAGCCGCCCACGGCTGCGCCAAAAAGGTCACGATCAACCGCCAGGAAGCCTGCCCGGACTGCGGCGGCAGCGGCGCGGCCAAGGGCACGGCGCCCGAAACCTGCCCGCACTGCGGCGGCCGCGGGTATGTCATGACCCAGCAGCGCACGCCGTTCGGCGTCATGCAGTCGCAGCAGCCCTGCCCGCACTGCGGCGGGCGCGGCACCGTCATCAAGGACCCGTGCAAGACCTGCCGCGGTACCGGCAAGACCACGGCGCGCAAAACCCTCGAGGTGCGCATCCCCGCCGGTATCGACGACGACCAGAACATCGCGCTGCGCGGCCAGGGCGACGCCGGTTCCAACGGCGGCCCGGCGGGCGATGTCATTGTGCATGTCACCGTGCGGCCTGACCCGATCTTCCAGCGCGACGGCTACGACGTCACCGTGCATGTGCCCATCACCTTCAGCCAGGCGGTTCTGGGCGACCAGGTCGAAGTGCCCACCGTGGACGGCCGCGTGATGCAGACCATCCCCGAAGGCACCCAGAGCGGCACCCGCTTCCGCCTGCGCGGCCAGGGCATCCAGTACCTCAACGGCCGCGGCCGCGGGGACCAGTACGTCATTGTCGACGTCGAGATCCCCAAAAAGCTGACCCGCGCCCAGCGCGACGCCCTGCGCGCGTTCGAGACCTCGCTCAAAGAGGATAACTACGAAAAGCGCAAAGGCTTCTTCAAAAACCTGCGCGACCGTTTCACCAACCAGCAATAACCCCTCCACGCCCGCGGCCCAAACGCCGCGGGCGCATTTTTTGCCGCATATTCAACCGGGGAACCGCACCTCTGCGCAACCAGAAACCCTGTAGGGGACGATGCTCGCATCGTCCCGGAAAACCCCGCACCGCCGCAAACACCCTCGGGCGGATATGGAATCCGCCCCTACAAACCACGGGCAATACCCATCAACCCCGGCCGCCCGCCCCGCCGCGGTTGCGTTTTTCTGCGTTTTGGGGTATAATAACCGCGAAACGGTTATTATACAAATTTTGCGCAGCGGCTTGCCGCTCTGGCTGACGCCAGCCCGGCAACCGCCTTTTGATGCGCAATTATACCATTCCGCTGCGCGTCATGGTATAATAGCCGCTGTGAACGGCTGCGGCGTGCTTAAGGTGTCTGCTTCGGCGCGGCGGGGGACAAAACCCCGCCCTGCAAAACAAGACGGCGTTATACAATTCGGAAACAATCCGTACGATTATACAAATCGTAACCGCCGCAACCGGCCGTTTTCCCATTTTTGCGCACTACAACTACAAAACGAAAGGGCGGGGGACTGTGCAACGGATCGTGGGTTTCTGCCGGCGGCATCGTCTGCCGCTGGCCGGTGTGCTGCTGGCGGCGCTGTGGGCGCTCGTGCTCGCCTGGGCGGGGTTCGACCTGTCCGCCCGGGTGGACGGCCAGCCGGTCTACCAGATCGTCAACGATGAATACAGCCAGACGCTCAGTTTGCAGGGCGTGTCCCAGGCGGTGCCGCTGCGCGCCGGGCAAACGCTGTACGGCGTGCGCCTGGACCTGACGACCTACGGCCACGCCTTTGCCACCGGCACGCTGCACGCGCAGCTGCGCCAGGCAGACGGCACGCCGGTCGCGCAGGCCGCCGTGCCCTGCATCGAGCTGCTGGACAACACCTTCGCCCCGCTGATTTTTGACGCCCCCTACACCGCCGCGGCCGACGAAACGCTGCAGCTTGTGCTGGCGGCCGACGGCTTTTCGGATGAGGAGGCCGGTCTGCCGCTCGGCCTCTGGGCCAGTGAGGGCGTGCAGACCGCCGCGCAGGGCAGCGGCCTGGACGCCGCCCTGCCGCTGACCGGCGCGGACGGCAAGCCCTGCAACGCCACCGCCGCGCTGCAGTATGTCGTCGATTATTCCGGCCGCTGGTCGGTCGTGCTGTCGCTCGTTTTGGGCGGGCTGCTGTTTGCGGCGGTCGTGCTCGGGTTTGTGCTGCTGGCGCGGCGCGCCGCCTTCTGGCTGGTCGTGCTTGTGTGCGGGGCGCTGCTGGGCGGGGCGTTCGCGGTGCTGACACCGCCGCTCGTCGGCCCGGATGAATACACCCACCTTGCGGCCAGCTACGAGATGGCCAGCGAACTGCTCGGCCAGCCGCTGTCAAACGGCGAGGCCGAAAACTGGGCGCTGCTCGTCCGCCCCTGCGATGCGCCGTACTTCGCCGCCCAAAGCGGCGATATCGGCATCTTTGCCTACAAAACCTACCTGTCCGGGCTCGGCGTCACCGGCTGCGACCCCACGCCCTCGGTCGCCAGCGGTTTCACGGTCGGCGCGCGCGTCAACGCCTCGCTCTACCTTGGCCAGACCGCGGGTGTCGCGCTCGCGCGCGCGGCAGGGCTTGGCTTCCACGGCATGCTGCTGGCCGGGCGGCTGGGCAACCTGCTTGTCTACCTGGCGCTGGCGGCGCTGGCGGCGGCGCTGTGCCCGCGCGCGCGGCGCGGGCTGCTGGCCTGCGCGGCGCTTTTGCCGCAAACGCTGCAGCTGGCGGCCAGCTTTTCGGCCGACGCCACCGTGCTCGGCCTTGTGTTCAGCTTTACGGCGCTGTGCCTGCGGCTGCGGCTTCAGCCCGCCCGCCGCTGGCAGTTGGCGCTGCTTGTGGCGCTGGCGCTGGCCATCGGCCCGGCCAAGGCCATCTACCTGCCGGTCGTGCTGCTGCTCTGCCTGGTCCCCGCCGCGCATCTCGACCCGCGCGGGCCGCAGGCCGCCCCGCTGCGGCTGGGCCGCGTTTCGCTGCGCGCTGGTACGCTTGTCAAGGCGCTGGCGCTGGCGCTGGCCGCCGCCGGGTGGGCGGCGCTCAACCTTGGCGCGGTGCTGTACGCCACCCGCGATGTCGACAACGTCGGCCTTACCCGCGCGGCTGTTGCCGTGGCAATCGCCGCGGCCGTGCTCGCCTTTGTATACTTTCAGGTACGGCGGCGTCCGCTGGGCCGCAAAGTCTTTTTCGGCGTGCTCATCGCCGGGCTGTGCGTGGCCGTGCCGGTGGCGCTCTACCGCCTCACCCACATGTGGGGCGGCCTGACGCCGGAACAGCTCGTCGGCAGCGTCCAGCCCAACGGCGATTCCATCTACACCTACTCGGCCGGGTATATCTGCCGCAACCTGCCCGCCACCGTCAAGCTGCTGCTGCGCTCGGCCAGCACCCAGGGCGCGGCCTGGCTGCAGGGGCTGCTGGGCACGGCGCTCGGCGAACCCATCGTCTATCCCGTCGCGGTCAGCTGGGTGCTCGGTGTGGCGCTTGTGCTTGTGCTGCTGGCGGCGGCGCTACCGCAGGCGGACACCCCGCTGCTGCCGCGCCGTGCCTGCGCGGGCGGCTGGGCCATCGTGGCCTGCGTTGTCGGCCTCACGTTCTTCGCTGCCCTCAGCTGGACGCCGATCAACTACGAAACGATCTTCGGCGTGCAGGGGCGCTACTGGCTGCCCGTGCTGCCGCTGGCGCTCGTTCTTTTGGGCAACGGCCGCACGTTCACGGCGCAGCGCAGCGTTGCGCGCCCGGCGGCGCTGGCAACCGTCTGCCTCACATCTCTGGTCATCCTGCAGGGCGCGGGTCTCTACGCGGCCTGGCAGATGTCATAAACGCTTGATTCAGAAAGGAAAGTTTCCCATGACTGTTACGAAAGACACCATCATCATCGACATCCTCAAGAACGACCCCGCCCAGGGCTGCGTGCCCATCTTCCAGAACGCGGGCATGCACTGCCTGGGCTGCATGGCCGCCCACGGCGAGACCGTCGAGCAGGCCTGCCAGGTCCACGGCCTTGACCCCGAAACCCTTGTCTCCCAGCTCAATGACTACTTTGCCAAGCAGTAACCCGGCGCCGCCCCGGCTGGACGCCCGCCTGCAGGCCGCGGCCGATTTTGTTCGGCCCGGCAGCACGGCGGCGGACATCGGGTGCGACCACGGCAAACTGAGCGCATGGCTGGCGGGCAGCGGACGCTGCCCGCTGGTTTTTGCCTGCGACCTGCGGGAAGGTCCGCTCGCCAAAGCGCGCGCCACCTGCGCGCCTTGGGGGGATAAAGTCGTCTTCCGCCTCGGCTCCGGCCTCTCGGTGCTCGCCCCCGGCGAAGCGCAGGACATCATCATCGCCGGTATGGGGGCGGAGACGATTTTGGACATTCTCGACGCCGCGCCCTGGGTGCGCAACCCCGGTTACAACCTGGTTTTTGTGCCCGCCACCAAGCACAGCCTGCTGCGCCTGGGGCTGTGGCGGCGCGGCTTCGCCCTGCAGGCCGAAACCCTCTGCCGCGCCGCCGGGCGCTGGTATACCGTCGTCAATGCGCGCTACAAAGGCGAGGCCGCCGCACCGGACGCCTGGGCCTGCCTGACCGGCCTGACCGCAGGCCAGCCCGGCTTTGCCGGGTACCTGGCCCAGCAGACGCCCAAGGTGGAAAAGTACCGCCGCGGCCTGCCGCCCGGCCCCGAAGCCGAAGCGGTCGACGCGCTGCTGCAAAAGCTGAAAGAAGGAGGGCTTTAGCATGTCTGTCCCTGTCACGGATGTCCTGGCCGAACTGCGCCGCCTGGCCCCGCCGGAGCTGGCCCAGAGCTGGGACAACGTCGGCCTGCTTGTCGATGCGGGCCGCCCGGTCACAGCGGTCTTGACCGCGCTGGATATCACGCCGCCGGTCGTCGAAGAAGCCGCCGCCCTCGGCTGCGAGCTGATCGTCGCCCACCACCCGGTCATCTTCCAGCCGCTCAAAACGCTGGGCCCCGCCGATGTGCCCGCGCTGCTTTTGCGCCGCGGCATCTCGGCTGTCTGCATGCACACGAACCTCGACGCGGCCGAAGGCGGCGTCAACGATACGCTCGCCGCGCTGCTCGGGCTGCGGGATACGGCCGTCTTTGCCGACGGCTGCGGCCGCATCGGCACGGTGGAACCCACCACAGCCGCGGCGCTCGCGCGCCTGTGCGCCGAAAAGCTCGGCGCCCATGTGCAGTATGTCGAAGCCGCCCGCCCCGTCGTCCGCGTGGCCGAAGTCAGCGGCGCGGGCGGCAGCTACTGGCAGGAGGCGCTGGCGCTCGGGGCCGACTGCCTTGTCACCGGCGAAGCCAGCCACCACGCCGCCTGCGACGCCAGGCGCTGCGGCTTGGGCCTGGTCGTTGCCGGGCACTGGGGCACCGAGCACCCGATCGCCGCCGTTCTGGCGGAAAAACTCGCCGCGGCTTTCCCCGCCCTGCGCGTGCAGGCGGCCGCCGCCGATACCGACCCGTTTTTGTATTTGTAAGGAGAGACCCCCATGGCACTGGATGCCGCCACGCTGGCGCTCGTCACCAGGGAACTGAAGGATACGCTGCTCGACGCCAAGATCGACAAGATCTTTGAGCCGACCCGCGACGAAGTTCTGCTGACGCTGCGCACCCGCACCGATACCTACCGCCTGCTGCTCTCGGCCCGCAGCGGCTCCGCCCGCGTCTGTTTAACGCAGGAGAGCTTTGAAAACCCGCTCACCCCGCCCGGTTTCTGCATGCTGCTGCGCAAGCACCTGACCGGCGGCCGTCTGGTCGGCCTGCGCATGGAACCCGGCGACCGCATCGTCTTTTTTGATTTCCGCTGCACCAACGAGATGGGCGACCTTGTCACCAACACGCTGACGGCGGAACTCATGGGCCGCTACTCCAACCTGGTGCTCGTCCAGGACGGCCGCATCATCGACGCGCTCAAGCGCGTCGATTTTGAGGACAGCGAGATCCGCCAGCTGCTGCCCGGCCTTGCCTATACGCTGCCGCCCAAGCCGAACAAGCCGGATTTCCTCGCCGTCAGCGCCGCCGCGCTCACGCAGGCCGCCTGCGAAAGCGACCTGCCTGTCGCCAAAGCGCTGGGCAAGGCTGTCGGCGGCGTGGGGCCGGTCGTCTTGCGCGAGGCCGTGTGGCGCGCCTTTGGCGGCGATACCGCCTGCGCCGCCTGCGATTTGGACGAAGACCAGCGCCGGGCGCTGACCGCCGCGCTCGAAACCCTTAAGGCGGAGCACGCCGCGGGCGGCCACCCCACCGCCGTGCGCCTGCCCCAGCCGGACGGCACGTTCAAGCCGACCGAGTTCAGCTTCTTTGCCCCGCAGCAGTACGGCCCCGCCGCCCGGCTGACGGGCTACCCGACCTACAGCGAACTGCTGGAGGACTACTACGCCACCAAAGACCGCGCCGAGCGCCTGCGCCAGAAAAGCCGCGAACTGTATAAGGCCGTGCACAACCTGTACGACCGCGCTGTGCGCAAGCAGGCCGCCCGCCGCGAAGAACTGGCCCAGAGCGAAAAAGCCGACGCCCTGCGCCTGTACGGCGAGCTGCTGCAGGCCAACCTCTGGGCGCTGAAAAAGGGCGACCGCCAGGCTACGGTGGAAAACTACTACACCGGCCAGCCGGTCACCATCCGGCTGGACCCGCGCCTTGGCCCCAACGAAAACGCGCAGAAGTATTTCAAGGACTACAAAAAGAAGCAGACCGCCCACGTCATGCTGCAAAAGCTGCTGGTAGAAGGCGAGGCCGAGATCGAGTATCTCGCGACCGTGCTCTATGAGGTCGACGCCGCCCCCGGCGAGCAGGCGCTCAACGAGATCCGCGCCGAGCTCAAGAGCCAGGGCTATCTCAAATACTACAAGCAGCGCGACAAGCGCCAGAAACCGGCCGATTTCCTGCGCTACCGTTCCAGCGACGGCTTTGAGATTTTGGTCGGCCGCAACAACCTGCAGAACGACAAGCTCACGCTGCACACCGCCCGCGGCAAGGACCTGTGGTTCCATGTGCAGAAAGCCCCCGGCAGCCATGCCGTCGTCATGAGCCAGGGGCGCGATATCCCGGACACGACCCGGCAGGAAGCCGCCGAACTGGCTGTGCTGCACTCCAGCCAGAGCGGCGGGGCCAAGGTGGCGGTAGACACCACCGAGGTCAAAAACATCTGGAAGGCCAACGGCGCCAAACCCGGCATGGTGTTGTACGAAGTCTACACCACCGTCTACGTCACCCCGCGCCCCGGGCTGGAAGAACAGCTGCGGGCACGGTAAGCCGGCGCGCGGCAAAAAAACGGCAAAGACGCCCGCGTCCCCCTTGACAAAGCGGGGGCGCGGGTGTATTCTGTACTTACAATTAGACGGTTACCTAATTATCTTTCTAACGGAAGGGGGAGCCATATGCTCCGCATCGACCATTTTTCCAAGCAGTACGCGCCGGGCCGCTACGCCGTGCAGGACCTGACCCTGCACGTGTCGCCCGGCGAGATCTACGGCTTTTTGGGCCACAACGGCGCGGGCAAATCGACCACGCTGCGGGCGGTGGCCGGCGTGCTGGATTTTACGCAAGGCGAGATCACCATCGCCGGCCATTCCATCCGCACCCAGCCGGTAGCCGCCAAGCAGGCTATGGCCTTTCTGCCCGACAACCCCGACTTGTACGATTTCCTTACCGGCATCCAGTACCTCAACTTTATTGCGGATGTCTGCGCCATCCCGGCCGGGGCGCGCACCGAGCGCATCCGCCGCTATGCGGACGCCTTTGCCCTCACCGCCGACCTGGGCGGCCAGGTGGGCGGCTACAGCCACGGCATGAAGCAGAAGCTGGCCCTGGTCTCGGCCCTGATCCGTCAGCCCCGGCTGCTGCTGTTGGACGAACCCTTCGTCGGCCTGGACCCCAACGCGGCCTATACCCTCAAGCAGTTCCTGCGCGAGCTGTGCCGGGCGGGCGGGGCGGTGTTTTTCTCCACCCATGTGCTGGAGGTGGCCGAAAAGCTCTGCGATAAGCTGGCCATCCTGAAAAACGGCCGCCTGGTCGAAGCCGGCCCCACCGCCGAGATCGTGGGCAAAAGTAACCTGGAAGAAGTGTTCTTGCAGCTGGAACGGGAGGAGGCGGCCCCATGAAAGCCTTTCGCGCACTGCTGCGCGTCAGCCTGGCCGCGCTGCTGCGGTCCATCGCGCCGGGGCGGGGCGGCGCGGCGCTGGCCCTGGGGCTGACCGCGCTGCTCCCGCTGCTGCTCTCGCTCAGCCTGGGCGGGGTGTTCGGCATGGCGTTGTCCGCGCTGGGCGCGCTGGACCTGCTGCCGGCGTTTTTGTGCCTGATGGGGGCCGGCATGGCGTTTATGTTCACGGCTTTTGGCGCGGGCGGCGTGCTGTTCGGCGGCAGGGACAACGACCTGCTGCTGGCGCTGCCGGTGCCGGGCTGGATGCTGCTGGTCGGCCGCCTGCTGGCCGTCTACCTGGAAAACCTGCTCGTCTTTGGCCTGACCCTCATCCCCGGCATGGCGCTGTATGCGGCGTTCGGCGGGGCGCCGCAGGGCCTGGCGCTGGCGGCGGCCGTTGCGCTGCCGGCAGCGCTTGTGCCCACCGTGCTGGCGGCCCTGGTGGGCTGGGCCATCACCTGGCTGGCGGGCCGGGCGCGCCACCGCGCGCTGTGGGCGAACCTGGGCTACGGGGCGGTGCTGCTGGGCAGCATGGCGCTCTCCTTTGGCATCAACTTTTCCATCCGCGCCGCCGCCGGAGCCGATACCGCCGCCCACGCCCTGGTCTCGCTGTTCACCGGCCCGCTGTGGCTGTTCGGCCGCATGGGGGCCGCCTGCCTGGGCGATGCGGCAGCCTTTGGCGTCACGCTGCTGGCCGGTGTGCTGCCGGCGGCGCTGTTTGTCTGGCTGCTGCAGGGCAGCTACCGGACCCTGCTGGCCCGCATGGGGGCGCGCGCCGCCCGCAAAGCCTACCGCATGGCGGCCCAGCGCAGCGCCGCGCCGCTGGCGGCGCTGCTGCGCAAGGAGCTGGCGCGCTACCTGAACACCCCGGTCTATCTGTTCAACACCGGCTTTGGGCTGATCCTGCTGGCGGCGGCCACCGTGTTCGCCTGCTGGCAGGGGGACCGGTTTGTCGGCTGGCTGGCGGGGGAGACCGGCCTGCCGCTGGCCGGGCCGGACCTGTACGGTGTGATGGCGGCCACCGACTGCCTGCTGCTGGCCACGGCCAGCACCGCCTGCGTGTCCTTCAGCCTGGAGGGGCGCAGTTTCTGGCTGCTCAAATCGCTGCCGCTGCCGGCGGGGCAGGTCATCGGGGCCAAGGTGGGCTTCAACCTGCTCGCCGCCTGGCCGCTCACGGCGGTGTGCGTGGCGGCGCAGTGGGCGGCGCTGGGGTTTGGCCCCTTGCAGGGCGCGGCGCTGCTGCTGGTCACCACCGCGCTGGCGGCGTGCGTTTCGCTGGGCGGCGCGGCGGCCAACCTGCGGTTCCCGCGGCTGGACGCCGCCAACGATACGGTGGTCTGCAAGCAGTCGCTTTCGGCCATGGTGGGCATCCTGGGCGGCATGGCGCTGGCCGGGGCGGGCATCGGCCTTTACCTGGGCGCGCTGCGCGCCCTGCCGCTGCCGCTCTACCTGCTGGGCTGCACGGCGGCGCTGGCCGCGCTCTGCCTGGTGCTGGCCGCCTGGCTGCGCACCGCCGGCGCGCGGCGGCTGCAGCAGCTGGGCTGACCCCCTGACAATACCGGCCCCGCGGCCCTCTGGCCGGCGGGGCCGGTTTGTGCTATACTGGGAAAAAGCAGAAAGAATTCGGAAACATCCTGCTGCTATCCTTACTATTAAAAAGAAAGGAGCGTGCTTACCGTGCGTACCCGCTGCAAACTAATTGCCCTGACCCTGCCTTTTCTGCT